>Ga0315545_1001374_pt1 | contig 23769 bp, 27 predicted proteins | sample SalMarSW160210MG_FD_203096 | JGI IMG/M metagenome (GOLD analysis project Ga0315545, IMG submission 203096) | Salt marsh sediment microbial communities from the Plum Island Ecosystem LTER, Massachusetts, United States - Salt Marsh Sediment SW1602-10 ...
TATAAGGAAGGAGGATAATATCATGTAAGGAAGAAAGTATTGGTTCTAAGAGATGTCCCATAACTATTAATTGACAGTAAAAAATAAAAACTTATACGTATTCATTCGCCAATTATTTGGACAATAACGTCCCTGTTCCTGGGCCTGGTGTCGAAGTCCAGGATGACGATTTGCTGCCACGTGCCGAGCAGCAGTTTTCCGTTCTCGAACGGCACCGTCAGGCTTGGGCTCATCATCGTTGCCCTGACATGGGCCGGGCCGTTGTCGTCCCCCCATGTCTTGTGGTGTTCGTAGTCAGCACCATAAGGCGCTATTTTTTCCAGAATCCTTTTCATGTCCTTTATCAGATTGGGCTCGTATTCCATCGTCGATACCGCCGCCGTGGAACCGGAAACGAAGATGAGAACAGAGCCGTTCTTGATTTTTGAGTTCGAAAGCATTTCCGATACTTTCCCTGTTATGTCGATAACGTCGGTATGACCTTCACTCCTGACTGATATTCTGGCGGTCTTTATCATTTTATCACGTTTAATTTTGGTTGTGTTTTTTAAATCTGTGATAAAAATATGCAATTACGAGTGACGAGTGGGCTCAATGGATGTCAAAATCGCAATTATAGGGGGAACAGGGATCGCGGATCCCAGCTTGTTCAAGACGCTCGACGAGATAGACGCTGACACCTCGTACGGCAAGCCGTCGGACAAGATCAAGATAGCCGAATTCCAGGGCATGGATGTTGCCTTCCTGCCGAGGCACGGCTCTGGTCACACCATCCCTCCGCACATGGTTAATTCTCGGGCGAATATCAGGGCTCTCAAGGACATGGGCGTTGAGAGGGTCATAGGCCTCGCCGCCGTGGGGTCCCTGCGAAAGGAAATGAAGCCTGGTGATATCGTCATCCCTGACCAGTTCATAGACATGACGAAGCAGAGGAAAGGGACATTCTACGATGGGCCCAAGGTAGTCCACATATCCGCAGCCGACCCATTCTGCTCCCAGCTCACCTCATTGGCGGCAAAAAAGGCGAGGGATTTGAAGATACCTGTGCATGACAAGGGCACCTACATCTGCGTTGAGGGCCCTAGGTTCAGCACCCGGGCGGAGTCGAATCTTTGGAGGATAATGGGAGCGGATATAGTTGGCATGACGCTCGTTCCCGAGGCGCAGCTTGCCAGGGAGCTGGAGATGTGCTACTTGTCGATTTCATCTGTCACCGATTACGACGTGTGGGCCGAGAAGCCCGTGAGCGCAAAGGAAGTCATCGAGACGATGAAGAAGAACACGGTCAAAGTGCAGAACATACTGAAGGAGCTTATCCCGGCAATTCCCGCTGCTAGGAAATGTGGCTGCGGGGAAGCCTTGCGTGATGCAGGTCTGTGAGGAGTCCAGTTTGTAATAGTTGGTGATAAATTATGCCCGAAAAGGTCAAATGTGAGATGAGGTCTTGGGAGAACGTATACGATGTTTCTAGAAAGCTGGCGGAGAAAATAAAAAAGTCCGGCTACCAGCCGGACATCATAATCGGTCTGGCAAGAGGTGGCTGGGTACCGGCAAGGAACCTGTGCGACTTTCTGGGCGTGAAGGATCTGGTCTCGCTGAAGATGGAGCACTGGGGGATCACCGCAACCCCTGACGGTGAAGCCAAGGTAAAATTCCCGCTTAAGATTGACTTGACCGGAAAAAGGGTTCTCGTAGTTGACGACTGCTCAGATACAGGGAAAAGTTTAGTCGAGGCCAAGAAATACATCAAAACACTAAAGCCCAGGGTAGTGAAGATCGCGACCATGCAGATTTTTGACACCACCCCGGCCGATGGCATCCCGGATTTTTGGGTGGAGAGGATACCCTGGGTATGGGTCATGTATCCCTGGAACATGAACGAGGACCTGATAAACCTAATTTCTCAACTGCTCAACAAGAAGGGAAAGATGCATCTCGATCACATCAGGAAAGGGCTTGAGGACGAGTTCGAGGTAGGTGTCGACGCCAAGCTGCTAAAGGAGATAATGCTGGAGAGCGAGAGAAGGAACAAGGTCATCCGGATTGGCGACGAGGCCGACCACTGGGTAAATGTCAGTGAGTGATTCCTTGGAAAACTAGTTCTTTTTTGTATAATGATTATCAGCAAAGAATACGAACTGACCGGCTGAGGCGGCTGGGGAGAGGGCCGAACTGACCTAAATATTTATAAAATTTTGGGATATACTATGTCTAATGAGCAGAAAAGGAAAGCAAAGCGATAAAGGGGATAAGAAGAAAGCATTTTTTACTCCTTTCACTGTTACTGACAGTTCTGGTACCGATGTTAATGGTATATTTCATTTTTATGCACACGCTGCAAGAAAAGCCTCCATAGAAGCCAAGCAACAATCAGGTGCTATCGAAGCAAATCTTCCCCAAAACGAATACAGGAGTGGCAGTGTTAGACTGTCTGATCAAGTATACACTAGTAAAATTAAGGCATTGGCGAGTATTGGAGTTTACGACGATTCTAATTTGGATGGAACATTATTGATAAGGGTTTAGTTGCTGAATATGCTCATTGCGTAAATGGTCAGGAAATCTCAACAACCTTTCTTTTGCTTTTGAAGCCAGAGACTATCCTGACTTTTTTGTTGAAATGCTTGGACAGCAACCTGACTACGCCAATGTTGGCCTTGTTGTCCCTGGCGGGAGCCCTGACTTTCACAACAAGCATTCCGTCCTTTTCGGCCACTTCATCCGTGTCGGCATTCGGGAAAACCTTTATGTTCTTTCTCATAAGAAAAAACACTCACCTTTCTATAAACCCCTTGTCCAGGTCCGCTTCGTTGGAGTATCCCCTGCTTTCCCAGTAGCCCCTGTAGTCGGCATCGTCAGATACTTCGATCTCTGTCACCCATTTGATCCATTTGTATCCCCATTTGCTCTCGGCAACTAGCTGGAAGGGAAAGCCCCTTTCAGGCGGCAGGGTGACATCGTTCATCCTGTGGGCCATGATTATGTTGTTTTCCATTATATATTCTATAGGGAAAGATGTGGTGTAGCCATCGTAGGCATGGAATATCACGACCTTGGCTTCGGGCTTGGGTCCGGCACCTGCTATCAGGTCCCTGACAAGGAAACCTTCCCACAGTATCCTGGTGCTCCATCCCTCGACACAGTGCATGGTCACGACTTTCTTGTAGTTCTGGTGGTTGTTGATCACCTAGTCGTACGTGAAGATCTTCGGATTTTCGACCAGCCCTGTAATCTGCAGCGTGTATCTTTGCCTGTCTACGTACTGGGGGCCCTTTATCGAATTTTCCCTGAAGTCGTTTACGCTTGATAATTTCTCGCCCTGGTACTCCCGTATTTCGACCCCTTCGATTTCTATGGATTCCTGTATGCAGCCCGAGACCAGAACAATCAAAGCTAGGGAGAATACAAGCGGTATCTTATTCATGAACCTTCTATCAAGGTGTTATATATAAGCTTTTGGTTCGGAATTCGAACTCATTTCAGAACCTTTCCTGTTTCGGCGCACCACAGGTACAGGTCCAGTTCTGCAAGGCTGATATTCAATTCCTTTGCGATATTTTTTAACAGATTTTCAATTTTCATGTAATTCCGCCTCGTGATGGTTTTCGGTTTCTCTACCAATTTGTGCTTTACCAGCAAGTCGATTATGTGAAAATCGATTATAGCCAGGTTTTCAAAACCAATGTTTCTGAGGAAATGGCTTGCTTCTTTGTATCCGAGCCCGTGCACGTTCTTGACAAGCCATTCCCTGATTTCGTCCTCATTATCAAAGGAACTGATTGTTTCTTTCAGCGAATCTGCGTATTTCCTCGTCTCAACTATGTATTTTGCTCTGGTATTGGGGAATCTGTGGCCGAGTTCATGCAGTTTTTTCGCGAGTTCCGGCTCAGTCATGGTCAGAAAACCGTTCCCGATTTCACTCTGGATTTTAATTCCACCGGCGGCGCTGAAATTCGCGGTCAGGATGCAGAAGCAGAGCTCCTTGAAGATATCGCTGCCCGGCCTGCTGCCCATTTCCTTGAATTCCTGGATGCGGGAGTCCACCGTTTTTTTCAGATCGCCTTTGAGCAAACCTTCAGCGAATTTTATCAAACCTTTCATTTTAATCTCTTAAAATTTAAGCAGACTTCCATAACCCATGAACGTTGCAGTACTCCCTTGCCGTAATATTCTCAGCCTCTACGCAAAATTCGGCTTCCGGCTTGTCCCCGGGCTTCAGGAAATGCCTGTAAACCTCGCCGTCTGCGATAAACTCAATCCACTCGATGTAATGTTTTTCCTCCATTGGATGAGGAACTGAACCGATCTTGACTTTCACACCGCTTTCTGTTTTCTCGATTACGGGAACGTGCTTCTCCTGGCCGACGTCTTCCGTCTTTTCTGGCAACAGCTCCATGGGTTGTCCGCAGCATACCAGCTCTCCTACTCCGGCATGCAGAACCTCGACTATGTTACCGCAGATATTGCACTTGTAGATTTGCCTTATCTCTGTCATTTTTCACCTCCCGATTAATTGCTTGTCAGTATTCCTCGCATTTGAGCTCGAAGTAGCTTCTCGGATGGCTGCACGAAGGGCACTTTTCCGGTGGTTCCTCGCCTTCATGGACGTATCCGCATTTCCTGCAGACCCAGTACACCTTCTTTTCTTTCTTGAACACGGTGTTTCCAGCGACCTCCTTGAGCAGGTGCTTGTATCTTTCTTCATGATGCTTTTCCGCTACTGCAATGGCTCTCAATCTCTTTGCAATCTCAGGGAAGCCCTCTTTCTCTGCAGCTGATGCGAATTGGGGATACATATTTGTATGTTCATAGTTTTCACCGGCGATGGCAGCCCTGAGGTTCTCAGCGGTATCGCCAAGGATTGTCGGGGCCACGGCCTCGACCTTGATCTCGTCCAGGTCCTCGCTGCTTTTCTTTTTAAGCTCGTTGATCAGCCTGAACAGCCACTTCGCATGCTCTCTCTCGTTGTCGGCTGTGATCAGGAAAATGTCGGCTATCTGCTCAAAACCCTCACGCTGGGCAATCTTTGCGTAAAAAGAGTATCTATTTCTTGCCTGGCTTTCGCCGATGAAGGCCTTGCTCAGGTTTTCAATCGTGTTTTTCATCTTCAACCCCCCTAAATTACTACTTCAGTTAAATTTATAAGCATGTTCGAATATATAAATGTTATGGTTCGATTTTCAAACCTAGAGCTTTTGACGGCCCTCAGGGAGAATTCGAGAATCCCGTTCGTGCAACTTGCAAAGCGGTTCAATGTCAGTGAAACCGCGATAAGGAAAAGGGTGAGAAAGCTGGAGCAGGACGGGATCATAAAAAAATACACCATAGAGATCGATCCCAGAAAAATAGGGTTCGACATAAACGCCCTGATAGGCGTTGACACGAAACCCGAACACTATATCCCAGCCTTGGAAAAACTGAAGAAGATGAGGGACGTGATGTGCATGTGCTCAGCGAGCGGAGACCACATGATCCTGCTCGAGTGCTGGTTCGAAAATTCGGCCGAGCTCTCAAAATTCATGAAAAAACTGAAAACAGTGGAAGGGGTCACAAAGATATGCCCTGCAATAATAACGGAGAAGATAAAGTGATACTTGATTGACAGGTGCTCAGCCGCTCTCCAGCAAAAATCTTGGGAAAAGGTTCTTCTTGTAGGTTGTGTAGATGGGGATGGTCTCCACCTCCTGGATTAAGGTCACGAACTTTTGTCGTATCTCCATCTCGATATTCCTCAGTTCCATGGTGTCTTTCCCTTCTATCGATATCTCTATGTCCCAGTTCCCAAGCGTTTTCACGACCCATGTCACGCTCGGGTGCCTTTTCAGATATCCGATTAACTCCTTCTCCAGCTCCGGTGTTATGTTGTGATACCTGATCATCAGCAGAACCGGGATGTATCCCATACTTCTTGGGTTCACCAAAGGCTTGAACCCTAGCAGCATCTCCTTTCTGCGCAGCCTTCTTATCCTTTCTATGACCGTCTTGGGGGTGATGGAAAGCTTGCTGCTGATATCCACGCAGCTCTTTCTCCCGTTGTCGGACAGCTCATCCAGAATCCTCATATCAATATCGTCGACATCTTCCGGTTCCCTGTCCCCGCCGAAGACTATCTCAGGAACCGCACTGGGATTCCTTGACAGGTATTTCCTGCTGAACTTCCTGTTGACGATAGTAGTCAGCACCGTGTAGTTTTGGAGCTGCCGGGGGAATTTCGCCATTATGGCACGCAGCTTCTTGTTGAACTGGGACGGGTTCGTTGCGAAGAAGGCGCAGATGAGGTCGTACCTCCCTCCGCACGTCGCCACCCAGCTGGTGTATGGCCGTGATACAAGGTAACCTATCAGCTCATCGTATTTTTCTTTGTTGATGTAACTCACCTTGAAATATACCCTGAACTTGAGGACATCCAGCTTCGAGTAGTCCACGACCGCATAGAACCCCTTGATCACGCCCTTCTCGACCAGGGAATTCGCTGTATAGCTCACCTGCTGCTGGCTCTTCCTTATCCTGCGCCCGAGCCTTGAAAAAGGCATCCTGGCGTCCAGCTCCAGCCCGCACAAAACCCGCTTTTCCACATCCCTTAGCTTTTTCCTGGTCATATTTTGTTATATTGTATTTATTATATTTAAATGTTACATTTTCACAAAGGAATTTCCTATTATTCTTAATAATATTGTATAAAAATACACATACAGTATAAAAAGTCATAAATTGAATGTTTTTGGGGGTTGAAAATGGAATACTACGTAGGCATCGAAGCGCCATGGGAAAGATTCAATGCCAGTAAGAAGGAATGGGAAGACTGGAGATGGCAGTTAAGGAACTCCATCACCTCCTCCCACGAGTTAGCAAAGCACGTCTCCCTTACCGGAAGACAGATGGAAATGATACAGGCATCGATTGATAATGGGAAAAAAATGAGGATATCTCCATACTATGCCTCTTTGATGGGCGAAAACCCGACCGGCATTGATCGGGGGAAGAGGTCCGTCAGGAATAGTGTCAATTCGGTTTTTATCCAGTCCGTGCCGACCCCTGCTCACTATTTATTCAAGGCGGGCGTGCCGGACCCCATGTCCGAGGGCTCAAGATCCGCAGGTGCTGCGTACCAGCGGTATCCCGACAGGGTGGCTCTGATGGCAAGCGTAAGTTCGGATTGCCATATGTACTGCACACATTGCCAGAGAGGAAAGGACATGCAGTCGAGGGGTCAGAACAGTCAAAAGATCCTCGATGGGCTGGAATATATCAGGCGGAACAGCAACATCAGGGAGGTACTTGTGACCGGCGGTGATGCGCTCACCTTGAGCGGCAAAATGCTGGAGAAGGTTTTGAGTTCGTTGAGCGAGGCGGGGCATGTCGAATCAATAAGGATAGCAACAAGGCTGCCCGTTACCAACCCATCCTCCGTAACTTCTGAAAAATTGGATATCATAGCTGAATATTCGAAGCACTCCGGTAGAAATCACGACCTGCCTAACATATACTTCATGACCCATGCAAATGCCCCCGAGGAACTGACGCTCGATATGCAGGATGCCATGAGCAGAATTAAGAGGTACGGATTCACCGTAAGGAACCAGTCTGTCCTGTTGCACGGTGTGAATGACGATTTTGAGAGGCTGAGCAGGCTATGCAGGAACCTTGATCACATGGGAGTTGATCCTTATTATTTATTCCAGTGTCACAAGGTGGATGGGCTGGCAGCGGAGATAGTCCCCATAAACAAGGGGCAGTATCTTGTAGCCGAGTTGCGTGGGCAGGAAGGAATAAGCATACCAAACTATGCCGTTAACATGACGGGAGGCGGGGGAAAAGTGATTCTCACGCCCCAGGGAGACAAGGGCGCTCTGGATTTTGGGTACGTCGTGTCAAGGGAAATGAGGACATGGGATAATCAAATAATGGAATACGAGGAACTGCTGAGGGTTAGGGAAGAGGATTATGAGAGAGGGATGAATACCATGGCCGATTTTTACGGTGACCCAACCATCACGGACTATTCGAGGCATGAATCCCCGGAAGAATTGGAGATTCGCGAGACTTCCTCTGAAAAATTCAGGCCATCCTTTTTGGTTGTAGATAACGGGGACCCAAATAAAATTCTTTACGTGACAAACGCTACGGCCCCTTCTCAAATGAGCGCTGAAGAGAAATGCATCAAATTCGGACTTGAGGCAAACGGATACGAGTTAGGCCTTTCAGGTCAGCCTTACATAACAAACCCCAGTGGGGCAATACTGGATGGGAGAGAGACCATCGGAAAGGCAACCTCAATTGGTGTGCCCGGGCCGATGAGATAATGACACGCTGTATAAACTTTTAAATAGGTTTAGGTCAAATTATAATCATGAGAATCTCCAGCATGTACGAGACCAAGAAGACAAAGATCTTTTATTAGTCATTGGCCTATGTGGTGCTGGGGTTGAATTCCTGCTTCTTTCGCTTCTTTTTGGGTGTTATTGATTGTTCTTTGCCGGTGGGGTTGCTGTCGAAGAAAAAACTTTATGATCGCAATTTGTGCATGGCTTTCAGAATGATGGGAACAACCTTGTACAACGTGTCGGTTTTTTCAATGTAATGGTCAGCATGCCCTTGCAAATGCTCGTCATAGTTAACTGCTATGCTTGTTCCGACGGAGCCGAACAACGACTTATCGGACATGGAGTCGCCAATCCCGAATGTGCACTCCGGCGGCACTCCCAACTGTCCGCATAACTCCGAGGCAATAACAGTCTTGTGTTCGATTCCCACGAGTGAGGTTCTGTACCCGGTTGCGACACCGTCCCTGAATTCCAGCTCGGCACCGTAATAGGAATGAAAACCATATTCCTCTTTGAGAATCCTCGCAACATCCCCAAGGCCGCATGTCACGATAACGGATGCTATGCCATTTCTGTTTAGCTCATCCGTTGTCTCTCAAATACCTTCGATGGTTGGTATTTTCCCGCATAAATCCAGTACCTCGGCTTCGGTCATTCCGGCAAAAATCGGTGCTATGAGCCGGTTATATTCCCCCGAAGTAATTTTATCATCATACCTCAAACTCTCAAGTTCGTCAGAAAGACGCTGACGACCGCGAGCTCTGGCAAAAAACCTGTTGGAATTCTCAAGTATCAGTGTACCGTCCGAATCGAAGATTGCTATCCCCGAGATTTTATCGGTCACTACTGTCATTATGATAATAAAAAGGAAAGAAATTTATTCTAATCACGCTCGTAATCACCGTAATCACACAATCTGCCCTCTCAGCAGGTCGCCGTAGCACTCCCGCTTCCGGATCAGCATGTCCCTGCCTTTCATCACGAGCGCTTCCGCCGGCCGGACCCTCGAGTTGTAGCGCGAGGACATCGAGAAACCGTAGGCGCCTGCATCGAGTATGGCCAGGATGTCACCTTCTTGCGGGGTTGGCATGGGCCTTGGTGTCTTTTTGTTCTCGTTGAACACGTCCCCGGATTCGCACAGGTTGCCTGCTATTATCCATTCCCTGTCGGGACTCTTGTCGGCCTTGCTGCATATCACGGCATGATGATACGCACCGTACATGGCGGGCCTCAGCAGCGTGCCGAACCCGGAATCCACGCCCATTACCGGAGTGCCCTTCTCCTCTACCGTATTAATCTGGGTGAGCAGGATACCTGCATCGCCGACTATGTATCTGCCAGGTTCGACTGCTATGGCCCTACTACGCAGCCCGGATTCCTTGACCTTCCTGCAGATCCCGCCCGCGTATTTTTCCAGGTCGAACCCATCATCTTCCGGCCTGTAAGGTATCCCAGGCCCTCCGCCGAAATCAACGAATTCCAGCTCATGGCCAAGTATGTCGGTGACCTGCCTGGCGATCTGCAGCGTCTTGTCCACCGTCGACAGGAAAACGTCAACGTCCTTGCCCAGCCACCCTGAGCCGATGTGCTGGTGCAGGCCGATGGGCTCAAGTCCCAGTTTTCTGGCCTCCCTGCACGCCTCGAGGATCCTGTCCTCAGGTATGCCGAACTTGACGAATTTCCCCGCTGTTATGGTATGTTCATGGGCACCTGCCCCGAGCCCCGGATTCCACCTGATGGATACCCTGAACCTGCCCAGCTTTGCCAGCCTTCTTAGCTGTGAAAAAGAATCGATATTCATCATTATCCCAAGGTTTGAGACCTCACGCAGGTCGCCGTCGCTGACACTCGTCCCTGTGAACATTATTCGCTCTTTGCTGAACCCAGCGTCCAGCGCCAGCCTCGCCTCGTTGGGGGAGACGACATCGCACCAAGCACCCGACAGCGCCAGGATCTTCATGACAGCGAGGCTCGAGTTGGCCTTCGCCGAGTAGTATATCCTCACTTCCCTGTCGGAATGGTTCTCGAGCAGGGATTTCATCCTCTTATAATTCTCGACTATCCTGTCCCCGTTATACACATAGAGGGGGGTCCCGTATCTGAGGGCCAGCCGCTTGGCTTCGATCCCGCCTATGCTAAGCTTGCCGTCATGCACTTCCAGATGTCCCGGTATGGTGAACGACATACGAACTCCATGCATTTGCCTATATTTTTGCTCTGAAATAATAAAAGATTTCCCTGATAAATAAATACTATGGTAAGGATTGAGAAGATTGTCTGCGAGGGATTCAAGTCCTTCAAGAGGAAGGTCTCTGTCCCGTTCACGTCAGGATTCTCGGTGGTGACGGGGCCGAACGGGTCAGGCAAGACGAACATAGCGGATGCCATATATTTCGTTCTGGGGAGCGGGGCCAGCAGGTCGCTCAGGGCCAAGAGGGCCCACGAGCTCATCTTCCAGGGGAACGACAATAAGCCGGCTTCGGACTATGCGAAGGTCGTCATGCACTTGGACAACAGCAGCAAGGACCTGCCGGTCGAAGAGGAGAGCATCACGGTGTCGAGAAGGGTCAACAAGGCAGGGGTGAGCACGTACAGGCTCGGGGGCCGGATATCCACCAAGCAGGAAGTGGTGGACATACTGGCCCAGACGGGCATAACGGCAGACGGTCACAATCTGATACAGCAGGGCGACGTCACGAGGATCGTCGAGATGGGACCCACCGACAGGAGGAGGATAATCGACGAGATAGCGGGAATAACGGAATACGACGAGAAGAAGGAAAAGGCGATGAAGGAGATGGGGAAAGTAGAGGAGAAGGTCAGGGAAGCGGAGATAGTTCTTGAACAGAAGGACGAGCTGCTGACGAAGATCAAGACAGAAAGGGACGCCGCGCTCGAGTACAAAAAGATGCAGGACACCTTGAGGCTCATAGCCGCCACTACCATACTGAGAAACCTCAGGACTTTGGAAAAGAGGCTTGATTTGGCCGGGAGGGGTTCTGGCGAGCTGGAGGCGGAAGCCGGGTCCCTGGGAAAGCAGATAAGCGAACTCGAGAAGAAGATAAGCGGAATGGAGGCCGAGATGGAAGGCATAACTGGCAAGGTGCTCAAGGCATCCTCCGTGATGGAGGAGGCTGGAAGGGCCAACGAGCTTCAATCGAGAATCAGCATGAAGAGGGAGAGGATAAAGATGAACCAGCGGGAGATAGAACGGATCAGCGAGCTGATAGACAGGCTGGCAACGCTGGACAAGAGGGAGAGCCCAGCTGTCAAGGCGGTGCTGGACAGGGCCGGCGTGCTTGGCACTTTTTCGGACCTTGTCATGGTGCCTCCACAGTACAAGGTGTCTGTGGAAGTCTCCGCGGGCGGTCACCTGGGGGACGTTGTCGTTGAAAAGCACACACACGCCGTTGAGTGCATCCAATACCTGAAGTCGAATAAGATAGGCAGGGTGAGATTCCTGCCGCTCGACAAGATAGCCCCGAAGCCCAAGCATGACCTGCCTAAAGGGGCCATAGGCTGGCTGTCCGACCTCGTTCATCACGATCCTAGATACACGAGCATAGTGAACTATGTCTTGGGCACGACCGCATGCGTCAATGACATAGAGCATGCGAGGGAGCTGATGCAGAACAACGGCAGGGTGAGGATGGTCACCCTGGACGGTGACCTGGTCGAGAGAAGTGGGGTGATGACGGGCGGTTTCTACAAGAAGAGGTCAGGAGCGAATTTGACCCAGTATCTGGACAACAGGAAGGGCCTCGAGCGAGATAACGACACCCTGAGGTTTGATACAGAGCAGCTTGAGAATGAGCTGAAATCCATGCATGGGAAACTTGAGAACGTTGAGAGCGTGACAAAACTGGAGGAGCTAAGGTCAAAGATATCCAAGGACGTGGAAAAACTCAGGGAAGAGCGGGACGAGCTGTACGAACGAAGGGCGTCTCTGCAGCAAGAGTGCGGCAAGCTCAGCGTCAGGCAGGCGAAATACGAGGCAAATCTGGACACCGCCAGGCTTGACTGGGAAAAGTACAAGGAGATGGAGAAAGAGATAAAGGAGAGCGAGCTCATGAGCCAGCCATTGAACGTTCTGCAAGAGAGAAGGGAGCAGAGCATACAGAAAATGAACGAGATGGGCCCGGTCAACCTGAAGGCAATCGAGGAATTCGATTCCTTCAAGCAGGAGTTCGACGACTTCAAGACGAAGGTCGACAAGATAGTCGAGGAGAAGAACAGCATAGAAAGGACCATCATAGAGATAGAGAAGAAAAAGAGGGAGGTGTTCACGATTACCATGGAAAAGATCGCACGGCATTTCAAGAAAATATACGCGGAGTTGACAAAAGGGGAAGCGGATCTCAGGCTGGAGAACCTGGGGGATATGGATTCCGGATTGCTGATATACGCAAGCCCCCCTGGAAAGAGGCTGCTCAACATAGACTCCATGTCGACCGGGGAGAAAACCTTGACCGCTTTCGCGTTCCTGTTCGCTATCCAGAATCACAAGCCAGCGCCTTTTTACATACTTGACGAGGCGGACGCCGCATTGGACAAGGCCAACACCAAGCTGGTGTCCGATCTCATAAAGAGGCACAGCGAGCTGGCCCAGTTCATCATCATATCGCACAACGACCAGCTGATCCGGGAGGCCGATCAGGTTTACGGCGTGAGCATGGAGGACGGCGAATCGAAAATCATAGGGATACAGCTGCCGGAAAACTGAAAAGACAAAGCTATTTATGTGAAAATCCCCAAGAAATAATTGATTGGTGTGGCAATCAACGAGACCGTGTTCAACGAGAGCATGAAGGCATTCCTCAGTCAGATGTCGGCTCAGATGCCGGCTTTTGCCTTTTTATCCATTTCAATAATCCTTGTGGCAATGGTGCTTGGCGTCCTGATTTTCGCGGCCTGGATATGGGTGATAGTAGACTGCGCCAAGAGGAAGAAATTCAGGCACGGCGACAGGGTGCTGTGGATACTGCTGCTGGTGCTCACAGGCATAATAGGCATGATTCTCTATTACTTCATGGAAATGTATAAAAAGTAGCACGGTACAACTGGCCGAATTGCAGCGTTCAATCAGATTATTTCTTCGACAGCACGAAGAGGCTGCCCAGAAAGGTTATTATCCCAACGACGATTTCCGCTGCAATGAAAATGAAGGCCGTATCCGGGGCTGTCTGTATGAAGCTGCCCGTCAGGTCTCCGCCAGCAGTGCCAGCTTCGCTGCTACCAGCCACAGCAAAATTGACAGCCATGGACATGACAAACACCACAAGGATGGCCGTCATGCCCGCGACCATGAATCTGAACAGCAGGCCTTGACCTCCTATGATTGCCCTCATAAATAATTTTTATGGAGATAGGTTTTTATATGTCTATGAACAATTAAAATCCTTAAAACAAATAATTTAATTGGGGATGAGTATGAAATTCGTGTTTTTGGGGCCACCAGGCGTAGGAAAGGGGACGTATTCAGGCAGGCTGGCGCCCATGCTGGGGATAGCCCACATATCGACCGGGGACATGTTCAGGGAAGAGGTCGAGGAAGGGACAGCGCTCGGCTTGAAGCTCAAGGGGATTATGGAAAGGGGTGACCTGGTCCCTGACGAAATCGTTATCGATGCGCTTAAAGAGAGGATCAAAAAGCCAGACTGCAGGCTTGGGTTCATCCTCGACGGCTTCCCAAGGACGATAGAGCAGGCCGAGGCCCTCGACAAGATGTTCAAAATAGACATGGTTCTGAACATCCAGATACCCGAGGACATACTGATCGAAAAGATTTCCGCAAGGAGGGTGTGCAGGGAATGCGGGGACATATACAACGTCGCTGACATACACCGCAAGGGAATCGATATGCCGCCAATGTTGCCCAAGGTCGTCGGCAAGTGCGACAAGTGCGGCGGTGAGCTGTACCAGAGGCCCGACGACAAGCCCGCCGTTATCAAAGAAAGGCTGCTGACTTACAAGAAAGAGACCAAGCCGCTCATAGATTATTACAGGAAGCGGGGCCTGCTCAAAGACTTCAAGGCAACGGCCGGCCCAGAGAAAGTGGTGCCCAAGATCGTGGGCTTGCTGAGGAAGTACGAATAATGCCGGGGAAATTGCTTGTTTTCGAGGGAATCGACGGTTCAGGAACCGAGACGCAGTCAAAGTTATTGCTCGAATACTTCAAGAACAAAAACATACCTGCGGAGAGGATATTCTATCCTGATTACACCGGTGTTCTGGGAAAGCTGATCAAGCAGTTCCTGCACAAGAAAAGGGAGTTGTCAGCCGAGATGCAGTTCATGTTGTACGCAGGAGACATGGTGAAGGACAAGGAGAAGATCAGGTCTTGGCTTGATGAGGGTAAAATCGTCATAGCGGACCGGTATTTCAACTCGACCATAGCATACCAGGGGTTGAGGGGCTTTAAGCTTGAAAAGGCCCTGCGGTTCGCTCATGATTTCGGGATACCCAAGCCGAACCTTGTCATCTTCCTGCGCATCAGCCCGCAAGAATCTGCGAGAAGGAAGCTGGGGGAGAACGGCAAGCTGGACAGGCACGAGGAGGACACCAGGTTTCTGGACTCGGTGAATCACTCCTACCACAAGATGGCAATGGACAATGTTTTCGGGCGCTGGTTCATCATAGACGGCGAAAAGTCCAAGGAACTTGTCAGCAAGGAAGTCCTGAATATTTTGAAAAACACCTGACTCATGATGCATTTGCTTGATTTTGGAAACCGTTTTAACAACGTCGGCATAAATCAGATTGTTTTTTTAATTTTAACCTATTAGATTTCCTTATGGGAACATTACAATCCATAAAAGACAGAGAAATTTTAGGACTGGACGCCTTCCTAAAAAGAGGGTGGGTTTATTCTGGATGCGATTTTTAAAGCGATGACCAAAGCTTTCCTGTTTACAGGAGAAACGGGCAGCGATGTCTTGTTAAAAATCTCGGGAATGAAAGGGTCGAGATACTTCATATTTACTGATTCATGGCAGGAAAATAACCGGAATGTTAATGTTAACCCATTCGTTTCTCATGCACATCCCCTTCACCACGGCTCTTTCTTGACATGCAGAAGATAGCCTATCGCACAGGCCACCCAGTGAAATACGGGAGTCAATATAAGCAAAAGAACGAACCACTCCAGCTTGACCGTTATCGCAATAGACGAAATGAGCAGGGCCCCGATGATAAAATCCAGCTGGTCCAGCAGAGGCGCGGGTCTCCCCCTTTTGATGTTAAGTCTTCGTTTTATGAACGAACCCAGCGAATCGCCGGACATGGCACCGAAGCCCAGCACGAATCCCAAGGCAGGTGACATGGCGACTATCGTCAGGGGAACGTCCGATAAATGCCAGGGCAGGTAAGGGAAGGCCAGCTGCTCGACCAGAGCTATGACAGCCCCTATGATGCATCCGGCCACGAACCCTTCAATCGTTTTGCCCGGGCCGAGGATCCGCCTGCCGTCGATGAATTTTTTCCCGAAATCAAGTGACCTCTTGCCCCTGATGAGCGGTACCAGCCCGTTGGCTGCGTATATCGGGATGGCAAGCCACACGGCTTCCACGAGGATGCAGATGTTGAAGATATCGAACAGCATATTCTTAATATGAAATCTTTTTGTTAAAAAACCAGGCTACAATTTCCTGGCCATGTCCAGCCATCTATGATCGAGCAGCCTGTTTTCCACCGCGTTTTCCAGGACATCGATCATGCTTTTCTTGTCGAACCTCTTCCATTTCTTCCATCTGGTCGGCCCGTTGCGCTCATAGCCTTTGAGCACCTCAGGCCTTTTGCCCAGGTATTCGGCGACGGTGGTCAGGTTCACGCCCAGTTTCTCCGCCAGCCTGTAACATTCGTACATCAGGTCAGGATACCTGTAATCCCTGAGCAGGTGGTGGTCCAGGAAGACCAGCTCCGGTTTTGCCCTTTCCAGTATCTTGCAGATGTTCAGGACGCTCCTCGCAAGGTTGTAGTAGGACATGATGTAGCCAAGCAGATAGGTCGGTGGACCGTCGAGGAACAAGATATCGGGCCTCTCTTTTATTATCATGTCGGCCTGTTGCTTGAGGTAGACGCCATTCACGTCGCTCGAATAAAGGACACGCTTCCCCCCGTCCTGTATCGACACCATCAGGACATACCCCAGGTTCGTTTTCTCAGGCCCGTGCCACGTCGGCTTGGAGAAGGCTATTTTTGTTTTGCCGAACCTGAACGATTCGCCATCGGCTATCCTGACGTCCGTGTCCGCGTCAAGGCTATCCAGCAGATTTTTCGCCCTGCCGGCCTGCGACCTGTTTATGCTCTTCTCGGGGTCCTTGATGAGCAGGGTTTTGCCGGCGTAGAGGCCTTTAGCAGGGATGTAATGGTCATAATGGTAATGCGTTATCACGATCACATCAGCCTCTTTGCAGGCCTTTCCGATTTTCCTTTCGTACCTGTGGACCAACGCAGCCCTTTCTGTCCAGGGCAGTGGGAAGGAATCGACTTCGCCGGCTATGCCGGGATCGACGAGGATCTTATTCCCGGCGGTCTCGACCATGAAGCAGCTTGACTTGACACCCAGCGAATCAAAGGCAATATGTTTAAGCACCATTTTTATTTATTACCAGTTAATTGGTTAAATAGGGATGTATTAAGCTTAATCCGTATTTTTAAAGAAATCACTGAAACTTATTTCTAATATTTGAACCCCCAGTTTATTTAAAAATAAAACCAAAGACATTATATGAAAAGGCTTTCGTACAAAGAAATCGAAAACTTGAAAAAATTTGCTAAAGAAGGCAAATCTTTATACAAAATAATGAAAATGACTGGCTTTGGGAAAACGACTATTTATTATCACGTTCGTCATTCACTGAATAAAAACTCGAGAATTGAAATTTTGAAAGTTTCGGACTGGGAAAGAGGATATTTGATAGGTTTATTTATCGGAGATGGAAATTTTTGGTTAAACCCCAAAAAGGGCGAATATAGGGTTGTTTTCAATTTTAATGCTAAATCCGAAAGTGCGATAATTGAAAACACAACTAAAATTTTAAAAAAAGGTGGAGGAAAGCCATACGAACAACGGTTTGAAAACACATATAGAATAACATGCATTTCTAAGCCATTTTATCAATTTCTGGTTAACTTTGCATTATATAAAATGGCAAGTAAAGGTGCAGAAAAAATAATGAAGAAGAATGATATTAGAAATTTCGAGTCGTGGAACAAAGAAGTCAGGTATGGTTTCGTTGCAGGTATGATAGATAGTGATGGCTTCTTGGGTGCAGATAAGGTAAAATACAAAAGGATTATAATCACCACTTATTCAGAAAACTTTTCTTTTAGCCTTTTACACATATTAAATTCATTGGATATAAAATGCTCTTTACAAAATAATAAAAAGAGCGGTGCTTATAATATTAGAATATCCACACCATCATATGAAAAACACAAAGAGAGAATTAGATGTGTAAAGGGCCGGTAGATCAATGGCAGATCGCCGTCCTCGCAACTTATACGAGATCGGCGGAGGCTAGGGGTTCAAAGGGCACATGAAGCAGATACGGTCTGCTTCTGTCTGGATTTCCCCTCCGGTCCATTGATTTGATTTTCAGCTTTCTGACAGCTTTATCTTCCTGTTCACTTCAAAGTCCTTGATGATGTTTATGCTGGCGTTGGGGGCGATTTCCCCCACCTTGCGGACCTCCTCGGACGACAGGATTTTCCCCTCTATCTTCAAGATATCCTTGACGCCGTGCTTGTCGCTTGGCACGTTGGTAGCCATGCTGACGATGGAGTTTGGATACTCTTGCCTGATCCGCAATATACGCAGCACGTCGTATGCCTTGTTCGACGGCAGATGGTCTATCACCGTGCCGCTCTCTATCTTCCCTATCTTAAATTCCATATCCATACCCGACAACCTCCAGTAGTCTTTCAATTCCCTGACTTCGAGTTCCGGCTTTTTGAGCAGGGCGTTGACAAAAGCGTCCACCAGGGCCACCTGGGTTAACACGGGAACGCCAAAAGCTGCAAGCTCGCGTCTGGCATGCCCGTCGTTCCCCAGGTCTATGAGCATGTCCGGCAATCCGTCATCGCTGCCCTTTACTATATCGAAACCGGCTTTAATCAGCTTTCTCTTTCTTTTCCCGTCCAGACCATTGGCCAAGATTTTCCCGGTGAACTTTATTCCCGATTCGGTTCCCAGCATCGCCTTGAGCAGGGCTTCCCCAAGGGTGGAACCCATGCAGGCTATTTCGCCTGTGGACACCATCTCAACTCCCAGTTTCGGGTCAACGCCGAGCAATCTGGACCAGCTGAACATGGGAAACTTTATCGAGCATGTTTTTACATCGTTGCTGACCAACCCCCTTGGCAGGGGCTCCCCGAGCATGCACCTCGTTGCCAGCTTGATGAGGTTCATGTTGATGGTCTTGCTGGTGTACGGCATGGAGCGCGATGCCCTGAGATTGCATTCTATCACGTATATCCTGTCTCCCTTGACTATGTATTGTATGTTGAACGGGCCCTTTATGCCCAGCTCTCTGGATATTTTCCCGGTATAATCGGCTATCCTTTCCTTTATTTTATCATCAAGCGAAAACGGTGGTATGACCATGCTGGCGTCCCCGCTGTGCACGCCAGCCGGTTCTATGTGCTCTATTATGGCCCCGATGAAGGCGTCCCTGCCGTCGCCCACGCCGTCCACTTCAACCTCCTTTGCATCTTTTATGAACTTGGAAACCACGACGGGATAGTCCCTGCTGAGCCTGACAGCCTCGCCTAGGTAACTTTTGAGGTCATGCTCGTTCCACGCCACTTTCATGGCCGAGCCCGATAGCACATAGGAGGGCCGGATGATTACGGGGTATCCTATTTTTCTGACAAAATTATTGATACCCTGCACAGTGGTGAAGCTATTCCACTGGGGCTGCGCTATCCCAAGCCTGTCAAGCAATGATGAGAATTTCTGCCTGTCCTCCGCGGAGTCTATGTCCTTGCCGAAGGTTCCGAACAGGGGGACGCCCCTCTTGCTCAAGGAGTAAGCCAGGTTGTTCGATGCCTGGCCGCCCACGGACACCACGACGCCGAGGGGTTTTTCATGCTCAGCGATGTCCATTACCCTCTCCAGCGTGAGCTCCTCGAAATACAGCTTGTCCGACATGTCGTAATCCGTGCTCACCGTTTCAGGGTTGCAGTTCACGACTATGGTCGTATAGCCCTTCTCATGCAGCTCCCAGACACAGTTCACCGTGCACCAGTCGAATTCAACCGAGGAGCCTATCCGGATGGGACCGGCGCCCAGCACTATCACTTCACCCTTCTCGGAAAAGTCTATGTCATCCGTTGAGCCGTTATAGGTCATGTACAGGTAATTGGTCTTTGCTGGATACTCCGCCGCCAGGGTGTCTACCTGCTTCACGACCGGAACAACACCATAATACTTCCTCAGGGACCTTATCTTTTCGGGGGAAACGCCCATAAGGCCCGATATCTGCATGTCGGAAAAGCCAAGTCGTTTGGCATGCAGCAGCATATCCGGAAATCCCGGTTCGCCAAATCTCGCACTTTTCAGCCTGGCGTGCATTTCCACTATGTTCTTTATCTTGTACAGGAACCACCTGTCTATTCCGCTCAGGTCATAGATCTCATCGATGCTGAGCCCCGCCTTGATCCCGTCAGCAACAGCGAACAGGCGCTGGTCGGTGGGCGTCCGCAACTCACGCCGGATCGCTTCTACATCATCACCGACAGGGACATCCTCCACCAGCTCCCGGCCGATTCCCAGCATCCGGACAGCCTTCTGGATGATTTCCTCGAACGTCCTGCCTATGGCCATGACCTCCCCGATGGCTTTCATCTGGGAGCCCAGCCTGGTGTCTATGTCATCGAACTTCCTGGCCTCCCATCTGGGGACCTTGACCACCACATAGTCGAGAGCCGGTTCGAAACAGGCGGAAGTGACCTGGGTGATCTTGTTCGTCAGCTCCGGCAGGGTGTATCCCAGGGCCAGCTTGGCCGCGACGTACGCCAGGGGATAACCGGTCGCCTTGGAAGCAAGCGCGGATGACCTGGAAAGCCTGGCGTTGATTTCTATAACGCAGCATTCGAGAGCAGCAGGATTCAGGGCGAACTGGATATTGCATTCACCCACGATGCCCAGAGACCTGACAACCCTCAGTGATATCTCCCTGAGCCAGTGGCACTCATTGTTGGTCAGGGTTTGAGCCGGGGCAACCACGATGCTGTCACCGGTATGGACACCCATTGGATCGAAGTTCTCCATGGAGCACACCGTTATGCAGTTGTCGTGCCCGTCTCTTATGATCTCGAACTCTATTTCTTTCCAGTGGTGCAGATATTTTTCGACCAGCACCTGGCCTATCATCGAATGCCGCAACCCCTTCTTGACTATGCCGGCCAGCTCATCCTCGTTCCACGCGATTCCGGAACCAAGGCCACCGAGCACGTATGCGGGCCTCACTATAACAGGGTATCCGATTTTCTGGGCGGCCTTCTTTGCACCAGCCAGATTCGAGCATGAATCGCTGGGAGCCACGGATGCTCCCGCGGCCTGGATGGCCCTTTTGAATTCAAGCCTGTCCTCGGTCTTCATGATAGCCTCAACCGAGGTTCCCAGCACCCTCACACCATGTTTAAGCAGGACACCAAGCTTCGCCAGTTTCACACCGGTGTTCAAAGCAGTCTGCCCGCCGAAGCCCAGGATTATGCCGTCAGGCCTTTCCTTTAAGATTATTTTTTCCATGAATTCGGGCGTGACCGGCTCCAGATATACCTTGTCAGCCATATCATACGAGGTCTGTATTGTTGCGACATTGGGATTCACCAGGACAGTCTCTATCCCCTCCTCTCGCATGGCCTTCAGCGCCTGGGACCCGCTGTAATCGAACTCTGCCGCCTGGCCTATCCGGATGCCTCCGGAACCGATGATGATAACCCTCTTTATCCTCTTATCCCTTGGCATGCCCATTACCCATGTTTTTGATGAATCGATCGAAAATGAATTTTGTCTCCACGGGGCCGGGGGACGCCTCCGGATAGAACTGGGCCCCGCATACGGGCAGGCGCTCGTGTTCTATCCCCTCAACAGACCCGTCGTTCACGTTCACGAAGCTGATTTTCACATCCTTGTCCTTGACAGAATCAGGGTCTATGGTGTAGCCGTGGTTCTGGGACGTTATGCAGCATTTCTTGGAAAGCGTGTCCATAACGGCGTGGTTCTGTCCCCTGTGGCCGAACTTCATCTTGCACGTATCGCATCCCATGGCAAGCCCCAATATCTGGTCTCCCAGGCATATCCCAAGCATGGGCATCTTGTGCTCGATGAGATTTTTCACGGTCTTAACGACGTATGGAACTTTTTTAGGGTCTCCAGGCCCGTTTGAGACTATCACGCCGTCGGGGCCCAGGCCCATTATCCTGTCAGCGCTGTATCCGGCGGGCACCCTGGTGATTTCAACGCCCCTTTGCATGAGAGAGCGGATGATGCCGAGTTTCGCTCCGCAGTCTATGACAACGACCCTGTTCCCCTTTCCCGGGTAGTTTATCGGTTTCTTTATAGTTACCAGTTTCACAAGGTCAGACTTGTTGGGGTCTTTGGCATGCTTCGCTTCCTCGAGCAATTCGGACGTGTCTATCTCGTCCTCGCTCACGAGCAGGACGCCCATCATCGTCCCACCGATCCGCAGGGTCTTTGCAAGCTCCCTGGTGTCGATGCCTTGTATCCCGGGTATGCGGGTCGTTTCGAGCCACTGGCCGAGGCTCATCTCCGAGGTGTAATGCGATGGATTTTGACAGGCTTCGTACGTGACGTAGCCCTGTATCTGCGGCGTCTCTGATTCGAACTCGTTACTGCAAATTCCGTAGTTCCCGATAAGCGGATACGTCTGGCACAGAATCTGTCCTTTGTACGAACAGTCGGTAATGGACTGGGTATAACCAAGCATTCCGGTGTTGAAGACTACCTCGCCGGCCACCTTGCCGGTCCCGCCAAAGCCGGTTCCCTGCCACACGGAACCGTCCCTGAGAACAAGGGCAGCATACAACGCATCATGTCTGTTTTTGTTTTCAGCGGACCTTTCTGGCAAGTTTGCCTTTCCCGTTGCTTTAATAAAAACCCTGCACTATTTTAGTTAAAAAAGATATTTAAAAGTTTCTAGAATCCCAGGTTTTATGGCATCCCGATTAACAGAGATTTTATTTAACCAAATGTGAGCGGGAAATGGAAATCCCACATCATTTAGGGTGGGATGAAAGCAAGCCGAAACATTTATACATGCTTTTTTCCATATTATCACTCAGGTAGGTTCCTCATTAGCTGAGATTGCTGATGATAGGCAACATGAACCAAAGTTGCCGAATGGTTGCTGTGCAACAGTCCCCGCACAGCGTAAAGCCAAAGGGGCATCATTTGGCGTAAGCCACTACCGCAGGGACTGCGGGATGTCAAGCCTGTGGAGAGCACAACCTTGCTCTGCGAAGCAGGAAGCCCACAGCCTTTAGGGGTTGGGTAGTTCACGACAGAACCAATATAAAATCATATAATATGCCGTTAATATGCTGCTTGGGGAGACTGTGCTGAGATGAGGGGATGGTGAAGGAAATGCTGAACATATCCGAATACGACTGGAAAGTGTGGCTGATTTTTGCATTATGCTTCGTGGTATCGCAGGCGATAAACCCGTTGGCAACCTTCCCGGAGTACAGCGGATGGCATGTGTTCGGATTCCCCCTGATATACTTGCAGTACCAGGACGTTGCAGACTATGTCTACTTCAACCTGATTTTCTTCCTGATTGATTTGCTGGCGTGGTATTTCGTTGCAAAGGTGATCGTTTACGGATACGGACAGCTCACGAAATACAGGATTGTGAAATAAAGAATTGCAGCTCCGGCCCCAACTACTTCCTTATCTTCCCCCTTCTCTTAACGATCTTTATCCTCTTGATTTTCGCCTGGTCATCCTTGTCAACGTCCATGACAGTCAATGTGAAGTTCTTCAACTTGATACCCCTGCCCTTCCTGGGCCTGCCATCGAATCTTGCCGACAGCAGGTCTGATATCGTGGCAGACTTCCCCCTCAGGGGAATCCCTATCTTTTCCTGCAAGTCCGTGACGAGCATGTCCCCGTTGACAATGGCGGTCTTCCTGTCCATGAAGTGTACCCTGACCCTCTTCCTGTCAGACTCGTCGTATATCTCGCCAACTATCTCCTCAAGCAGGTCCTCCATCGTGACTATGCCCTTGACGCGTTTCTGCTTGTCCAGCACCACGGCCATGTGGGCGCTGTGTTCTCTCAGCTTGTCAAAGACGTCGTCCAGCATCTCGTTCTCTCCCACAAAGATAACGGGGTCCATGACCTCCTCGACAATTATGCCAAAGTTTTTGCTTTTTATGTGGGGCAGTATGCTGCGCAGATTGACTACGCCTACGATAT
>Ga0315545_1001379_pt1 | contig 23749 bp, 16 predicted proteins | sample SalMarSW160210MG_FD_203096 | JGI IMG/M metagenome (GOLD analysis project Ga0315545, IMG submission 203096) | Salt marsh sediment microbial communities from the Plum Island Ecosystem LTER, Massachusetts, United States - Salt Marsh Sediment SW1602-10 ...
TTTGAAAAAAAAAACAAGAGCTAATTGGATTCACACTATCCCCACACGCGTATTCTTTGTACGAAAACCGTGCTCCGATTTTACAAAACGCCCTATTGTCATTTGACAAGGAATTCGTATTCGATTACACTTTAATTGAGAACCAGCGATGCTTATCATTCTTATCATTATTACATTTCTTTTTTTCCTTTTCTTCGGATCTCTCTATACTTTGCGCATTCTCAACAAGCTGAAACTCAAATCCAGGCTCAGAAAGAACGGGCAAAATGGAAACCGTCAGGACACGATAGACACATTTCTCAAACTCTTGAGAAGAAATCCCTTTGATCTGACCACGCGGATGGCACTTATCAGAATTTACATTGAGCAAAACAACTTCAAAGAAGCAATCATGCACCTCAATAACATCCTTACCTACGAAAAGGGGAAAACAGAGATCGACGAATTTGAGATACACAAACTCCTCGCCGAATGCAACCTCAAAATGGATAACACTGACGAAGCCGCAAAAATATTTGCTTATCTTAAAAAAAAATATCCGGACTTGACCTACCCCTGTGTGGAGCTCGGGAAACTGGAAAAAAAGTGCGGAAATCTTGAAAAAGCCGGTCAGTACTACAGCAGGGCAGTATCACTTGAACCGGAAAACATAGAAATCGTCAAAGAACTCGGGATACTTCTCTTCGAATCACAAAAGTACCCTGAGGCGCTGTCGACCCTGCAGGAGGCACTGGGAATTGACCCCGACGACGCCGAAGTGCACTATTATATCGGTGAGATAAAAATGATCTATAAGCAGCCCAAAGATGCATTCAACCACTTTTTAAAATCGAAAAATAACGACCAATTCAAGGGAAAAAGCCTTTTTCATATAGGAAAGATTCTCAGGCAGTTCAACAAGCTGGAGCAGGCGCAGAAGGTATTTGCATCGATTGTCGAACATCCCGATCTTGACCGCGATGATAAGCTCGAAGTCATGTACGAACTGGGGGAAGTGTTTCTCGCACGGGGAGAACTGCAACGCGCACTCGCACTTTGGGAAAAGATACTTTCAGTTACCTCTTCGTACAGAGACGTAAAAGACAAGCTGCAGCAGTACGAACAGACAAAATCAAGCGCAGTTCTCAGGGCGTACATGATGTCCCCGCGGGCAGAGTTCATAGAGTTGTGTAAGAAAATTGCGCACAAGTTCGCACAGAATGTAGTTCTCATACGCACCAGCCCGCAGAGAGACTCGAGCGTCGAGATATTCTCGCAGGCTGTGTATCACGATGTCCCCACCACCATCATGTTCAAGTTCTTTCGAGGCGCCTCAAACATCGGACAGCTCGCAGTGCGTGAGTTCTATGAGAAACTCAAGGAAACGAAAGCAAAATACGGTGTCTGTATCACAACGTCCGATTTCTCTGAAGAGGCACGCATGTTTAGTGAAGGAAGAGTGCTCGAGCTTCTGGGGGAAAAGGAGCTTTTAAGGATTTTATCGAGAAGGTGAACTCGATTTCATCCAGCTCTTCTGCTGAGACGCCGGATATGCACTATAGACTTTTTTTTAACCTGTCGAGGATGTTGAGCGCCTCGAGAGGGGTAATCTTTTCGATTTCCACATTCTTCAGTTCCTCAGCGAGAATGTCATAAGGAGAGGGAAAAAGGCCCAGCTGACGAGCCGCAGTTTTTTCTTCAGGGCCGGTGTTCGGGGTCTCAGTGACGGGAGTATTCAGATCCGGATTTTTTGCCATCAAAAGCGGCATATACCGGCCGTATTTTGTCTCCAGGCCGTGAAGAATGGATTTCGCGCGTTCGATGATTCCATCAGGAATCCCCGCCATCTTCGCCACTTCCACTCCGTAACTCCGAGACGCGCACCCGGGGACGATTTTTCTGAGGAAAACCACTTCGTTGTTCCACTCCTTGACTGTCGCATTGTAGTTGACAACACCGAAATTTTCATCGAGGGAGGTGACCTCATGATAGTGGGTGGCAAACAGCACCTTTGCACCGACGAGTCTTTCATCGAGGAGGTATTCGAGAACGGCCCACGCAATCGACAATCCATCATATGTAGAGGTTCCCCTCCCAATTTCGTCCATGATGATAAAACTTCGTTTCGTCGCATAATGAAGAATCCTCGATGTTTCGATCATCTCAACAAGGAATGTTGACTCTCCCTTGATGAGCCTGTCCGTCATTCCGATTCTCGAGAACACACGGTCAACAATCCCAATTCGTGCCGAGCGTGCGGGAACAAATGACCCCATATGCGCCATGAGGATGATAAGCGCACACTGTCGAAGAAACGTGGACTTTCCCGCCATGTTCGGACCGGTCAAAACCATTATCCTTCTATCCGTGTCATTGAGCAGAAGATCGTTTTCGATGAAATGCTCTTCTCCGAGGCGCTCAACGACCGGATGTCTCCCCCCCCGGATATCTACGACGTTTTCGTCCACCATTTCAGGTTTCACATAGTTGTTCTCACGTGCTGTGGCAGCGAGCGAACAATACACATCGATTTGCGCAACGATCGATGCTGTTTTGTACAGCTCTTCCATGGATTCGAGTACGAAGCGTCTCATTTCCTCGAAGAGCACCGCTTCCAGTTCATTTGAATTTTCCCGGGCTTCCAGAAGCAGAATCTCGTGATGCTGGAGTTCTTCGGTTGTAAACCGTTCTACATTCACAAGCGTCTGTTTTTTCACATACCCGCTTGGAACGAGGTGGAGGTTCGGTTTCGTCACCTCGATGTAGTACCCGATTATTCTATTGTATTTGACTTTTAATGACGGGATTCCCCACGACTCCTGCTGTTCGTGCTGATAGCGAGCGATCCACTCTCTGTTCTCCCTGTTCACCCGCCTGTATTCGTCGAGCTTCTCACTGAATCCAGATCTAATCATACCGCCTTCTCTTGTTGAAAGCGGCGGGTCGTCGACAACACAGGAATCGATCCTGGAGACAATATGCTCAAAATCAAAAATCGCTGCGAGCTCCGCTTCAAAAACGTTTTCTGCTGAGAGCTCGGTTTTGATCTTTTGCACACTCTTCAGAGAGTTATTCAGACCCAGTAAATCGCGCGCGTTTCCTTTTCCCACAGAAAGCTTGGAAACGATTCTTTCTATGTCGACTATATCCGAAAGCCCCTCCATGACGGATCTCAGCACGGCACTGTTCTGGAAAAAAAATTCCACCCTGTCCTGCCGTCCACGGATCTCGTCGATTGATCTGGAGGGAACGTGTATGTATTTTCTTAAAAGACGCGCTCCCATCGCCGTTTTCGTGCTGTCCAGAACCGAAAGGAGCGTTGCCTGTGTGCCACCTTCCCCGTTCTCAGCGAGCTCCAGGTGTTTCTTCGTTGTGTTGTCAACAAACAGGACATCTTCATCCCTTTTTTCTTTTACCCACAGTACATGGGAAATGTCCTTCTTTACATTCTCCCTTACATAAAAAAGAACAGCACCGCAGGCCATCACCTCGAGCTCACTGTGCAGTTCGAGGATATCGGAATGAGCCACTGAAAACTGTTTTTTTATCTCTTCTTCCGCATTGGCTTTTTCAAAAAGAAACCCCGGAGCCGTCCTGAAAACGAGCTTCGGCCTGAGACGTTTCAATCTGCTGAAAAAATCAGAGAACACCTCGGTTTCATCGTAATACTCCGGATATATAATCTCCCTGATCCCGTTGTCCTCGATTTCGTTCTGAATGCCGTCGAGTATATCACCGGAGGGAATGAGGCGTGTGACAAACTCACCGGTTGAGACATCAAGACACGCACATGCAATATCTATTCTGTTCTTTTCCGCATTCCCGCATACAGCAGCAATGCAGTTGTTGCTCTTGTGTTCGAGAAGGTTCGGATCGAGTATGATGCCAGGGGAGAAAATTTCCACCACATCCCTTTTCACAATCCCCTTTGCAACTCCGGGGTTCTCCTGCTGCTCGCAGATTGCGATCTTTTCCCCGTGTTTTATGAGCCGTGCAATATAGGTGTCTGCAGCATGAAAGGGAAACCCGCACATGGGGATGCTGTTCCGTTTGGTAAGTGTGATGTTCAGAATCGAGGACGCGACGAGCGCGTCCTGTTCGAACATTTCGTAAAAATCCCCGAGCCTGAACAGGAGTATTGCGTCCCTGTACCTGTTCTTGATTCTGTGGTACTGCTTCATCATTGGGGTATCTTTTCCCATCCTATTCTTCCCGAATCAGAAAACCCTGATATCCGTACTCACTGAGTTTACGCATCACCAGATCGGCACCATTCAGGTCATTTATTGGTCCTATCCTCACCCTGTAAAGGGTTTTTCCATCAAAAGTTGTTTCAAACAGAAGTGCTGGAAAGCCTTTGGCCATGAGCGAAGCCGAAAGGTTTTCTGCGTTGTCCTTTCGGGAAAAGGATCCAACCTGTATGTAGTAGCCTGAACCCAGGGAGAAAAAAAAGGATTCATCCGTGCCGTCCGGTTTTTCCCCCTCTGTGTTCTCATCTCTGGAAAGATAGTTTCCCATGAGAACACTTTCGTCAAATATCCCCACAGCTTGGAAAATATGCCCTTCTTCCTTTCCGGGGCTGAGTTTTTTTATTTCCTCGGCCGCCATGAAGGTAAATAATGAGGGGGAGTACTCTTCTCTCAGTTGTGTGTATGTCGCATATGCCCTGCCAATCTCTCCCCTGCGCGCATAAGCGTGTGCAAGCAAAAACATCGCCTCCTGCCTGTGAAACGTAGAAGGTGCAGACCCAAGTATCCTGAGGAGCAGATTTTCGGCTTCTGAAAAGGCTTCCATTTCAAGCTGAGTTTTTGCGATCTGCAGGTAATTACGCATCATGTGATCTGGATCCTGAAACACTCCGGACCCCGCGAGCAGTGCGATCGATCTGTGGTAGAAGGAGAGTGCTTCCCGGAAGTCGGCAGACGCCATGCTGATGATCCCCATAAAGGTGTACACATAAGGGGTGAATATGGTCACTGAAGAGAGTTCGTGCTCCTCAATCGCGGAGAGGAAAATACACGCAGCTTCAAGTTCCCCAGCAATGTACAGTCTCTTCGCGCACTCATAGCGCGCAGCATCAACCAGGGGAAATAAAGGGTGGTTTTTCGAAATCTGCGCGAGTATCTCTGTGGACTCGTCGATATTTTCGAGCAGGGTTGCGTATTTGAAAAGAAGATAGGGAGCGCCCGGTGTATTCTGGACCCTCTTATAGGCCAGGGAAAAAAAGCGTGCGGCCCGTTCGGCGCTGCCGCGCTCTTCATACTGTTTCGCCTGAGAGACAAGTTTTTCGGTGCTTTTATCGTCCGGTATCATATAGAGGTCCCCGCCGGGAAAGTATCTGTTTTGGAACTCGGCTGGGAGTAAAAAAGGTACTGCAGCGTTTTCTTCGGAGGTGTGGCTTTCTGAGAAAACATCTCCCCTTTCACCCCCTCTGATGGGGGAGTGATAAGCGCCCAATTGCAGAGCGCACAGCATCACCCATACAGGGACCCGCCGCATCCATCCACCATTCTTCAAGAACATAGCTCTTTCCTTTTACAACATGCTCCTGTGGCCCGGGAGCATCGACCCGGTCTCACTGGAAGCTTTTCTCCATTCCGCGCAGCGTACTCCCCGAGATACCTGAAATTTCTGTGTGGATAAAGGACCCGACAGGTGCCCGTGTCCTGACCACAATCATTTTCCCTGTTTCTGATTTGCAGAGCATTTCGGCCGGGTTCTTTTTACTTGTGCGCTCCACGAGAATAGTCGCGGTCTTTCCGATCATCTTTTGGTTTCTTGCTATAGAAATACCCCTCTGGAGTTCGATCAGTTCCTCGAGTCTGCGACCCGCAATGTTTTTCGCCACCCTGCCGGGAAAATTTGCCGCTTTTGTGAAAGGTCTCTCCGAATATTTGTACATGAATGCATCGTCATACTGAAAACGCCTGCATGCATCCAGCGTACGCGTGAAGTCTTTTTCTGTTTCTGTGGGGAATCCGACGATGATGTCGGTCGTTATTGAAGCATCAGGTTCATATTCGTGAACCGCATCAACGAGCCGAGCATAGTGCGCGAGAGTGTATCTTCTATTCATAAGACCGAGAATCCTGTCCGACCCACTCTGCAGCGGAAGATGAAAGTGTTTGCACACCTTGGGGAGCGCAGTGATTCTTCTGATCATTTCAACGGTAAAGTCCTGTGGGTGCGACGTGAGGAACCGAATCCAGCGTATACCCTCTACACGATGGATCTTTTCGAGCAGTTCCATGAAATCGATATCCCCGCTGTCCTTCCCGTAGGCGTTCACGTTCTGCCCGAGCAGAGTGATCTCCGCGACACCCTGCTCTGCGAGGTCCCGCACTTCCCTTAACACTTCTTCGTGTTTTTTGCTTTTCTCAGGCCCCCTCAGAATGGGAACGATACAATAGCTGCAGTTGTTACTGCACCCTTTTATAATATTCACCCACGCCCTGTGCCCCTCTGCTCTCTTTGTTGTAAACCCGGAAAATCGGTACTGACTTTTATCAGTCGTAATGCATCGAGTATTCTTCCTTTCACATTCAGCCACATATTCCGGTATGTCGATATAGTGGTACGTGCCTGCACATACATCAATTTCCGGAAAATCTTGAAGGATTTCCCGTCCCTTTTCCTGCGCCATGCATCCAGCAAAAACGATAAAAAAATCTCTTTCCGAGGATCGCTTCAAGGATCTGTAATATCCGAGTCTTCCGTACACCCGTTGCTCTGCGTTTTCCCGCACCGCACAGGTATTCAAAACCACGACGTCCGCTTCCTTCTCGCTGCGTGCCCTAGTGTATCCCCGTTGTTCAAATGCAAGCGCTATGTCAAGGGAATCCGACTTGTTCATCTCGCACCCGTAGGTTTCGATAAAATAGGTCCTTTTTTGCAGCATATCCATATAATAATATCTTTCCCAAAAAAGGTCAGGGCGAAAACACGCATACGGCATCATCACTTAATCGTAATGTGGGGTTATTTTCGGGGGGTCAGTAAAAGGAAACATTCAGCGAACCGCACATCGGACACACATGATCCTGTCCGAGCTCGTCCTCATAATCGGGGAAATCGTTTCGATCAGGGTATATCGTGTCTGTCCAGCGGAAATCGCACTCTTCGCACACGTAGGTTCTGGTGATGATGTGTTCAGCCTCGTAGTCTTCCGAGTCCTCAGGGTCTGAGAACCCATCATCCTCGTCGTCTTTCAGGAAATCCATCATGGTCTCCCGTATCCTGTATATATTATAGACTAATAGATGGTCTTTGTTTGTCAACAGTTTTTCGATACATTACAGCAGATTTTCATGAGAGAGGAATGCCCTTCAGCAACAACAGCTCCCATGCGCTCACCGATCTCATCCTCAGTCAGGTCGTAAATGTGCTCCGCGAGCTCATCGATCATCTTCATGAGAAGGGGATTGCTGGCCACGTTTTTTTCAATGAAGATACCCGGGTGTGTACTCGGTAATATCTCGACGTCTCTGTGATACAGCTCCTCACTGTACTTCTCACCCGCCCGAATACCGGTGTACAATACAGGAATGTCCTCATAGGGGGTGAGACCAGAGAGGATGATGAGGTTTTCAGCGAGGTCCTTGATCTTGATTGGCCGACCCATATCGAGGATGTATATGTTGCCCGCCGTTCCATTTGTTGCTGCCTGCATTACCAGCGAGGTTGCCTCGCGGACCGTCATGAAGTACCGTTCCATGTACGGTGAGGTAATGGTGACGGGGCCACCCTTTGCGATCTGTTCCTGAAAAACGGTTGACACGCTTCCGTTGCTGCCGAGCACATTTCCAAAACGAACACTGCAGGAGTGCATCCCATTGCCGGAAAAAATACCGGTCATAAGCTCACAGATTCTCTTCGTTTTCCCCATGACGGAAACCGGGTGCACCGCCTTGTCTGTTGATATCATGATAAATTTCTCAATACCGTTGTTACGGGAAACCTCGAGCATGGTTCGTGTTCCGACCACATTGTTCAGAAAGATCATCCTTTCGTGGCTTTCCATGAGCGGTACATGTTTATATGCAGCCGCATGAAATACAATGTCCGGCCTGTAACGTGAAAAAATCTCATCAATAATGCGTCTGTTCTTTATGTCGGCGACACAGGGAATGAACCCGGTTTTTTCGTGTATGAACGCTTTTACATCACGGGACAAATAAAAAAGCCCGTTCTCATTCAAGTCAACCGCAACAAGAACATTGGGGCCGTATCCCGAAAGATCTCGAATGAGCTGAGACCCGATTGATCCGGCGGCACCGCTTACAAGAATCTTCCTCCCGCCGATGTACCGTCGTATCTCCTCTGTATCGATTGAAACCTCCTCCCGTTCGAGAAGATCCGAGAGACCGAGTTTCTTAATCTGATCGAAATGTACAACCCCCTCGATGATCTCCATTGTGGAAGGAACGATCAGCAGTTTTACCTTTTTCGCCTTGCATATTCTCACGATATCCCTGATAACAACTTTTGGAATCGACGGCATGGCGATGATTACTTCTCTGATCATGTACTGTTCAATGCACTCGGAAAGCTTCGAGCGGCCCCCGAATACGATTTTCCCGTGTATAGATACTCCAGCTTTCCCCGGGTCGTCATCTATGAAACCCACGACCTCTATCCGCTCTTCCGGATGTTTCAGGATCTCCTCCAGCACCATGCTCCCTGCTTCACCGGCTCCGCAGATCAATGCTCTCCGCATAGGTGTTGTCCTTTGGTTCTCACGTATGTTTACATAGAATATCGGCCGGATTCTCACCTGCGTTTATGAATCTTTGGGTATACGTAGCTAGTGTCTTTAAACTGTTTTTCCCCGGGTCCGAAATATGACACCAATGTGCGCACGATTTTTTCGTACCGGTCAGGAGGTATATCGAGTGTAAACTGATAGCGAATCTCTTGCTGCACTCTCCAAGAAAAAAATCAACTGACTTTGCTCCCCGGAGCAATCTGTCTGTCCACGCTGAGGAGAGAAAGATTTCTATTGTCCGCGGCTGCGAGAAGCATTCCGTTGGATTCGATCCCCATGAGGGTGACAGGTTCCAGGTTGACGAGCACAGCGATTTCTTTTCCGATGAGCTCTTTGGCCTTATAATATTCAGCAATTCCTGCAACAATCTGTCTGTTTTCATCACCAATATCAACAAGTATCTTTATCAATTTCTTCGAGCCTTTTACCGATTCAGCTTCAATCACCTTCCCGATCCTGATGTCAAGTTTTTTGAAATAGTGGATGTCGATCATTTCGTCTTTTTCCTCTGTGTTTTTTTGTTCGACAGCTATTCTGGGGAAAAGGCTTTTCCCCTCATGTAACTCCTTTCCTGGTTCAAGCCTCCCCCAAGAAAAGTGGTCCGTTTTCGGCCGTGCACCGTCTCTGATATCCCTCATTATTTTCTCTGAAAAAACCGAAAGCGCAGTCTCTGATTTTTCGAGGATGATCGGTGCAAGCAGTACTGACACGAGCCTCACCCCTTCGCATGCAGTGTACAGAGTTGTGCTCAGTTCTTCGGTTTTCTCCTCCTTGTGGAGATTCCAGGGGGCCTTTTCGTCTATGTATTTGTTGATCATTCGTATAAATCCAAAAATTGCACCGAGCGCAGCGTTGAGTTCCATCCTGTCTACAAGCTCGTGTATCTTCCCGGGCAGTGCCTTTCCTTCCTCGATTATTCTCTTGTCATCACGTCCGGGTTCCCGGGGTTCGGGAATCGTACCATCAAAGTACTTGTGCACCATTGTGACAACCCTGCTCAGGAGGTTTCCGTAGTCATTGGCAAGATCGGTATTTATGGTATTTATCAGGAGTTCTTCGCTGAAGTTTGCATCCGACCCAAGAACCATGTTTCTTATAAGCACATACCGGAAATTTTCTATCCCGTATTTATCGATGAGTTCGATCGGCCGAACCACATTCCCGATAGACTTGCTCATCTTTGTGTCCTCAACGAGCCACCACCCGTGCGCAAAAATCGTCCGCGGCAGCTCGAATCCGGCGGATTTCAACATAATGGGCCAGTACACCGCATGCGTGGTGACGATGTCCTTGCCGACGAGATGTACGGTACAGGGCCACCACTTCTGAAAAGAATTATTGTCTCTGTATACCCCAATGTTGCTTATGTAGTTTATAAGGGCGTCAAACCACACATAGGTAACGAACTTTTTGTCAAACGGAATTTCTATGCCCCAGTCGAGACGAGACTTCGGCCTCGAAATACAGAGGTCTGACAGCGGCCGTTTCAAGAAACCGAGGATCTCGTTTCTCCTTGTTTCCGGCCTGATAAAGTCGGGATGCTCCTTTATGTACTCGATGAGCCAGTCCTGATATTTGGACAGCTTGAAGAAATAATTCTTTTCCTCGATGTCTATTACTTCTCTGCCGCATGAGGGGCACTTTCCGTCCACGAGGTCCTTCTCGGTCCAGAATCTTTCCTCAGGTATACAGTATTTTCCGACATAGGTATCAAAATAGATATCACCGCGTTCATAGAGGTAGGTGAGCAGGTTCTGTACAACGAATACGTGCCGTTTTTCCGTTGTCCTGATAAATCGCGAGTAGCTGATATTCAGCTTTTTCCAGAGCTTCACAAAACGAACAACCATGGAGTTGCAGTGGTTCTTGGGCTGAATTTTCCGCTTTTTCGCGGCTTCCTGAACCTTGAGGCCGTGCTCATCAGTTCCTGTAGAGAAAAAAACCTCATCTCCGAAAAGCCGGTGGTAGCGTGCAATCACATCAGCAAGAATCGTCGTATACGCGTGCCCGATATGCGGCTCGTCGTTCACATAGTAAATGGGGGTCGTGACATAAAATTTTCCCACCTCAATGCTCCTCGCTGCTCATATACCCGCCACCATCATCAGAAATGCGTACCCCTCAGATTACGAATAAATTGAAAAAAACGGCTGAAAATGTTTTTCATCATATGTTAGTCATTTCATTTCATTTGTCAAGTTGTTATTCGACAAATACCTGTCAGTCTGGTTGAGTAATTCAGAGAGCTCGCCGACAAACACACGCCCCCCCGGAAGGGAATTGATGAATACCTGGCCGTAATTTCTTTTGAGTACACGGCTGTCGAGAATGACAACGATTCCGGTGTCCGTTTTTTTTCTGATAAGCCTTCCGATACCCTGTTTCATCTTTATCACTGCGAGCGGGAGAATATATTCGCAGAACGGATTTCCACCGGTTTTCTGTATACGTTCGACTCTCGCCCGGACAACAGGTTCTGTCGGAACCTTGAAAGGAAGCTTCGTGATGATCACACACTCGAGAGTTTCACCCGGAGCATCAACACCCTCCCAGAAACTTACAGTGCCGAATAGAACAGAGTGTATATTCATTTTGAAGTTTTGAAAAAGATTCTTTCTCAGGTCACTTCCCTGTTTGAAAAGCACCAGCCCTCTTTTTTCAAGGGTTTCTTTCACCCCCTCGTACACTGTATTCAACATCCTATACGAGGTGAACAGCACAAAGGCTTTCCCGTTTGTTTTCTCCACGACCTTCATAATGCTCTCCACGACCATCCTCTCGTAGCCTGGTGTCTCCGGCCCGGGTATATCGGAGGGTACCAGTACAGCCATCTGTTCCTCATAATCGAATGACGAACGGATGCGCTCTTTGTGGACAGCCCGGTGCAGGCACAGTCTTTTCTGAATGAAGTCAAAAGTATTGTTCACAGTCAGGGTTGCGCTGGTGAGCACCCCGCTTTTCAGTCTCCTGAAAATGAGCTCTTCAAGCATGCTCCCCACATCAACGAGAGAAACAACGATTGCCGTTTCTTTTCGTTTCTCGATCCAACGTATGTATTCACCGGTGTCGTCTCCGAAAAAGATGTCGATCGTATATGCAATCTCGTGAATTCTCGAGATAAACCCATCGAGCTGCTTTTTCGTCTGTTCCTCGACTCCTTCTTCAATATGTGAATTGAGATCGCTGAGCTGTTCAATGAGCCGTATGCACCCCCGGTAAAAAGCCCCAAGCCCTGATACAACCAAGGTCTCCCACCCCGGAAGGCTTCTCGTTTCATCGTTGAGCTCCATGACGGTATATCCATTGTTGAGTGCGTCTCTCTGAAGGCGCGTGCTGTTCGAATCGACAAATTCATCGATACCCTCAAAAAGGCTGAAACTGAGAGTCTTGAGCGCCGATACCTCATCGATCATCTCACTGATTTTTGTTTTTTCACCAAGCCCTTTGTTCATGAGAAAGACGAGATAGCCCCGTTTTTTTTTCTTTACGATAAAGAGACTGTTGAACAGCCGGAGAACGGAGCCCAGCGAGATCTTTCGCGTGAAAAAGGAGGTCGCGGAATCTTCGAGGTTGTGCGCCTCATCAATGATGAGCCGCTCGTACGCGGGAAGTATCGAATTCCCAGACCCTATAAGGCTTGCATCAGCGAGCAGATAGTGATGATTAGTGATGATAATGTTGGCAGAGACCGCACGCCGCTTCACCGTGTTGAGAAAACACCTGCTGAAAAACGGGCATCCGGCCCCTGTACATGTTTCGGATTGTGAGTTAATTTTTTCCCAAAGGCTCAACTTTGGCATAAATGAAAGGTCAGAGAGGCTTCCGTCAGTGGTCGTATTCACCCACTCCGTTATTCGTTCGAACTGATCGTGCTCTTCTTCATCGAGAAGCGTGAAGAGATCCTGCTGAACCTCCGCTACTCTGCTCAGGCAAACGTAATTCCCCCTCCCCTTCATCAAGATATAGCTGAAGTCCTCATTCAATGCCCCTTTGAGATCGGGGATGTCCTTGTAGAGAAGCTGCTCCTGCAGGTTTATCGTGTTCGTTGAGATGACGACCCGCTCTCTGTTTTTCAGTGACCACCCCACCGACGGAATAAGATAGGCAAGCGTTTTTCCAATGCCCGTTCCAGCTTCTATGAGGGCGATGGCATCTTCGTTGAATGTTTCACACACAGACTCGAGCATCCTTTGCTGCCCCTCCCTCTCTTCAAATCCGGGAATCGTTCTGCTGAACACCCCTCCCGCAGATATAAGAGCATTGAGTTCGGCCTGATCGAGTTTGATTTCTCTTTTTTTGAGTACAGGCTCTACAACCACATAAAAATCGGAAAGGTCATTGTTGATGATGATAAATCCCACCCCTCTTTGCGCACTGAAATTGGCAATTCGCATATCAGGGTTTGAAGGAGTGAGCGTCCCGGTCGGGTGGTTGTGGATGATCACATCCGGAATGGCTGTTCTCTCAAGAGGGACTGCAACACACTCATCGTCCCCGCGTGCCACCACTTCAACCCGTGTAATCATTTGCTGTTCATCGGTCCACCCGAAGAACAGGACCTCGTTGCCGCCTGCCCGCAGAATTTCGTCTTGCATCTTCTTTGCCGATTGCTCGGAAAATCTTTGACCCATTCCGCGCTTTTCCAGTACGTCACCCGCGATGCGTGGAACGCTGTTCGGGTGAATCCGGTATTTTCTCAATGATTGTTTTTATTAATCGTGAAACACGATTTTCCACTGATGACATCGTCTTTAGGACACCTGTATGGCTGAGACGCTCCTGCGTGATCCCGCACGCCATGTTTGTAATCACCGATATGCCGAGCACACGCATTCTTTCCTGTGCAGAAACGATTACCTCCGGCACAGTGGACATGCCGACCGCATCGGCTCCGATTCGTCTGAAAAACTCGATTTCCGCTCTTGTTTCATAACTGGGGCCCAATGTGGCAAGATACACTCCTTCTCTGAGTGCAGCCTTTGTTCCGGTCTCAGGCGCACACTTTTTTGCGAAATCGATGAGCTCGCGGTCATAGGGCTCTGACATATCGACAAAGATCGGCCCATATTTTGTGTTTTCTTTCCCGACCAGAGGGTTTACTCCCATATAATTGATGTGATCGGAAATCAGCATGATGTCCCCTGGGGCGAAATTCCTGTTTATACCGCCGCTGGCGTTGGTGACAATGAGAACTTCCGCTCCCAGACGCCTCGAGATCCTGACCGGAAGCGTTACATCATCGGTTGAGAGCCCCTGATAAAGGTGAAAACGGCCGTTCCATACGAGTACATCCTTTTCTCCGAGCGCTCCTGTAACCAGTTCGCCTTTGTGCCCCTGAACGGTTGCCCCGGGAAAACCGGGAATATCCCGATACGGGAAGATATTTTTCTCAGCCACCTCCTCAACCACCCGGCCAAGGCCTGACCCCAGAATGAGAGCGATCGTTGGATGAATGGAAATTCTTCCCTGTAAAAAACTCAGTGTATCCTCAAGATTGTGTGAGCGTTCGTTCATTTTTTCCCCTTTCGGATTATGAGAGATATCACCCGCAGCGATCTTCGGATTTCTTTAGAATTCCTTCTTCACCCAATCGAAGGGATCGACATATATTCCGTTTACCCAGAGTCCCCAGTGAAGATGGGGGCCTTCAACGATTCCCGTTGCTCCGATCTCCCCGACCTTTTCTCCTTTTTTCACAAAATTCCCTGCGTCTACCTCAAAAGAGCTGAGATGAAAAAAAAGCGAAAAGACACCTTGTCCGTGATCAATGACCAGTGTGTACCCCGTTGTTATCCGCATGTCAGCAAACACGACAACTCCATGATTGGGGGCAACGACGTGGTCTCCGCGATTTCCTTTGAAATCGACTCCCCTGTGGAACCGAACAAAGGAGGGTTTGTTTTCTATGTAGTACAACCTTCGCTTTCCGAAAGGGGAAATAACGACGGGATTTTCAACCGGGTAGATAAACACGCGTTCCCAGAGCGCATTTGATCGTTTCGTCGTGAGGATCCGATAGAGCAGTTTCTGTTCCTCTGTCTTCTTGGCAGACTTTTTGAGCAGATTGCGCATCTGTTTTGCCAGAAACACTTTTCCTGTTTGCCGCGGAGTAGATTGAAGGTAAAAGGGGTACACAATTTCCGCCGACCCTTTTTTTTCGCTTTCACATCTAATGACAAGTGCGTACCGTGCAGAAGGCATCTCTACGTCGAACCCGGTGAATGCGTGATATATCTTTTCGGAAATCTGGAAAAAATCCACGTCCTGTGTGAATCCACCCTCATCCTTTATCGAGGAATATATTTTTGCACAAACGTCAGAAGGCCGAAGAACGACCTTTGTTGTATGACCCTGCGCGGGAAAAGGGGAGAAATAAAACCGCAGATCAAGAAAGTCTTTATCCTCGGAATGTGCATGTTTTCCGTATGAAAGCACGGGGGCCTGCTGTAGTGTTGCCTTGCTGTATGCGTAGAGCTTGTGGTACACATTCCCATTTTTCAGTATAACCACGCTGTCTCTTCCCGTCCGGATGGTATCTCCATACCGAAGCTTTTCGTTTTTCCGGACGTGCGTGTATGTAGAGGAGTTCCGCTTCCAAACCACGTCTCCCCAATGGGACACAACGACGAACTCTTCCGAACAGACTGCTGTGTGCAGGAATACGAAAAAGAAGATGAAAAAGGCACAAAGGAGCGTTTTTCGTGAAAACAATGGGTGTGCTACTCCTCACAATAAAAACTGAACACTTTATGGATACAACCTATTTATCAGTCTCGGAAAAGGAATCGCCTCTCTCACGTGAGGGATATTACAGATCCAGGCAAGCAAACGCTCTATGCCGAGACCGAATCCTGAATGCGGAACACTTCCGTATCTTCGTATATCGAGATACCACCTGTACGAATCAGGGTTGAACCCCTCCTCCTTTATCCGCTCAAGTAAAGAATGATAATCGTCATTTCTCTGCGACCCGCCAATAATCTCTCCATATCCTTCCGGGGCAATAAGGTCGTCATTGAGCACCGTTCTTGGGTCATCAGCATTCGGCTTCATGTAGAATGCCTTGATCTTTTTTGGATAATTGTATATAAAAACAGGCTTTTCGAAGCTTTCCGAAAGAGCCGTTTCCTCGTCTCCACCTATGTCCTCGCCCCATTCAATACGAAAACCCTTTCTGTTCAGAATGTCGATCGCTTCATCATAGGAAATTCGCGGAAATGGAGGAACTGCGCGTCGCAGAGGTTCAAGATCCCGGTTTAGATAAAGAAGTTCACGGTCGCATTCCTCTACAATGCGGGAAACAACACAGTGGATCATATCCTCCTGCAGTTCCATATTTTTTTCCGAGTCGTAGAATGCAACCTCTGCTTCCAGCATCCAGAACTCCGCAAGGTGGCGTCTCGTCTTGGATTTTTCCGCTCGAAACGTTGGGCCGAGGCAGAACACCTTTTTAAATGCTGATGTCGCCGCCTCCAGATAGAGCTGTCCAGTCTGCGCCAGATATGCGCTTCCAAGATCGAAATACGCGGTCTCAAAGAGCGTCCCTGCGCTCTCGCCGATGGAACCGGTGAGTATGGGCGTATCTATGAGCACGTATCCGTTTTCATGAAAATACAAACGGAGCAACCGTACAAGTTCGCTTCGTATCCTTAGAATCGCAAGCTGCCTGCTTGACCGCAGCCAGAGATGGCGGTTCTCCATGAGAAAATCGACACCGTGTTCCTTTTTTGATATTGGATAATCATCTTCAGGAACATGAACGATCTCAAGGCCTATAACGCCAAGCTCGTATCCGTTCGGGGCCCGGCTATCTTCTCTGATGACCCCTTTTACCTTCACCGATGATTCGACCTTCAACTGCGAACAATCCTCAAAGACCTGTTCCGATACTTCTTTTTTCACCACAACGCACTGAATATTACCCGTTCCATCTCTCACCTCCATGAAAAAAAGCGATCCGCTCGACCGTAAATGTCTTACCCATCCACAAACAACGACTTCCTTTCCCGCAAAGTCATGTGCATCAATAATCCGAAACTCCTCTTCAAGCATTCCGACTCTCCATTATCACATAGTGAAAAAATTCCTTAGAAAATCGCCTGCTCTGCTGAGCAGGCGGAGGGAAAACAGCGGATTTCTGACTACACAAGAGTAAGTATTTCCGGCTCACCATCTCTGACGAGGATTGTGTGCTCGAAATGCGCGGAGCACCCACCATCCTTTGTTACCACAGTCCAGTTATCCTTTTTCACCACAACCTCAAACGCCTTTTCATTGACCATCGGTTCTATCGCAAGCGTCATACCCGAAAAGAGTCGGGGGCCTCTTCCGGGCGTTTTGTAGTTGGGGATTGGGGGTTCTTCATGCAGTTTTTTCCCCACACCGTGCCCGACAAAATCTCGAACCACGGAAAACCCGTTTTTCTCAACGTGATTCTGTACAGCCTGAGAAATATCCGATACATGATTATTGTGCACTGCCTGTGCGATTCCCAGGTAGAGCGCCTCCTCAGTGACACGCAGCAGTTGTGCCTTTTGTGCAGATATCTGCCCCACCGGGATGGTGATGGCTGCATCCCCGATATACCCTGATTTGTTCACTCCCACATCGACGCTCAAGATATCACCTTCCCTCAGTCTGTAGGGTCCGGGGATCCCGTGAATCACCTCATCGTTCACCGAAGCGCAAATGGAAGCGGGAAACCCGTTATAATTTTTAAATGCCGGTGTAGCCCCTCTTTTTTTTATGAACGCTTCCGCCTTCTCATCGAGCCATCCCGTGGTGACTCCTTCTTTCGTAATCTCGCGCAGGTATTGAAGCAGTTCACCTACTATCCTGCATGCATGTCTGATATACATGATCTCGCTGCTGTTCTTGAGCTCATGCATCTTCCGCGCCTTCCTTATCTTCTGTACTCTTCCCTGTTTTGGGACCGAGCATATCTTCGATTTTCGGTCCGGTACTGTATGATTCTTCAATAATGTTCTTTATGCTTTTCTTTTGTCCCGCACTTATGGAGATTTCCCCCTGGAAAACGACGCCTTCCTCTACATTGACCTTTGGTGCCCTGACATTGCCGAGTATACGTCCGGTTGAAAGCAGTGAAACCTCCTCCTCGGCTTCGATGTTTCCAATGACCGTGCCGCCAACAGTGACATTTTTTGCAGTGATATCGGTCTTTACTTTTCCCATTCCACCGACGATCAGATGGTCACGGGTCTTTACCTCGCCCTCAAAGCGTCCGTCGATCTGAAGAGACCCGTTTATATAAAATTTGCCTTCAAAGATCGATCCTTCCCCAATAACACTGTTGAGTTGCGATTCATTCTTTGTCGCCATAGAGTAATTCACCTTTCCGCGTGCGAGATTTTTAAAGAGGGACCTCTCTCTTTACCAAACTTTCTATGTATTTGATGTCTTCCTCGTTGATTTCCTGGAATTTTACTCCATACTCTGAGGCATTTTCATCAATCCTGTACACGACCCCTCTTGCCTCGATCTGCCTCGCTGGAAACTTTATAGACATCTGCAGCACAGTGTTCACTATTATATACTGCTTGATTCGCAATGCTTCGATTTTGAACAACAGCCCCCCCGCACTGATATTCACGACAGGTATGCCGAAATCCTGGCCATTTTCAAGCCGAAAGTAGTTGTATTTCGCAAGTGCCTCAACGAGTATGCTCCCGTAGTTGGAAGTGCGCAATGCAAATGGCTGTTTGATGCTTCTATGGTAATCAACATCGTTTATAAGCCGTATGTACCCAACGATCTCGCCTTCGAGAAGAAGCGGTATGAGGCACTCGGAGAAAACCCGGTTGTCCCTTTTTTGCTGAAGGAGGTCAAGCAATGTTCCTTCCGCCTTCTTGCGCGGGATTCCATGAGAAATCAGGTGTGCGAATGCCCCTGAAACGGTGAGAATTTCGGCTTCAGTGAAACGGCGCTCTGTCAATCTGTCCTCATAGGAGTTGTTGATCAGAAATATCTTTTTCGTATCTTTCAAGAGCTGTTCTTCAGAAGAGAGTGGCTGCCCGGGTTTGAACACCTTGAGTTGAAAGTGTTGTGCGTATTCAGAAACAAGCTGTTTTATTCCTTTGAGAATCTTGTCAACGGCAGGCTGGGGCTTTTTGATTTCTTTGTAAATATTTCTTTCATCGAGAAGAGAGGAGGTTTCGAAATCCCGTTTCTCAGATCGGATCATGATCTTCATTTTCAAGAACACCTTCCCAAGCACATAGACCCGCTCATACTTCCGGACCATATTCTTGTTTATCTTATCGGGAATGATAAGGTGCAGCCTCCCCTCATCGAGTTGCTGCGCGGTTGATGTGAAATAGTGGTAGTTGTTGTGAAAGATGAAGTTCGTTTTTATTTGTCCATCCATATCTCCGATAAATGGCGAATCCATTCTTACCGTAATCGATTCATCATCGTATTCTTCTATAAACCCTCTGTATTCGATTCCATTGATGATGATGTTGAGCGGTTCCTTCAGTTTCATAAGTTTCTGAAAGATCAGTTTTTTCTCAAGGAAACTGGTCACGAGCATCTTCTTCGGTATTACACCCATCCCTATATTTCTTTTTCTCCTCTGCTTTTGAACCGTTCCGAAAGAATCTTCAGGTATACATCAACAATTTCCGGATCATATTTCTTTCCACTGTTCTGTTTGAGCATTTTCATCGCTTCTTCTTCGGGATAAGACTCCCGAAAGGGCCTATCTGAAATAAGCGCATGGTAGTTGTCGACCACACAGACAATCCGTGCCCAGAGGGGAATATCCCTCCCCTTCAGTCCGTCCGGATACCCACTTCCATCCCAGAACTCATGATGATGCCGCACGAGATCAACCCCTTCCTTGAAAAGATTAAGCTTTTTTTGCAAGTACTCAGCACCACGCAACACATGACTTTTTACCACATCGAATTCCTCAGGAGAAAGCCGCTCTTTTTTGTTGAAGATTTTTTCATCCAGACCGATTCTACCCACATCGATGAGGATTGCCGATGCCCTGATCTTGATCAGGTCCTCCGCAGAGAAACCCAGTTCTTTTCCGATGAGCTCTGTATCGCGGGCAATGTTGAGGAAATGACCGCTTATATAGGGCTCGCGCTTCTCGACTGCATTGAGATATTTACTCGCAATGAGCTCTTTTACAAGGTACACCTCGACGGGTTTTTCCCTGCCCTTCACGCTTATGGCGCTGAGATAGTGGGCTTCTACGAAATATTTCACCTCCTCATAAACTTCCTTTGTAACCACTATCTGTCCTCTGCCAGCAAACCCTTCCAGTCTCGAAGCAGTATTGACCACATCGCCGATAACCGTGTAGTCCATCCTGTCCACGGATCCCATGTTGCCGGAAATGACATAGCCCGTGTTTATCCCCACACCGATCTCAACCTTTTCAAATCCCTCTTCCTGACGCTCTCTGTTCAGCTCATCCACGTAGTTCTGCATCTCGATCGCGGCAACAACAGCCCTTTCCGTATCGTTGTAGTGAGCAATAGGAGCGCCGAAAACGGCCATGACACAATCACCGATATACTTGTCGAGAGTTCCTTCGTATTTGAACACCACATCCGTGAGTCCCGAAAGGTATGTGTTCAGCAGATCAACAACGTCTTCCGGTCGCATCTTCTCCGTCATTGTGGTAAAACCCCTTATATCAGCAAAGAGCACGGTAATCTTTCGCCGTTCGCCTCCAAGCTTTATCTGCTCGGGATCGGACATGATGCCATCCACGAGCTGATGTGAAACATAACGGGAAAACGCATACCTGAGGTTTGAGAGTTTCGAATTTTCAATGGCCATCACCATCTGATTCGAGATCATCTGGATTGAATCGAAGACCTTCGACGGATAAGGCTGAAGATTTATCCGCTCTCCCAAGGACAGAATCCCGATCAGCCCATTCTTCAAAAGAAGAGGAAACAACACGCTGCTCTCGAGGTGCTCCAGGACTTCCTTCTCCTCAAGCGTCAAATCCTTAGAAATGTTCGTAACCTCGATCGGTATCCTCGTACTCCGAAGCTCCTTTACGAAGGAGGCCCTGTCGGAGAAATGAATCTTCTCAAACTGCTTCTTCGGAATTCCTCGCGAGGCAACGACCGCATATTCGGTGTTGTTTTCATTTGTCGAAAGAAGAATAACCGCAGTCTTGCTCAGGGATCGCCCCATAACATTGAGGAGATAACTTCCAAAAAAGTCTTCCTTCCCCAGCGAAGTGAGGTCCACTCCAATTCCTGATATCTCCTTCAGGTCAAAGGCTTTCATGCGCAGCTCTCTTCCCTCGCCGCTTGTGTGTTTCTTTGCCGTCATGATGTACAGCATCCTGAGCTCAACGGCATGGCAGAGGGAGGAGACAAAATCGATTTCCTCCTTGTCGATTCTTTCGAGAATTTTCCCTCCCCAGAGAACAGAAAAATGAGTAATCTGGTCCCTTCGATCATTGGGGATTATGAGAAAAGAGGTTTCTATGTCGATTGTTTGACCGCCGATTTTTTCAAAAAGAAACCGAATACCCTTCTGATCGATTACGCTCCAGTCCAGTTTTTTTATCTCTTCGATGAATTTCGGGTCGAGAAAAAAGGGGAGTATGTGCTTTACCGTGCTGTCAATCATCGCGGATTCATAAATCTTGCTTACACCCAGATCGATGAACGCATACTGAACACTTTCGCCGAGAGTGGAGGAGATTGCCTTTGAAACCAGCGGTGGAATGTCTTGCGCCTTGTTGATTCTGAGTATTTCCCTGGTTGTCTTTTCTACTGTCGTTATATAGTTTGCGAGTTTGGTTTCGATCATGTGATCACCCCGTCAGGAGGTGAGTATCAAAAGAGAAACACCCCGGAATTACGGTTTTGTTCCTCCTTAATGTATAAATATTCTGATAAACTTTCAATACTGTTTTTATTTTCGGCTATTTCATACCCGGTATGCTGTACAATTGAAGAAAAGAAATCTTTCGGGGATGGAGGTGAGTACTGTTGAGTTTACCTGTTCTTTTTTAACGCAAGTTCAAATCGTTTCTGCCTGTCCATGAGGTCCATCTCTCTCAGTTCCCTCTTTACCGCTCCCCCGCTTGCCCGTGCTCCGCCGTACTGAGGAAGTTTCAATGCTTTGATGATTTCCCTGACTTCAAAGTAAGGATTATCAAAAATGACGTTGAGTATTCGTTTTCCAAGTTCTGTATTCGCAATGGAGTACGGATCCCCGGAGGTAGCGTGAGCAACCGACCGTGATGCTTGTGCATGTTCCGGCTTTACCTCCTGTCTCGGGGCAGATTCCCTCTGCTGATCAGGTTTCTGTGCGGAAATCTGCGGTCGTGACGGTTTGGGGGGCTCAGCTTTTCTTTTTTCCCCGGTAAAGCTGAAAACTGCATCCTCAAGGTTGTTAAAAGATTTCAGAATGGAAGAGAATTCCATCAGCTCGTATACGTCATACACGTCCGAAGACATATTAATGAGCACGAGATCTCCGTTGTTCTCACGGATCTCCCGTATTTCACTAACGAATACTCCCCATCCTGCGCTGCTCACATAATCGATGTTTTCGAGATTTACGATAATCTTGTACTTGTTCAGCGCGAGCTGTTCTTCCAGCTTTTTTTCAAGATCAGGCGCAGTAGTCGTATCGATAAAGCCGCGAGCAGAGATGATTGCAATGTCGTCTCCATCGCCTGTATATGAAACGTCAACTTGGATGTCTGGCATTCAATCCTCCTCAACTTTTTACACATACAATTATTACTAAATCCACTTCAAAATTCAACAGAAAAAGATAGAATCTTTCTCTTTTACGAACTCAATGTACGCGCCACCGGTATACAGAAGAGCACTCGCGACTTACATCTTTAAGTATAGCACACATTTATAATTTTTGCGATATTCTGTGCCCTCATTCTCTGTATGATGCCCATGTCGGAAGCTCCCGTTTTGCAAAAGCCTCCCTTTTGTCCTTTGTATCGAGCTTCATCCGGAGAAGTTCTCGTCTTACCACGCTCTCTCTGATATCGAACCCTCCGTTCTCCTCATCCCGCAGAAGTTTCGTGATCTTCCCCACGCCGTATTCCGGGTGTTCACGAACAAGCTTCACAAGCATCTTGATCTGTTCATCCGTCGCATGCGTCATTTCAATCAGTTCCTCTTCGGCTCCCTCGACTTTCAGCCCCTCATCGCCATACTTTTCCTTCTTTTCCCTTAATTCAAGATACTCCTCGTTCGATGTCCCCGTTTTCTCCAGCGCTTCTTCCAGCGGCACTCCATCCTCGAGAAGTTGAAAAAGGGTAATTCTATTTGAGTAAACGAGATCCGAAGGGCTCATTTCAAGCTTGAGAACGACGAACGTGATGTCATCGGTTTGGGGATATCCTTTTGTGAACGCCGATATCTCGTCGTTGAGCTTCATTTTAAAATCTGATGCGGGCAGATGATGATATTTCTTGATGAACTCTATCAATCGTGTTTCCCCGAACTGCTCGCGCTTTTCATTCATAGCCTCGGTAATACCGTCCGTGTAGATGAAAAGGAGATCGCCTTTTTTCAGCTTGAGTTTTTCACTTATGATTCTTTTGTTGAATTCCTCAGGATCTCCGAGGTCGATGCCAACAGCGATTCCGCCCGGATTGAGAAAGCTTACGGATTTCACGTCGTCTCTATAGAGAAACATGGGGTTGTGGCCCGCGCTTGCAAAGTTCACCGATCTTTTTTTTGAATCGAGGATAACGTAGAACATCGTGACGTACATCCCCTTCTTAATGTCTCCCATTGCCACTTCGTTTATTTTTTCCAATACGAAACTCGCACGTTTGTTTCCCCGGGCTTCGAGACGCATTGAGGTCCTTATCATCGTCATAACCATCGAGCTTCCAATTCCTTTTCCTGAGACGTCCGCCACGACAATTCCGATTGAGTTTCTATCAACCTCGAAAAAGTCGTAGTAGTCACCCCCGACCTCAAGTGCGGCCCTGTATGCGGCATCGATCTCGAATCCCTTGAGGATCGG
>Ga0315545_1001382_pt1 | contig 23735 bp, 22 predicted proteins | sample SalMarSW160210MG_FD_203096 | JGI IMG/M metagenome (GOLD analysis project Ga0315545, IMG submission 203096) | Salt marsh sediment microbial communities from the Plum Island Ecosystem LTER, Massachusetts, United States - Salt Marsh Sediment SW1602-10 ...
TGAGCACATTAGGCAGGATGAGCATCTTAGGCGTAAGGCTGATATAGTTGATTCTGCTCCCGGTATAGGTGATACGACTGCATTTATGCTGGTTACCAAGTTGCCTGAGATAGGTACTCTTAATCGCTGGCAGATAGCAGCGTTGGTTGGTGTAGCGCCAATGAATCGTGATAGTGGAGCTTTCAGAGGTAAGCGAATGACCGGCGGAGGCCGTGGTAGTGTGAGGTCAAGTTTATTCATGCCTACGTTGGTTGCTATAAAGCACAACCCTGTGATACGAGAGTTTTATCAGAGGTTATTGTCTGTGGGCAAGACTAAGATGACAGCAGTGATTGCAACAATGAGAAAGCTGCTAACAATTCTCAATACGATGGTGGCCAAAAATGAGTTTTGGAATCCAAAAACTGCTTGATTTTCAAGACAGTCGCTACACATAACTTTGTGCCTCTGAAACTTTGTGCCTGAGTGCTATTTTCCTCATTTACTCGTCAACGCACTTACGCATTAACTTTACATCTGAATGTTCTGTTGTTCGCCTTTGTAAAGAACGACCTTATCCGGATTCTCAGTGATTTCTACGCCCGTACCATGGTCCTTTTTCACGATGACGATATGAAAATGTCGCTGCTTGAGCATGCCGGGGAATTCACCTTTTCGATCGCCTATGGTTAGCTGTCGTTCGGCATCATCCCAGTTAAAAGCAATCGTTGAGTACATGCCCTTTTCGTAATTGTAATTATCGTTCTCGTCTTCATACAGGGTGAAACTTGCGTCGTCGCCGGGATAAATGCGCAATTCGATCGGCTCAGCCGGCTTCTCGGTGGAGTACTGCAGGAACGGCCCCATCGGAATAATAGAGCCAGCCTTAACCAAAAGAGGTATCTTCTCGATAGGCGCATCAGCTGTAATGGTTTGTCCACCTGAAATAGTTTGGCCTGTCCAGAAGTCAATCCAGTCGGTTCCTGCGGGTAGATAGACGGGCCTTGTTTTTTCTTTTTCCACAACGTTTTTTTCCTCAGCGTGAATTTCCGGCGTCTTCCAGAAAAGCATTGCCCGAAAAGCGCCTGCGGCTGAGTTTGAAGTCTCGAATTTGAAGTTGTATTCTTTGCCGGCTTGCAGCTCCACCGGCTCGGTATAAAATTCCACAGACCAGTAATTACAAGGCAGCTCTTTGCCATCCAGGTAAACTCGTTTAGGCCCGAAGCTTTTCATGTGGAACCGATGTTGTCCGGTCTGGGTGGGGATGAGTTTGCCCTGCCAGCGGATGGAAAAGTTAGGGTCGGTAATATAATCGGGCCAGCCTGTATACCAGAAGAGATTTATCTTGGGTTCGACCTGCTCGTGACATAATTCTTTGAATTCCGTATCGTCATAGTATTTGGCAACCAGGCCTGGTTTGCCGTCGTTGGTCTTGAAATGCTCCGGTGTTATCAGGATGCTATCCTCAGGCGGCCTATGGTACATATACTCGGTGACGGGACATACCATAATCGCAGGGCCGAACATAAATTGGTCATCGATGGAATACGTCTTTTTGTCGTCGGTAAAATCCATGGGCAGGCCACGCATTATAGTATAGCCGTTGTTGGTGACCTGCCAGGCGAGCGAATAAATGTAGGGCAATAATCGGTAACGCAGCTTGTCAAACTTTATCATGGGCTGGACGAATTCGCCTAACTGCCAGATTTCGCGTGGAGTCTCGGAGCCATGCGAGCGAAAGATTGGGCTGAACGTGCCGAACTGAAACATGCGGGCGTAAAATTCCTGGTAAGCGGGGTCATTGCCGCCGTTGGAGAACACGCCGCCGTAGCTACCGATGACAAAGGCGCCGATATCGAACGTCCAGTACGGAATGCCGGACATGCAGTGGTTAATGCCTGCCGCGATTTGCTTCTTGTAAATATCCCAATTTGCTCCGATGTCGCCGGACCAGGTGGTGGCTGCGTTTCGCTGCTGGCCCGCGAAGGTTGAGCGTGTCAGGATGTAAACGCGTCTCTTGTCGGTTTCTTTGCGCAGGTTTTTATACAAACTCTCGGTCATAACGAGCGAATAGGCATTTAGATACCGTGCCCATGAGCCCAGGTAATTGGTGCCGATTTTTTTCATCTCGTACTCGGTGGCTTCTTTTGTCAGGGCGTTTACCACGTCCGGCTCGGTTGAGTCAATCCACCAGCCATCTATGCCGGTAGAGTACAGGCCTTTTTTCAGGTGCTTGAAGTAAAGCTGATTGGCGGCGGGATTGAATGCGTCGTAATACTTAAAACCTGCCCAGCCAAACTTGTCGTAAAGATAACCTTTCTCGTCCATTTCCTTGAAGATGGGCGTGTTGGGCCCAAGGCCAGGCCAGATGGAAATCATAACGTGGAAGTTCATATCGTGCAGGGTCTCGATCATCTCTTTGGGCTTTGGAAACTTTTTTTCGTCGAAGAACATCTGGCTCCAGTTCTCTCTGGGTCCCCAGTAGTTCCAGTCCTGGATGATATTGTCGATGGGGATTTTCCTTTCGCGGTACTGCCGGGTGATGCTTAGCAGTTCCTCACGGTTTTTATAATGTTCTTTGCTTTGCCAATATCCGTAGGCCCATTTGCCGTACATGGGGGCGGCTCCGGTGAGGTTCCTGTAGCCGGCAATGACCTCGTCCATGTTCCGGCCGTACAGAAAATAATAATCAATGTTGTCGCCAACGTCGGAGAAGAACGAGACCTTTTCCTTGTCGTCTTCAAAGATGGTTTTGGAATAATTGTCCCAGAGTAGCCCATAGCCCTGCGTGGAAATTAGAAACGGAGTGACCGCATCGGTGTTGGACTGCACCAGTGTCACCGAATAGCCGCGATAATTCATGTAACCGTTCTGGTGCTGACCGAGGCCATAGATGCCTTCGTCCGGCGTAAGCTGAAAATTTTGTTGAACGCTGAAGGCTTTTTTCTCATGTTTGATCTCGATCGGTGTGATGAGGGCCTTTCCATACTCTTTGAGAATATTTTTATTGCTGCGGTCGAGATAATGAATAGCACAGTCACCTTTGGAAATGCGCAGGTGTATCGTGCCGGAATTTAGGGTGATGGTTTCGGGATTTTCTTGAACTTTGATGTCCAAATCCGGCAGTTTATCTCGAATTACAGCCAGGCTCTTTTTTTCGTCGGTGCCGTTGGGAAGCCATTTAAGGACGCGAACGATATTGTCTGCGTAAAATTGAATCCTGGTATTCGACTCTTCAGCTTTTAATTCGACGCCGTTTTGAATTTGTTTAACCGTCGTTTGAGCCGAGACATATTGAAAAGTAACAGATGCAACAATCAAGCTGAGAAAAAAGATATTTCGAACCTTCATTTTCTACCTCATTCTTATTAATTTTGGATGGTTAACCTTAATCCATTTTTCGACATCCTGCCTTAGTTGTCTGGCTAGTTCTATCATCTCATCGGCCTCTTGATCGCTTACGAGTCCGGCTCGCTCGTAGCCGCCGATGTTGCGTTTTTTGCGAAATTTGTCGAATTCTGTGATCAGCTTTGTATCAGCCCCTATTGTATTTGCTAATGATTGAATTACGCGATAATGGTGCAAACCGCGCGTTGCCCGGAAGCCCTCTGCAGCGAGCGCAGCAGTAGCCGCCTGCAAAGCAGCATTGTATGCGATGTTCATTCGCCAATCTGTACTAAGGTCCTCAGACTGACAATCGGCCAAGTCACGGTCGGCGACGCCTAACAAATCCACAATCTCTTGCGGACTCGTTGTGTGCCGGACAAGCCAACCATTATTGAGCCAGTCGTCCAAGCTCATTTTCGTCTCCGACTAAGAAAACTTTTGGTTCGCTCAAAACTGAACTTAAGAAATGATGCTTGCTCGCCACCTTTTGTCTGAACTCATCCACAGAATAAACAGAAGGATTGACCTCCCGGCCAAGTTTATCCTGAGTTTGACTTATAGCATCAACAACTTCAGCAAAACTACACGAGCCGATCACGATTAAATCTACATCGCTGTCTGCTCTGACAGCGCCTGTTGCGAAGCTGCCGTGCACAAAGGCAATCTTTACTTTGTCTGATAACTGCTTTAAGGCTTCGAATAGTACGTATACGAAACCGGCTGTCTTTCTAAGCAGACCGGAAAGTTCAGGGAAAAATGGACATTCTGTGTTGGCTTGATAGTACGTACGGTTGCCATCCTTGGACTTTGTAATGATTTCTGCTTTGGCTAGACCTGTCAGTTCTCTGCGTACCGTTCCAATAGCCAGATCGGTTCGGCGTTCAATATCCCGCAGGTACCACCGTTGGGCCGGGTCTGATAATAATAATGCCAGCACTTTCTTCCGCACTTCAGGAAAAAGCCAGTCGATGGGATTTTTTCCTATCGTTCTCATAATGCGCACAATTGTGCGCCATAAGCGCACAAAAGTCAATGCTTACTCAAATTACCTAATGCAGTAATTAACTTCCTGATACGAAAGGCGCATTTGTAATCCGATGAACTAAAGCCAATCCTACGCAACTCGCTACATAGCACAAGTTAGTGCCTTGTAAATTTGTCGAACACCGTAATGACAGGCAGAGCATTGCCGTCGTTATCGAACATGCCTCTGCTACGAAGCCCACCCATGACAGCCGGCTCCCACCAGAAGATGCCCTTACCTCGATTGTTGGGCGTATTCAGAACAACGCGGTTGACTTCTTCGAGAAACTCTTTCTGACCTTCTGGTGTCTCCGGAAACGGGTCGAGTTTATTTCTATATTCCGAGGGCCTCCAATTATAGGCTACCTCCACAAGCATGATGTCTTTATCGTATCCGGTCGCTATGAAGTTCATATTTTCGCGCAAATCCAGCAGCGAGCCGTGCCACCAGGGATAGTATGACTGCCCAATGACGTCGTAATCAATATTATAAGAATGCCATTTGTCGAAGAAAGCCTTTGTCTTTTCTTTATCGGCGCCACGGTCGATGTGAATCATGATGAGAGGACGCTTTGCACTGCCGTGTCGGCCAGCTTCTACACCATTGATGCCGGCCTCGAGCAGTTCTGCGAAGTTGTTCCAATTGTTGGGGATTTTGCCATCGGGCCAAAGCATGCCAATAATAACTTCGTTGCCGATCTGGACCATGTCTGGCAGCACGTCTGCGTTGCGAAATGCGGCGATAGTGTCACGTGTATATTCGAAGACCGCCTGCACGAGCTGCTCATGTGACATATCCTGCCAGGCCGCAGGCTTGTACTGTTTGCCCGGGTCTGCCCATGTGTCGGAATAATGATAGTTCAGCAGAAATTTATAGCCAAGCTTCTGAGCTTCCTGAGCCAGGGCGATAGTGTATTCGAGATTGTTCGGCAGTTGCGTGGGCGTGTGGAACAACCGCAGACGAATCCAGTTGTAGCCGTGGTCCTTGAAGATTTGCAGGCCCGGCTTTGTCTCGTTGCTGTCTTTAAATTCGGTGCCCCTATCCTCAGCATGTTTGAGAAACGAAAGGTCCGCTCCGATAGCGTAATCGTGGGCATTGGCTAATGTAGCAACGCACAATTGCACGGCTAATAAAACAGCCACAAATTGAAAAATGTTTTGAAGTTTATTTTTCTGTATCATAGCTACACAATCTTTTTTTTATTATTTCTGGCAAAGGTCATTATAATTTGAGCATATCTTCCTGACAAGCAGCGAATTATCGTTAATTGTAGATGTTTCGGTGGGGCAAGCGCTCAACGCAGATCGCACGGCAATGACTAAAGGATTAGCCCCCCAATTTTATTGGGGTCATCCCTTGAATCGATACACAAACCAAATTATGATTTAACACCGTTTATTGGTAATTGATGATTGGTGATTAGAAGCAACGGTTCAACGTGCCCCGACCTACATAGCTTATTCAAATAAAAATCGCTCAGATAACAAAATTACCTAATTATCTTAGGTATTATGACTAATACGTTTATTTCTCCTTTGTAATAACAAGTAATGCGGGACGGGCTCACCATAGGTGGGCAAGCTTTATACTCTGCAAATCCATCCTTCGAAATCCCTAAAGGGCGTAGAACGGAGTAGCTTCCACTCTCCGTAGCTAAGCTTCTGGCCTTTGTCGCTGGGCTTACTACGGCGGAGTAGGCACTACGAAGGACAGGTATCGACGTAGCCCTTCTTCGTAGCAGGTACTTCTAAGGACGAAGCACGAGTTAGCCCACAGATTCTTCTCATTTACGCATTTACTCATCGACTCATTAACGCAATAACCAGGGGCTTATCCCTTGAATCAGCAAGCAAAACAAATTATGATTTAACATCGCAGTAATAAATTAAACCGAGCAAAGTAATAGTTTGTTTTCTTCTATGAGTAGAGTATGGATAATCCTCGAAAAAGCAAAATAAAAAAGCATCGAAAGTGTGGTTTTCGTGCTCGTATGCGGACGAAGGATGGTCGAAAAATAATCGCCGAGCGAAGGCGGAAAAAGAATAGAGGCTGATTACATATGCATGGCCGGCGCAGAGACAGTGGTGGGGCACTCGTCTGGACAGCTCGCTCCGGCGACGCACTACGCAGAGCCGACAAGGCCAAGTAGGAGTTGCAAGCACCACCCTACTTTTGCTGCGAAAGTTGGATTACGTTTCATTATTCAGAATACCTAAGTATCTTAGGTATTATAACAAATATATTTATTTTTTCGTAACCATTCACGGCCTTATATGCTGAATACGCCTACGGCGTATAAATCTGGGCCATTTTACGTCATTGTAAGCGCACTGTAAGGCGTCCCTTAAGCAAAGCGGAGCTGAGCACGGCAATCTCTCTGTTGCAAAGATCTGAGATTGCTTCGGTCTAAAGGCCTCGCAATGACATAAAAAGATGGTTTGCACCCGTGAATAGTTACGTTTATTCTTTGTAATACCAAGTAGTGTAGGCTGGGCACCGCCAAAGGTGGGCAAGCTTACTACTCTGCGAATTCATCCTTCGTAGCCCCTAAGGGGCGCAGAATGGAGTAGCTACCACCCTCCGTAGCTAAGTTACTGCGAAGGACGAAGCACGAGTTAGCCAACTGATTTAATGAATCGGGCAGTCCAGATGTTTCTAATTGGTTAAATAGTATTAGTTCGTAGCCCATCGATTTTTTTGAGCCAAGAGTATGCTTTATCTTGTTGCAACGCCAATCGGTAATTTATCCGACATCACGCTGCGTGCGCTGGAGGTTCTGCGTCAGGTTGACTACATCGCCAGCGAAGATACGCGAAAGACCGGCAGATTGCTCGAACACTATGACATTGAGAAAAAGCCACAGATTTCTTTTCACGAGCATAACGAGCGCCGCGCTGGCAAAAAGATTGTGCGGCTGCTTCAGTCCGGCAAATCGGTGGCGCTGGTCACCAACGCCGGTACTCCCGGCATCTCCGATCCGGGTTTTACGCTCCTTTGGAAGGCGGTCAAGGCCGACATCGATGTCACTATGGTACCTGGTCCGACCGCCTTTGTTATGGCGCTGGTACTGTCCGGTATGCCCAGTCACAGTTTTACTTTTCGTGGTTTTGTGCCGCGGACTTCAAGCAAACGCCGGCGTTATTTTGAAGCCGACAAAGACTCGCCGTACACGCTTGTCTATTACGAGAGTCCGCATCGGCTGCGCGAGTTCTTAGAAGATGCGCTGGATGTTTTCGGCAATCGTTATGCCGCTCTGGCCAAGGAACTAACCAAGATGTTCGAGTCGGTCCGGCGTGGCCAAATCTCCGAGCTGCTCGACGACCTTGAAGATAAACCAAAAGGAGAATACGTTATCGTCATCGAGGGCGCTACATAGCCGTGCCCCAATGGAATAAAAAATATAACAAGACATGAAAAAGTGCAGTGTTTAACTATGCTACCAGTTATATTGACTTTGATACTGTTCTTTAACAACGCTGTTGAAGCGAAGCCTTTAACTAAGGAATCGCCGAACCTTCAATGGGCCAACAAGGTAGGCGCTCAAAAAATGCCGGACAAAGATGAGGTCTTTAACGTGGTTGATTACGGTGCAGTAAACGATGGCAAAACGCTAAGTACCAGAGCGATTCAGGCTGCTATTGATGCCTGTGCCGCTAAAGGAGGGGGTATTGTGACATTTAATTCCGGCGCTTATCTGACTGGCTCGGTCTTTGTTAAAAAGGGTGTGAACCTTCGCATCGACAAAGATGTCACAATTCTTGGCAGTCAGGATATTTCGGATTATCTCGAAATAGATACCCGTGTCGCGGGAATAGAGATGAGATGGCCAGCCGCACTGATAAACATTATTGACCAGAAAAATGTAGCGATCACCGGCCACGGCACCATCCACGCCCGGGGAAAGCCATTCTGGGACAAATACTGGACTATGCGCAGACAAGAGTATGAGCCAAAAGGGCTTCGCTGGGTGGTGGATTACGATTGTAAAAGGCCTCGCACGCTTTTGGTTTCGAGCTCCACAAACGTCACATTAAAAGATATCACACTCAAACAAGCCGGCTTCTGGACCGTGCACATCCTGTATTCGAAATACGTGATCGTCGATGGTATCGTGATTCGTAATAATATCGGTGGCAGCGGCCCGAGTACCGATGGCATCGACATCGATTCCTCGACGTTTATCCTCGTGGAGAATTGCGACATCGATTGCAATGACGATAATTTTTGTTTCAAAGCAGGTCGTGACGCCGACGGCCTAAGAGTAAATCGCCCGACCGAATATGTAGTGATTCGCAACTGCATCTCCCGTGCCGGAGGTGGCCTTATTACATTCGGCAGCGAAACTTCCGGTTCCATCAGACACGTATTAGCTCATAATCTTAAAGCAAAGGGCACCGGCACCGGTATTCGATTTAAATCAGCCAGAACCAGAGGCGGAACCGTCGAAGATATTCATATACGGGACATCGAGATGGACGATGTCGGCACCGCTCTTGAGGTATCTTTGAACTGGAATCCAAGCTATAGTTACTCTTCTCTGCCAGATGGTTACGATGCTAATGACATTCCACTGCACTGGAAGACCTTGCTCGAAAAAGTCGAGCCGCCCGAGCGAGGAATCCCCGAAATCAGAAACGTGCACCTGTCACAAATTACGGTTCGTGGCGCTAAAAGAGCGATATCAATTTCCAGCACAAAAGAATCTATTGTGAAGGACTTTCTCTTTCGTGATGTCGCAATCGAAGCCGGCACCGCGGGCAGGATTTCTTCCGCACAGGGCTGGAAATTCGAAAATGTTTCCATCAAAGCCGAAGACGACAGCCAGCTAAATACCCAGAACTGCGCCGACATGAACCTGTAAGTTATACAGGGTGGGGCTTGGCCCGCCGAATACTGGCTGGTAATTGGTAAATGCGTTAAAGCGTTAATGAGTAGGTTAGAATAACCTATTATTGAATCCATATATCGGCTTAAATTTAAGGCGCAAGAGCTTATTGTGATTGGCATTAGCCCACATTTCTCATACTATTTTAATTTAATGCTCATCACCCAACCTCCAAAGCCAGATTCATTTGCGTCGATGCGTGTGAAGAAGGTGTTATTGGCTTTGCCTTCTGACTTGCCATGCTGTAGCATAGTCGTAGCAGGTCTGGCTTCGGCTGGTGATTGATGAATAAAACAATCTAAGTGCAAAGCATGCCCAGGCTCAATTATTAGACCTCTGGGTTTGTGGTGATGAGAAATGCGGATTATAATAAATACCTAAGAAAGTGTATGAAAAGTTCAATCAGCCTGGTTTCAACCTATGAATCATAAGATTAATCATAGCAATCTGAACCATCGTTTCACTGCTGTCTGTCAAAGACTCATAGTCCTTGCTCAAACGGCGGTACTTACCCAGCCACGAGAAAGTTCGTTCGACCACCCATCGCCGAGGCAGAACCACAAATCCCTTCACACCATCACATCGTTTGACAATCCACAAAATCCAATGACCAAAATCTGCTACCCAATCAATGAGCTTGCCAGCATAACCGCCATCGGCCCAGATCAACGCCAAACGACTGAACCGACCAGCCAGTTTACGCAAAACAAGTTTCGCGCCATCGCGATCCTGAATATTAGCGGCATGAACCACCACAGCCATCACCAAACCCAGCGTATCTACCACCAAATGGCGTTTTCGACCCGATATCTTCTTTCCCGCGTCATAGCCTTTATCCCCCCTTTTGAAGCAGTCTTGACCGATTGGCTGTCAATAATCGCCGCACTGGGGCAGGGTTCTCTGCCGACATGGATACGCACTTGTTCGTGGAGGACTTCATGAATCTGGTTCCAGATTCCATCGTGCCTATACTTCCGATAGTAATCGTGCACCGTCGGCCAGGGCGGAAAATCACGAGGCAGCATTCGCCAGGAGCATCCTGTGCGTACCAGATAAAGGATGCCGTTAATCACTTGGCGCAAATCGGTGCTGCGGGGCCGCCCACCAGTTTTGGCAGGTGGCAGCAATGGTTCAATCAATTTCCACTGTTCATTTGTCAAATCGCTTGGGTAGTTTTTATTGTCCATACATCAGTTATCGGACAAAATACTACTTTTCATACACTTTCTAAGATACTCAAACTGACCTATTTACTAACATTATTATTGATAAGTCTTTTATTCGCAAAGACATATATCGTCTTGTCATTCTGAGCCCTTCGCTCCGCTCAAGGGTAAACTCCACGAAGTGAAGCGAAGAATCTGGCCGGAGAAAATATGGGTTTTCTTTTGCTAAAGCCGGATGCTTCGCCTTTCGGCTCAGCATGACAATAAAAGCGGTCAGTTTGAGTAAGATACTTAGGTATTCTTGTTATCTGAGCGATTTTTATTTGAATAAGCTATGTAGGTCGGGACTCGCTGAATTGTTGCTTCTAATCACCAATCATTAATTACCAATAACCGATGTTAAATCATAATTTGGTTTGTGTGTCGATTCGAGGGATGACCTCCCAATGAAATTGGGGGGCTAAACTTTTTGATATTGTCGCGCGGGCTAGAATCAAAATGTAGGGTGGGGCTACGCATTATGGCCGAGCTCATTGCCTCATCATTATTTCTGATAAATTATCAACGCCGATGCGACAATGGCAGCGGTCTCGGTGCGCAAGATGCGCTGACCAAGGCCTACGGCCCTTGCGCCTAAGCCACAAGCAGTACCAACCTCGGCCTCGGTAAAACCGCCTTCGGAGCCTATGAGCAAGCCAACTTTTGTAGGTGTCATGTCACTTTTAGAGAGCACCTCTCGCAGCGGCTGTCCTTGCGGGGAAAAGATAAGGGCAAGGTCATATTTCTCAAGCTCGGCTACGATGGTCTCAAAGTGCGTGGCATTTCTCAGTTGCGGAATTCGGCCACGATGCGATTGCTCTGCTGCTTCCTGAATGATGCGTCGCCAGCGTGACATCTTTCTGGATGTGATGGTTCGGATGTCGCGAACTATACTGCGTTGCGTTATCACAGGCACAAAACCGGCGACGCCGACCTCAGTGCACTTTTGCAGAACGTGCTCAAACTTTCCCCGCGCAAGAAGGCTCTGATACAGCGTTATTTGCAACCTTGGCTCACTTGTGGCAACGCGCTTTTGCAAAATTTTTCCGACAGCCTTATCTTTATCAAGCTTCTCTAAGGCAACATCATACTCAAAACCTGTATTATCCAGCACGACAATCTTATCGCCAGCTCGCAGTTTTAGCACATTGTGAATCTGATGTGCCTGCTGCCCGTCAAGCGTTACAACATTCGACTGCAGATTCGATTCTGTCAAAAAGAACCTATGCATCTTCCGCGATGTACGCTTAAATGTCATTGTCCGACAACTGGCTTATGAATAACATCTAAAGCCTTCTCGGCTATGTAGGTATGTGGTTTAACACCGCTCAGTTTGCGAAGGATGCCGAGTTTAATCAGCTTATCGATATTATTTTTGGCAGCGGCATACGTTACATTGAAGTGTTTGCTTATGAAAACAGTTGTTATAACAGGACGTTCAATAAGAAGGTCGACAAGCTGAATTTGCAGAGCAGACCTTCTTGATTTGACCTGATCATGATATAGCTGCTGCAAGTCCAGTAACTGCTTCGACCTTTTAAATGCATCTGTTGCCTGCTCAAGGACGCCACGAAGAAAAAATAGTATCCACTCAGACCATTCGCCCTTGGTACTAACTTTTAACAAACGCTCATAATACTCACTGCGGTTGCGCTCGAAGTAAGCGCTGAGATACAACAGTGGTTTTTCTAAAACTTCTGTCGTACATAGTAGCAATGTTATCAGTAGCCGGCCAATGCGTCCGTTTCCGTCGCGGAACGGATGGATCGCTTCAAATTGGTAGTGAGCCATCGCCAGCCATACCAGCACTGGAATCTGCTGAAAACGTAAGTTTAGGAACTTCTCGAAGGCATCCATCGACGCGGGCACTTGCTGGGGTGGTGGCGGAACGAAACTTGCCTGTTCGATCGGCGAGCCAGTTGAGCCAATCCAGTTCTGGCCGGTTCGCAGTTCGCCGGGCCTATCTTGCTCGCCTCGTACACCATCCAGAAGAATCTGATGGAGTTCGCGAATCAGTCGCAGGCACACAGGTAGTTCCTGACAGCGTCTCAGGCCATGCTCAAGCGCCCGTACGTAGTTTGCTACCTCTTTGACATCTGGTATTCGACGTTCGACTGCTGACTCACGCAACTCAAACAGATATATATCCTGAACCTGAGCCTGCGTGCCTTCGATTCTGCTGGACATCTCTGCTTCCCTACGAACAAAGGGCGTTATGAGCAGATTGGGATTCGGCAAATTCAATCCTACACCATGGAGTTGGCCTATCGCCCTGTCGGCGTCCGATAAGACCGATATCAGTTCGCCAGTCCATTGCAGCTTGGGCGGCAGGTCGTGCGGTACAAAGGCCATCTCGCCCTGTATAGTCTGTACAAGATGCCCGAAACTATTATCTGTAATATCGAAGTCTTTCATTGCAATTTTATGGCTAAGCCATATACTTTCGTTTAATACAGACGAATTGTATTATACTTTTTTGCCGAAAAGTATAACAAATCAAGCTCTTTTTCCAAACTTGACATGCAAGTATATGGTAGCTTGGCCTTAGGTTCTTGTATATAAGGGACTTATGTCTTATTATATTTTTGTTTAATTATTGAGTAATTATTATACTTTGGGGCTTAAAAGTATAATAACTCAGCAGGTAAGCAGATATGTGCAGATATTTGATTCGGTAGAAGTTAATTTATTTATCGGAGATTGTTATACTGGGTGCGCAATTAAAGTTCAGCAAAGGTGCTCGAAAAGTCCTCGGTTGGTTCAAAGCCGCGTTGAGGCTCTTCTTCGGTGTTTGGGTTGTTCTTTGGCTGCGTAATTTGCCCAGCGAGAGCTGCCGCTATTGAATGCTCACGATATAACCGATCAAGCTCAGGATCCACTGAGACCAACTCCACCTGATTGTTTTCCGGGCTCGTGTTCATGTAGCTACCTCCCGAAATCTTTAAGATTGGTTCTTTTCCTCCTTGGTTGGTACTTGCTCGGCCACCTTGCCTCTGTCATCCACATATAATGTAGCAAGTTTCTCCTTTGCAATCAAGTCCTTTCTCGTTTTTTTCTCCTGCTTGTATAATTCGCGGAGTTTTCCAATTAGTTCGGTTTTCTGGTCAAAATACTTTATTTTTTGTTGAGAATCAACAATTCCAAGGTCGGTTTCCTCGCCTACGCCGGGGGCGATTTCCGCCACCTTCTTGGCACGAAAAACGGAGTACATTGTCTCCACCATGCCAACCTCGGGCTTATAGGTCTCAATTAATGATATTAGAGCGTGCATACTACCTGTGCCAATGGCGTGAAAACCTATTGAATTATAACAATCAACTATGCCAGGATTTCGAATTGCGTGGATACTGGGGCCTGATTCATCGACACCAGCGATTACTACTTCCAGTTGCAGCTTGAATGTTGCAAAAGCATAGTCAATTTGATTGTATACCTGTGGCGGCAGAAATTTAGCACCAGCTTCAATAAACGCCTTATGGTTTATTCCTCTAGACCGCAGGTGTAGGGCTTCCAGAATCTGCAATCTTCTTCGTTGATAGATCTCCTTTACATGTTCTGCAATCTGCGAAACCGGTGGATTTGCTTTTTCAACAGCCTCCTTCACAGCGTCAAATATCTCTTTGCCTCTAATTGCATCTCCCGCTGATAGAGCTATACAATAATGACTCAGCTGAGTGACTTTTGGTAAGCTGTGTTCGAATTCAATCGGAGGAAGTGTCGCTGTTACCATTCTGTCTGTTGCAAATGCTATGAGCTTATCCTTCTGATTTAGTGCAGCTATACAGACAGTCATAGTCTGGCCCTCGCTATTCATTAACACCATCTCTACATTTTCAAGATCATCAAATACGCAATGCTCATATATTGATGCTGACACATACAATTTGAAACACAGAGCGATAAGCAATATATAATTGTAGGTATATCTTTGGATTTTTCAACCATGTTTTTCGGGTTGTTCACATGTTTCTGCCAAAGCAGACAGGATTCTGCTGGCGTTTTCTTCAGATAGCTGAGGCAGGTTCGATTCAGTGACATTTGAAGCGGGTTGGTCCAACATGGCTGCGGGGCTATTTGTCTTGGACAAGACCGCCTGCGATGCTCGTAGTGAAATTACATCGAGGCAGGCCTTTCTAACCGTCTCTGGTTTATCCGAGCCCATCAGCTCAACTAACTTGGCGGCAGCTAACGGCGCATAACGGGCAAGGATAAGCTCGCTTTGACGATACGCGCCTGCAATACGTTCATCAAACCGCTGACGAAAGCACTCGTCAGCGAGCCATTTGTTATAAACGTTTCTGCTAACCTTATGTTTATTCAGAATAGCTTGCTCGGTTAACTCGCCGGCAAATGAATCTTCAATCACCGCAAGCTGTTTTCTGCTGAGTTTTTTTGCGTTTTTCACTAATTCACCTTTTGGTCATTACGTTGATAAGTTGACGCGTAAATGAGAGGGACAACCCCCCAATAAAATTGGGGGGCTAAACTTTCATCCTTCGTAGATTTATACCCAAGGTTTCCGAAGGTGGGTGCGCAATTTCGCGCAGGTCGATGTGCAGATTTGACCAAGTCGGATGCGCAATTTTGAGCAGAACCCTGCTCATTTTTTACGCAGGGATTTGGCCCAAATAGTATGGTAATAACCTTTTGGATTTTTAACGTGGGTGAACTGCTGTATCTGACTTAGCCAGCGTCGTATCGTCGAAGGTGAGACTATAAAAATTTCCGCGAAGGTTTGATTACTTTGATAACAGCCTTTTGCGCCGAAGCTATAAATGTGAGCCAGCAAAACCTTCTCGCATAAACTCAGATGAGGTATGTTCAGAATGTGGGCTGGTATCTTCAAATACGGCTCTTTTTGTTTATTCTTCATTGTCTGTACGTTTATGGTGGGGCAATGGGCTTGGCCATACTGTGTAGCTTCATCCTACATTTTGATTCTCGCCCGCGCGGCAATGACAAAAAGTTTAGCCCCCCAATTTTATTGGGGGGTCATCCCTCTGAAATTTGTGCCTGTACGCTTCTTCCCATTTACTTATCAACACATTTACGCATCAATGCATCTACCATTCACCAATAACCAGTCCCTTAGGGACCAATTACCGGTTTAGAAAATGGCGGGCGATTTCGGTAAGGGCTGCGGCTTTTTTGGCAGCCTTGGTTTTTTCAGGCCTATTCTTCATTGCAACAGACAACGCCTCCTCAACCGTTTTGAGCTGCCCACTGTTGAGAAAAAACATTAACGGCGTGGCAAAAACCTCGACGTCGGCTTTGGCTGGTGCTGTGGGCAGCCTGAGATTGGTAAGCCGTTCGAGCTGGCTTGCAGTCTGCGGCAACAGCTTTGCCAGTTCGGCGGTTTGCATCCGGCTGGTCAGATTCTTTAGCAGCGCCAGCTTTTTCTTCAGCACATCCGAGCCGGTCAACCGATTAAGCGTGGCAAGCAGTATATCAGTCTCGGCGTCGTCGACGTCCCAGACCACGGCTTCGGCCGTTTTGTATCCGAGCTTTTCAAGTGCTTGGTGTCGATGATGGCCATTGATGATTTGAAAGTAGCCGGGCCTTTGCGGATGTGGCCGGACTATCAACGGCTCATATCGACCTGTACGCTGGATGTTGCGGATGAGCTTGGCAAAGTTAGCCTTGCCCATCCGGTTGGGATTATCCGGATGCGGCAGAAGGTACTTAAGAGCTATGGTCTTTGTTTCGTTGTGCATTTTGGACAAAACCTAAGGAACTAATCTGACATATTTACCATACGCAGGACGCCTTCAGCAGATCGGTTTTGGTGGGGCAATACCGTAAGGCATCCCATAGGGAGCCCCACCCTACTAATCGTATTCAAATAAGAATCGCTCGTATGTCAAGAATACCTAAGTAACTTAGGTATTGAGACTAAAGCATTTGTTCTTTTAATGCTAAGTAGGATAAGGCAAGCACTGCCAGTAGTGGGCAAGCTTTAGTCCACCAGACAGAAAAGTGCATCGGTCTTGGTAGGGCAAGCTTCACCCTACTAATCTAATCTGACATGTTTGACATCCGCGGGATGCCTTCCGGTAAAAGCCTGTCGTTGAACCAAATGTAATAGACCGGGCGTGCGGTGAGCTTGCCCAGCACAAAGCGAGTGCGCTCGATGCCGACTGACATGTTGTGCCGTTTGCCATAGCTCTGCAGGAATCGTTTGATTCGGCCATCGATAAAATCCGCCCAAGGCCAGTGAAGTGAATCGAGCTTCTGCTGAACGCCTTGGGCGTCGACGAGTTGATTTTCCTGAATTCCAGCCAGGCTGAATGCCTCAATCAGTTCCACGCAACGGGCGGGCAGCGGTGCTGCGTAGGCTTTCATACCAGCCTTTTCAAAGAAGGGATTGACCACGCCCATCACAGCCAGCGCCTCAATAATAGGCATGTTTACTTGCGGCATGGTTTCACGAACCAGACGGGTCGCCAGGCCAAGGCCCCTAAAACGCGGCTCGATTATGACCCTGCTGATGCAACGGATGTTCCTATTGATAAGTGCCAATTGAGTTTTGCGGTCGAAGCCGGCAAAGAAACCATTAGTAGCGACGTTGCGAAGCTGTACCCCGGTTGTGGGCATTGAATAAACGATGACGCCGACGGGCTCGTCGCTGAACAGGCCCGGCAATCTTGTGCGCGACTTCATGGCAAAGATATTGGTGAAAGGTCCCAGGCGACTGTCACGATAGTGATAGTGTGACAGCCGTTTGTAGTCTTCGATGCAGCCGACAACGATATCGAGTTTTTTACATACCGAGCAGTGATGCATAGTAAATGCGTTGATGAGTAGATGTGTAAATGAGAAGAACCGCACAGACACAAAGTTTTAGAGTGTCAACCACCCAATAAATTTGCGGGCCAAACTTTTCGTCATTGCCGCGCTGGCGAGAATCAAAATGTAGGGTGGGGCTTTCATCCTTCGCAGCGCCTACTCTGCCGTAGCGGCTGCGAAGGCTGGAAGCTCTGCTACGGAGAATGGATGACCCACCGATTCTTCTAATTACCAATTACCGATGATTCTAAATTATAACTTGGTCTGTGTGCCGATTCGAGGGATGACCCCCCAATAAAATTGGGGGGCTAAACTTCCAATTATCGAGCGCCTTTAGTTTCTTTAAGAGTTAGCGTTTTATATATTACCTGTGCGGGGCCGGCGAGTTCCTTTACCACTAGAACATCCGGGACAAGGTCCGACAGGATGTCCTCGTGACAGGAGGCGAGGATGAATACTGCGCCGGTTCGCTTAGCGAATTTGCATATGTTGTATGAAATAACCGCTGCGGTGACACGGTCGAGGTCAGAGCAGAATTCGTCGGCGAAGATGAATTTTTTACCCGAGGCCAGAGCTACCGCCAGCCGGAAACGGTATTTTTGGCCAGCACTTAAATTGGCAGGCTGATTCAGAATGCAAAACACGTCGTTCAAACCCGCTATGCTCAACGTTCTAAGACTGGTCAACAAATCGCCGTCAACGCAGTCTATTAGAGTCTTTTCGGCAGGCAATTCAATCTGAGCCAGATTAACTCTATCAGCAGGTGGTATACATTTTTCCAGTTCGCTTAATATAGTGCTTTTGCCCGAACCGGAGGGTCCTGTTATATATACGATGTCACCATCGATTATCTTGATCTTACAATTGTGCGTGACAGCATTTGTCTTGAGCCTGTCGACTGTCAAGCCAAACATCCGGCAAACCTGAGCAACCTTGTCGGTGATAGTCCCACGCCAGGGAAATTGTTTTGATACGTTGTAGCTGGGCATTTAGTTGCTTATCTCCATTAGGGGATTTAGCGTCGGTCAGTATCTTGAATTGTCTTGGTAATCCAGGAGATTTTATCTACTGTTTTGCGTATCTGGTAATAGCTCAATTTACGTTGCCTTGCAATTTCTGACACGGGCAGGCCCAAAAGAAAACAATCCTTCGCGATGGCCAGTTCCAGACAGTCAAATCTTTCACGATTACGCATACATAAAAAGTATCTATCATCCAAAAGACGCTGTATGATCTTGTGTATCCGGCGGGCGATGGTCGTCTCATTTAGCCCTGCCACCCTGGCGATTTCTCGGAAGCTACTGCCTCTTTCCAAGTACATCGTCATTAATACCTTGTCTGTCCCTTCGAGTAATTTTGCCCGTCTTCGGAGATTCTCGAATCTTCGACGGTACTCCCTTTGAAGCTGAAGTGCTTCTTCTGATAGCTGAGATTCGATGGTTTTATCAAGTCCCATAACCGATGCTTGCCTTGGGCTGACAGCTATAAAAGGCTCAGTCTTAAAATCTGCATTTGACATGAGCAGCTAATATTCCTTCAACGAGGTAGTTTTCTCAATCGGTTCAGATGTGCGTTATGTGGTTAGCCTCCGGCTCCCTCGGCAGCCTCCAACCGGCTGTTACAGGCGAACTTCGCTTTCTCTGTTTAGCCCCCGAATTCACCTTGGGGGTTTTAATCCATTTACACTGATAAGAGATATATTAAGTTATATATATATCTAACTTGACGAAAGGTTAAGCGTTATAGTTAATATTGTCAAGGGTTTTGGGGTCTTTTTTACAAATATTTTTAATTTTTATATATATTGTGAATTTTTCCTGACCGGGATATTTGTTGATGGCAGCTAATTGTAGCTTATTTCAATCAAGTTCCCGAGGGTGCATGTCATCTTTGTAGGTAAATACGCCTCCGGCGTATAAAAAAGGCTTATTTTGAAAAAAGCCATCCCCCCCTTAGGGGAGGCTGCCACCCGATCGTCATAAGCGAGGCAATAGGTACGATAGATAGTGAATGACGTGTGGCAGCCTCAAGCGCTAGCTTGGGGATGGGTACGCACCCACGAAAAAATTGATGCGAAAGGCCAAAAAAAACTACCTACAAACTCGACATGCACCCAGTTCCCGATAGAAGTTGGTTTACCCTGCTTTGGAAAGGACTTATAATCGCAGTATGCGGGATATTGACGAGTTATTTTCACAGCTAAATAAGTCTCGTTTTCGCAGCCGGTTTCGGCTCGGCAGCAAGGAGGCTGCATACCTAAAGGAAAAAGGCTTAGAGAGAATTATTGAAGACGCCAGCGATTTTATTCAGGCCCGGCTGGCTGATGCAAATCCAGTCAAAGATGGTCGGCAGACACCGATGAGAGGCCATCCCGTCTTTATAGCTCAGCACGCAACAGGCACATGCTGCCGGAGGTGTCTCGAGAAATGGCATGGTATAGCAGCGGGTAAGTCCTTAACTGAGCAGCAGATAGATTATATTCTCAGTGTATTGGACCATTGGCTCGAAAATCAGATAGATTGGCTCGACAGGTCAAAGAGATTATTAGTCTAGTTTGATCTTATGGATTAATTGTTCATCAATCAGAATGCGATCATCGCAAGCATTCATAAGTTCAGTATGTGGTCGCGGAGGTATATGATAATAGAGCTCTATAACAGTGCCAGCATTACGTGCGATCTGAATCGCTGGTACAAAATCGCTATCATTCGCCAAAAGAACAGCCCGCTGAATCTGATGCCCCACACTGAGTTGAACCAGGTCGACTGCGAGAAGGATGTCCACCATCTTCTGCTCGAATCTGTGTGAGCCATCAAAATTCCGACGCTTAGCAAGCCTTCCAAATTTAACTTGAAACCGTGACTCCTTTTCCAATGCTGCCACGAAACGGTCGAAATTAGCTTTTCTGCTTTTCTCCTCTGGGGCTGGAGGTGAACTTACATAGGGTGGGCAATCATAATAATACGTGCGCAGTCTCTCTTGATCTCCTGCGACATGTTCTGAAAACTTGAGATATGAAATACGAGGATTACCAAATTGTTCAAATACCTTTTTAGCATATCCACCATCAATGAACACAGCGTACCTATCCATGATAGACCTCCATGCCAAAAAAAACCAGCGACCGTATTGCCGATCGCTGGCGATTATTGTATACCAGCGACCTCAAAGGATCACTGGCGAGTATATTCTTGATATAATAACAATCAATAATGATTCTATTATAATTATACAATGATTATATGATTATAATCGGCAGAATCAACATATTTTTTACGATATTCATTGAATTTCGTTCAGAATGATAGAAGTATCCCTCGCTTTTCAGTCCATAAGTTATTGTCTATCAAATTGTTATGAAAAAAAGAACATAAAATTAAAAATATAGATTCTACCAAGCCTGTTTTGGGTTGGAACTGGCACGAAGATATTATTTGATTTTGCCGATTAAATATGTTAACATGGAAGCGGTTAGTTAACATGAGTTAATTTAAATCAACATAGTTAACATCATAAGTGTATATTAAAAAGATGGTTAGGGCTAACAAGTATATTACTATCCCAGAATTAGCAAAGCATCTTGGAATAAGTCGGATCGCTGTTTACAGGAAGGTCAAGAAAGGACAGATATCTGCAAAGAAAATTGGTCGGGTCTATATTATTTCCAGCCGGCAGGTTGCACAAATACTCGGTGAGGAGCTTAGCGAGCCGAAAAAACGTCAGATAGATATGGCCGTCAAGAAAGTTGTGCAGGAATACGGAGAAACCCTGAAATGGCTCGGCAGAGAATAGACGAACCAATCACTTTACGAGAGGTTGAGCATATTGCATTCGTTCTTGCCGGCGAACGCCTTGCTTTTGATGAGCCGATTCCAGATTTTTCAAGCCGATTTCCACACATTCTTGAGAGTTGTCTGCTCACGCCTTTTCAACGCTTCTATGGCAAAAGAGCTTATGCGTCGCTTGGGTCCCGAGCAGCTATACTTTTCTATCTTATGGTCAAAAACCATCCGTTTCAGAACGGCAATAAAAGAATCGCGATGACAACGTTGCTAGTATATTTGTATAAAAACGGTAAGTGGTTAAAAGTTGACAATCGTGGGCTCTATAATTTTGCGATATGGGTGGCCCAAAGTCCTGCTGAGCTTAAGGACGAGGTAGTAGCCGGCATAAAAAAGTTCATAAAGACTTACCTGGTGGATCTGCCTCCAGAGGATGGTGTTTGATAAGGATGCTAAAAGTTCAAGTTTATTCTAAATGCCTGAGCCTTAAAATCTTTTTGCATTTGGTCTAAGGTTGGCTATACTTCAAATTGAAAGGATCGTTTGAGTCAAATAATGGCGGAACGGAAGCCTAAAATAGTTGTCATCGGCGGCACTTACGTTGACATGGCGATCAAGTGCGGCCAAATCCCATCACCCGGGCAGAGTGTCAGTGGTTCTGGGCTTTCATATACAGTCACGGGATCTGGGCCAAATCAAGCTGTTCAGGCGGCACTGTGCGGTTGCGACGTGCATCTAATTAGTAAAGTAGGAGGCGATCCATTTGCGCACATGGCCAAGGCGAATCTGGCAGAGTTCGGTGTCAATACAGATTTCGTATACCCAGCAAAGGCAATGAACACCGGTGTCATGGTAACACTGGTCGATGCCGAAGGCGAAAACGCCGCTTGTCACTATACCGGCGCCAATAGTTCTTTACAAACCAGCGACATTGATGCAGCCGAGCAGGTCATATCCGAGGCAGCAGTTTGCTTGATTCACGGCCAACTGCCGCAAGAGGCGATTGTAAGTGCGCTTCGCTGTGCGGGCCTACACGGTGCGAAGATTATCCTCAGCCCTGCCAAGCCGATAGAGCAGCGAGAGCGTGAGCACTGCGACCTGCCGATCGAGTATTTTTCAGCCGACATTATGATTCCCAATCTTTACGAGGCAGCAGACATAACCGAACAATCAGCGGCGAACATTCGCACAGCCAAGCTGATCGGCTCGGACCTGGTGGCCCGCGGCGTTAATTATGCGGTTATCACTATGGGCCGGCGCGGCTGTATGGTCGTCGGCAGAAACAGTGCCGACCACATCCCGGCCTTCGAGGTGGACCTGGTCGACCAGGCCGGAAAGGGCGATGCCTTTGCAGGCGCGCTGGCGGCGTACTGCGCGGTGGATTACGACGTAAGGGAGGCGGCCAGGTTCGCCTCCGCGGCCGGGGCGCTGGCCTGTACGAAGTTCGGCTCGATAGAATCGCTGCCCACAAAAGCTGAAATTATTGAGCTACTGCAGAAGGAAGACATCGACCTTCTACCCGGCGGCCAATAGAAATCAGCAATGTTCAAAAATTCAATATCAAAACTACATATCAAAATGCAAAATGTTCTTTTATCATTTTTGAATTTTTATTTGTCGTTTTGATTTTTGATAAGTCCTTCGCTGAAACGAACCGACCAGTTACCAGTAAACAATTACCTGCACAAATTTGCGCAAAATCGTGCAGATAGCTGCACATCAAAAATGACAAATCCCCAAAAATTTTTTACTGCTTTTATGACGACAGATTAGCCTCCGTACGATCCCTGCCAAGGGCATTTTTTTCGCAAAGATTGTGCAGGTTCGTCCAATTGTGGAAGCAGTCATAGATTGCTGCTTGCCGGCAATAAAGCCGGTACGAAGTTAAGCCCTAAAAGGAGAAACAGGTATGGGATTTGAAAGCTCAGGCTTTGAGCTAAGCATTTTCAACGACCAACATCTCGACGCGGACTACATCGAATGGCTGGTTAACCAGCGCTCGACAGAAATTCACAGGCAATTTTCCAAGCTATGGCAATACTATGCTAATCCCATATTGGAAGCTGTTGGAGTCGGCGCAGCAGATAGAAAAATTAATCGCTCAGGACGATGCTATTTTCAAGCTCAGGAGCACGGGCTGCCCGCAAGAATAACAGGATTAGCTCATTCAAGTACGGCGGGTCTTTTTGGTTCACGACCTGTTAAGGATGTGCAGCGAAAGGAAGTTGTTATAGAAAATGACATTGGCTGGAGAATAAACGCAGCGTTGGATTTTCTATTTGGTAAACCGATCAGCTTTGTCTCGAAATCGCCGGATGATCGAAAACGTGCAGAAATTGAGTCGATACTGCGGGCACTGTTCTCGGCCAACGGCGGTATCGGATTCTTCCAGGATATGGCGGTGCTCGGAAGTGTGTACGGTTTCGTCGATTGTTTCGTCAGGCCTGGCGAAGAAATCATCAAACGCATTTCCTCCTCCCACACCCTCTCACTTGAAGATGTGCTGCAACTGGCACAAACAATCGAACTGGAACTGGTCGAAGCACCGAGAGCACTGCCTGTTCTGGATGAGAACGATTACAAAAAGATTCGATGCTATGTGCAGCACTTCTATCAAAGAAAAAACGCTCTGAATAGAAACCGCTCATTTCTATCACGGATACTCTCGGCTAACAGGACAAGCGGTG
>Ga0315545_1001383_pt1 | contig 23734 bp, 18 predicted proteins | sample SalMarSW160210MG_FD_203096 | JGI IMG/M metagenome (GOLD analysis project Ga0315545, IMG submission 203096) | Salt marsh sediment microbial communities from the Plum Island Ecosystem LTER, Massachusetts, United States - Salt Marsh Sediment SW1602-10 ...
GGCTAAGCCATTAACTGTCTCTGTCATGCCCTTTAATTGAGCATGTTCGACCAGAAGACCCTCAAGTGGTGGATTGCCCGTGCGCTCGCCGCTACCAAATATCGCGGCGTTAGCTGCGCTACAGCCGTACAGCCATGCGGTAGTAGCATTTACCAAAACCTTATGAAAATCATTATGTCCGTGCCACTCAAGCTGCTCCGATGGAACTCCTATTCGCCGAAGTCCATGGACAAGCTTCGGGACACTCCTTGGCAGAGAAGCTTGCACCCATGGAAGACCAAACCCAAGCGTGTCACAGAGCCGAATCTTGACAGGTTTATTATACTGCTCCGACAGCTTCATCAGTTCCGCTGCAAAAGGTAGAATGAAGCCCTCATAATCTGCTCGTGTAATGTCCTCAAAATGACATCGCGGAAGAACACCATGGTCCAGGGCGGCCCTGACAATATCAAGATAAGCGCTCATGGCTTGCGACCGTGTCTTTCGCAGCTTCAGGAATATATGATAATCGCTGGCTGAAGTAAGGATGCCGGTCTCGCTAAGGCCCATCTTTGAAACCAATTGAAAATCGGCTGGAACCGCCCGTATCCAGCCGGTAATCTCAGGATATTTGTAGCCACGCTCTTTGCACAATTCGACAGCTTTTCTGTCTCGCTCCGAATACAGAAAGAATTCGCATTGCCGGATCAAGCCTGTTCCACCATCTATCTCGTGCAGTAAATCATATATTCGCAGAATCTGCTCAGGCGAGTAGGGTGGTCGAGCCTGCTGACCATCCCGGAACGTCGTATCGGTTATCCAGATGTTCTCTGGAATATCCTGCTCGATGGGCTTACCATCAAACACCATTTTGGGAAACTCAGTGTATGGAAAAATGTCTCTGAATAGATTTGGCTTGCTCACATCTTCAATATTAGGATTTCTATTTGCCATTAGCTATCTCCGACACGTCCCCTGATGTTCCTATCAATTAACATGGACCACAATATACCTAATTTTTGTACTTTATACGAATAGTAGCCGAGGTGGGATTCGAACCCACACGCCCTTTTCGGGCAGGGGATTTTAAGTCCCCAGCGTCTGCCATTCCGCCACTCGGCCCAAACTTTCGTACCGCGTATATCGTATTACTTTTATTTGCTGTTATGCCTGACTTCCGCACGGTGCCATTCTCGAAAAAAGTTCGAATCCAACTTTTCACGCAATACGCATCACGCGCGACGTATGACGAAATAGGTTACTGTAATTTGCAAGATTTTGCAAATTGTTTCATCTAAAGGCTATAAATCATATCAGCACCTCTCGAATGCGGTTTAGCCTGACTTCCTTTTTACACCCAGCTTAAAGATTTTTGTTCGGGGATTTTTATCGGTGTTTTGACAAGTGCTATCGAAAGGGGCGGTAAAGACTTATCGGTGTAACCTTCTAAGAAATGACCAAGGACAGAATCGCGATAATAAAGCCGTAACATTCTCTATAGCTTGAGCTATACGGATACTGCGTTGTAGGCTTCTTACTTGCGGATCATCGCTTGATAAGCTGCTTGCTTTGGTTATACTCTCAGTGGCGCTGGAGAATCTACCCATCATCAGATAGACATAGGCCGAGTCTCGCAGAGCTTCGAAATGCTCGCCGTTCAGATCAAGCGTGTGCCTGAAGAATTCTGCAGCTTCACTAAACCGGCCTTTCTCGATACTAATAAGCCCCAGGTAATAGTGGGCATCAGGATTTGTACAGTCAATATCTAAAGCTCTGAGCAGGCAATGCGTTGCAAGGTCGGTCTCACCGATCGCCAGGAACATTGAGCCCATAGATACAAGTGTACCTGCATCTTCGGGATCGAGCTTTATTTCAGCAATTAGGTATGCCTTTAACTTTATTTCTTGGCCTTGCTTTAGCGCGTACTGGGCCAATCTGTAACGAGGACCACGCAGTTTACCGTCTTGCTGGATTGCCTGATTAAATAGCTTAACCCCTTGCTCATAGTCACCGCAATCAAAGGCAATCTCTCCCAAGTGAAGCAGGGCGGTTGGAAAACCTGGTTTTAGTTCGAGTATCCTGTTGAATTTTTCCTTTGCGGATTCGGTATCACCAAGCTCGAGCAAAAATTGGGCAAAGTCAAGAATTACATCCACATCGCCCGGACTGACGCGGAGCTCAGCCAGAAAGTGCTCACGGGCATGGTCATGTTGGCCATCTAACCAATGGGCTTGAGCAATTCGATAATTTATTTGCGGATGGCTTGGCTCAATTTCCGCTGTTCGTTGCCAACAACGAATCGCTTTTCTATACTCCCCACGAGCAAAAAGGCTGTTGCCAATGTTGTAGTAGCACAGCGGACAATATGGATTTATCTGCTGGGCAAGGTAGAACATCTGTTCGGCCAAATCGTGCAGGCCCATTTCCGTGTAGGTAATTATACGATTGCAGTAACAAGGCTCAAATTGGGGATCGAGCTCTTGGATATACTCGAACGTTTCAATTGCCCGATCATAATATCCAACACGCGTATAATCGATCGCAAGTGAGTTCAATATCTCTAAATCATGGGGATTCAGTTGCAGGGCAATTTCGTATTCTTTTATGGCATCATCGAACCGGTTCATAGCATCCAAAGTCAAGGCCTTGTCGAAATGCCATGCGCTATTGGCGGGGTTTATCTCAAGAGCCCTGTCGAGTTCTTCAAGTGCCTGTGGCATTTTGCCATCTTCATATAGTTCAAATGCTTCGTGGGCTTTGCTCTCGGCGCTATCGTATGAATTGAAATCCGTACCTTCAAAAAGCATAGTCGTACCTCACGTTGTTCGGTTGTTTTACAACCCTGCCCCTTAATGGCAAGCTAACCCAACGGCGTTATCGCCAACAAAGTATCGCTGCCTTAGCGGTTTCTTATAGATGACATCGCTTTTTGCTGACAGATAAATCAAGCCGAAGATTTTGCCTGTAAGCCCTTAAATAATCGCATGTTAGCTCGACAGGGCAAGCTGACTCATCTTGCAACCGCAATACAAGTTAGTGTTTTTCTGGAAAGCTCTCGGCGATAGTCTTATAATGTCAGGACCCTGGCGTATTATAATGGTTCGACAAGCTCACCATCCTGAGCGAAGTCGAAGGAATGTGCGCCGAGTACAGACTTAACCACGAATAGCCATTCTTAATTTTGGCTCTGGAGAAGTAAAACATGATCAAGCAAATAAAAGGTCAGGTAACAGCCGGCAAGGGCAATTATGCTATCGTAGTAAGCAGGTTTAATGAGTTCATAACATCCAAGCTTCTTGCCAGCGCTATAGACTGTTTACAACGCCATGGCGCAACCGATGAGCAGATATTTGTCGTTTGGGTGCCCGGTGCCTGTGAGTTAACGCAAGCCTGCAAAAAGCTCGCCGACAGTGGCAAATACGTCGCAGTAATTTGCCTGGGCGCGGTCATAAGAGGTGGCACGACCCACTACGAGGCCGTTTGGCAACAGGTAGTTCGTGGCATAGGACAGATAAACTACGATTCAGATGTGCCGGTCGTATTTGGCGTGCTGACCTGCGAAACGCTTGAACAAGCAATCGAAAGAGCCGGGACCAAGATGGGTAACGCTGGAGCTGACGCTGCGACGACTGCTATGGAAATGACCAGCGTTATGCAACAGATTTAAATTCAAAGTACATTGCTTGGTAACGCAAGGTAGGCATTGTAAAAGTTAAGCAAACTTTAGACCATAAGACCTGTGAAGAAATATACGCCGGATGCGTATAAATTTGATTTTGGTGGGGCAAACACCACCTACTTAAGCACAAACTTGTAGGCCGGATGCAAGTGGACAAAAGGACTAAGGCCAGAGAACTGGCAATGCAAGCTTTGTATCAGCTTGATGTCCAGGGGTCCGAATTGCTTGGACGCTTATATGACGATTTCTTAGTGGAGGCAGAAAAAAACGATTTTGTGCGCAAATTGGCTTTTGACTGGACAAGGGAAGCCTGGGAAAACATACAACAGTGCGACAAACTCATTACTGATTCGACTATAAGATGGCAGTTCTCAAGGTTGTCACCTGTTGACAAAAGCATCTTGAGATTGGCGGTCTATCAATTGAAATTCTGTCCTGATATCCCGCCGAAGGTTGTAATAAATGAAGCCATCGAGCTTGCCAAGAAGTTCAGTACCGAAAAGTCAGGCTCTTTTGTTAACGGCGTACTCGATGCCGTCTTAAAGAAACTCCAAAACCTTGCTTCGTGACTTGTAATTTATAGATGAGAAGGATCGCAGTATTAAACCAAAAGGGAGGTGTGGGCAAAACCACAACGGTAGTCAACACGGCCGCTGCTCTTGCCGCTATGGGCTCAAAGGTCGTCGTTATCGATCTGGACCCGCAGGCACATCTGACTATACACCTCGGACTTGAGCCGCAAATCACGACGTCCGGCTCGTACGAGGTTCTAACTCAGTCAGCCAAACTCGAAGAAGAAATCATGCTGGTTCGTCCCAATCTTTGGCTCTTACCTGCGAACATTAATCTGGTAGGTGCCGAAGGTGAACTCGTCAGTGTTGTCGGCAGGGAGACAATTCTCCGTGAGGCCATCCAGCCGGTCCAGGATAAGTTCGATTACTGTCTTATCGACTGTCCGCCTTCGCTTGGCTTGTTGACCTTGAATGCCCTTGCCGCAGCAGAGGAGGTTTTGATACCCTTGCAGCCGCACTTCCTTGCCCTACAGGGCTTTGGAAAGCTGCTGCAAACTATTGATCTGGTCAACAGAAGAATAAATCCAGGCCTGAAAGTCGGTGGGATTCTTTTGTGTATGTTCGATAGCAGAGCTTCACTTCCAAACGAAGTCAAAGCCGACATAGAAAAATTTCTTGATAACGCGCGTGGCACCAATAGTGCCTGGGCGCAGGCCCGGATTCTGCCAACGGCCATTCGAAGGAATATCAAGCTCGCTGAGGCGCCAAGCTATGGCAAAACAATCTTTGAATACGAGCAAAATTGCCACGGCGCAGAAGATTACAAAATGGTAGCCCAGTTCATTCACAATACTTATGGTGCCGCAGCTATTGATCAACAACCTGAACCTGCTATTGAAATCAAAGAGATACTCCAACCTCATCCTCAAACGCCCACCCCTGACATTACAGAAGCCAGGCCTATTCAAGACCAATCCCCGTCTGATCATCCGTAACCAGCCTTCTTTCGAGCCTGTCGCATTTTTCGATATCCGTATAGAATCCGGACAAGCAGAACAGGCCTTTATGGTTGGGCCATTTATTAAGTGCCCCTTTGAAAAACCCTAAAATTTGTGTTAGCCGCAGTTGACAAGGGAGGTTTTCTGCCCTACCATACAGGCCCATAGGAGTCAGTTGAAGTAAGGCTGTTGTGCGTTTCTGCCGCAACAAGTTTTCCTTTCACGTTCATGATTAGAGATTTGCGCAAGTGAGAGAAGCTTTGCGGGCAAAAAGGTTTAAATGTAAGTGAAAATTGTAGTTTGTATTCCTGCTCGTTATGGTTCTACACGATTTGCCGGTAAAGTTCTCGCTAAAGATACAGGCAAATTCCTTATCCAGCACACCTACGAACAGGCCTGCCAGGCTAAGCTGCCTGAGAAAGTCATAATCGCAGCCGATGATGAAAGAATCGTTGATGCTGCTAAGACCTTCGGCGCCCAGTGTATCCTGACCTCGCCTGAGCACAAAAGCGGCACCGATCGCATCGCCGAAGCCGTCAAAAAATTAGCGGACAGCGTAGAGCGGATAGGAAAAGTAAGCTCTGAACGCTATCCGCCTGTCCTGAGCGAAGTCGAAGGACTAAACGCTGACGACATTGTTATAAACGTGCAAGCCGACGAGCCGGAGATTGATCCTGCGAATATCGATTTTCTTGCGGAGATTCTGATTAAAAATCCCGATTATCCGATGGCGACCTTAGCTGCGCCTTTTGAAACGTTAGAGCAAATCAACGACCCCAATATAGTTAAAGTCGTGATAGCGTACAGCGTACAGCGTACAGCGGATAGAAAAAAACTGAACGCTAAACGCTATCCGCTAAACGCTGACTGTGGAAAAGCTATTTATTTTTCTCGTGCGCCAGTTCCTTACGATAGAAAAAAAGCCGGTATAGGAGATGCCCAGCAATATCTACGGCACGTTGGCATTTATGCGTATCGCAAGGATTTTCTAATGAAGATAACTGCCCTGCCGCAGACGCCGTTGGAAAAAATCGAAAAGCTTGAGCAACTGCGGGCAATCGAAAATGGCTATGAAATACTGGTCGGCACAGTAAAGCACACCTGCGACGGCATCGATACGCTGGAACAGTACGCAGAATTTGTGAAAAGATATAAGGCAAAGAAATCAAAGATTAAAATGCAAAAGTCAAAATGACATATAAAAGTTCAAAATGAGTTGACACTTGTTGATCAATGTCATTCCCGCGCAGGACTTGCCCTGAGCGCTAGCCGAACGGGCGGGAATCCAGAAATATGACCAAGAGCTATTTTGTATATATCCTGGCAAGTAAGAAAAATGGTACTTTGTACACCGGCGTAACTGGTGACCTCCTAAAAAGGGTATATCAACATAAGGAACAATTGGTACCGGGTTTCACTCGCAAGTATAACGTTCATATGCTTGTGTATTATGAGAAGTATTCAGATATCTGTAGTGCAATTGAAAGGGAAAAACGGCTGAAAAAATGGAATCGACAATGGAAAATTAATCTTATCGAGTCAGTCAACCCGGATTGGAAGGATTTGTATAATGGATTACATACGATTGGCATTGCGCCAACCGGTTAGAGTATGGATTCCGCAACAAGTGCGGAATGACAAGGCCGCTTTGCATAGAACATCTTTGCTGTCATTCCCGCGCAAGCGGGAATCCAGAAAACATCCAGCCTGCAATTCCACCACAGGTTCAAAATAGAAAAATGAAAAAGTAAAAATGGAAATCGATGAAACAATAAAAAAATGGCACGAAGAAACCCAAAAAGAAATTGAGGGCAAAATCGGACCAGATTTTTTTAATGCAAATGAAGTCGACAAACTATGCCTTTGTGTTGTTAAAACATCTTACCAATATTGCACAGCAGTTCTGCAATTACTTAACGAAGGCTACGAATTCCCGGCAAAGGCCCTAATGCGATGTTTAGGCGAGTTGAATACAAAACTTACTTGGTCCCTTGTAGGATGCAACGATAAAAATAATACCTCTGAAGCAATTGAAGAAAGAATTCAAAGATGGCGAAAATCAGCTTGTTCTGAAGGAATAAAGTTGTTCGAAGGCTCCAAGGCGGTAATGCGTCCAGAAGACAAAGAAGTGCATGAAAGGACTTTGAGTGAATTAAAACAGCATTATGAAGAGCTTGAAAAGTCTAACGTAAAAAGTTTTCCTAATCTCACAGAAATTTTCAAACAATTGGGAGACTCTTATTATAAAGAAATTCGTCCAACCTTTTATTCTATATTTAATAATGCAGTTCATCTTGATTTGGCGAGCATGAGTGCTATTTATGGTTCTCTACCACAAGGGCGAGACATTCTTCAAACGTACTGTGTAGCTTTTGCTTACAATATAAATTCTTTAATCAGATTGAAGTACGAGCTAGACACTTATCAGATTAAAAAGGAATATGATCAACTAATGAAAATAATATAACTTCAAAAATGGATACCCGCCTACGCGGGTATGACATAGAGGAGAATCAATGGCAAAAGAAAAAGACCTATTAGCTTCGGTAAGTGACATATCGACAGAAAGTGAGTTTTTCTCGCCGGTGCCGGCCGGTTATAAGAAAGGAAAGGCACGATATGTCTTTGTTATGGGCACGGTAATAAGCGGGCTGGGTAAAGGCATATTCTCTTCTTGCCTGGCCAAGCTCATGCAGGATAAAGGCCTTAAGGTCGCGCCGATTAAGCTCGAAGGATATTTGAACATCGACTCCGGCACGCTGAATCCGTTTCGCCATGGCGAGGTCTTTGTGCTCGATGATGGCATGGAATGCGATATGGACCTCGGCACATACGAAAGGATGCTGGACCAGGATTTAACCCGCGCGAACTTTGCCACAAGCGGCCAGGTTTTCAGCTCTGTCCTTAACAAAGAACGTCACGGCGATTATCTCGGAAGAGATGTCCAGATGATTCCACACGTGACCGGCGAGGTCAAGCTTAAGCTGCGTGAGCTGGCGGTAAAGAGCGGTGCGGATATAGTCTTTGTCGAGATAGGCGGCACGGCGGGCGATTTAGAGAACGCCTACTTTATAGAGGCGACGCGAGAGCTTGCTTACGAGGAAGGCCCAAACAGTAGCTGCTTCGTCGCTCTTACGTATATACTCCAGCCACCAACGCTGGGCGAACAGAAATCAAAGGCCGCCCAACTTGGAATCAAGCAGCTTATGCAGTGCGGCATTCAGCCGGATATTATCGCCTGCCGGGCAAGCAGCCCAGTAAACGAAAAGGCTCGACAAAAAATCAGTATTTACAGCAATGTCCCTCTTAAGCGCGTCGTCAGCGTGCCGGACTCTGCCAGCATCTACATGATACCGGCGATGCTCAGGGATAATAACCTCGACTTTGAGGTTTTAAGGCTGCTGAAGATCGAGGACAGAATCAGCCTGCGACATGAGCGAAAAACATGGGGTCGGTGGTGTGACTTTACCGACAAAATTGACTCTGTCAGTCGCAAGGTAACGGTTGGTATAACCGGCAAATATACCACAGTCCGCGATAGCTACGCCTCAATAATAAACGCTCTGGAGCATGCCGGCATAGCGTTAGGCTGTAATGTACAAATAAAGTGGATTGAAACAACAAACATCACCGACGACAATGCGACCGATAATCTCAGTGATGTTGATGGTATTATCGTCCCTGGCGGTTTCGGCACACGTGGCGCCGAGGGTAAAATCGCATGTATCAAATACGCAAGAGAGAATAATCTGCCCTACCTCGGATTATGCTTTGGCTTTCAAATGGCTGTAATTGAATTTGCGCGTAACGTTTGTGGACTAAAAGAAGCTAACAGCACCGAGATTGAGCCTGACTGTCCTGAGCCGGTTATCGATGTGCTGCCGGAGCAGAAAAAAATTGAGGGCCTGGGTGGTAATATGCGGCTCGGTGGACAAGATGTCGAACTAAAGCCACAAACGTTAGCTTGGAAACTCTTCGGCAAGGCCGATTCGGTGCGAATGCGATTCAGACACCGTTATGAAGTTGATCCTCGTTATATTGAGCGACTCGAAAAGGCGGGCTTGGTCTTTTCCGGTAAGGCTCCTAATCAACCAATCATGCAAATACTCGAACTGCCTGAGCACACTTTCTTTATCGGCACACAGGCCCATCCGTGCCTCACTTCGAGGCCTTTAAGGCCTCAGCCGATGTTTGTCGGATTTGTAGCCGCTGCTATGCAGAAACATTACGGCGGGGAACAACTTCCGGATGCGGTTCGTGCTTGTACAAAGGTATGCGTTTAGCCAGCCAAGAGCAACCGTAGCTGTTAGGGCGCTTCAAGAGGTCTCGTTTTGATTTCCATTTGCTCTTTGAGCCTTTCTATTTCCTCTTGAAGACTTTTATTATCGCCCTGATGCTGCGTGATTCGTTCGAGCATAGCCGTTAGCTTTTCATTTTCCTGGCGAAGTTTCCTTATATCATTCATTATGACATCTAAGACGCCGGTTACCTGATCCTGGATGTTCTCTTGTGCTTTTTCTTGCCAGGCTTGTTTATCCTCTTGGCATCGCTTGAGCTGTTCTTGTTGCTCTCTGATTTCATCCTGATGTAGTCGCTTTAACACTTCGATTTCATCTTCGAGCTTAGCCAATTCTTCTTTTAGTCTCAGATTTTCGGCAGCTATAAGTCTAGTTCTTTTCGGGCCTTGTGACTGTTGCTGATAACAACCCGCGCCAGCTATAGCAATCAAGACAATAATTGCTGATATAATTATTCCCTTAACCGGCCTTTTCATTTTGTGCATCCTTTCTGAATACGCTCGTTTAGTGTTTATAATTGGAAATACTCATCTGTCACTATAGCACCAACCGCCCTTCTGTCAAGGCAGCAAAACGCTAAATCACAACCACTTCCGCAAGAGAAAAAAGACTTAGACGGCTCTTCAAATGAGTGCAATCAGCAGAAGGTAGCGGGATGTTTAGGTGGTTCGTCTTCGCACTATACTTCGCAATGGTTAGATATTCGATTTTATAAGCCTGAGGCTTATCTTATCTGGACCAGTTACGTGCTATCAAAGCAAAATCCTTAAAGTCAACAACTCTGTCCCCAATGGGCTGTGGTACAATGTCAGCAGGCAACACCAACCCTTTGGTTAACCATTGATCCGTAAACGTTTGAATGTCAACGAAATCTATTCTGCCAAGAGCTTTTGGTCAAGTTCCCGCTGGCCGAGGGCGATACCACTGAAGTCGGTGATGACTGGGAAATTTTGCATGAGGTTATCCATCTTAAGACCGTGGGGATAATCGATGTCGTATCGTGGAAAGGCAAACGTGCCGGCTGAAGAAGCCGCAACTTTATCCAATAGCTCCGGATAAAACATGGCAAACCGTACTACGAATTGAGCACCTCCGGAATGACCATACAGATGAAAACGCTCACGGCACATTAAATGCCGATTGAAGAACTCGAATATCTCGATAAGCGTCTGGTCTGACCTGGCACCGTGCCAATGATTCAAGAGCCCAACGAAATCCCATAGATAACGGTTTTTGATGATTCGGCGATCTTTGAAATTTCCATGCTCATCGAAATCATCCGGCCAGATGGGAGTCCAATTCAATACGGAATCAAATGCAGGGGCAATAATAACGAGATTCTCTCGGTTGGCGATATCCTTGAATTGATGGATCCGGTGCATAGCTCCTGGCCTGTGCCAATCTCCTGCTCCATGAATACCGAACAAGTACTGGGCTGTGTTAGGGTCGAACCCGTTAGGGATGTAGTAAATAACCTCGGTCCGGCCAATGTACAACCCCTCATGGATTCCCGGCTCGACTGAAATGTTGGGTTCGGGCACTTCCGGAAATACAAGGTCAATATGCGTTCCGGCATATCCCCTTCGATAGCGCTGTTCGTCCATGCCAATTTTTTCGATCGCTTCACCTGGCTGCATCCCTTTGCAACCTACACAAAGATACGAGGTTCTGTAAGGCTGATTCAGAAGACCAACGGACGCCCCTATGCTATGAAGTGCATTTTGGCCTCGCTGATCAAAAAAACTTGTCGGTTCATCTTTGGCAGCCACAAGCACTAAAGCCCCCTCCGGTAGAGCCTCAATATCCCGGGATAGGCCTTCGCTGGCCCCTTCAAGCTGGTAGGTGTGGTAAAACTCGTCAAACAAAACATGATTGTCGAGTAAAGCAACCACATACAGGCCTGCAGTGGCAGGACAGTTAGGAATGTAGCTGTAAAAGACGTGATCACCTACAGCAATGAAGGCCCGGTTTGTCGATGTAAAGCCACCACTTATCAACTCAACATACGAAGTGTTCACATCTGCATGTAAATCCGCCATTGCGATAGTGCAAATTGCCACAATTACAAACAGCCTGATATTTTTGTAACTCATCGCCCTTTTATCTCCAAACATTTATAATCTCACTTAAAGTCCCACGTTTTAGCTCAAGCAAAATCAATTTGTATCATACTTTCAATAATTTTACCAAATTAACACCAATGATACAATTTTCTAAACTCGCACTTTTACCACCTTGAGCGAGTATTAAGAAACACTATTTTTTCTTTGGATTAAGCTATTATAGGTCCTAATTGGCCACAAATATTAAAGAATCCATGCTAAACACAACTGCCAAACTTTTGACATCTTCTCTCTATGTTCATTAACCCATTCGGTTGCAGCCTCTCCATCAAGCCATAAACTGACATAACTATCTGAAAATAAACCGCTTAGATTAAATTCGCGAAAAATACCAAATTTTACTGAAATTATGTTATATTATCAACAAATATTAATATTTCTTAACCTTCTTACCTCAACAGATAACCTTTTTGTCATTTTCTCCCTTGATCTTTCAATATTTGAACAGGTCCATGTTTCACGTGAAACAAAATGTGCGGGGACATTTATCCTTATTTCAATCGGCTCAATATGAAAATCCGATCCGATACCCTACCTGCTTTCAAAGTTGCGTTCGGCATGAAGCAGGTTGTGTCCGTGAGTATCCTGCAATAAGGCATCACAAATACTTCTGGTGCAGCGTCGCACTCGAATCAGCAATTCCGGCCTTATTCTTCAAAAACTCCATGTAAGGAAAAATGTCAATCATCCTGCGTGCGCGATTTCACTTCGCAGTCTTTATAAGTTTTCACTAACTTTTTGTCTGGCTGATTCAGGTGTGCACGTCCCTTTGGGCGACAGTCGGCACCTTCTAGGGTTCTTTTGAAAATTTTAGAAAACCCACTACGACAGAGGAAACTAAGACTGTCGCATTTGTTATTTCCATTTGTACATTTATCAATCGCTCGCATAAATCGGGCCAAAAATCCTGTGTACTGTCCTTTTGACCATAATGTTTCACGTGAAACATTTTTACGAAAAAAAGATTTCTTCGTGTAAGTTGCTATAGAATTTTGCGAATATTTTCCGACAAATAGATTAGAACACAGACCAAGCCAATTAACAGGATATGTCATGATAATCTTTTTCGAAGGTTTTGAAGGAGCAAGATAATGACAAGTACAAAAGAATTAAAAAAGAATAAACATCTTGGTAGGGGCCTTGAATCACTATTAGGTCCTATAACATCGCAGCCAGAGGCGTTAAAAGAGCCTTTCCTGGATGCAGGACAAGAACGTAACTTTATGCCAGACAAAGAGTTACGTGATTCTTATCAAGAAATCGGCGTTGAACTAATCTCACCCAATCCATTTCAGGCCCGAACTATATGGAATGAGCAGGAGCTTAACGATTTGGCTCAATCAATAAAGGCCAATGGTATAATACAACCGGTTGTCGTGAGACGGATCGGCTCTGCATACGAGTTAATTACCGGTGAGCGACGACTGCGAGCCGCCAAATTGGCTGGGCTGCAAACAATACCGGCACTGGTACGTACAGCAAGCAACGAGGAGCTTTTAGAATGGGCACTCATCGAGAACATACATCGGGTCGATTTGAACCCTATAGAGCGGGCAAAGGCCTATCAGAACTACATAAGTACGTTCGCGCTGACGCAAGCAGAGGCGGCACAAAGGCTAGGCGAGGATCGGTCGGTAATAGCTAACCACTTACGAATACTAGACTTACCCGAGGAGATAAGGCGAATGCTAATTGACGGTCAGCTTACCATGGGCCATGCAAGGGCAATACTATCGCTGCCAACCGACGATGTTCGTCGCAAGATGGCCAACCGGGCTATGGCAGGTCGGCTCAGCGTAAGAGAGGTCGAACGGCTGGTCCGAAGATACCTGACAAGCAAAAATGATGTTGGAACAAGCACTGAAACAAAGCCGGCTCACATTCTGGAACTCGAAAGCAACTTGAGCAGGCATCTTGGTACTAAAGTGGCCATAGAAACTCGAAGAAACGGCCAAAGAGGCAGGATAATCATTGAATTTCGCTCTATCGATGAATTTGATAGTATTACAGAGAAAATTGGGCTGACAGCCGTGGAGGAACTTTAAGCAAATTGGTTACTCAAATTGACCTATTTATTAATATTATTGATAAGTCTTTTAATTGCAAAGACCTATATCGCTCTGTCATTCTGAGCCCTTCGCTTCACTCAAGGGTAAACTCCACGAAGTGAAGCGAAGAATCTGGCCAGAGAAAATATAGATTTTCTTTTGCCTAAAGCCAGATGCTTCGCCTTACGGCTCAGTATGACAATAAAAACGGTAAGTTTGAGTTGGTAAGTTAACATAGTTAGAGAAATTTCCAGCCCTCGAACCTGTTCTTGATGTATAATGGATATAGCTTTTATAGGCTTGTGTGCTGGTCAGAGTATTCAAATAGAGCCAATTGGCTTAGAAAATAATCAGCGATTCATTTTCAGGAGAATATATTGTGAGAACTTCTTATATATGCTTAGCTATAGTTTTAATGTCTCTAACATTATTCGACGCAACATCTAATTGCGCTGCGGAAGATGCCAACAAGCCTACTAAATCTTTATACCAGGCGGTATTTGATGGCGACCTTGAACAGGCGAAATTGAACATATCCCAGGGGGCTGACATTAACGAGAAGAACAGAGATGGTCAGACACTATTACACGTTGCGATTTCTTATGGGCACACATCAATAGCTAAACTGCTTATTGATGAGGGCGCCGATATCAACGCAATGGACAAAAGCGAAAGGACACCGCTACATTTGGCAGCTTTTAAGGGCAATACAGAAGCAGTTGAGTTTCTTGTTGCTAAAGAGGGATTAAATGTCGATGCCAAAGATTCTCAGAATCGAACGGCCCTTCATTTTGCAGCAGAATTTGGGCATAAAGATATAGTTGAAAAGCTAATCGCAAAAGGGGCAGATATCAATGCTCAAACTATCCAGCAAGAGAACGCATTGTCACTGGCCAGAAAAAGAGGACATAAGGAAATCGAAGAGTTGTTACTCAAACATGGCGCAAAAGAACCCGAATCGAATCTCGGAGAAGACGCCGGATACGCACGATACGGCCCCGATGGCAGGCCAAACCTCTATGGTGATCTTGTATCAAGAGAAAGAATTACGGCTCAGGAACAAACGGTTACGCGTTCTAATACTCAGGTAAATGTCAAAGGCGATCCAAATGAAATAAAAGAAAGGATCAGTAAATTTGAAGGTCTTCAGGATGCACTTAACAAGCTGGAGAACAAAAGTAAGGAAGAAGAAAAGGCGTGGCTGCAGCGAAGATTCGATAATAGAATCGGCCTTGTCAAAGACGTGCAGAACCAATTCGAGGCAGAGCTAACCTTCATACGCAAATTAGCCGTGGAGGAAAAAACGCAGAAAACAACCGAAGCGATAGATAAACTGTTGACGACGCGCAAACAACGGTTCAAAAAAGTCAGGCAAAGCTTACGAGAGGAAAAAAGAGAGGAAAGACAAGCCAATATGCAAAGTGGACGCGGCAGTCGATACACAAGCAGAGGCAGTAGAAGAGCAGAAACACAAGATTCACGCTCAAGAACAACGCTATATAATAGAAGAAGCAGCACTGAAGAACCATCCTCCAGCAGGTATAGCTCTATAACTTCCAGAGGCGGGCTTAACGAAGAAGATGAGCATGAAGAAGAAATAGATACGCAAACTAAAAATGAGATTCGCGATTGGCTGCAGGCAACCCCAGAGAAAAAACTCAGACTTTCAGAGTCTGTTCACGAACAGTTGACCTCAGAACTTTCTTCTATCAGGAATATTGCAGTTGAGGAGGAGGCTGAGAAGACAACCGCCGCCATTGATGGTTTACTGCTCAGCAGGCAGCAGCGTTTCACCAGAACAACACAGACGATGGAAGAAGAGAACAGAAAGGCCGAATTGGAGCAGGAAGAGGATTCCTCTGACAATGGTCGCGACAGAATTTATAGAAGGAGCACACGCGGACGATACGACAGCGATGAAGGGTACCGGAGAGGCTCCAGAGACCGTCGCCAGCGATGAGCAAGGAAACTGAAAGTATTACTGATACGAACGGCTGATTATTCACTGCTTTATAGTTTACAGAAACAGAAATGAAAAAATTTGTGGATGAGATACTCTTTTTAAAGAAGTCTTGTTCGGTATATATATTACACAAGTCCTAATCAAATCGAGGGGTGACCTTCTCATTTCAGTACAATGACAGCCGCATATCCGCCGTCGTGGTCAAACTTTTCCACAGCCGGCAAAAACAATTTTTCTGATTCGAGTCTGAAGGAGAGATTCTGCGACAAGAACTTTCCGATTAGAGAATTATCTTCGCAACGTTGAATACTGCACGTGCTATAGCAAATCTTGCCGTTGGATTTTACGAATGTAGCTGCTCTTTTGAGCAATTCGAGCTGCGTTTTGACAAGGCTATCAACTGCCTTTTTATTTAACCGGAACCGTGCCTCGACGCGTCTTGCCAGAACGCCGGTGTTTGAGCAAGGCACATCCAGCAGCACCGCATCGAAGGGACCAGTTTCGCTGATTACTGCGTCGAGTTGCTCGTGTAAAACCGTCCTGATGCTCTTTATACCGAGGCGTGTGATGTTTTCCTTTACTTTTTGTAGCCGCTGGGAGTCTATGTCGGTAGCGATAATCGCAGCCTTGTCGTTAGTATATTCAGCTAACTGAGTCGTCTTTGTTCCAGGTGCAGCACAAAGGTCGAGGATTTTCCAATCAGGCTGTGGATTTAAGATTTGTACCGGCTGGGCAGCAGAAATATCTTGAACTGTAAACAAACCTTCTTCAAAGCCAGGCAGATCTCTAACTGCTTTTGGGCTTTTGATTCTTATCATTCTTGATTCTTGATACTCGTGGCTTAGCCACGAGATGCTCGATGCCCATGGAGTATGGAGAGGTACTATTTCAAAATCAATGTCTGCTTGATGGAACTTTTGAGCAATATCCTCTGTTTTTATTTTTAGTTTATTGGGGCGAATGTAGATGCTGGGTTTGCGGTTGGATGCGAGGCAAATCTGTCTCGCTGTATCTATGCCGAATTCTTCCAGCCATTCGTTTATGAGCCACCTGGGCAGCGAAAAGCATGTGCTCAGATAATCGGTTGGCTGTGCTTTTGGGTCTGGCAGAAAATCCACGTCGAATTCGCAGCCGACTATAGGCGTCTGTAGCAAGGTTTTTTTGAGGTTCGTCTTTTTAAGCTCAGACCGACGATTTGTTATGTGTTTCGCAATCTGGTGAAGAACCGCATTAACGAAACCGGCCTGTTTTTTACCACCGACCCGCTGCGACGCATCGCGGCGAGTGGCTTTGGAATTCTCGACCGCCTCATTGACGATCGAATAAATGGGTGCTTCGTATGAGTAAATAAGCTCGTAAGTTGCGACTCTTATAATATTTAGCAGTTCCGTCGAGATTCGTCGAATGGGCCTGCCCGAGAACTTCTCTATCACTATGTCTATAGCCTTACGGTTTCTTATCGAGCCGAAGACAAGGTCTGTCGCACGTTGCCTTTCACTGGTCTGATTTAAGAACTTATCCAGAATTGGCCCAGCATAGTTTCGCCTGGGATCGAACCGATTTAGGACTTCTGCGGCAACTACACGGGCGGTTTTGGTTTTGCGGTGGACCATTTGATAAGCCTCAGGCTTATTGAGATATATCAACCTATTCAGGGTGCTTTCGCCACGGTGCGTCGCAACGGATTTGCCAAAACCGTCTGACTTTCCGAAAGTGATCTGGGCATTCGTTTACTCTGGCTGTTGCCAATAATATTCGTATGTGATGTTATTCGCCGCGTTACGTCGCAACGGGTCTGATTCTTTAAAGTGTTACGCTCCCAAAAAACACCATCACAATAGCCCTGAATAGATTTATCCGATTCGGCCATAGCCAGCCGTTTCTCGGCAAGACAGCAGTAGGCTTCATCAATTTCAATACCGACATAATTACGATCGAGCTTTTTCGCCACCACGCTGGTGGTTCCTGAACCCAGAAACGGATCGAACACGACATCACCTGGATTGGAGCTAGCCAGAATGATTTTCGCCAAGAGTTTTTCGGGTTTCTGTGTAGGGTGGTCTGTATTCTCTGGCATCGACCAAAAAGGAACGGTCAAGTCTGTCCAGATATTCGATGGATGTGTTAAGCGAAAATCTCCATTTTCTGTTCTTTGCCAATCTTTTGGCTGTCCATTCTCAAGAGTATATGGTGCGATAACCTTACGTTTCAATTTTACATCTTCTACATTAAATGTATATTCATCAGAAACCGTACAGAACCAGATGTCCTCAGATGCGTTCTTAAAATTTCGTATGGCGCCTCGGCCTTTTTCCCTTTCCCAGGTAATTCGATTTCTTATGTTAAAATACCTATCTGCTACTGTGTGAACAGCACTGGAACAACGCCAATCTGAACATATATAAATAGAGGCTGTTGGCTTTAATATCTTAACAAGCTTTGACAACCAACCATCTATCCAATCAATATAGTTATCTAACGACTGCTTTTTGAATTTTCTGCCATTAAAGTCTTTACTCAGATTGTAAGGTGGGTCTATAAAAAGAAGGTCCACAAAGCCGGCAGGTAAAAATTCAATAACAGAGTATAAATCCTGACAGATAGTTTTATTTATGATCTGTTCTTTTTTTGCGGGCGCATCCAGATGCAATAGTTTCTCTCGATATTGAGAGACTTCTTCTTTTGTAATTGTTATAGTTCTATTTCTGTCAGCTCGTTTTTTGTGCTTCATTTTAATCTAAAGAAGGTCATGGTGGGGCAAGCCCCACCCTACCATTTCTTAATATTCAATTCTAACGAACCTGTCGCCGGGCTGGGTATGCCTGCCATTAACGAAATCGGCAAAATCCATAAGGTGCGAGCCGGCAGGCTTGATCTTGTTAATGCGCAATGAACCAGTGCCGCATATCACGTTTAAGTCGTCGTCGAGTTCACCGACGGGTAGGGCAGCTCGATTAGTGGTCTCGACAATTTCTGCTATAGCAATAGTGACGCGCTCGATTTTATCGGTCTTTTTGGGTGTATATTCCGCTGATGCCCCTGGCCAGGGCCAAAATCCACGTATCTTTCGCCCGATAACCTCCGCTGGTTCAGAAAAGTCCAGAAACCCGTCCGATTTCTTCAGCTTCGGTGCTAATGTAGCCCTGGAACGATCCTGCTCAGTATACGTTGCTGTGCCGGTTTCAATCTGGTCGAGCGTTTTCAGCAGCAACGGCGCAGCCATCTTCGCCAATCTATCGTGAAGTTCGCCGGCTGTGTCATTTTGAGCAATATCAGTTCCTGCCTGAGCCAGTATCCTGCCGGCATCCATCTTTTCAGCAAGCGTAATGATGCTGATGCCGGTCTGGGTATCACCGTTGATTATGGCCCAATTTATCGGCGCAGCACCTCGGAGTTTCGGAAGCAACGATGCGTGGACATTTATCGCACCTTTAGACGGTAAATTTATCAGCTCATTACCGATCTTTTGACCGAATGCGATGACCAAGATCAAATCCGGTTCGTACCCAGTAATCATAGAAATCATCTGTGGAGTGTTTATATCATCTGTTTCGATGTACGGCATGGAGTGTGCGTTTGCCCAGCGAGCCACCGGCGTGAGCTTCGGTTTTCTACCTCTACCTGCCAGGTGAGGCGGCTGTGTGACGATAAACACCAGTTTGTGGTTGGACCGCGCGACAGCATCCAAAGACTCGATTCCGAATTCGCCGCTGCCGAGAAATACTACGTTCATAATAAATATCAAAAATACGTACAAAAGGATTTTTTAGAAATCCAGCTCGCGTTTTTTTTTTACACTTTTTATTTCTCGTGACTTTGATGACTTTCTGTGAGTTTTTTGAGTTGCCTTCTATGAACGATTTTCGCAGCCTGTCCCATGCGATTTACGATGGTCATGCCTTCAAGATGGTCATTTTCGTGCTGAAGAGCCCGTGCATAAAGTCCCTCCGCCTCGTCGGTAAATTCATTGCCGTCAAGGTCGGTGGCGGTAACGCTGCATTTGTTATACCGCCGAAGTTTTGTGTAAATGCCCGGCACCGACAAGCATCCTTCTTCCATCTCAGCCAAGTCACCGCTCGGCGTTACTGTCGGGTTTATAAAAACCTTGAGGTTTTCTCTTGTTCCATCGAGCGATATGATAAAGAGCCGAAGCGATAAGCCTGCCTGCGGTGCAGCTAAACCGAGACCTTTGTTCTTCAGCATGATGTCAGTCATTTTCTCTACCAGTTGGCGGATACTGTCGTCTATCTTCTTAATTGGCTGAGCAGGCTGGCCCAGAACCTCAGCGGGATAATGTGTGATTCGGCATTTGTCGATATCAATCATAGCCCACACCTTGAACCTTCTATTTCAGTCGTCGAATTCGTCGCCGGCGAAGATGCTGCCGAGATAGGTTTTTCTGACAATCTCATTACGCACAATCTCAGCAGGTGAGCCGGCTGCGATTACCTTGCCGTGGTCGATTATATAAGCCTTGTCCACAACCTCAAGGGTCCTCTCAACATTATGATCTGTAATCAAAATACTTACGCCGGATGCAACAAGCCGACGGGTTTCCTTCTGTAAGTCCTCTACAGCAATTGGGTCAACGCCACTAAACGGCTCATCCAGAAGAATCAACGACGGGTCCGTTATCATCGCCCGGGCTATCTCCAGTTTTCTCCGCTCGCCGCCGGAGAGGTATCTGCCCTGACTGTCAGCTACCTCGCTCAGCCCAAAACGCTCTATCAGCATATTAGCTTTCTGGTTACGTTCGGCTTTGGTTATCGACATTGTCTCAAGGATGGCATAAAGGTTGTCACTGACGCTGAGACGCTGGAAGATGCTCGGTTCCTGCGAAAGATAGCCGATGCCCAGCCGGGCTCTTCTGTACATGGGCAGCTTTGTTATGTCCCTACCTTCAAATATGACCGAGCCGACGTTAGGAGTTATCATACCCATAATCATTCTAAAAGTAGTTGTCTTGCCTGCTCCATTTCGGCCCAAAAGCCCAACGATGCTACGCTGGCCGATTTCAATGGACACATTATTGACCACGGCTCGACTGGCATACTTCTTTATTAGCCCCCGAGTCTCAAGTAGAGTTATGCCTACCAAAATAGCACCTCGGATTTTAAAACCAGCATCGATCAGCGGTATTATAACAGCTATATTGACCTAAGCAAACTGGTTTAGCTCTTAGAGCGGACTAAATATAGGTGAATCGGCGCAAACATATCAGCAGTAAATACCATGTTTTACAGAGGAGTAGATAAATGTTCTGGTATTTTTGAGTTGTTTCTGCTATTTAGTAAGAATCTCAAACTGACCGATTCTTTGTGTCATTCCCGCGCAGGCGGGAATCTATTAAAGTTTTTAGCAAATTGGATTCCCGTTTTCACGGGAATGACAAAGGGTAATATATTGTTGTCAAATAGGTATTTACGTTGGTTTTCAATTTTATACGCCTGTGGCGTATAAAATTCGGTCAGTTTGAGTAAGAATTTAAATTGAATAGATTATTTTTAGACGTGAGAACTCTATGTTTGCGATTCTAAGTGATATACACTCCAACCTCGAGGCACTAACAGCCGTTTTAGAAGACATCGAAAAACGCGGCATTAAAACGATTTACTGTCTTGGCGATGTGATTGGATATGGAGCTAATCCGAAAGAGTGTCTCGACCTCATCATAGAGAAAGTTTCGTGGTGCGTCTTGGGCAATCACGATTACGCCGTCTTTTATGAGCCTACAAATTTCAATTACGGCGCCGAGCAGGCAAGCTTTTGGACGCGTGAAGTCCTTGAGGCCGAGAGGCAAAGAGACGTGAGCGATAGGCGCTGGCGATTTCTGGGAGAGTTGCCCATGCGACAGTCGCTCGATGTGGATGTGGGAAACAGCAAAGTAATCATGGAATTTGTGCACGCTTCACCACGAAGGCCGATCAATGAGTACATCTTTCCCGACGATGTATATACAAATCCTGCCAAAGTTCGGCTGCTTTTCGAACGCGTAAAGCATATATGCTTTGTAGGTCATACTCATATGCCCGGCGTTTTTCTCGACGAGCCGGACTTCTACCTGCCGAGCGAGCTCGATGGCGTTTACCCCATCCTCGATGATGAAAAGGCCATCATCAATATCGGCTCGGTCGGACAACCAAGAGACAAAGATAATCGAGCAAGCTACGCTTACGTTAATAAAAACAAGGTACATTTTGTCAGAGTCAAATACGATTTAGACACCACAATAAAAAAGATACATGCCGTCGACCGGCTGGATAACTTCCATGCCGAGCGGCTGCGCGACGGAAGATAAATACGCCTTAGGCGTATAAATTACATGAGGCATGAAAAGAAATACGAGATATAAAGTTATGAGAATTCTATTAACTTTGATCTTGATTGGTTTCGTTGCTTTTTGCGGTTGGCTTGTAGTTGAGTCCGGGCTTTTTACAAGCTCGTCGCAGCTAAGCCACAAGCAGCTAAGCCACAAGCAGACAAGACAACCCTGCGTTCTCTTACAGCAAACAACAAATAAACAAAAGCCAAACACTAACGGCTCAACTTGGCCAGAGGGCCAAAAGTTCCAGGCGGTTCAGCCCAGCGACTTCCATGCCGAGGGTGGACCGGCAAAAACTATCCTTGTGGGTTCGATAGACCCAAAAAGTGAATTTGAGTTTCAGTTGAAGCTAAGCTCCAAAGGCGCGGCTATAAAGCAAGCGACCTTTAGCAAGTTCGATAACCGGGACCGCAAGAACCCTCAACCTTTGATTTTTCTTTCCCCGGTACACAGAAATGGCAGGGAACTTCTATCGTTGGCAAATGGTGAATTTGTGCTTGTTGACCAGCAGCGACAATTTGGCCTGGATGGATTAAGCTGGAAAAACTTCGATAAAGAAATCGAGTCCGACGGCTCTGAGAAAGCCACCTTCGAGGCGGTCATAACAGACCCTAATGGTGAGCAGTTCATAAAGCTAACGAAAAGCTATGTTGTCGTCCCTGACACATACCTGCTGCGGTGCGAGCTGACTATCGAGAATCTGTCCGGTTCCGAGCAAGAAGTGCGTTTCAATCTGGCTGGTCCCGTTGGAATCGGCAGAGAGGCTTTCAGAAGCGATATGCGAAAAGTAATCGCCGGTTTCAAAGAACCCCAAGGCAACATAATAAGTACAAGGATCAACCTGAAAGCCTTGGAAAAAGCAAAAACCATCGAAGACAGAAAATTGATATCAAAAAAAGCTAATACTAACTTCCTGTGGGCGGCGGCTGCTAATAAATACTTTTCTGCGATTCTGGTGCCGATGCCTGACGAAGGCAAGGACTATTGTGACTGGGTAATAGACAAAACCGGTTCATTCTATAATCCCGATAGGGATAGTAAAGCCAACAGCGGAGACGAAACGATAGGTCTTAATCTGGCTATTGCTTCAGCCGAGCTCAAGCCACGTAACCAACAAGGCAGCTCAAAGATATACAATTTTGAGCTGTTCCTCGGGCCCAAAGACAAAAGCATTTTCGGTAAGAATAAGCATTACCGAGAGCTCGGATTTGTCGAGACGATAGACTTTTCTCTCTGTTTCTGCTGTCCCGAGAAGCTCATTAAGCCTTTAGCCTTTGCAATACTGGCGATTATGAAGTGGATGTACAGCTTTATTGGCAACTATGGCGTAGTGATAATCATATTGGTTTTCATTATGCGGCTAATTATGCACCCTATCACCAAGAAGAGTCAGGTATCCATGAGCAAAATGGGTGCCCTTGCTCCTAAGGCCGAGCAGATAAAGAAAAAATACGCGAATAATAAAACCGAGATGAATAAACAGCTAATGGCTCTTTATCGTGAGCAAGGCGCATCGCCGATTATGGGCATGCTTCCGATGATGATACAGATGCCTATTTGGTTCGCATTATGGTCGGCTGTATATTCGAGCATCGACCTGCGTGGTGCTCCGTTTCTGCCATTCTGGATAAGCGATCTTTCGATTCCAGATGCAGCATATACGTTTCCTGCTGCTTTGACGGTGCCGTTTTTAGGCTGGAAGATAGAGTCACTGAATTTGCTGCCGATCTTGATGGGGATTGCTTTCTATCTGCAACAGAAACTGATGCCTTCACAATCCCAGGCCTCAACTAATCCTCAGGTTGCGCAGCA
>Ga0315545_1001387_pt1 | contig 23672 bp, 20 predicted proteins | sample SalMarSW160210MG_FD_203096 | JGI IMG/M metagenome (GOLD analysis project Ga0315545, IMG submission 203096) | Salt marsh sediment microbial communities from the Plum Island Ecosystem LTER, Massachusetts, United States - Salt Marsh Sediment SW1602-10 ...
TCACCAAGCTTACCACTTTTTTCGCCTGCTCGAAGCATCTGGATAATTCCAGGAGCAATCAACTCTGCACCTGGTGAAATTAGTATCGACTCAGAAAGCTGATAACCATCACGAATTTTGTCATTCACGTCAGCCCAAAGCTGCTGAAAGTAATAATTGTTGCAGGAACCATGAATCACATTTATGGCATCTAAAAGCCTGACACCAGTATTTACCATTGTCGCCATTATGCGCATACTGCGAGTGACCACCATGTCGATAAACATAGTACCTAAAACAGGGGTATGTATCTTCACTGAGTCTATTAAACGGCGGCCAACCGTTGTACGCGACCAATAATACAAGGTTAACAACAGGCCTATGGCAACGGTGACCACGGCGGTCATGATCCGGAAATTACCAATGATTTTGCTAAAGTTTACTAACACTAGTGTGAGCTTTGGCAGTGCAGCCCCTCTTGCTTCATAGATTCTCATAAATCGCGGCAAGACAAAAAACATCAGTGTTCCGGTCGCCGCCACGGCCATCAAAGCCATGATGAACGGGTAAGTTAAAGCTCCTTTAATGCGTTTGCGGGTTTCAGCTTCGAAGTCGAGATAGCCACTAAGAACTGTGAGCATCTCTACCATCCTACCGGACGCCTCGGAGGCCTTTACCATGCTGATAAACATCGGATCGAAAATTCTCGGATAGTCAGCAAGAATACGTGAGAAATTTTCACCGCCCTTGACCTTATCGGCAATATCCATAATTATTGCTTTGAATGTCGCGTTGTCAGCCTGCTCTGCGATGGCATCAAGAGCATCGCTCAAGACCACTCCGCTATCCAGCATGACCGATAGCTCTGTGGTAAAGAGTATGAGCTCAGCAGACTTCACTTTTGCATTGTAAAGTCGCTCAGACCATTCGACAGCAGGACGGTTGGACGGCTTAGTGTGGCGCAAGGACATCTGTGCATCGGCATGTGCCATCGTTTCGTTTGCTGCGGGAACTGCTTTTGTAGTAGTGGTTGTCATTTCTCTGAAACGGGCGTTACGTGCCTATCTGACATAAGCCCGGCGATAGGTTTGTACCTTAAACCTGTGTTGTTCTTAACACCTCTTCGATAGACACAATCCCAGCCTTTACTTTTTCGATTCCATCCGCTTTCAACGGTACCATACCATCCTCAAGCACTTTTGCTCTCAATTTCTTTGTGCTGACACGTTCGTTAAGCATCTCGGCAACCCCGTCATCGGGAACAAAGAGTTCATGAATAGCAATTCTGCCAGAGTAACCGGTATTACGACACTTCTTACAACCCACTCCACGGTAGAATTTGGGAACCTCTCCACACGTGCTTTCAACAATTCTTTTTATGCTTGCGGGCGGGTCATATTCTGTTTTGCAGTTTGAACATATCTTTCTCACTAACCGTTGAGCCAGGACACCAATCAATGAGGCGCTGACAAGATATGGTGCAACACCAAGATCGAGCAGACGTGTCACAGCACCGGGGGCATCATTCGTGTGTAAAGTTGACAGAACCAGGTGGCCTGTCAGGGCAGCTTGTACTGCAATATTTGCAGTTGTTTCATCACGAACCTCACCGACCATGATTATATCCGGGTCCTGACGAAGTAGGCTCCTCAGAGCAGTCGAAAACTGAAAACCAACGCTGGTACTGACCTGGAACTGGTTAATTCCAGATATGTTGCACTCGACGGGGTCTTCAACTGTACAGATATTGACCTCATCACTGTTGAGCTCAGACAATGCAGCATAAAGAGTGGTGTTCTTACCCGAACCAGTCGGGCCCGTGACTAAGACAATCCCGTTTGGCGAGTGTATTACTTCCCTAAACTGCTTAAGATTCTCATAGGTAAATCCGAGGGACTCAAGATTGAAAAGCACCTTATGGGGATCAATTACTCGAATAACAACTTTTTCACCGAAGTTACCGGGCATAACTGATACTCGAAGATCGATGGGCCTGCCCTCAACCAAAACGTGAATACCACCGTCCTGCGGGAGGCGACGCTGCGCGATGTCAAGTTCAGCCATTATTTTGATACGGGATACAATAGCAGGATGCATTTGATGTGGTGGTCGCATCTTTTCGTAAAGTCTTCCATCTACACGGTAGCGTATACGGAGCTTTTTATCATCGGGTTCGATGTGGATGTCACTGGCGTTTTCTCTTACTGCATTATAAAGCAAGTAGTTAACGAGCTTTACGACCGGTGACTGTCCGGCAACCTCCTCAAGATTACTGATATCCTGGGTAATACTTTCAATTAATGTGAATTCCTCCAGCCCGTCTTCATCTATGATGTCGTCGATAACAAAAACGTTGGCGGCAGGCAAGTAGGCTTGAAGTGTGGCTTTAATGTCCTTGGCCGTTGAGCAAACTACCTGTACCTTGCATCCGGTTAACCGCTCAATTTCATCTATTAAAAACACATTGGTCGGCTCACTAACAGCGATGGTGAACACGTCATAAACTTTGAATAGCGGCAGAACAATATACTCTTCGAGAAACTCTCTCGGGAGAAGCTCAACCGCTTTGGCATCGCAAATTTTGGGAGTAACCTGGGCATAGGGGACACCGTAGGCTTCAGCTAGCGCTGAGGCAATCTGATTCTCGGTGCAATAGCCCATTTCTACAAGGAGCTCACCGAGCAGCTTGCGATGACCTTTATCTCTTTGCTCTTGAAGGGCCTGTTCTATTTGCTCTGCAGTTACGACGTTGCGAGCTATTAAAAGTTGGCCAAGCTGCATCTTATTTTCAACGGCTATCTGAGTCATCTCATCTTTCCAGTTTTTTTTGAAGTCCTTATATGCCCCTCAAACGAAACTCCTTACAGCCTCGGCGAGTTCTATGTAATGGTCGAACTCACTGTTCAGCCGAGTGACCTCAAGGATTTTAGTACAATTCTCATCAAGGCCCGCCAATCTAAGCTGTACCTTGTTCTGTCTGCAATAATCCCTGATCCACAACAACAATTCCAGCCCTTCACCATCGATAAAGGCAACGCCGCTCATATCCAGCACAATACCAATCCTGTGTCGTGCAATAGCTCCGATAATTGCATCCTTTAGGGGATCGGCAAAATCACCATCCAAATCACCTTGCAATTCAACAACAGTAACCTCATTATAGTCTTGTGTGCTTACTTTCATCTGATAAGTGTTCCTACAGCGGCAATACCGTATTCTGAAAAGTTGGTGCCGCCATAAATATCGCGGAAACCTTCTTGCATAATGTCCCAAAGCTGATAAACGTCGCTTTCCAAGAATATTCTTCCAATTCTCTCATCAAATTGTGTGCCCAGTGACTTTTCTATTTCAGCAAGGGCATCTTCTACGGTTTTAGCTTCTCTGTAGCTTCTTTTGGATGTCATTGCATCGAAACTATCTGCAAGTCCAACGATTTTACCTGTTAAAGGTATTTCGTCTCCGGTCAGTCCATCTGGATATCCTTTGCCGTCGATTCGTTCATGGTGACATAAGACTGCCGGTACAATATCGCGCATCTGCTTTATGCCGCGCAAAATGCCGGCTCCGATCGAAGGATGCTTTTTTATGCAGTCCCATTCTTGTTGGCTTAGCTTGCCCTTCTTGCGCAACACGCTCTCTTCTATGCCTATCTTTCCTACGTCGTGGAGCAAACCAGCCAGATAGATCCTGTGGATCTGATCCTGCTTTAAGTATTGATGTTCAGCAAGCCTTTCGGCAATCCATCTTGAGATCAACGCAACTCTTTCGGAATGGCCACGTGTATATTTGTCCTTTGCATCAATACTGCGTGTTAATGCCTTTAAGGAACCTATGAACAGTTCCTTAAGATCGCCAAACAACCTGCCATTCTCAATAAAAACAGCACAACTGCTGGCGACAGAATTGAATAGCTTAACATCGGTGCTATCAAAGTCAAGCTTGTCGATTCTGTTTACTGCAACCATCAATCCCATTACATAGTTGCCATCTCTTGTTCTTTGGGCGTAGCGTAAGTCGACTTTTTCCTTGCCACACAAAGGTACGGCAATGATGTTCCTTATGTTTTCGGGCCAGTCATACTTGAAGGGAGTGTCTATCTCACTATCGAGTAGCGCCTCGTTGCCGCTATCTAATTCTTCAACCAACCTGCTATGCAATATGGCAGCCATGCGGTCATCGAGGTCAATCAGGCCAGACCCTGCTGCGACCACTAATTTCCTTTCACCATCAACAGTTTTTTCCAGCACTACTGCGATGCCTTCGACGAGGACAACTTCGGTTAAACTGTCACAGGCCATTTGCAGGAAATTGGCATCCTCCTCGGTGACTTTCATGTTTGTACCGAGCCGATGTAACAAAACAAGTTCCTCATAGACTCTTGCCAATTCGATGCCAACCATTTCAATCTGTTCTTCGGCTTTGAACTGAACCTGGAAATTGTCAGCCAAGATAGCAAGCATTTCAGCCATATACATATCACCGGTCTGCATGGCCTCTGCGCCAACCACGTTAGACTGAGGCCGGTGTGTAAGATACGTCGAGACACTGCCCAAATCGATCAAGGCTACACCGACAGCTTGTGCTTGCTTTAGACCTTTTGCGGGGCAGTTTAAAACGACAGCTAAAATGAAATTGGCGTCGGCAAATCTCCAAACAGGCAGGTCGAATTGATCTGAACAAGACTGACTTGCATTCTGGCTCAGGACCTGTTTTGCCAATTTCATAAGTTGCTGTCGGTTACTGGCAAATCTGCCTGCTTCAGTTAGCATTAGAATTTCGCCATCTGAGCTGCAAACAGCAAAATTCACACCGAATCCATTTACTCGACGGCCAAATTTCTCCAGTTGGCTATTCTGTACCGAAGTAAAAGTTTTGCTGAGCGTATCAGACATAGCTTGTTGTGTCCGAGTATCTACCATCTTTCGTTAGCGGTTACCGGCGGTTTTCTATCGCGCCCCTTCATCCATCTACTGCAAGCTCCTGCTGGTAAAGTATATCTTCGATATTCCGTAACAACTCCCTGGGACTGAAGGGCTTGCTGATACAACCTGATATCTGCAACTGCTCCTGTTGTTCTTTAGAAACAGCGAAGTTCCTGGCTGTCAACAGAATCACCGGCACGCTTTTCGTCTCGTCGCACTGTCGAAGCTTTTCAACGAGCTGCAGGCCCGTCATAGCCGGCATCTGGTAGTCCGTGACGATAATATTGGGCCTTTCTTTACGGGCGATTTCAAAGGCCTCGACACCGTTGTCCGCCGATACGACCTCGTATCCGTTGTTGCGAAGCTTGATCGCTACAACGTGAATGATGTGTATCTCATCATCTACAACTAAGACTTTCTTGCCATTCATTACCCAACCCTTCCAAGAGCCAAATTATACTTGTTGCCTCCCTTATACGGTTCTTTTACAAAATCCTTGATACTTACACATGTGTTAGCTTTCGCTCTGTGGCTAACGGTATCTCAAAGCCGAAAGTACTGCCGAGACCAACCTGGCTTTCGACAAAAACTCGGCCATTATGGACCCTCTCGATTATCTGTTTGACGAGATTCAGCCCGAGTCCTGTACCCTTAGCTTGAGTTTTGTTTGCGCCAACTCTGTAGAACTTATCGAAGACGTGTTCTAACTCGTCTTCGGGAATCCCGACTCCTGTGTCAGTTACACTTACTCGTGCCAGAGATGCAACTTCATCCACATTTATCTCTATCTTTATAGAACCACCAGACGGTGTGTACTTGACAGCGTTGCTGAGCAAGTTGACTACTACCTGTGAAATCATGTCTTTGTCAGCATATACCTGATCGTAAACAATAGGCTTTTGAGCATGAATTTCGATGTTCTTCTCCTCAGCATAGCTTCTTATCATCTGCAGTTGTTCTTCTATCAATATTGCCAGGCTGACCGGTTCTTTTCTGACCTTTATCAACCCCGACTCTATCCGCGAGACATTGAGGATGTCCTCTATGAGGCGATTCAATCGCTGAGCCTGATTTTGTATCACAGCGTAGAACTCTTTTCTTGTCTGCTCATCATCGGCTTCGCCATCAGCGAGCATTTCGGAGTAGGCTGTAATAGAAGCAAGTGGAGTTTTCAACTCATGCGAGACGTGACTTACGAAGTCATTTTTCATCTGCGATACTTCCTTCTCACGCGTAACGTCGTGCAGGACAGCTACCACAGCGGATACCTGTTCTTTGCTATCGTGGACGCATGAGACAATACAATCGAAAGTTCGTTGTCTTTCATCTTTATAAAACTCGACTTGACGTCTCGTTGCCTCAACCTTGCTCTGCCTACACTGACGAAGAAAGTCCACAAAATCGCTTCTATCCGCATTCATCAACTCCGCGATGGGTCTTTGTTGTGCCTGGTCAAGATCGAAGTTGAAGAGTCTGCCTGCTGGTCCATTTGCCATCAGTAATCTGTCGAACTCATCAATAACAACGACAGCGTCACGAAGGCTGTATATGATCGCTTCGGTGTTTCTTCTTTGCCTTTGTGAGAGCTGGGTTTGAATTTGCAGGTCCTGGACTTGCTGTTGAAGCTGTTGCACCAAAGTATCGTAAGTCTGTAGCCGGTCGTTTATCACGCTTGTTAAGTTGCTTATGACGGTGTTGGACTTCGGCTTGAAATTAACAAATCGCTCGGTCTTAAGCTGGTCGGCTATAGACGTGATTGCCTTGGCTAGTTGTAGCCAATACCAGCTAAGGCAAATCACACCCACAGCACCAACACAATACAGGCCAATGTACAGGATACTGTTCCAGTTGGGATGAGCCATCCCGGTGCTGGAATCCTGCCACTCGGCGAGGCCTGCTATAAGCAAAGCAAGCACAATAACAACCGTGACTGCCAAAGATAATTTGGTTACAAATCTCAAAACACCAACCTCAAATCGAGCGATTATTGATAATTTAGTATTGATTATTTTTAAGGTTTCTTCCAATCATCAATAATCATTTATCAATAATCAATTGTTTATCTTCTCATCCAGTTGGGCGCCTCTTGGCGATCGATATCCTCCAACATGATCCTCTCCAATTTTTCCACACTCTCAGGATCAATCTCAGCAATGATCCTCTCCTTCAGACGTATCGCCTCAAGGTACGTCGGACGAATCATAAGCGCGACAAATAGACTGCGCATTGCCGCTTCGTTATCACCTTCGATGTAAGATCTTACAGCCTGAGCGTAAGACTCTTCAGCCAATCTTGCTCTATCTATCAACTGTAAACTGTCCTTTGCGGCAAATCTTTTGCGCCGCACGTCGTCGGCTCTAGCCTCTCCTCCGGTTTCCTCAGGCTCCTCAATAATATGAGGCGTCAGTAAAATGATCACTTCTTCACGTCCTGCTATATCGATTGCTCCGCTGAATAGGGTGCCGAACAAAGGCAAATTACCCAGTAATGGCACCTGGGTCCGCGTTGTATTAACAGAGTCGCGGAATAAACCACCAATGATTAGTGTCTGACCGTCTTTAACGATTATATTTGTAATGACCTCAGTTGTCGTCTCATTAGGAACTCCTGTTGTTTTATCCAACTCACCGGTGCTGTCCTTCGGATAAATTACCATCCGAATGTACCCATCATTACCGATATACGGCCTGAACACCAACCTTGTACCTGTTTCAAGGAACTTAACATCGCCTGTCACCTCGTTACCAGACGGGTCGAGATATGACGTGCCCCGGTATCCGATCTTACGACCGATCAGCAGGGAGCCTTCCTGCTTATTGACTGTAAGAATCTTCGGATTGGCGAGAATGGTCGTATCAGTAACGCCTTCATATGCGGTAATCAGCGCCTGTACGTTATCGGCCGAAAAGCCAGCTCTAAGGGTAGGGGAGCTTGTGTCTGCGAATCCGACTGTCTCCATATATGTGCCCTGTCCTCCGCTAATACTAACCGGGAAACCACTCACTGCCACACCGGACAGTAGATTCCAGTCAATTCCAAACCGCGCGTCTTCGGTCAACCTGGCCGACATGATTGTCGCTTCGATCAAAACTTGCTTGGGTCTCGTGTCCACATCGCGGATAATCTCTTCGGCCTTTTCGATGTTCTCAGGGTAGTCAAATATGACAATCATGTCGTTTAAGGCCATATCATCGCCTCCCCCTGATGTGCTCATCGAACCACCACTGGAATCACCACCACCAGCAGAGATGCTTTTCTGCGCAGAAGTGGTCTCTTCGATCTTCGCCGAACTACTAAGCACTGGCTTTATTAGCTTCGATGCTTCCTCGGCTGTAATATAGTACAGCGTAATAACCTTATGAACCATCCGCGCCGGATCCTCCTTTATCTTTTTGTATTCCTCGGCTGTATATACCTTAATGAAATTGCCGTCCTGTTCGTATTTGAAGTCATTCCCTAAAATGGCCTCCAGCGCCTGCTTAAATGTGACATCGTAGAGACTGGTAACATTTAATGGTCCATCGACCTTCGATGAAGGCACAATGTTCTTTTTGAATCGTGCCGCCAGTACATGCAGACCTTCTCTGATGCTTTTATCCTTCTCAAAACCAATGTACTTTAGCTTACCCGTTAGCGGGACCTGTTCTTGTTCGGCTATGGACTCTTCTGCTGAGCCGGCTAAGGCCTCGGAGCCAGCGTCCAAAGGAGTCGATTCAGCACCAACAGCGATAACGGCTGTCGGTATAAGCAGTACAAAAGCCCATACGAACAGGTTGCGCAAAATATGCATCGTGCCTTTGCTTTGTTTAGTCCACGTTCCATCAGGACATAGCTTCTGCGTAAACTTTAAGTGGGACATCATATTTGAAATAGAATGGTAATACATAAATTCACTCCTCTCTTTTTGACTGGCCTATGCTGCAAGAGACCGCGAGATAGGCCCTCACACGCACAGAGTTTTAATCAGCTACATCTATCGCCTGTACCAATTTGAGCGTTATTTGGGCTTTGCCGCATCTTAACAACACAAAGTCCTCATAAATTCCAATCACTTCAAATTCGTAGGTGCCGCCTGCGTTCCTAATGAGCAGCTTATCACTCAGGGACAAAAGCTTGTCGTTTATGAAGGCTTGTGGATTATCAGCTAAAAATATTGCCTCCAGCTTGAGATTCTGGGCGACACGAGTAATTACTTCTTTGTTACCATTTTTTGTAAAAACACCCACTTCTTGAATACTATTCAAATTCTTACCTTCTTCGCTTTTGATAAAGGATTGCCAGCTATATAAAGTAAAAAAGTCATTTTTAATAACATCATTGCGGCCTGGAACCTTTGGCAACTCTATAAAAGATATTTTCACCTTAGGTCCAGACTGGTCCTTACTGGTATCCTGCTTGGTTTTAGACTTGGCTTCTGCTGCATTCGGCTTCTTTCCACTGAATACTTTGAACCACATGACCAACATAACAATGATCAAGGACAAGGCTAAAACAGCCTTTTTCTTATCAGCGGTAACCTGCCCATAAAGTCTATTGATTCCCGCAGTGGCATTGACCAGGTTTCTTTTCATGTTTATTCAACCCCAGCCGGTTCAATCCTTCTTATTATCCGATTCCGCACCTGTCCTATAATAGATAACAGCCTGCGTTTGCATTGTGACATCGCCCGTTAGATCAGTGTTGTTCGTTAACTTTATTCTCTCGATACGAACGAGCCTACCTGATTCCTGTAGTCGTTGATAGAAACGGAATATCTGTGCTAACTTGCCTTCGCATTTCATTTCGACCGGTATGCAGTTCAATGCGTCGGCTTTCAGTTCCTTTCCCGGAGCAACCAATTGTTCGGTCAGACTGCACTCGGTCATAAGATTGGCTATCTGCTGCAAAAAAATACCTATATCTCTCTGAGTGGGCACATTTAGCTTGAAGTCCGCGACAGTATTCTGCAGTTTCTGTAGTTGTTGCTTGAGACCTGTAAGCTGCCTGCTTTCGGCTGAAGCCTTGGCAATAATCTGCATCTGTTTAGTTTTAGCTTGTTTCACCGACTTCATCCTCCTGTGCGAAGGCAGATATCCAAAAAGCACAAAATCCGCGACCAACATCGCAGTAACAATAAGAATCAATACCTGATTTCTCTTTCCAAACAATCGCATCAAATATCCCGTTAATATCAACCGCCAACAGTCACTTGGTTGTAATTTGCTAAATAACAACTGATCTCAAACTCTGCTACCTGAATCTGATCATCGCCTTGCGGAGGTAAGGTAGCAGATTTTGCTGACCCTCTTTGGCTGTTATCTGAGATACGTATCTTGGTATTCTTCGAGAATGACGGATAGACCAGATGAAAATATGTCGAATCTTCCAACTTGCACACTAGCGCTGCCACGTCGGCTGCATCGGCTGCTATTCCAGCTATCACAATTTTGAATTTGACGTCTCCCAGAGGTAGTCCACGATTATCCTTAGAACCCTTTCCAGCAACTCTTACAGCAGAGGTTGTTTTTGAATTTCTTTCCTGTTTGTCTACGCACTTTTCGGCGATAAACTCCACATCTCGCAGCACAATACTCTCGTCGATCAAATAGCTCATCTCCGCCAAGACACTTGCCACATCTATCTTGGAGTTAATCCTCTCTATGGATTGTGCTTTCTTCTGTAGTTGTGCCACCTGGTTTCTTATCTTTGCGAACTCAAGAGATACACTCTCGGCTTGTACCCGCTTCGGTTCGGTCTGGGCAAGCTCAACGGTGGCTCTTGAGATCGAATGTGTAGCAATTGCATTGAACATCATCATCACACTGAATATGGCTGCCAAGGCGATGTATTGCCTGCGCACGTTTATTTGGCGTCGCCTGCTTTCTACATACCACTGTGGAAGAAAATCGATTTCCTTCATGGTCATTCAAGCTCCTTAGCGAACCCGGCAGAACCAACGCCTGCCATCTCCTGAACCGGAGTTCCACTCCAACCTTTGAGACTAAGTCCGACGGCAACCGCCCACTCACAAAATAATCCCCGCCTATCATTATTAATATTCATGTTCATTAGATCAAAGCCTCTCAAAGGCTCCGCTACCTCAACTTCGAGAGCCAATTGGCGCCTTAAAACGTCCAGCAAGATGTTCTCGTTGGCACCTCCTCCTGCAAGAATCACTTTCTCGACACGCCTGCCCCTGAATGTAACGGTGTAGTAGCGAAAACATAGTGATACCTCTTTTGCAAGCTGTTGAGCAACCGAACTAATAGCATCAACCATAAGCTGGCGAGTTGATGGATCAAAGGAATCGGTTTGCGATTGATGTTCGGTGGTAGATTGACTATCTTTAGCCGATGAGCTTTGGCTAACAGCTTCGGATACCAACTCGGATTGTTGCACTTTTTCCAACTGCAACTTGAGGCGCAATATTTCGGCCTCTTTTGGACTGATACCCAACTTTGCTGCGACCTGTTGATTGAAAAGATTTGCGCCAATTGGTATTTGCTTGACAAAACAAATATCACTACCTCGGCCAAAGACTAAGGTTGTGAATTTTCCTCCAACATCTATAAAAATTATCGTTCGTTCTTTGTCCTCCTGACGGCGCATCAACCTCTCAAAGTTTCTAAACAGCGCACAAGGCACTACGTCTACGCCTACAGGTTTGAGCCCAGATTCCTCGAGCATACCGATATGCGTCTTTATTGTTCGACTTTCCGCAGCAAAAAGAATCAGCTCTGTCTTGACCTCGTCGCCCTGACGGACATTGCCAGCAAGGACATGTTCTATGGTGTCCTTTTCCGGATCTAGTCCGAAACGCTGTGCAGCTTCCTTCTGCAGGATCTGTTCCATCTGATCCGTTTCTGTTTCAGCCAGCCTCAGCGATGTCATTTTCAATGCGTCGCTCGGTAAACATGAGACAACGTTTCTTCCACGGAAGTTTCCTTCGGTCAGCATTTGCTTTATTGTAAGAACCACAAAGCGTCTCCTCTGCTCCCCATCACCATTTATATTAGGATCAATAGCCGCCTTCTCCACAGCCAGAACACTTATGTGTCCATCCTTAATCGCCAACTGGAGCATCTTGATGGAGTTATGACCAATGTCCAAGCCTATCGGCCGTACACTTCGGATTTTCAATTTCCAGTTTATCATCCGGGTTGTACCTGTTTAGTCCGAGATTGATATATAACCTGTAACAGGTTCAACAGTAACCATCTTCGTGAGCGAGTCAGCTTGTAGGTTGATAACACCTTTGTTAAGTAGGTTTGAAATTCCTGCCCCACTACCACTATAAGGGCTACCAAGATAATCAAATGTAATCGTCTGGCTGGGGTCAGAGTCAAAATCGGCATCGACTATGTTGACTCTGTCCAGTCTGCTGTCATTTTGGAAATTCACAATATAATTGAATCCCTTTTTTACAGGATGCGGCACAACATCTCCATTCTGATCCTCTATCTGGTAGCTCTCTGTTGTTTTATCGAAAACAACAGAAATATATTGGCCCCTGCTGATTGCAAGACTTTTAGCATATTCCAGATCAGCCGCGACCATATTTGCCGCAGCGCGTATCTGCAAGGAAGCTGCGGACGACATCATTGGTACAACCATCATCGCTGCTATCGCGATTATGACGACTACGATCAGTATCTCTATGAGCGTGAAGCCTCTGGAGCAATAATCCTGTAAAAGAGAGGTAAATTTATAACAGGCTTTTGAAGGCACGCTCCAAGTAAGTTGATTTGGGAAAAGCGTGCATTCAGTGCCATCAAGACACCAATAATGCTGAGCCGCTACCGAGTGTTTTGTGTTAGAGTTATAGTACATCATTAGCCCTACCTCCGTTGTCTTTTCGGCTTATTTGAGACTTACCTTTACCTACCAGCAAGCAGGCTTTGAAGGCAGTCCGAAATATCGAATTCGACAGCATGGGAAAACGATAAAGACAGGTTGTTTTCGGTCATTCAACATAGCTATTTCAGACGTAGACAAAGCGATACAAATGTCAAATCTCATACTCTCCACAGTTAAGGCCAACACAATTGGTACAATCAGCAAATAGGGTTGAAAAACACAACTGCACAACGTTAGCGTTTAGACGAATTCGCAGTGTATTGTTGGTGCAACAGACGCATATTAGATTTTTCTTTTTATTCGTTGTAAAGGCCGATAAGCGACCTCTGCTGCAATTTTCAAATGCAGCGTTTTAAGTGCGTCTATTGTGGTCTTTTGATACTTCTAAAAAATGCTCCGGCGGCCTGCGACCATCTCTGGCGCGCATCCGGACTGGGCCAGACCTCAATCGCAGACGTTGCAGGATCTGCGGTTATTGAAACAAGAGCACCATTACCATCAAAACTATAGTGCCCGATCAGGTCTTCATTCTGCGGATATATGTCATTAGGATCATTTGCCTGATTGTAAATACGAATATCATCGATTAAGCCTCGATAAACATAATCGGCTGAGGCAGTTCTATCGACTCCAATGTTGAAGTGACCGTATCCGGAGCCCGGGGCGCATTCCCATGTGTCGCTGTTGCGTGGATTCCCGTCTAAATATGCGCTCATCAGATCTCCATTTCGGATGATAGCTACATGGTGCCAGCTTCCTGCGATTTCGTTGAGCTTAATACCCGTATTCCACCTATTGCCATCACCAGGATGATAAATTATTAACTGACGCGGATTACTGGTGTCGAACTGAAGCGTCCAGTGATTTGTAGAACCGTCTGAAGTTGTCTTTGAAAATATGCCAGCCCAGCTCTTTTGCACCGGGTCGGGTTTTATCCACACGCAGAGAGTATAATCATTTATGAGCTGGAGGTCGGTGGGGCTATCAGAGGTCTGAGCATAATCATATTCGCCGTCAAATTCGATTGCACCACTCCCATACGGCCCACCAGAGGGATACCAAGTCGGACTGTAGTGGAGTTTTGCATTTGCATACCAAGAGCCTCCGGTTGTTCCGCTTGTTGACTCCATGGCTAATTCACTTATACCATCGCGGACGAACAAAGCACCGGTAACTGTTAATTCAGTGCTGTTGGAGCTAAGCAAGATTTCCCCTTCAACGATTGCAAGTCCATTGATCCGGAGAAAGCCGGAAAGTATTTTCAGGTCACCATCCACAATAAGTGCTGGGAAGTTTTTTGTTGAGCTAATAACGTTGTTTGTATTTTTAACAATAAGGCCACCACTCCCTACTACAAGCGTACCCTCTATATTGACATCGCCTTGTAGGCTAAGACCTCCACGATAACGTACGCCAGCGGGATTCGATGTAGAGGGAGTAAAATTACCAGCCGGATGATGGTAATCCGAAATATACTCTCCCCAGTAAGCATCCGAACCGATATAGTACGACCCCCAGATGAAGTCGCTCAACTGCACAGATGGCCAATCAACCGGACCTGCGGTCAAATCTTCACTTAATAGGCCCTGGATGCTTGTCCCGGAGATGTTTCCTGCGGCGAAAACGTCGCCGTTAATAATTCCACTGTTGGATAGATTACCGTCACAGTAAACATCACCATTTATCGTGATGCGTTCTGAGATAGTAGTATCGGTCCCAACCCAATACGCAATACACGGGTCCAGCCGAAGCTCGGCGGTCAAGCTGCTGCGACCAATTGTTTCGCCGTCCGTTTGCCGATAGGAATTACAATCGATATTATAATTGCAGCGGTCATTCGGATCGCGGATAACCCCGATGTTGTAATAGTCACTACTATTCGGATCCAACTGCTGGCCGGTGGCCTGGAAGGTTCCACTTTCGAGGTCTATATCCTGTGGATTTAGAATAAGTCCCTTAGCGTGCTCCAGGCCTGACTCAGCTAAATAATCCATCTGTGTTCGCAGGAGCATATTCTGGCCACAGGCAAGCTCGACATCGCTGCGAGATAAGAAGCCAAGCGATAAAATAGTAATAGCCATTACAATGAAAAGCACGACAAGCAAGGCTGTGCCTCTATTCGTATCTCGTTTCTCGTATCTCGTTTCTCGTAATTTAATTCTCTGCTTAATCATCTTTTGTAGGGTGGGGCTTGCCCCACCATTATCTTTAATTCATTTTGGTCTTACCGGTGGGCTAAAGCCCACCCTACTTTCCTCTAATGTCATACCCGCGAAAGCGGGTATCCAGTTCTAATCATCATCGATATCTACCAGAGCAGTGCCCTCATCGTTAAGCAAATTGCCTGCCCAGCTACGAAGCGCATTATTTATCTGATACGAATGCTCAATGCCATTTTCGATAATCTTAAACGTAATGCTGACATATTTAGTTTTTAAAGGCGAGGCTCTGCTATCCTCAAAATTGGAGTCATATAGTCCAAATATCACATCTTTGCACTGTGTAATCAAAACTGCTGGATCAGTGTCAGGCTCACGAATCTGGATATAGTTCGCATCTTCGCCGGTTTCTATATTAACCAGTTCATTAGAGTCAACTACATTATCTCCGTTTCCTGTGCTCCAAATGGTAATATAATCGTCGGAAGCGCCATATATCAATTTGCAGTGGCGAATCAACTCGGAAATTCTTAGTGTAGCAATTCGTATCTGGGCCTGTTTATAGCTCGTGTCATCTGCCGAATCGTTGGCGCTACTTAAAGCAAAGGCAAAGGTAGCTACGGCTGTCAGGATTATGCTGGTAACAATTAGAGCAACCAAAAGCTCGACCAGCGTAAAGCCGTGGCTCGTTGCTCGTCGCTCGTATCTCGTATCTCGCATCTTTCAAAATCCTAATATCTAAATTCTAAACAATATCAAAATTCTAATCTCAAATGCTCAAAACAATTCGTTTAGAATTTTGTATTTTTGTCATTTAAATTTGTTTAGTATTTAGGGCTTGGAATTTAGTATTTTTTTACTCAGCTATAAGTCGATTTATGCTCACCATTTCACGTCCGCTGTATTTAACACGCACAATAACGCGAATGAAGTTGCACTGGTCCTGTTCAAGTTCTGTTTGCTGCGAGACGTAAACGTAATCGCAGCTCACATCCCTGCTGAATTTAGCGTACGCTGGATCCGTAAACACCGTTCCGGTTGCGTCTTTTACCTGCCCTTGTGGTTCTGAATAATTATAGGTCGCTACTATATCGTCAAATGGCGTATTTACAATCTCCTCCATTAAATCGGCTGATAACTTAGCAGCCAAGGTTCGACGCAAGCCATCCGCGCGCACTTTTGCTCCGCTGGCAAAAGGCAAAAGAACTCCCGCTGCTGCGATAGCCAATACAACAGTAGCCATCATAGCCTCAGCGAGAGTAAACCCGCCAAACCTACGGCGAGTAAACCCGCCACTCGTATGTTTGGTATTCATATTTCCTCGTGCGTATAACGAATTTGCGTCGTGCATATTGCGTTTTGCGCATATCGTTGATGTAGGGAACCCCCAGGACAAGCCTGGGGGCTAAACATTATTGCCTTAACCTTGGCTCCCGCTACCAGTAGGGTGGGGCTTGCCCCACCATCACCTTATTGGTGGGCTAAAGCCCACCCTACCTACTAAACATTATTGCCGATCCCTGACACCCGAGCCCGCTATCAATATTCATAGTACGGTTTGCCACTGCTGTTGGAACCGGTATTATCCGGCCGTATTTCGCCTGTTTCGGCCTTATATATCCAGCCGTGGCTGTCATCGGCATCAGCAGAAAAATCCGCGCCGTCGGCAAGCATCTGTACAGTGTCTTTATCGTTAAACGGATTAACCGGAATCTTAGAAAGATATGGGCCACGATTAAAACCGGAAGTACCGGTATCGGCTGTTTCTCCAGTCGCTTTGCTTGCCTTGGTTGCTTGATCAACGAAGGCCTGTTCAGTCGGTGCAGCAGAGGTATTACCATCCGGATAGCCGGGAGCAACCTCCAGATGCTGTGCCTTATATACCAGGATAAACCGGCGTAACAATTGCAGGTCAGTAGCTAAAGCACTTTCTTTAGCAGCGGTACCGCTATTTGCAACAGCCGGGATAACAATAGCAGCAATAACACCAAGCAATACAGTGACAGCGAGAACCTCTATTAGTGTGAAGGCCCTTGCCTTTTTCATAAATTTGCCTTTCGAGGGTTTATTGTTTATTCGTATTGCGTATTGCGTCGTGCGTATTGCGAGGGCAGCGTAACTGGTGTACAAAGCACACCCTACCTTTAACTTTATATCCCTAAGCGCTATACGCTGCACGCTGTACGCTATTCTTTACTTCCATCAAAAAGGCTGACCTGCTTTAAGGCTATCGCCTCAGCACGGTCAGCCAATTTTTTCACTTCTAGTCGCCACCAACTTGGGCTGATGGCTCACATTACATTGATGCAAAACACGACAGGTGCAGTTGAAGTTTTTAGAGAGCCGCATGTTCAGCAGAATCATCAGCCTGGAAGGCACCGCTATTGGGATCGGTGGCGTCGAATCTCCAACCATCCGTGTTGGCCCCTGCCTCGGCCCCATCAATGCGAACATCGTCATCATCGTTGAAGGGATTCGTCGGGATAGTCTGCAGATATGGGCCATACTCACCGGCCGCGGCGACATCTCCATCGATATCTGTCTTGCCAGTCAGAGCTTCTGTAAACGAAGCTGTTCCACCGCCGGGCAAGGCATCATTGTGCTGGACCTTGTAGAGCTCAACCTGTGAGCGTACTGTTTGCAGGTCGCTCATCAGGCTGGATGTTTTGGCCTCGGTGCTGGCCTCGGTAAACTGTGGGATCACAATTGCAGCCAGGATACCTAAAATGACCACGACAATCAAAATTTCAACCAATGTAAAACCAGCTTTCATCTTTTACCCCTTTAAAATTTGTTTTCGGCTTTTAGTTTTTGCGAAACAATATCGCAACCAATTTTTTTGTACACTGTATTATCGTCTTATTAGATAAGTCACTTAATTACCTGTGGGATGTTGTGAGCTGCGAATCCTCCTTTAAAATGAAGAAACCTTAAAATGCCAGCAATACTTCTAAACTGTTCCAATACTTCAGTCGGACTCAGGATTATTTAACTACTGTGTCCGAAAAAACAAATCGGGCTGTTTTTTATCAGCCCATGGTTTCTAAGTAAAGTATATGGAATAAAGTTAACTCGTCCAAATTTTCGGATGGCAAATAAAAAGACCAATGGAAAACCCCACGTAAAACGTGGGGCTAAATTTATCCCGCACCGGGTCGAGAGACATTTGGACCTGCCTTTCAGCCATGTAGGGTGGTGCTTTCATCCTTCGCAGTGGTCCTGCTACGGAGAATGGATGCCCCACCGTTATTTTATCGGTGGGCTGAAGACCACCCTACATCTTTGTGTCATTCCCGCGCAGCGCTAGCCCTGAGTTTGCCGAAGGGCGGGAATCCACGTGTCGATTAGTTAACTGGATACCCGCTTTCGCGAGTATGACTGCATGAACCGGCAAGTTTGAGTTATGTTTTATTATTATCTATCTATGCAGGAATCAATCAATAAAAAATCATATAAGCTGGTGCGTTTTTGATATGGATATTGCGCCTGGTTTTAGCCAGATGATTTAATTCAACACGAATATACTCGATTCCTTTTAAAGCTGATTCGACCTTATCGGCCCACTCGATAAGAACGACCGAATCAGGGTAACAATAATCATCAAAGCCGAGCATCTCGAACTGGTCAATCGAGTCAAGCCGATAAGCATCGATATGATAAATATCGAAGCATCCCTGATATTCGTTAATTATGACAAAAGTAGGACTGCTAACGATTGTGGGGCCTTTGGCGCCGGCGCCGGTTGCGATACCTTTTATAAGATGCGTTTTGCCGGTGCCTAATTGGCCACAAACAGCAATAATTTCGCCGCCTTTTAATTGTTCGCCGATTCTTTGACCAATTTTGATAGTCTCACTCGGCGAATTCGATGTGATATTAAAATTTGTGTTCATAATATAAACCCCACGTAAAACGTGGGGCTAAATAGGCTAAATATTCATTATTATATTTAGCCCCCGGCTTCACCGGGGGTTCAAATGGTTATATCCTTTTGCCGGCAGAATAATCTTTCTGCCATCTGGCATTTTAATTTGCATCTTTTTTGTGTTGGTGATAGTGCCGATCTGCGTTATCGGCACAGGGCCTGTCCAATTCTGCAATAGTTTCTTACATTGATCCTGCGACAAAGTAAAAAGCAGTTCAAAATCTTCGCCGTCGTTCAAAACCGAGGCAAGCGGGTCCTCAGATTTACCGGCCTGGTCCGATATGGGTATCCTATCAGCTTCTATGATAGCGCCGACGTGACTGGCGTTACATATCCGGTTCAGGTCGGTACTAAGACCGTCACTTATATCGATCATGGCATTTACGTCCACAATCTGAGCGATTTGTATCGCCTCTTTCACCCTTGGTTGAAATTCTAAATGTTTGCTGGAAATCGCACCTCCAAGCGAGCCAGTTACACAGATAGCATCGCCGGGTTTTGCACCGGACCTTGTTATTGGTTCGTTACCGGCAGGCCGGCTGAGCATTGCAACACTTAAAGCCAACGGTTCCTGATTCGGCCAGGCAGTAATGTCACCACCGATAAGTGGACATGCAAATTTATCTCCAGCTGATGTAATTCCCGCATGAAGTTGCTTCAATTCTTTCTCACCAAAACTCCTCGGCAGAGCAACAGATACTACCGCGGCTACAGGCACTGTCGCCATTGCTGCACAATCGCTCAGACTAACCGCCATAGCCTTATATCCGACCTGCTCAAGCGTAGCATTTTCAAGGTTAAAGTGCACATCTTCCAGAAGCATATCGGTAGTGACAAGAACCGACACGCCTTCGGCTAACTGAATCTGAGCCATATCATCACCGATGCCAATAGGGAAGTCATCCGGGGACAACTTACTCTGGCGAGCAAACCATTCGGTGATTTGGTCTTCGCTTATGGTCATCGCCTTTCTCTCAACGCTATCCCAAACCCCACGTAAAACGTGGGGCTAAATATTTACCGCTTCGCTAATTTGTCATTCCAGTACGCAATTTGCCTTTTTGCTTGCCGGGATCCGGCTGCACTATCAGTGACATATTTAGCGATCACCTTTTCGCAGCCGAGGTGTTCGTAAACGTCTTTCTCGATATATGCCGAATGCTTCTTAAGCTCCTCCAGATTAAGATCATGCAATTTCTTATTTTGTTTTTCGCAATCTGCGACCATCTTACCAACGATTCCGTGAGCCTGGCGGAAGGCAACGCCCTTTGTGACGAGATATTCAGCCAGAGCGGTAGCATCAAGAAAACCTTCATCCAGGCTGGATGAGATTTTTTCGATGTTGAAATTCGCAGTTGAGACAATTGCTTCTGCTACATCGAGGCAGGCTTCGACAGTGTCGGCAGCAGTAAACACATGCACTTTATCCTCCTGCAGGTCGCGATTGTAGCCTGAGGGCTGACCCTTTAGAATCGTGAGCATTGCGATCAAAGCGCCATAAACTGAGCCAGTCTTTGCTCGGATCAACTCAAGAATATCGGGATTACGCTTTTGCGGCATCAAGCTCGAAGATGTGCAGAAGCTATCATCAAGCCGAACGAATTCAAATTCGTTTGAACAAAAAATAATCCAATCCTCGGCCAGGCAGGAAAGATGTGCGGAGATAAGTGCACAATCAAAAATAAACTCTGCGCAGAAGTCTCTGTCGCCTACAGCATCGATAGTATTGTAGCTGATATCGTGAAAACCAAGCTGCTTGGCGGTACTCTTCCTATCTATTGGTAAAGTCGAGCCTGCTATTGCGCCACTTCCCAGAGGGGAAACGTTCAACAGGTCGTTGCAATTCTTCAATCGTATACAGTCACGCTCAAACTGCTCAACAAAACTCAAAAGATAAACCGCTATTACGATCGGTTGTGCACGTTGAAGGTGAGTATAGCCAGGCATTATATCATCTGTGTATTTACCTGCCAGTTTAACGAAGGCTTTCTGCAGCAGCGTTATCTTGGCACGCAGAATTTCAATCTCGTCACGCATCCAGAGCCGAATATCAGTAGCAACCTGATCATTTCGACTTCGGCCTGTATGGAGTTTCTCACCAGCCTGGCCGATCTTCGCTATCAGAGCAGCCTCGATGGCCATGTGGATGTCTTCATTTTGTTCGTCGAATTTGAACCGCCCTGCCGCTATCTGTTCGCTAATCTCGATAAGGCCATTCTTGATCTTCTTGAACTCGTCCTTGGTAATGAGCTTCTGCTCAGCAAGCATCTGCGCGTGCGCGATTGAGCCGACGATGTCATATTTGTACAGCCGCTTGTCATAGGAAAGCGACTCGACAAAACCAAGTGTGAGCTTGTCAGGCTTACCTGACAAACGCTTTTCCCAAGTTCTTCTTTCCTTGGCCATTATACCTGCTCCAAAAAAACAGTATTTGAGGCAAATGATAAGGCTGGCCAACAAAAGTGTCAAGATAAGCATTTATATGCAGGATATGTAATGGCCAAGTCGTTTTTAGTACAGCACTGGCTTGACTTGCATTGGCCGATAGGATACGGTGCTTGAAGCAAGTGATTGCTTCGGTCCCACCGGCGTAAATTGAACTGGTGCACTATGACCTAGTCTCGCACAATCATGTAGTCACAATATGACAGGAATCGCTGTGACGCGAAGAATGCTTGTAACAAACTGCAGACTTATTTTTTATTAGTGCCATGCAGGCATAGCCGATTTAAGCCAATTATCAGCGAGCATCGCAAAATCTATCATATCAACTATGCCATCTTGATTGATATCGCCATCGAGCCATACCATTTCACTCATACTTGCATAAGCCGTACCGCCATAAGCACCCATATTGATTCTGCCGCCATTGGGCATTGGCTCACCGGATGGATCAACTGTGGGGTCGCCGCCATCGATGCAGGGACTTGTTATATTGTCGAGGACCCATACATCATGGGCAGGCCAATATCGGCCCCGCTCGCTGAGCAAATGGTAATCATCGTTGGCCAAATCGACAAAGCAAGGGTCGACATTGATGTTGCCTTGGCCTTCGACCCCTTGTTCGATACAGCTATACCGTGCCTCGCATTGGAACAGATCGCTAATTGTGTTGTTCCAGAAGATACAATTGCTAATGTCCGGCTCTGCTCCAGCATAAGCCTCAATGCCGTATTTGTTATTAACTATTGTGACATTGGTTATTGTTGGGCTACTGCCAGCTATGAAGATGGCCATGAAGTTATTTCTTATGACAAAATTCTTCAAGATACTATCAGGTCCTTCGCCGTAATAAAATGAGACAGCGAAATCATCAGGATTCTGCAGCACTGGCACACCATCGGTAGTGGCTATACCTTGTACAGTTATAGCCTTATCGAGAAAAACGATCTCTTCGGTGTATACGCCCGGATAGACCAATACTGTGTCGCTGTCCTTGGCTGAATCGATGCCCTTCTGAATAGTCGCGAAAGCTGTGCCAGGCGTCAATCCGCTGTTATCATCGTTTCCGTTAACCGCATCGATGTAGTAGGTCTCAGCCACGGAAATATACGAAACATAAATGTCTCGCGTCGATCTGTCTTGTTTAAAATGTCTCGTAAAATATAGTGTACTGCCATCACTGCTAAGGCAGGGCTGCTGGCTTACCTCTCCTGGCGCATCAAAATACCATAGATGCTCGATATTGCCAAATGGCTCGTTTAGAGATCTACGAGTTGCTCTGAATAACTGGTATTCTGAATTACGGTTGGAAAAAAAATATAATACAAGACCATCAGGCAAAACGAATGGACCCTGCTCGTACGCGCCAGTATTAATCTCAGTCAGATTTCTAACCTGACCAAATGGTGAATTTTTATCAGCTCGACTAGCCATCCAGATATCATAACCACCCTTTCCACCGGGGATGTCATACGCATTAAAGAAAATAGTCAACTCGTCAGGTGTAAGCCTAGGTGCCTGAAGCCGATCACCGAGCGCGTTTAATTCGTGAATGCTCTCGCCTTCAGGCCAAGGATCGTTATCTGAACTCCGCTCGCTAATCATCAGCTTAAATATGCCACCCGTTTCGTTATGATAGTACATCCGTAAATTATCAGGACTAACCCACGGTAAAAGATGGTGCCCTGATGAAAAGTTAAGTTCACCTGGTATTTCTTCTACCGATGTGAATGGTCCAAAAGGTCTTTCCCGGGTTGCCTGAAATATCCGCCCATAGTAAAAGGTGTCGCTGCGCACTCTTGCAAAGTAAAGTGTCAATCTATCGAACGACAAAAATGGTGACCACTCCTCCGCAGAAGCGCTATTTACCATCATCACTGGAACTGGCTCGGTCCACTGTTCCGGCTCAAGTGTCTCCCTGGCCCATGCGAATGCACACAAAATTAAAGGTCCTAACATAACGATAACAAATGGCAAACTTGCTTTCTTTTTCATAATCCAGATTCCCTGTGAAAAAGGCGTGAATACATAAGCTCAGATTATTCCAAGCTCATCCACTTTTTTAAAACAGGCGGATTCAACTCATAAGTGCAACAAGTAGCGAAAAAGGTAGTGAGTTGGTATACTTACTCGCTAACCTAAAAAACGCTAAAAGGAGAGCTTATGAGAAAGTATCGCCAACTCACAGAAGAAGATCGTATCGAAATTTATGCCATGAAGCAAGCAGTAATATCTAAAGCTCAGATAGCTGACAAATTAACTGTGCACCGTTCGACCATTCAGCGAGAGCTACAACGCAATATCGGCCTACGAGGCTATCGACCCAAACAGGCTCACCAAAAAGCCTTGCAACGTCGGCACGACTCACACAAGGCAGTCAAGATGACCGACAAGACGATAAAGTATCTC
>Ga0315545_1001390_pt1 | contig 23643 bp, 17 predicted proteins | sample SalMarSW160210MG_FD_203096 | JGI IMG/M metagenome (GOLD analysis project Ga0315545, IMG submission 203096) | Salt marsh sediment microbial communities from the Plum Island Ecosystem LTER, Massachusetts, United States - Salt Marsh Sediment SW1602-10 ...
ATAATCACACCTTCTTATTTTTCCTGAGCATTTTCTTTCTTTCCCTCCACAAAAGAGAAAATAGCACAGGATACCAAAACCACTGCAACCAGAACTAACTTAAGCATACTCCTCATAATATCCTCCTTTCCTGCCTCCAATTGCAGCTAACTTAAAATAACCGAACTACTTCGTTTATGCTCCCAAATTGGTATGTTTTACGAAGTACTTCGTTTATGCATGACTTTATATGACCCAAAGGGCAAGGTTGTGAAGCAAATCCGCAGAGTGCCCGACGCTATAAAATCTTTTGTTAATCATTTTGCCACTTTTACCATCTTTTCAATATTATCAAACCAATATTGTCTATACTCCGCAGGAGCTTTTGAAACATCTTCTGGTCTTAGGAGCAATTTTATTCTGACTTTAAATCCATTGTAATTAAAAACCTTTTCCTTTCCGTTTTCTTCAAATAATTGTGCATATCCATCAATTTTTCGGTATGCGCTTGTATGTTCAGTTCCCTTTGGATCAACAAAAACAATGAAGTAATTATTCCCCTTCTTTAACCAAAAAATAAAATCTGGGTAGAAACGGCTAAATTTGTTCGCATTGGGATTATAGTATGGGATATAAACTTCATCTAAACTTTCATCCAATTTGCTGAACAGCCACCAATCAAATTCCTTGAACTTGTTATCAGCTTTGGTTAAATGATCTTCCAAATCATTGATGAACCTTGCCTCGCTTTGAGTTTTAATTATGTGCTTGATATAATCTACCTTTTCATCAAGAGATAAAATAAGTGGAATGTAATAATGATTGGCAATATATTTGATTTTGATTTTCTTATGATCACTTTCAAAATATTTCTCGCCACTTAATTTTTTCGCCCTCTCTGTATATTCTTGAGGGGAGATTTTCCCATACTGCTCTTGTAATTCTTTTACCTGACGTGGATAATTTTTTACCTTCTCAATTTTCTTTTGTATCTCGCTAATATCTTTCAAATAAACCTTGATATTTTTAAAATGCCTTATCTCCTCCTTTAATTCTTTCAAATCCTCAAACTCCTCTGGCACAACACTGAAATAATCAAATATTCTTTGAATAAGTAAATCTATATTCTTGAAACTCTTTTCGCCATATTTGTAATTATCAGGATTGATTAAACTCTCCTTTAAAATTTTAATCTTTTCTGGTTCGGTATTATACAGCATAAGCAATATTCTATCGTCTGATAGAAATTCAGCATACCTTTTAAGGATTTCCAATTCCTTTTGAGCTATTTCAAACTTTGCTAATTCTCTGTTCTTTATGAGTGGATAATCAGCTAATCCATAAGTTGGTATCAATAACTTATGTTTTTTAGCATCGTAATTTACAAAAAGTTTAAGTTGAGTCTCACCCTCCTTTTTCCTTTCCTTCTCTAGCTCCTGAACTATCGTAACTAATGCATTCCTGTTAGTTCCAAAAATAAATAGAGTTTCTATTGGTAAGACTTTATTTTTGATATTGTTAAATAAATCCTCATCAATCTCCTTGGCATTATAAACCTGCAATAATCTCTTTCTATTGTTTTTTATCGGTTCGATTCTCACTCCTCTCCCAACAGATTGAAGGATAAACTTTTTTGCATCCTGTCCCATCCCTATATTGATAAAATTAATCACATTTGGTCTATTAGAATCCCATCCTTCATAAAAACTACGAGAGCCCATCAGAATGTTAATATCAGAATCTTCTCTATTTAAATTCTCAAAATAAGTCTCATCTTCAAACCTTTCCTGAACTTCATATCCAACAAATTCATTTTTAAGCCATCCAGAGACATCGCCAATCTTTATCAACGCAAAAGGTCTACTACTTGTCTTTAACTTAAAAGCTAACTCCTTCCTATTGGACAATCTTCTTAAAATTTCAGTTTCTCCGTTTGTTTTTGAGTTATATATATGGTATAAAACATCCTCTTTAGTTATATTCTTAAAAATCGCCTCGTTTATTTTTATTCTCTTGCCATCTTCAAACATAAATTCAGGTTCTTCTTTCATTTCCTCCCAGAGTTCATTCAAAGCTTCCCTAAAAACTTCCTCTTCAGTATCTCCTTTCCCAATTTTTTCCAGCTCTCTAAAAAATAGTTTTAAATCCGCATCTTCAGTATTAACAGAATTAACCAGAGTTAAAAGTAGTGGTTTATGATATAACCCTTGCTGAATTTTTGTTATTTCATTGTGAAACTTTTTCGCATAAGTTAAAAGAATCAATGATTTCAAGACAATCTTCTGTTTTTCTTCACCACTATAATCCTCATCATCTCTAAATGCTCTTATCTCTTGTTTTAAAATACTCGTGTGTTTTCCGTATCCTGAATTAATAAAACTTGAAAGATTAAATTCAAAAGCACAGGTTATAACATCTCTTGGGTCTACAAAAGTTGCAGAGGAGTTAAACAAGAAACCATTTCTTGAAAGGATGGAATAAATATGCTGTCTTTTTGACTCTTCCCTATCTCCTTTGTGTGCTTCATCTAGAAAGATATACCACTTCCCGTCATTATCATAATTCCTAAAATCAATAATTTTCTCTTTTTGTTCATCGCTCAGATTATCGGAACGGTAATAAAATACGGGGATCCCAAATAACATTCGTTGTCTCTTAACCTCAGGATAATCCTTTAGTTCTTTTAAAATTATTTTTGTTTCGTTTGCATAGTTAAACTCATCCACATGCTTTTTAAGTTGTTCTATCAAGTCATCTCTATGAGTTAAAACCAAAATATCATATGGTGGAATTTCCTTTCTTTTAATTAACTCTGCTAAAAATTGAATGAGTTTAATAATAATAAGGGTCTTTCCACTTCCCGTTGCCATCCAGAAACACATACGGTTGATGAAATGCTCATAGGAGATTTTTCTGTCTTCATAAGGATAATATTCGGTTAAAAGGTTATAGATATTTCTTTTTCTTCTATCTAACTTAATATCTAAATCTTCTTCTAATCCGTTATCTTTATACCAGTTGAAAAACTTTTGTTTTCTTTCTTGGCTTACTTCTGCATCTCTTTGATAATCAACAAAATCCTCAAAATACTTCCACAAAATCTTTATAGCGTTTTTTACTGCTTCTTGCTGATAATCCCAGAGCCTTTTGCTTTTGGAAAAAGCCTCCAAATCAAATGAATTCCAGTTAGCAGGCAAATCCTCAAACCTTAAATCTTCAATTATGTCCTGTAAGAATACTCTTGTCATTTTAGTTCTTTGCCCCTTTGTTGCCCTCCGGCGTCTTTATGGCTTTATGTCCCCTTTGGCTTCTTTAAGGTATAAAAAGTCCCTTTTCCTGTGCTTCCCACCTGTTTTAATATCTCTTTTTTAACCAAATTTGACAGGTCGCGACTAGCAGTTTTCTTCGTAGTATTGGCAATCTCCCGGTATTCCTTGTTAGTTATCCTGCCTGTCTTCTTCATATACATTACTGCCTTAATTTGTCTCTCATTAAGCCCCATTTTTTGAAGGAATTCTTCGGTAAATTTATCCTTGTAAAATATAACCTTCATTACCCCATATTCTTCTATAAAATCAGGCTCCGGGAGTCCCTGTTTCACGCAATTTTCAACAATTTTTATTGTCCCCTTTCCCCAGCTTTCTATGAATCCTGCAAAGTAAAAAACTTTGGCTAAAAGCGTATTTCTTGGTTTTGACAAATGTTCTGTTTTTAACTTCTCTACGGGAACTTCTGGTGGTAATTTTCCTTCATTCATAATAATAAGTTTATCATCATATATCCTGATTTGTATATTTGATGTACCAATATAGTCTCTATGAATCAAAGCATTAATAACTGCTTCTCTCAAAGCATCGTAAGGATATTCCAAAATATCTCTTCTATGGATACCTTCGTAACTTATGTTGCTCTTCAAATACTTTGATCTCAAAATCTCAAGCGTGTTTTCGAGTTGTTCAAAAAGATTACCTTCTACGATATCAGTTGTCTGCATGTCTGTCTCTGTTAAAAATTTTCCAATTTTTACACAGGACTGAATATAGAATCTCTGTGGATTATTACCAAAAAGAAGAATTGCTGCTCTCTTGAGATCGCTGTTCTTAATCAGATTTAATTTCTCCAAAACTGTTTTCCAGTCTTTTTCCTCTGCAATAGAAGGAATCCGATCTACAGCCAGTCTTTTGAACTTAACAACAGTCTCTCTATTTAAATCATCAAATTCAGCTTTTTCTTCAACAATTTCATCCCAAGTTCTACCAAATTTTTTCAAAAGGAAATCAGCCAACTCTTTTTCTTTCAATTCTTGGGTGGTGCTGCCACTGCGTATATAATACTTACCATCATAGGAAATAGGAACTGATGAAGGTTTTATTATAACTTTAATTACCTCTTTATTTTTTCTTTTCTCAATATTGACTGATGGTATAATTCCAACCTTATTTCTTACTTTATTTGGAATATCCTCCAGCAATTTCTTTGAATTTTTTATCCCCACAGGACTACCGTCATCATCTACCCCGATTATCAAATTACCACCATCTGCATTTGCAAAACTACTAATTACTTCGTAATACTCATCCCTCCAGTCTGATTTGAGTTCTATTGCCTGAGATTCAACTCGTTTTAAAACCATACTTCTTTTCCCTTTTTTCAAAAGCTTCTCTTCCACCCTCCAGAACTTCACACACATGTTCTCTTATTCCTTTTTTCTGTAAATCGGGTATTTTATTCCAATCTTCTTCTGGGTAATCATCTTTTGAAAGTTTGAATGTGTTTTCAAGAGACCCGCTAACGTAATTTATTCGAGCACACTGTTTCTCTAACCCTTTATCAAAGTTCGCTACGATGATCTGCTCGGAATCAGTGTTCACAACAAGATTTGGATTATGTGTAACGATTATTATCTGTCTTCTTTTCTTGGCTTCCCCAAAGTATCTCATAAGGGTTTTATAAACTGAACGATTATCAAGATTTTCTTCTGGTTGGTCAATAAGAATAGGACGGGTATCTTCCTTATCCAATTCTAAGTATAGAATAAGCAGTGCGACTCCTTTTAACCCTGGCGATAGATTATCAAGTTCTATATCATTGAATTTTATTGAATAGGTAATACTGTAATAATTCGTAGAATGCAACCAATCGTCAAAGTTTTTTTCTGTATATCCTTGTCTAAGCTGAGAAATAATTGTAAGTTTTTTATTTTTTTCATCTTTGAGGAACAAATCTTTGACATTTTTTGAAAACCTTTTTACGGTGTCCTTATCAGTGCCTGAGACGTCTTTGTTTTCAAGATTTGGCATAAATTTCAACATCTCTAATTCCTCGTATAAAGCTTCTCTCGTTTTACGCCGAAATCGCCCATCCTTTGTGTGATCAATAAATTCATCTCCTTTTTCTGTCATACCTCTTATATCAAACTCAAATTGAACCGTGAAGTCAAAAAATCTTTCATTTTCTTCAGCACTTGCTTTAAGAATATTTTCTAACGGCGAGTAAATTATCTTTAACTTCTCCTTTTCTTCAAACAATAATTCAAAGAAACTAACAAACAGAATTTCTCTCTGGCCAAGTAAATCAGGCAGGCTTTGCTCCGCTCGTTCAATCTCCTTAATTTCCCCATTTAAAGAATCTAGTTTCTTCTTTTCTCTATTTGTTAGTACATTTATTTTCTGGATTCCGTCTTGTTTTGATTTCTCAAGTTTAAGGTTTCTGCTTAAATTTTGGATATTAACATCGACTTTGTTAAGTTCTCCCTTCTTTGCGCTAATTTCCTTCTCAATTTCGGATTTCCGCGTTCTCAGAATTTCTTCTGCATTTTCTGGGTAGAATACAATTTTTACTTTATCTATAAGTTCTTTAGAAATTTGAATTAATTCTAAATCTACCTTTATCTCTTTGACAAAAGTTTCTGCATCTTCTTTGAACACAGATAGTCTGTTTTCGATTTCATCGATTTTCAATGACTTAGTATTTGATCCTGAAATTTCTTTTTCTAAACTTGATTTTTCTCCGTTTAAGGTATTAATCTTTTTAAGTATAACTTGCCACTTTTCAATATCCTTCAAAGAATCAGAAATCCGTTTCATTTCATTATTTAATCTTGACATCTCTTCTTTGGCTTTCTTAATTTCTTCTATCTTTTTATTTTTTATTGAAATGCAGTTCCTTAGAATATCGATTTTCGAATTAATGTCTTCTATTTGTTTCGCCTTCCTTTTCTTTTTATCATTAATAACTTTAATCTGATTATTTTTATAACTCAAAAAATCGCTGTAAGTAGCTTTGTCTTCTTTCGGAATTTTCTGGAAAATTACATTTTCAATCTGCTCTTCAAGTTCCTTTTTCCCTATTTCAGAGCATAATTGGTCAACAAAATCTTGTGGCATGTATCTTAATTTACCATCTTCTTGGAGCTCTTCTAATTTGTGTCCAATTTCCTTCTCATCTGGATCACCGTCTTCCCACTCTATTTTTATCTTTGTACCTGTCAACTCTTTGAATGCTTTCTTCAGAAATGATTTGTCACCCTCCTTATAAATTCTATAACTTTTTGTAGCATAAGCAATAAAATCTAATACAGCAGTTTTACCAGTTCCTTTTCCGCCAATAACACTTATCAATCCTTCGTTCAGTAGCAAAGGCTTGTTATCTGCAAACCATCTATTTGAATTGTTCACTGTAATTGATTTAATTATTTTGCTTCTATCAAGCTTACATGGTGGTTCTTCGCCTATGTAAACTCTTTCCTTCGGTTCGTAAATAATCTGTTTTAGTCCCTCATAAATAGGATCTGCTTTTATCCAACAGTTACTTTTTAGCTCATATTCTTTCATATTATGATTATCTGAACAGATTATCATTGGTGGATGTTTGTCTATATTAGGAAATACTTTTTGTTTATATTCTGTAATATCTGCTATTTGTCCCATCTCAAAAACATCTATTAGATCAAGAATATCTCTCTTCTGAGCCTGTTTATAGGACAACGAATTAGTAATATTTTCTATGGTGTTGCTTTTACTACCGGCATGTATTGTTACAATTCCCCCTAATTCATGAATCAAATTGGAAGCTTCTTTCAAATTACAATATATATTGGCAGATCCTTTATTTGTTATATCACAGGGAGTTAAGTTAAGCTTTCCTTGAAGCTTTGTCCAAATCATTTCTATTTCTGAATCTTCCGAAAATATCCCAATGAAATGAATAGATTCGCTTCCTCCCAAATCAGATCTCAACTCAATACCGGGTAAAATAGTTATTTCACTTTTTGCTAGTTTCTTAAGAGCATTTATTCTATGAACATCCATAACATGGTGATCTGCTATAGCAACGACACTGATATTATTTGACGTTAGTATATTAATTATATCTTGGTTAGTCATAGATTTGTTCTCATAATCATAAGAACTAGGCGTATGAACATGTAAATCCCATTTTCTCCATTCAGAGCCTCTCGGATATTTAAAACCACTCATATTAACCTCTTTCTCTTCACCACCAAATCAACGGCTTAATCAATTTATAATCCAAATCCTTGATGTTTATTTTTTCGCCATTATCAAACTCCACAAAATCAGGTGTAATTCTCTTTATCCACTTACCAACTAAGTTTGATAGAGTTTCTGGAATGTCAATATTTTGATATAACTTTGATAAGCTCACATTCACTTTATTATTCTTATAATCAATTTCCAGGGCTTCAAGGAGTTTTAAATCTCTCATAAATACATATTGATTGTATGGGTCTTGGTAGGGATTTTCAAAGAGGTCTGAATCTTCATACTTCGCTTTTCTTAAACTGTCTTCGTATTGCTCAAGTTCGTAGTATTTGAAAAATATTCCTATTCCATCATTATCTTGTGGCTTGCCGTCTTTCCAGTTAAAGGAATAGGCAACTTTCTTAATGCGTGGAATAATAATAGTTTCAAAGTAATCGGCCATTTCTACAAGTATAAACTTTCTTCTACCACTATCTTCTTTATTAAGTTTCATAACCGCATGAGCGGTTGTGCCTGAACCTGCGAAAAAATCTAAAACTATAGACTCTTTGTAATTTTGGGTAGTTGCATTTACACAATCTTTAACATTATATAACGATTTAGGAAATATGAATTTATCTGATTCTTGCTCACCCAGAATATTCATCAATAATTTCGAACCATATTCATTGGCATCATACCTTGTTCCTGTCCAAACAGTTCTATATCTATCATCTTCTTTTAAAATGTGTATTTGAACAGTGCCTCTAGTTTCTTTCACTCTTAGTAAATTCCAAACCCTTTTAATGCCTTCTACGGAATACCTCCATTTTCTTTCAATTCCTTGAGGGTCTATTGGCCAGACTTCAATTGTATCATCTTTAAGAAATTTAGACTGTTCTTTGGGATGGAAATCATCTGAAGCCACATCTCCAATTTTTACGATTTTATTGCATTTAACAGATATAGGATAGAAACAATTTTTTGCATCTGTTCTTAGGGATTGGCCACCGTTATCTCTTAGGTTTCGTAACGACGGCTTTTCTCTTGGCAATGTACCTATATACTGTTTTTTATTGCTCGGGTAGATAAAGTAAACATATTCGTGACAATATGAGAAATTTTTCCCTTGTATCCCTCTAGGATTATGGATAATGGTGACACATGTTTTAACACTCTCAGGGAAGACATTATCCAATAACAACCCAAATCTTTCCTGTTCATTTTCATCTATTGCAGCAATGAAACAACTATTTGAATTCAAAAATTCTTTACTTAAATTAATCCTATTCTCCAGCAAGGATAGCCAAGAAGAATGTTTGTAATTATTTTTGTAAATTATTTCAGTTGAAGGAGAATTAAACGGTGGGTCAATGTAAATCGTCTGCACCGTCTCTTTAAACTTTGGTAAAATCGTATTCAATGCCTGATAGTTCTCACTCTTTATAAGCCAGCCATCTAAAGAATTATCCAGATCATCAAACAATCCCAAAATCTCAAGTTCTAAATCTTTAAAATATTTCGTATCAATTGATAGATATTGATATTTTTTGTTTAACTGCTTGCCCGTTAAAGTGTTTTCCAAAGTCTTGTTTTTATCAAAATCATCATCGACTATCCCCAAATCTTTCCACTTATTAACCTGCTCTTTAAAATTTTTATGGCTTAGAATCTTCTCTACAAGCTCAATTCCTTTATCTGCTATCTTATCCAGAGTTATCACATAATTAGAGTTCAAAACAAACTTTGGCTTATTCCAGATTCTTACAAGTTCATCTTCAAATTGAGAGATAAAATCAATTATCTTAAAGGTAATATCTCTTAATATCTGTAATTGTTTTATTCTTTTCTCAGTCCATTCGCTCTCTCCAGAAAAAACATACTGATAAATCCAGATGTTAAACTGTTCCTTCAAAAATTCCTTTGCATTCCTGTTTATAAAGTAATCTACTTCGCTTTGTTTTTCAAAAACTCTAAATGCATTCTCTAAACTATCTTCTGTTATTCTTACTCCTTCCCTATTTAATGCCCTTAGAATATCAGTAATCTTTGTTTTCTTACCTCTTTCAGAATAAAAGACATTAAAAACAATTATTCCATCTTTCCTTTTCTCTTCAAACTCATAAACAATTTCTCTCTTCTCATTTGCTTTTTTATATTCAAGTGTAGAGACATCAAAGAAAAATTTGAAACCATTTATTTCTACTTTTAGATTATTAAACAATCTATCAGTTTTAACATAATAAAGCATGTGGGTTTTCCAGAATAAAATAACATCCTTATCATTGGTATATACTTTCTCATAAACATTTTGATGAATGGGCGTGTATCTGAAGTAAATTGACCCGCTTTCTGAAAAATAGCGGTTAAAGAAGGTGTAGAGTTTATCAAAAAATTCTTCTCTAAATTCTGGGAATGGTTTTAATGCTTTCTCTATATCCACTTGGAGTTTTGGAAAGGCACCCTTTTCATAATACCTTGATTTAATCCTCATTAAATTGATATACCCTGATTCTCCTTCTACCTTTGCACCTACGAAGATATCTTTCAAAGCATCATAGAATTTTTGTTCTTTAGTCATGTTTTTCACCTCTCTTTATTATGGCGTCGGGCATTGCATTTAACGTTTTGCGGATAAAAGAAGTTTGCAGTAGCAAATTTGGGCGAAGCATAACGAAGCCTTTTAGCCGCAGTATGTGTTCCTTCATTTTATCGTGAACCAATTAATATTTCTTTCCTGCCTTAGTTTTTTAGATTTTAAATATGACCACCAAAAAATGTCGAAAATTCTCACCTTCGTTAAACCTACAAGGTTATTTTTAGAAATAATGTCAAAAATCTGAGTTAGATGTTGCCAATTATCATCTTCTCTTAGGTTATTGTAGTAATCAATTAAGATTTGATCGGATTGCTCTTCCATCCATTGCGAATTAATTTCTTTACGATATTCCTCCTGAAGTGCGTTATCAATCATTGGAATGATTTTTGGATAAAGTGTATGTAGAACCTTCGTAGCTTTTGACAACCCAATTCCGTTGATTTCCAATAATTTCTTAATAGTCCTCTGATTGAGTTCCTTAATGTGATAATTCTTGTTTTTATTATTCAGTTTTAAAAACCCATCAAGGTCATATTCAAATATGCACAAATTTTTTGTATTTTTAGTTACAGCCTCGCATTTTGGAAGGAGCTTTTGTCCTATACGTGCGCCTATTTTATTCACATCCTCAATTTTTCTATCGCTCAGAAGGTCGTAATTAGCATAGAAATTGCTTTGGAAGCAGTAGGATTCGATTAAAGCAACTGGGTCAGAGACTTCGAAAGATATTTTTGAGAATAGAAGGAATTTCATTTTACAGCCTCATGCATATTGCGGCTAACCTCACGAGTGTATCTGAAGTTCTGCGAAGCAGGATCTGGGCGGAGTGCCGAAGGCACAAAGCCAGATACGCTCTGATAATCATTAAAGGCACCCCCTTTGATTTGGTTAAAAGGGGCTTGACGATACCCAATGTCTTAGGATATCATCACCCCAGGGCGATCTGATGGTCAGATCGCAACCAAATTTAAGGGGATCCTTAGAAGGTCCCACAACCTTTAAACCAAAGGAGGTGCACAATGTCATTTTACTGCGGAATTGATCTCGGTGCAAGAAAAAGTCATCTTTGTCTCATCAACGAAAATGATAAAAGACTGCTGGACAAGAAAATGAATAATGATCTGGATTAAATAGAATACAAACTCTATCCCTATAAGTCATCTCTCAAGATTGTCGCAGAATCAACATTTAACTGGGAATGGCTCGTCTACGGCCTTCAACATAGAGACTATGATGTACAACTTGCACATACCTTAGAGCTTAAGGCCATCTCCTGGTCAAAGAAAAAGACCGATAAATGGGATGCTTTTACTTTGGCCAGGCTCCTCAGGGTAAATATGATTCCTCAAGCCTATATCTACCCTTATGAGCTTCGTCCCATAAGAGACCTCTTGAGAGAACGAATCCACCTGGTCATCAAAAGGGCAATTGAATATGGTGCAATTAGCCGTATGCTCCTTCGATATAGCATCCAGGGCTACAACCGCAATATGGTAAAGCATCTTACTTAAAAGGATATGCACCAGCTCTATCATCATCCTTTTATTCGCTCAAAGGCTACTATGGAACTGGAGCGTATAGACCTGCTAACCAAACAAATCGATTCCATAGATAAGAAAATATTAGAAAGAGCTAAGGAAAACCATACCTTCTATCTCTTAAAGACTGTTCCTGGTATCGGCGATATCCTTGCTTTAACCATCCTCTACGAAGTAGGTGATATTAACCGTTTTGCCAATGCCCGGGCATTTTGTTCTTATTGTCGAGTGGTCCCTGGTATTCACCAATCCTCAGATAAAACCTATCGCAGTCCCAATAGTAAACACGGTAATCATTATCTCAAATGGACGTTCTCTTAAGGCATTATTATGGCTATTAGATACTATCCCAAAATCAGAAGATTATATGTTATCTGCTGTTGGGATGCTTGTAGCATTTTATATCACTTCAAGATTATATATTCTAACTGAGGCAATACCTTCTTCGATGCTTACTTCAAATTCAACTTGCGATCTGATAGGGTTATCTTCGTATCGCCATTTTTGCGTGCTTTTATCACCCTGATTCCAATAAACACCTGATGGCCAACGCTCGGGAATTTTGCGATTAAAGAAGACCGCGGCACCAAAGACTAAACAATCCCACTCTTTTGATGCCCCACTAAAACCGTGTTTGGCGAAATATACATCTCCTGAACCGCCTTCGCCTTTCGGATAAAAACCATGAACAAGATCCAAGACAACATCTATTCCAAAATTAGGTATTCCCTTTTGCTTTATTCCGAAACTGTCGTAGCATGCACAAATAAAGTATTTCCTTCCGCCTAATTCAAATACCCTAGACTTGTCTTCCTCTTTCTCTAAGTGGTCATTTGCAAGATCAACATATCTTTTTTCATTAGGTGCTGGATGAAATTTTCGCCCAAGGGCTATGATACCTTCTTTGCTTATTGCTGCTCCGATCTGGTCCTTTGCCCACTCGCTTGTTTCTCTTCCGTCAATCCCCAAGCAAGCTATTAGAATTCTATCTTTTTTACTAAGAATCGTTTCTACTTGTTCCTCTACCCATTCATACAGACTTCTCGCCTCTTTTTCATTTGCACTAAACCACCCACTAGGGAATAAAATCACACCATCGCCATCCGTTTTCTTTACAATCAAGTCCACGATTTGAGATAAGACCTTAAGCCGTTCCTCATTGGAATATCCTCCATTCGATTGAAGAACGACTGTCGCAACCCAATCACTCGATCTCCTTCGTCGGTTTTCGATAAGTTCTCTAAACTTTGCTATATCCTCTGGATTTTCCGGATTTAAACTACACCATTGCATTTCCTTAGAGTAAAGTCTTACTGTGGGCTCAAAACCTTTGAGTTCTGGTAAGAAATCTCTCAATGTGTCATACCAAGCACGTTGTTCATCTCTGAAAGGCGGATCGTTATCCTTTGCATTAATTTTTTCGCAAAGAGCAATCCATTTTGTAGGTGAAAAGCCTAATTTGAGATTCTGAGGATAGTTTCGAAGCGATAGTTTTCTAGGTAATGTAAAATGTTGGGATTCGTCAAACTCTACGATGAAGCCTGGATTTGGAACGAAAAAATCACAGTGAGGAAGGGTCGGAGTTCTTACAAAATCTTCGTACCCTCTATGCTTCTGGAGTTCTAAAAGAATTTCTATGAGTTCTTGATAAAATGAAATATCCTTATAATCCTTAACATTTGTACTCACTTCAAATTTATAATTGCTCTTTACATCGCCATAAATCTTCTTTAACATTCTTTCAACAGTGTTTTTGCAGTCAGGACATCTTTCATCGTGTCCTTTTCGTGTTGCCTCAAAGGTTATCCTTCGAGAAGATATCGGCATAACAAATGTACCTGATGAGGAGGTTTCCGCGATATCAAACCCCAATCTCCTTAAAAAATTATTTGTCTCCTGACCACCACTAAACTCGGAAGGATCGAGTTCCTTACTATTAGCAAATCTGTTAGCTAACGATAACACATATTTTGGCGGATATTGCTTTCCTTCAAAGATTAGGCGAAATTTCCTTGATTCCCTGCCGGGAGGAATTCCATTTGAATCAATTTCCCGTATGGCCTTAATAATGTGTTCCCTTTCAATATTTGATGGTATCATCTATCCAACCTCTTTTAGCATCCCAATGGCAGATAACGTTTGAGCATAAAAGAAGCCCAGCCCTCTAAGTTTTTTAATCTTATTCTCATTACAAAGTCTCCACATTTAACTTAATTTACTCCTTGCCCTCTAATAAGATGCATAGAGGGCTGGGTTTGAGTGAGTACCCAAGGGGCACGAACCTTTTATGCGGTGTTAGCTGAAGTCGGGCATCCAAATATTCTTATTTGTCCTAATCAAAAGTAACGATTCCTGCTTGTAGATCTACTACCAAACGTACTCCACGAAAAAAATCCAGACCTAACAAACCATCCACTGTAGCAGTGGGAGGAAGTGTATGACAAAGTATTGGGAAATTCTCAAGTGTCCTTCCTAAAAGTTCGATCTTCTTAACCACTATACGAGGTGCAAATTCTACCCCACTACCTGTCGTTGCTTGGATACGTTCTTCTGTAGAAGCAGGATCATAACCTAGAAGTACTGCCACGTCCCAGTTAATCATTGAACCAGTTGCGCCTGTATCCAACGCGAGACGCGCTATCGTATCTATATGAAGGTCGTATAATCGAGTAGGGATAACAATTAAACCTTGAGTGGGATTAAATGTAATCTTCATAATACAACCGCCGCGTCATCGGGTAATTTACCTGTATATAGAATAGCAGAGTGATTTGGGTGTATTTCTCTTGCTTTTCTATATACTTCATCTCTATCCTTACTGTGGCACAATACTATACCTCTCTTGATGTTAAGTACATCGTCAGTTTCAGGGTCTCCAACAAGTACCCACTCAGAATCAAACCGTTTTTTAATCTCAGAAAAAGATAAATTTTCTCTCATTTTACAATCACCTCCTAATACAATAATATCACGATTTTAATATATTCCAAATACAAAAATCATTTTTTCCAAATAAGCCCGATTTCTGCTAACAACTTATAAACGCATTATTGCGTTTATGCTTCCAATTTGGAATATTATCCGCAGTATTGCGGATATTTCTTACTGTAGTTGAAATATCTTATCTTTATTCTTTATTTAATTATCTAAGGGACTCTTAATCTTACCTAAATCTTTAGTGCTTTATTGTATGCCAAAATCTTATTAAAACAAGAGTAATCGACAAATGGCTTTGAACTTCATTGCTAGGATAGCCCCTTTGAGGGAATAAAAAAGGAAATTGGGAACACATCCTCTACACCTTACTCCTCTAAAAAATATCCAGCTGGTCTTTTGAGAACCTTGGCAATCTTGAGTAAGGTTCTTAGGGATGGCAGTGTGGCTCCGGTCTCATAACCAGAAATGCCTTTCTGTTTGCCATTAATCTTTTCGGCAAGTTGAGTTTGGGTTAGATCGAGTTCTATGCGGTAGCTCATTCTTCCTCCATTGGAGGCGCTCGTTAATAATTCAGAACTGAGAACTAAGAATTAAGAAAAAAAACTTTTTGGTAAATCTCAGTTCTCAATGCTTAGTTCTTAATTCTATTCACACTCTGGCGGACGCGGTCGCAACCAATTCGAACTTTTGGTGAAATAACCGCATATATCAAGATACTCCCTGTCCACCAACCCTATTTATATCAAAAACTATCCCAAAAAGCAACCCAACTACGCTTATTGGGAATGTCCTATCAACAGATAGCCAAAAGCTTGAACATCAATAAGAGAACCGTCATAAGAGCTTGCAAATATGGAAGGAGGTAATCCTATGTTCTGGCCATTTAGCATTTACAATCTTCTATACCCCAAAGAAAAATACATATGGGCCCGAGTGCGAATCTTACACGAAACTGACAAAGCTATATTGATCGACAACGGTACGAAAGTTTGGATTCCAAAGTCGCGGATATGCGGGATAAGGCTAAGGAACAATATCTTTGAGATTTACGTCAAAGAAAGCACTGTGGGATAGTGCTTAGGACTTTGTTTAGAATATCCTACTCCAACAGTCACGGTTTTAGCTTCTGATCGTTCTCACGCACAACGTCTCCAGCATATACGACGTTTTGCCGACGTGTAGCGAAGGTAAATTGTGGCGAGGCCCGAGGAGCGGAGCGATGAGTCGTATAGGCTGTGTTATAAGTTGAAAGCGCGCGCTTTTTTCTTTTCAAGCGAAACACGGACGTTGAACTTGATTTGTCTAACGCTGCTAATCAGCCGCGCGGCTTTTTGCGTCGGCTGAATTAGCCTTGTTATGCCTGATTTTCTCCTATCTTTCGGAGTAACTGAGCAATTTCCTTCAATTCTTGTACCCAAACAACATTAAGCCCCAACTCATTTGCGTCTTGTTCTTCGAGCAAGAATGCGAGATCGTCGACTTTGTCGCTACTGCTGGCAAAATTGGGGACCTTCTTTACGATGTAATGACTAAGTATACGTGAGGGATTCTTACGATTGGAAACATCTAAAAGACGTCGTAAATTTGGATCTCTCAGACTCAAGCCAACAAACAAGCATGTGTTTTGGCTAAGTTTATTGAGCTGAATTAAATTTGACCAGCTGAATGGTTCAATAAATTGACTATGGTAAGCATCCTCACTAAAAACTATTTCAGCATCTTTTTTTATCCGACCTTCTCGGGGCAGATAACCATGAACGTGATAAACAGGGAGTTCATTCGGCGCATTTCGCGTTCCTTCCGTAGAAATTGCTTTATGCCGAATACTATGTTTTTTTAAATTTTCTTCGATCATTCCATCAAAATTAAAAGTTATTATTGAATCAAGAGGCTTCCCATTTCTTTGAGGTCGAGCTAACTCAACAATTGCGTCTATGATATCACAGGTTGTAGGGTTCTCAGAATAAAGGACGTCTCTCAACTGCGGTAAAAAATCATTACCCAGATTTGTTTTAAGGTATTTGCCCACAACCAAGGCAGAAGGGCCATATCGTTTTTGAAATTTATTTGCATCAGAGTTGCATAAAGAGATTGAATGGTCTTGGGAAATTTTGACCATCATTGACTCGAGAAGTCTGAGCAAGAGGCTATTCCATGACGGTATTCCAGCTCCCATAGACACCCCAGCTCCACAGACAAGAGATAATATTCCAGCATGCAATCTCTGTGAAAGCACTGCAATAGCTTTGTCATATGTTCTCTTACGCTCTGCTTTAGGCTTTTCACGAGGCTTAGGGGGTTCAGCGAGAGCTAATATTATGTTCTGTAGTCCTGTCTCCTTGTCAACGGTAAGATCAACATACACATACCTAGCCAGATACTCAGGGACAGCACTATTATCTATTAACACGGGAATAATACGACTTTTTCTTCCCGAAATATCACCAAGGGCAAGTGCTGAAAACTCATGCATTACCCATTTTGATCGGAGAGAGTGCTTACTAATAATTACAATGAGTACTTTGGCCTCTTTTAATCCTTTATTGATTTTATCAATGAGGTTGTCACCTACTTTCAACGTCCAGGTGTCATACCACACTCGATGATTAGCTTCGCGTAACCTATTGGCGATTAGTTCAGCGTATTTTTTGTCTCGCTGGCTATAACTAATGAAGACATTCATTCTTGATTTGTCCTTTATACATAACGCTTTATTGAGTTGCAGACCTTAGTAGCTCCGCAATTTCTTTAGCGATTTCCTCTACGGTATGAGTTGCAGTACTACGTGCTACCTTGTCCGCTAGTGACGGACTGAAATCAACAACTTGTTGTTTTGTTATGTTGTGCCAAATTGGAAGGAGAATCTGCTCTCCAGATACTGCGCGAGTAACAATTCCGTCCAACTCATAATTTGTCCAGCCTTTAGATATGAAGGCGGAAGAAAGAACAACCAATCCAACACGGCTGTTGGCAAGCCCCTGGTCAATTTTTTGCCGAAGGCTATCACCAATTCGAAGAGTAAATTCATCATACCAAACATCTAACCCTTCATTCATGAGAGCGTTTGCCAATGGCCTGACAATCTCGTCTTTATCTTCTGACGCATGTGAAATAAATACATCATGCACTTGATCCTGCGGTGCTAGAGATGGCGGTACATTATCCTGAATAAGACTCGGAACAGAAGAAAGCGGTGCTTCACTTATTTCTGGCAGAGCACCTGGAAGTACCCTTACTGAAGCTCTTGTACTACCTCTCAAGCCCTGCATATCAACAGCTACGTGCCAGTGCCCAGAGCTTGGAATTTGGAGCCTAAGAGGTGATCGCTTTGCTAACCCGCCAATGTAACGATGACGGCGACCGTTTTTATAATTAGAGAAATTGGAGCTATCCATCAAGCGGACATTTGCACCACGTGTAAGAGTTATCTTTACTATTTCGCCACGTTTTCTTTGGCCTAGGTCAGTATGGATGAATTGCAATTACAGCTTCTCCTTTTCTGAGCATAACGTTCGAGCTCAGCCGCAGGCCAACAGCGGAGCTGTCAGCCTGTCTGCTGCAGCGACAGGTTATGCGAAATCAATCCAAATGGCATAATATCTAATACAAATGCGATTTGTAGAAACATAATGTAGACCTGAGCATCAATAGTCCATCAATTCCTGCAAGAAATGTGATCTCACAGCCCTCGTCGAATAAATTGTCTTGTCGAGTAAGTGCACTATATTATAGTAGTACGTAGTTCGTTCCAAGTATTCGCTCAACATTTCTTCCAGTTTTTTCCGGCCAAATTTATTTACAAAATATGACAGCGCAACCTTCCTATTTTTATCTTTTGTATCATTCAGTAAGTCTTCTAAAACAGGTCTCACCCTTCTCACGTCATCATTCCAAATATATTTGACAACTTGCTTAACCAATTCAGTATCTTTCGTTTGCAGAAGTGGAGTTACGGCCTGCTGATAATCCGATGAGAATTTGAGAGCTGCATGTGTAGCTGTTGACTTTATTTCCCCGTAAGAGTTCTTTGCTATATCTATAAGGAATTTTACATCGGTTTCGTCACCAAAACGTTCAACTATTTTTAATGCTTGAAGCTTAATTGATGTATCACCGTGATTAATATAATTTCTGCCAAACTTGATTGATTCTGCTTCTCCGTTCTGGGCAATACTAGCGAGAGCTGCAGAAGTGAAGTTTCGCAAAATGAAATCATCGAGTTCTTTAAGCTTTGCAGCAGTCTTACTTGTTTCGTGTGCTACCTGTTTCTTTACTTTGTCCTTCAAGCTCTTCACTTTCTCAGGAGTAAGCTTACTTTCGAGTTCGGCGATTATCTTCCCGGAACTATCTTCTATTTTCTGCATTCTGCCGCTAAACGCTTTTTCCCTGATTTGCGCAAAAAGGCCCTCCAAGTCCGATTCAATGTCCACTGAACCTTCATTGTAATATTTGATGGCTATCGCTCGATAGGCGATGGAACCGTTTAACGAGTACCAATCGACTTCATCCAATAATTTAGAAAGGGGCCAAGTAAGGAATAACTCGAGAAGTATTTCATCAACGTCAACCCCCGCAAGTGCCAAAGTGATTGTTGACTCTGAATTTTGATAAAAAATCTGTCTAATGCGATCTGGTGTGATGCTTTCGCCATGGTCTATTATTGCCAGACATGCTTTGTGTTTTACATTTAAGGACGAATCTTCCAGCAACTTTATCGCCAAATCTTTAGTTATTTTTTTCCGTTTAAGCAACTCACCCACAATGGCATCCCGCACTCTGACATCTTCGTTTTCAATGTGGTCGAAAAGGGTACTGTCGTCAGCGTTAACAATAGAGTTTTCCAGATAAGAATACTTTACATCCTCTTTATCAAATCCAGAAGCCAAAAGTGTACTGAAAGCCGCATTCGATTGTTGTCTGAGAATTATTTCAATTTTGCATTTTAATGCTTCATCGTGCAAATCTAATTCTCGTTCTTTTGGGAAATGTTCAATAAGTTCTATGTCTTGAATCTGTCCAAATTTTCCAATTAACTGAAGAGCCACTGTTTTGACCTCACGTGATGTGTCATTTAGAATCTTGGTGTAAAAAGTTCGAGTTCTTGCCTGGGTTTTATGCGGAAGGAGTCGAGTGGTAGTGAAAAACTGAATTGCACTTTGCCGAACAATCGCATCGTTATCAAAAAGAGCTATATACCTTAGAAGGAAACATAGTTCAGCCTTTTTAAAGTCTTTGAACCAATACCATCCTGGGACGTTTTCACGACTGCTTGAAATCATTGTTCTCAATATCAGTGATTTCTCAATAGACACAAGATCATATTTGTCCCGATACTTGTAACAGATATTTATTCCGTGAACACCTAACGGCTCATAAGTGTATCTATCAGAAAGTAAAGCTGAGGCAGCCAGAAAGATTCGAGAGATTTCAAACTCAGTTAATTCACTTATTTCTTTACCTTTTTTCCCAAATGAACCGTCCCTTACTACTTCAATGCTTTTTTCCAGAGCTTCCAGGAGTGTCGCCGGAACCATCTCTGGTATGGCTTCACGGCTAGCACTTCTGCTTAATCCTCTAGTTTCGTAAGAGGGCACTGGAGACTCATTAGGAGATGGCTCGGGAAAAATTCTGCCAGTCTTGAATATTCTCATCAAATATATCGTGAGCATCTCTTGAAAACTGTCCTTCCAATCCTTTGGATTGTCGAAAGTCTTGAACAGATATTTCTTCTCTGCGATTTGCTTCTGCCGGAAATTCAAAACCAACTTTAACTGTTTCCCAGGATCTTCCAGGAAGTCCTTGTCTATATTCTTGAAAAAAAGCCAAATGTCAGGGGCTTTTGCATCGCTGTACCGTTTCTCAGCGATGGTTAGTTCTTCCTTAAAGCCCGAGGAAAATTTCCCGGTTGGCTGTCCCCAGTGTTTCCAGAGAAGCCCGATAAAAAGGTCGCATATTTCCACGTCCTGGTTGATAATATCTTGCGGTCGTCCGGCACCTGGTAGGGTGTCTTCCCATCCCAGTAGTTCAACATGTAAGCCAATTTCTTTTCCGAGACTTCGATTTAACCGCATCACGACATCCCTGGCTATGCGACGCTCATCTATGAGGTCTCCTGGTGAAGCGAGGAAAACCTTTAGAACGTTTCTGGAGGCAAGATTCATAATTTCGGTTCCTTGACAAAGAGAATATTGATCTGTTCATAGCATGTCGGAACGAAAGTTAACATTATTTTCATTCGTTACGCATAACGGGTATGCTAAGACGTTCAAAAACGCGGAAGCGTTTTTGAGTCGGTTTTCAGCAAAATGTTATGCGCTACTTTGTCTGTTGTGCGATAAAGTAAAAATTGTTTATTCTTTCCCACTTTCGCATACTGTACGTTCCAGCTAATCGGATTTCTCCTTTGCGATTAGCAATCTTGTGTTTCAATGTGCCTGTTACATTTTGGCGATTAATATTCGTGGAGTAGGTAGCCACCTGACTGCCCTTGTGTTCTGTTTGTACATAATAAGGATCGTCGGTTAGGGTAAATTCGAATCCTCTTGAGAATCTGTTCAGGCGCGAGTAGTTCTCAATGTTTTCGATATCTTCCCAATAGTCATACATGCCGAGATTCTGCGCACCTCGCCTTCCTGTTCCTTTACGAGCCATCAAGCGAAAACACTTTAGCTCAATCGGATAGTTGCTCATTTCCTTACCAATGGTATGCACTATGACGATGTCGATACTCCTAAACACATTACCCTGGATGGTGACCGCTACCTCTAAGAGCACCTTTATGGACTCCGATTTTTCATATTCGTAGACCGGAGATAAGGTTTGGTAGATCTGCGCCATTTGAAGCTGCATCATTTTTTCGTTCTCTGGCGCTAGGAGATTATTAGCTACTTTGTTTTTATAACTCTCCCATCCGTCCATGATTATTTTCTCAATCTTCATTTTTATACGGATTCTCATATCTAACGTCATGCGTGAGCAACGCTGGATAAACGCTACAAGCGGGGCCATAGTATGAAAAATACGGAAAAAGCACCTACCTGAAAAAGCGACACGGTCTTAGGCGTTTGTTCCACGCAACTGTTAGCCATCCTTGAGTTCCTCACCAATTTCTAGCCCCACTAGTTCCTCTATACTTTCTACGCCCAATCCTGACGTGGACAATCCATATATCATAGAACTCAATGCTCGTGTCTCTGGATGTATCAATCCAAATCGAACAGATTGTTCACTGATGACTTTCACGGCCTCAGTAAGTCGAATAATACTTCCATGCGGTAAGATTCGTGCAAGACCAATTCCCATTGCTTTCGCATACTCGTAGGCTCCGCTTCTGAAACCTAATCGAGACGCCATCGTGCCTTTAACCTTGTGGACGCCGATTTGCTCCAACTTGCTATGGAACTCTTCCACTTCCGCGACATCAACCGGTCGTCCTTCATCCTTGCACTCCCAGATCCAAAATAGCCAAGGATCACCTGAACCGGGCCGATGAACCTCAACTGCCACATCAAAAATGATATCGCGTTTCCTATCCTTTGAGAAGTAAGATTTGCGGTGAAATATCTCACATTGTTTTGGATCAAGTCCAAGCTTCCCTCGCCCAAGCTCGAAATCAAGCAATTTCTTGACTTCCAGTTCTAAATCCTTCCCACTTTTCATGGTAGCCTCGGAATTCAAACACGGCTAACGCCAAAATCAGTGGCGCGGCGAAAGCCGTGTCCATCTGCATTTATTTGTTATGAGTTTTGATTCTACCTGTTACATAGCGTTTTCTCAGATTAGTTAGCTTTCTGTTTCGCTTTTGAAGCTTCACCCGAATATCGTCCCAGTCTAACAACAATGCTATAACAGAAACCTGCCCTTCATCTGACCATTTGCATGCACTGAGGCCTACCAAGCTCTCACTATGAATAGCCGCATATCGATGATGCGCATCCTCAATCAACTCTCTAGCTCCTGATACAGATTTGGCGATCATACTCCTGGCCGATTCATGAACATTGCTAATCGATTCTATATAGCTTCTGGTTGCTGCTTTCAAATCGACCTTTTCATCCAGTTCCGCAAGTATTATTTTTTTGAATTTAGGATCTTCTTCGAGATAAGAACGTTGTGAAGCCAGTTCCATGTGATATTCTAGGAAACCATCGTCCTTCAAAGACGTCCACCTACCGCCTTGCTGAGTCCAATGTACCGGAATCCCTCGATGCTGAATATAGTTCCTCAATGCCTCCAGGAAGCGATACTCTTTGTTTTCATCGTACTCTTTCGAGAAAAACTTCTTCACTACTTCTTCAGCATCAGGAACATTGGGGACACATTCTCGAACATTTTGATTTAGCTGATCCACATACAGCCGGGCTGCTGTAAGTAGGTTTACAAGGCGGATATTCAGGCCAAGACGTACTTCGAAAAAGTCTGAGTAATCGAGATGTTCTCGCACCATATAGCTAGCGGTTGCATCGAGTATTTGTTTCTCGAAGTCGAGATAGTTGGCAATCACGATTTCATATTTCTCTTCAATCGCTAAAGCGTTTGAGAGAATATTGCGAGCTTTCTCGAACTCAGCATACTCCCCTGCCGTGATTTCGATCTCAGGGACTTTGCCCAATACATCCTTACGAAGTAGATATTTCATGACTCATAACGGGATTGCCGATAACCCGCTGCCGAATTGGAAGATATGAACAGCAAAACAATAAATAACTTGCTATAACCGCAAAACTCAAAAAACCAACATCTGCAGGCAGTCAGGTTAATTGGCTGGTTATGTGCATCATTTTGAATTTCAGTTAGAAATTTTTATTCAACTTGGGTATCTATTATTTTTCTCATTAAGATAAATGAGAACTTTATACCTTCTTTCTCTGTAATGAAATCCTTTAAGTAGATTTTTGATTCATTATCATATTTTCGAGGAAAGTTTATGCTTAAATAAGTCATTCGTTTTTTGTTAGACTCCCAAAATCTAAATTTCACATTTTCTTTTCCCTTGTATTTTGAAAGAAATCTATCTATAGATTGACCTTTTCTATTCCAATTAATTATTAATTTGTTAAACCAAACTTCATTCCAGCTATTAAAAAATGGAAAATGTGAAATCAGATTC
>Ga0315545_1001392_pt1 | contig 23627 bp, 18 predicted proteins | sample SalMarSW160210MG_FD_203096 | JGI IMG/M metagenome (GOLD analysis project Ga0315545, IMG submission 203096) | Salt marsh sediment microbial communities from the Plum Island Ecosystem LTER, Massachusetts, United States - Salt Marsh Sediment SW1602-10 ...
TAGGCAGTACTACGAGAATAAGCAAGCAGAGGAGATTACACAACCAAGGGAAATAGCAGGAAGTCTCTCATTGTAGATGGTACTAATATTGGGGGCACCCCAAACGAGGTAACTAAACAGGCTATTGTTGGCTCGGCTGGACATTTTGCACGATTGTTCAATCAGGTAACAAAGGAAGCATATGTAATGTCAAAAATTTCGGCAATATTGTATTTTTTAACTATCCTCATCGACACGCGTCTTTACTTATATAGGCATTCTGCTTTATCCTTCGTCCTCAGGGCTGAATTCAACGAAGTCACGGTCTCGCTGCACGACCGGTAAAGTGTGCTTGATGTCAGCCTTTTTCCAGCCAGACACCGCCAACGTTCTCTTCAAGAACTCCAGGCTCGCTTCATACTCCGGACTTATGAGTTCCGTCACTCCCATACTCTTAAGTAAGTCAGCTTCTCTTGTTCTGTGGACCCGAGCCACTATATTGAGCTTCGGGTTAATCTGCGAAGCAGCCTTCGCTGCATTTACCACCGCTAGCGGGTCAGGGAAGGTTACCACCAATGCTCGCGCTTTGTGCAAGCCAGCTTGGGATAGAACATGGGCATTACTGGCATCCCCATAAATGCGTGGCCTCCCGCTGCGGCGCAGCTCTGCAATGCGCCTGGGGTCAATCTCAATGACCATGTAAGGGACTCCAGCATCTTGTAGACCTTGGGCAATGTTTTTCCCGATTCTGCCATACCCAGCAATCACTACTCGATCCGTCGGTGGAGGCGACTCGAGGCTGGGCAAAACGGTAGCTTCTTCGGTGTCGAGCGCCTTCATGACCCGGGCGGGCACCACGTGCGGATAGAAACGCGAACCTAGACTCATAGATAAGGGCGTGAGCAACATGGTCAGAATTGCCGATGAGAGGATCAAGGAATAGAACTCTTGAGAAATGATACCTGCGACAAGCCCTCCCTGGGCTACGATGAAGCCAAACTCCCCAATCTGGAAGAGCCCAGAGCTTGAAAGGACGGCTATCCTGTTGCTGTGACCAAACAGGCGGACGACGCCATAAACAACCAGAACCTTTATTAGGATAACAACAGCTACTGTGATGGCAACTAAAGACCACCGGTCCAGGAGAAACTTCGGGTCCAGTAGCATACCTAAGGACACGAAGAAAAGAGTGGCAAAGATATCCCTTAATGGCGTAATTTCAGCCAAAGCCTGATAGCCAAATCGTGGCCCACGAAGGGCTAGGCCAATGAGAAAGGCACCAAAGACCATTGAAAGACCAAAGACCTGAGTAGCCACAGCAGATCCCAGGCACAAAACCAGGACTGTCAATAAAAACAGTTCGCGCGAACGGACCCCACCAATCCGGCCCATTAGCCAGGGAAGAACCCAAAGTCCTGAGACAAGTGCTACTCCCACAAAAAGGGCCGCTTTCCCCACGGCCAGTCCTAGTACAAGGGGCACATTTTGACCCGCGCCACTCAGAAGTGGCATGATTACCATCATCAATACAACGGCGACGTCCTGAAGGATAAGGATGGCTATCATGATGCGCCCGTGTACTGAGTTTAGCTCCCCACGTTCCATTAATAGCTTCATGCAGACCGACGTGCTGCTCAAAGAGACAATCAACCCAAACAGGATAGCCTGGGATGCCGGCCACCCGAACAAAGTCAGGCCCACGGCCACAGCCAGAGCAGAGGTAGCCACAATTTGCCCTATTCCGCCCCATATACCTACTCTGCCTAATTGGCGCAACTGAGCAAGAGAAACCTCCAACCCCAAAGTGAACATCAGTAGGGCGACGCCTATAGTAGCTGTGGCCTCAATCAGTGCCAAGTCACTGACAATGCCCAGAGCATGAGGACCAATAGCCACCCCGATGGCAAGATAACCTAATATGACCGGCTGTCTCAGCCGATGGGCTATCATCCCTCCCACCAGAGCTACTGCTAACAGGAGGGCAATGCTAACAACTGGGTCAGTTTGATGCATGCTTCCTTCCTAAGCGCTATGTCATCGGTATTTTACTATGTTTTCTCCAACGGCAAACAGCCATTCGCGCCCATTGCATTTTCTCTGAGATGGAAATCATCCTGGAGAAAAGGCTGTCAATGCGGCTATCCCTAAAGCCAAGGAAATCCCTGAACCCAAAACTGGAAAAGTCCACACCCCGAAAGATATCCTCTTGGGTGTAGCCTTCAAGGCCAGCATGCCCATAGGTATCATATAACCTGCGTTTATGGGTATCGCCCAAAAGAGCATAAGTCTCGTTTATCCCTTTCATCCACTCTACAACCTGAGCATCTTCCGAGTTTCTGTCAGGATGACACTTCATGGCCAGGTCACGGCAAGCCCTCTTGATGGCCTCCTGGTCGACCTTTCTATCAATGCCCAGAACTTCGTAGTAGTCTCGCTTTGCCATCTTAGGCACAGTCATTGTAGCTTTTTGTGCACCTTGATTGCACCTTTTTGGCACAATCCTGACATGCCACAGTCCAGAGAAAGAACCCATGATAGGTTCTTATCTCAGCAAGTTGCTTAGCCTCTGCCCAGAATTTGCACTTGCTGACCAAGCGCAAAGCCTTGCTGCTGGGCTACTTGCATCCCGACTTTGTGCCAGCTCTGTCCTTGTCAGCTTCACCCTCATCTGAAGGCTGTTTCCTCCTGTTGTCGGTCACATAAAACCCAGGGCCTTTGAAAATTATGGGCACCGGTGAGAAGACACGGCGAGCTTCACTCCCACACTTGGGACGGAAACCGCTTTCCTTGTCGCTGAAACGCCTCCTTAACTCGAAACGCAAGGAGCATTTTTCACATTCGTACTCGTAGATAGGCATCCTAACCTCCGGTTAACTATTCTTCTCTTGTCTGGTTGAAACGTGTTGACTTAGCAACCTTTACCATTTCCTCTGGGAAGAATCTGCCAAGCAGTAGCATTTGAGTTCTCCGCGGGAACTACCCATATGGGACGTATTCTATGCTTACTTTTTCAGAAAGAGCGCTTTCATTACTAGCCTCGTCCACAGCACTCACCTGGTGGTAATAAATCGCAGTAGTGTGCTCTACGGTCACAGTAAGGTTCCAATCTCCCGCTTTTACATCGCCTGAGCCTAAGGTTTTTGAGAGCGAAAATAGCCTCATACTAGTTCCGTATACTCTCCGGTTTACTTCAGCCAGCTAATTTGTTGCTTGTGGAAGTGACCATCCCAAACCCCGTTATCCACAGGCTGCTCGGTTTCGGAGTCTTTGACAAATTAGTCTGCATATTGGGTTTTCTGTATTGAACAGGGTCGGGGAATTAACCCTCGACCCTGTTCAATACGTGTGAACCTTTGCCTTACTGCGAAGGGAAAGATTCCAAGGATTTCACAATGTTTAATGGCCAGCAAGCTTGGAAGTCGCCGCTAATTACTTCACTACTGGAGATTGTGGCATTGAGCCAAGCTTTCACTGAACCAGGCCCAAGAGCAACAGCCGCTGGTATGGCCTTGTCAACCTCGAATGCTCCGCCCTTATTGGCAACAACTTCCTTAACCAATACAATATCGTCTCTGCAGATGCTTATAGTCACGCTGTCCTCGGGGTCAAAGCCAGCTCCCACAACCCGAATCCTCTGGTTGCGCATAGCCTCAGCAACAGGAAAGTAGTCGTACGCCCCGAACTCATCTGGATTCCAAGTAACGACTATCTGCCGTGTTGGTCCAGGGAGACCCCTTGGACCCCCTGGACCCACCGGCCCCTGCGGTCCTGCTATCCCCTGCGGTCCTCTGGTCATTGTGGTTCCTGCACTCCTTGTGGCCCATAACAACCTGCCAGGATTGCTACCAGCATAATCGCCAGCCCTATACCCAATATTCTGAATATTCTCCTTCTCGCTAACACCTAATGATTCTCCTTTCAGGATATTGTTTAATATTCCGGGCTTTTATTAACACTCTCCCTTTCGGGCTTTAACCATGGCATCACCTCATCCTTTAGAGTACTAATTTCTCCCTGCTCATCCATCCTGTACTGCTTGTGAAGAAAACCGCGAAAATCGGTAGCAGCCACTTGTTTTCCCTCATCATTTGCAGTACAATATTTCCCGAAGAGCATTAGTAGAACTATGTTACTTGAAGCGCTCTTCTAGTGATATTATACATGAAACCTTGGGTTTGTCAGGGTTTCTTAAAATAGTTTGTAGAAAATTTATAGGAGGATTCTAAAAATGGCTAATTGGACATTCGTAACAAATCATGCGCTAGTACTAGCTTCTATTGCTAAAAATTCGGATAGGACGGCTAGAGAAATTGGTGATGATGCCGGTGTAACCGAAAGAACGGCACACAAGCTAATCATGGATCTTGAAAAAGGCGGCTATATCACTAAAACCAAAGTTGGCGCCAAGAATACGTATAGAATCCATCCAGAACTGCCAATCAAAGCGGCCGATTCTGCAGTAGGCGAACTACTCCAATTGCTTGGCTGGAAACGCAGGAAAAGGCAGAAAACGAGCGGGACATAAGAGAATCTCGAGCAAAGACGCAGCAACGCAGTTTCACATGGTCTACTTATACTCAGTATTCCCTCCTGTGGAAAAGGTACACAAGCAGGCATGAATCTACCTAAATTGTTTAAGCCCAAGCCCACTATCTCCAACCAAGATGTGGCCACAGGGTTACGGTGGCTCACCTGGGAGGGGACAGTCTCTCTGGGCTTCAACAGCATCACTACGAGCGGCTTCTTGGCTGCGTTTGCGTTAGCGCTGGGCGCAAATAACCTCCAGATCGGTATCCTGGCAGCTATACCATTCCTGGCGCAAATCGTTCAAATACCTGCAATCTGGCTGGTCGAAAAAATTCGGCGTCGCAAGGCAATCACTGTGCTTAGCTGGTTCCCCGCACAGCTTTTGTGGTTTCCAATCGCACTAATCCCGGTTTTCATCGGAGTGCCAAGTGTCATGGCAATGTCCCTGCTCCTGTGGCTAATGACAGCTCGCGGTTTACTGAATGCTGTTTGTAACGCTGCATGGAACGGCTGGATTCGTGATCTGGTGCCCCAGAGAATACTGGGCAGATTTTTCTCGAGGCGGCTCGTATTTGCCACTGTGACCGCGGTAGTCTTCAGCCTGGGAGCAGCCTTATTCGTGGACTACTGGCGCGGTCATGTTCCAGGCGAGGAGGCAATCTTAGGTTACACCTATGTTCTCCTGTTCGGCGCTCTGTTTCTCGGACTGGCTAGTCCTATGTTCATGTCACTCATGCCGGAACCACTAATGCAGCCCATACTCGGACCCCAGCCTTCTCTAAGGCAAAGACTTTCTGCCCCGATCAAGGATACAAACTTCAGGCGACTGATACAGTTTTTGCTCTTTTGGGGATTCGCCTCAAACTTGGCTATTCCCTTTTTTGCCGTCTACATGCTGAAGCGACTGGGCTTACCTCTTACGTGGGTTATTGCGCTCAGCATCCTGAGCCAGCTTTTCAATATATTTTTTCTACGCGTCTGGGGGCGTTTCGTTGACAGGTTTGGAACCAAGGCAGTCCTCTCGCTCTGTGCTTCTCTGTACCTGCTAGTCATCTTGGGCTGGATATTTACAACCATGCCAGAACGATACTTTCTGACCATACCGCTCCTTGTGGTCTTGCATGCATTCGCTGGAATCGCAAACGCCGGAGTGACTCTTACCGTAGGCACCATTGGCTTGAAGCTGGCACCACGGGGCGAGGTCACGTCCTACCTGGCTGGGGCGTCTCTGGCTACCAATCTTGGGGCCGGGTTGGGACCACTGTGCGGAGGTCTTTTGGCCGACTTCTTCAGCGTGCGCCAACTCAACCTGACCTTCACCTGGGTTGACCCGCTGGGCTCTATTCAGCTTCCAGCTCTTAGCATAATCGGTTTCGATTTCCTTTTTGTAATCGCTTTCGTTTTGGGTGTGATTGCTTTAGGCACTCTAGCCACTATTCGGGAGGAAGGTGAGGTGGGACGCGAAGTGATTCTTGAGTCGCTCTTTTTCCCAATGCGGGAGCTATCGCGTCCCATGAGTTCAGTACCAGCATATAACCTTGTTGCCAACTTCCCCTTCGGCTTTATAAAGAAGCGAGCACCAATTCCCGGGATGGATGTAGCTCTGGGCGTCACTGCTTACCAGATAGCTGAAATGAGCAGAGCAGCTACTGTGGCCGCGGTAAGTGGCAAAAGGCTAACCAAGAGATTAGTCAAGAGCCTAGACACTGGCTTGGCTAGCATATGGAAGAGTAGAGAAGAGGCGAAGACACATGGCATCGATATTACGCGTCAGGCCGCGCGTGGTGCAGTACACGCCACCCATGACACCTCTTTGGCCGTGGAAAAACTGGTCGTTCCAGTGACAACGGGTGTAGTAAAGGTTGCTATCCGAGCCGGCGTGGACCCGCTTAACGGCATTTCAGGAGCTAGTCAGGGAATTATACAGGGGGCGGCTGAAACAGGCGCCGACCTTGGTGCAGTTTCAGTCCAGACGATAGAAGCCGCTAGAAAAGCAGCTATGGAGTCGGGGCTATCTGAGGAACCGGCCGTGGCTAAGGCCACTGAGGGTATGCTGTACGCTGCAGAAGCCCTAGGAGCCGACGCCGTTGCCCGAGTGAAAGAGGCTTTGCGCATTGAAGCCTCACCAGAGGAGAGCAAAGGACTCGAACGGGATATCTAGCACTTTAAGCAATGCGAATTTGTTAATGCACAGACTATGCGATAATATTTCAAAATCAGTGCGAGAACAAGGAGGTGAAGCCGTGATAAAGTCCGCTTTTTATCTTGCCCCGGATGGCAAGCTCCCCCAGCAGGTCAGCACAGATGACATAGGCAGTCTTGTGGCTACGGGCAAGGGGCTGCTGTGGGTAGATATAGAGGACGCCTCGGACGAAGATGCAAAGTTGCTATCCGATGTGTTCTGTTTTCATCCACTTGCAGTGGCAGACTGTATTAGTAAGAATATACACCCACCCAAGATAGATGATTTTGATGACTACCTGTTTATCATCGTGCACGGCATCAACTACAACATCGAGTCTGATGTCGAAGAGACCACAGAACTAGCTCTCTTCTTGAATAGAAACTACGTCGTCACCAGCCATAGTGTGCCCTTGAGGACAGTTACGTCTATGTTTAATCGCATTCAAGCTGATGTGCGCCCCATGCGTAGAGGAGCTGATTTTTTGGCTCATGACCTAATTGATGCTCTGGTAGACAACATCATGCCCACTATCGAGGATATGGATGATAAGAGCGATAAGCTCGAGGCTGAGGCACTTCACGACCCGAAGAGGCAAACACTGGCATCTATTATGCAGCTCAAACGCAGCATACTGGCGTTGGCGCGAGTCATACTGCCTCAGCGGGAAATAGTAAACAGCCTCAGCCGCGGCGACTATCCCTTGATAAGCGACACGGCCCAAATCTATTACCGCAACATTTATGACCATTTGGTACGTATCGAGATACTCACCCAGGGTCTCAGAGACATGACCGAGAGTGTGCTGAGCACCTATCTTTCTTCAGTATCCAACCGCATGAATGAGGTGATGAAGCTTTTATCTATAGTGGCTGCTATCTTCCTGCCCCTGTCCCTGCTGGCCGGAATCTACGGCATGAATTTCGCAAATATGCCGGAGCTGCAATGGCGGTATGGATACTTCGCTTTGTTGGGCATCATGGCAACAGTAAGTGTCTCGCTGGTAGTCTATTTCAGGAGGAGAAAATGGCTTTAGCGGAACTGGAGATGGGACATTTTGTCATTTTAGGTGATGGATGAAGCGATTAGCCACCTGTAACTTTCAATGCAGACAATGCACCCGACGAGCTAGCAAAACATGAATTGGAGGTGTTGAATATGGCTTATGTAGGCATCTTGCTGATAACCATAGTAGTTTCCTTCATCGTTGTCCAGATTGGAGGCCTTGCCCTCGAGTTAACTGGCATAGAGCCCGATATAGCTAGATTTCAGGCGCTCTCTGCTTTCTCAGGAACAGGCTTCACTACGAGGGAGGCTGAACGCGTGGTGGGACATAGAACGAGACGCCGTATCGTAACTGTTCTCATTATCCTGGGAAATGCTGGCCTTGTCACGGTAATTGCCATGCTAGTGGCATCTTTCACTCAGGTAACCGGTTACCTGTGGCTTTTTGTTCGCCTTGCTATCATAGTTGGCGGCATATTTGGCTTCTATCAGCTCATCATAAGAAGCAGGGTTGGCCATCGGATTCTTTATTGGGTTCGGAGACCACTGGTGAACCGACTTCTCAAGGAAATGCCGGCAGTTGAGGAAATATTCCATGTGGGAAAAGATTTGGGTATTAGTCTTGTCACCGTAAAGGAAGGAGCGAAGAGCATCGGCCTGTCTGTGGCTGATATCACTGCGGAGGGAGACATAGAAATTCTTTCCATAGATAGGGCTGATACTCCTATTGCCAGTCCTGATAGGCAGGAGAAGATCGTAGAAGGAGACAGGCTTCTAGTTTATGGACATAGCAAATCCGTGAGGCGACTTCTGGGTTAGGAACTTCACGAAGGGGAAACACCAAAATGACGTTTAGTTACTATGTTGAGGGAAAATCCAGCCTAATCCTGATGTCAGAAGTATGATTCCGAGTATGAAAGGAGGTGTAACATGAAAGTTCTTCTTCCCGTTGATGGATCATCATATTCCGACATGGCAACCGAGATGGTAAAAGCACTTCGGCTTCCCTCTCAGACCGAGGTCATAGTAATCACCGTAGTGCCCGAGCATACCTTCCTGGGAGGAATTACGCTTGGTAAGCTGAGGGGCACCTCAGCAAAGAAAGAGGCACAACAGCAGAAGGCGCTGGACCTGCTACAGCAACCGATTCAGGTACTTAGCGCTAGCAAGCTCAAGTCGGATAGCCTGGTGCGATGGGGAAACCCGGCAGAAGAAATCCTGAAAGTAGCCGATGAAAGTGGAATCTCCCTAATAGTAATGGGAGCCAAGGGCCTGACCGACCCGCTTGCATTCCGTATCGGCAGTGTTGCCTCGGCGGTGATGAAACACGCAAAGGCCAGTGTCCTATTGGTAAGGCAGACGACTCGCATCACTAATCAGGTATCTCGTGCTAAAAAGAAGGCCGTCACCATTAACCGCATCTTGATAGCTACTGACGGTTCGAAATACTCGGACATGGTTACTCGGTTCCTCTTGGGCCTGCCTTTGCGACGGCACTGTGAGGTCATTGTGGTAACGGCTCTTCAATCTTACCTCGCCGCCTTGATTAAGATGCCAACACTTGACTTCCAAACCAACCAGGAGCTGCTTGTCAGATTACAAGCAACCGAAGAAAGTGAAGCACTTAAGCTAACAGCCAAGAGTGAGAAGGAATTCAATGCAAGAGGCTATAAAACCTCGTGTGTAGTGCTAAGGGGTGGAGCAGCTGAGTCCATACTGGCGGCAGCAAAGAGATACGAACCGGATATTATCGCGCTTGGAAGCAGGGGCCTGAGCGGAATAGAGTCCCGCCTCTTAGGCAGTGTAGCCGAGAGGGTAGCCAGCCATGCCGATTGCTCCGTTCTAATCGGCCGGGCTTCTAAATAGATGGAAAGGAGGTGACCAAAGTGGTCAGGATAACAAAGACTACAGCAGAAAGCAGGTTGAGAGATGTACCCCAAGGGAAGGAATTCTGGTGCCAAGACGGGCAAGTTTTGAAGAGCTTGCCACAACTGGGTGTGGCTCTCAAGCAGATGGACAAAGAGACCTTCCGTCATCACTCTAGCGAGAGCAGAAATGATTTCAGCAACTGGGCCAGGGATGTAATCGGTGATGAGAAGCTTTCCCGAGACCTGCTAAAGAGCACTACTCAGGCACAGGCAGCCAAAAGCATAGAAGACAGGGTAGCCTGGCTAAAAAGTAAAATAGAAGCCTGATGTGTGACCGGACTCCGAGTTTGAAACTGAGTGCAGTCATAGATTTGCTCGTGTGATATTGTATAATCTGGAGGACAACAGTGGGGCATTCCCCTAAAATACTTTTTGCTGTGGCTGAAGCCAGTCCACTGGTAAAGGTCGGCGGTCTAGGCGACGTTGCTGGCTCTCTACCCTTGGCTTTGAGGCGAAGAGGGTATGATGTCCGAATCATCATGCCCCGCTATGGTAGTATCAATTTAGAGGGGTATCAATGTAACAATCGTGGCAGGTTCGTTATGTCCTTTCTTAATAATCAGGAAAGCATTGTCATCAACGAGGTATTACTGCAAGACGGCACTCCTGTCTATCTGGTGGAGAATGAAAGATACTTTGATAGGCTGGCAGTCTATGGAGAAGCGGATGACCTCGAGCGTTTTCTACTCTTCTCCCGGGCGGTAATGGAAGTCCCCAAGAGGTTAGACTGGCAGCCAGACGTTCTTCATAGCCATGACTGGCACACTGGGATAGTTCCTGCTTTGCTTAAAGTCGCCTACAGAAATGATCCCTTCTATTCATCGTGCAGTTCCGTCTATACGATTCACAATCTAGGCTATCAGGGCTGGTTTGATGGCTCTTTTGCCAGTCGTGCCGGACTGTACGATTACCTGCCACCTCCAGAAGACCCTATTCGCAGTAAGAGTTACAGCATGGTTGCCCTTGGCATCTACCACAGCGATATTATATCTACAGTCAGCAAGACCTATGCCGCAGAGATTCTGACGCCAGAGTATGGAATGGGGCTGGAGATGCTGTTACAGAGGCGGCAGGATAGCCTTTTGGGGATTCTCAACGGCATTGATTATGACCAGTTTAATCCGACTAACGACCGGCTAATAGCGGCAGACTACGATATTGAAAACCTAGATAAAAGGGTCACAAACAAGCTTGCATTGCAGGATAAAGCTGGGCTGCCGGTCAATGCCGGGACTCCGCTACTGGGCTTGGCAGCACGCTTGGTAGACCAGAAAGGGATTGATATCTTAGCGTCTGCCCTTGACTCTTTGTTTGATGAGGCAAATGTACAGTTCGTGCTGCAGGGCACCGGTGACCCCAAATACGAGGAAACTCTGAAGATGCTGGAAAGCAGATACCCTGACAAAGCACGCATGTTCCTTGTTGTTGACTTTTCTCTGGCACGACTCATATTTGCCGGCTGTGATATGTATCTTACGCCATCTCGTTTCGAGCCATGTGGCCTGTCACACCTTATTGCCATGCGTTATGGTGCTGTTCCTATAGTAAGGCATACCGGCGGCCTAGCAGAAACAGTGCCAGACTGCACCTCTGACCTATCCAGCGGGCTTGGCTTTGTCTTCGAAGGTTACGAGCCGAATGACTTGCTAGTAGCTCTACGAGGTGCGCTGACAGCTTTCTCGAAGAAGAAGTTGTGGCGCGAGCTAATGAAACGAGTCATACAAGCAGACTTTTCTTGGAAGCCCTCTGTGCTCAAGTACGAAGCTCTTTACAAGATGGCACAGCATAAAGTCGTAAGCGGTGATTCGGCAGGATGATTTAGGATAATCTAAAGTGCAGGTCTGGCTAGAGTCCTTCGTATTGACCTTTGTGCCCCTGTTCATCGTCATTGATGCTTTGGGGAACTTGCCCTTTGTTATCTCTTTAAGCGAAAGGATGTCCAAGTACGAGCGACGCAAGATGGTTCATATTGCCATCGTAACTGCAGCTCTTGTGGGGCTTGCTTTCCTGTTTTTGGGTCAATTCATCTTAAATGTGATGGGTATCTCTGTGGGCTCTTTTGCTATTGCTGGTGGGCTTGTCTTGCTAGTGCTTTCCATAAAGTATATGACTACGGGTCGAATGGTAGAGCTAATCAAAGAAGAGATGATAGCGGTCGTCCCTATTGGCACACCTCTCACCGTGGGTCCCGCTACGATAACTACACTATTATTGCTGGCCACTCAATTCCGTTTGTATATGGTCCTGATTTCTTTCGCCTTGAACTTACTTGCAGCTTGGCTTATCTTTCTGGCCAGCAATCAAATTGTCAGATTTATGGGTCAGGGCGGACTTAAAGCAGTTTCTCGAGTATTCAGCCTATTGCTTGCCGCCATAGCTGTGAGTATGATTATCCGGGGACTCAATTTGCTTGGCATACTTGCCGTATCACACTAGAGCTGTGCTGCAAGTAAGTTCCTTCCAAAGATGAAAAACTTGACAGAGGCAATTGTAAGGCAAGCACAGACCGGGGGAATCTATGGCATCAGAGAATGGCAACAAGCAAAAGCGAGCTGAAATAACTATGCGACAGATGGAGATAGACGACATCAGTAGTGTCTATCACTTGGGCGAAAAACTCTTCACTAGCGAAGAGTTCCCCATCCTCTACCGAACCTGGGATGCCTACGAAGTAACTGAGCATTTCACTTCCGGCCCGGATTACTATCTTGCGGCAGAATCAGAGGGAAGAGTCGTTGGTTTCGTGCTAGCCACTACTATTGAAAAGGAAGGCACCGCTTGGAAGAAATACGGCTATCTGAGCTGGATAGGTGTTGCCGAGGCTTACCAGAGAGCAGGGTTAGCTTTGCGCATGTACAGAAAAGTTGAACATAAGTTCCGAAAAGATGGGGTGAGAATGGTCATAGCTGATACGGAAGCCGATAACGAAGACGCAATTGCTTTCTTCAAGGCAATGGGGTTTGCTCTTTCCGCCAGACATTTGTGGCTGGGCAAGACTTTGAGACGGCATATTAAAAGCAGCCCAAAGCCAGTCGACACATCATCAAATACAGAATAGAATGTTTGGCAATGAGGAACTGAGTTTGATCCCAGACAAGCTGTATTACTTCAACATTACGTAGGAGCATACCAATCGAGGTATAATATCGAGGTATAATATACTGCATATGAGCACCACGCCTTTGTCAGGCGAAGCTAGGTGGTACAAAAGTGACGGAACACAAAGAAGGCAGGGAACGAATAGTCATCGAGGGAGTAGAACCCGAGATTGATGGTGGGCGCTTCCCCATTAAACGAATTATTGGCGATAAGGTGGTCGTAGAGGCTGATATTTTCGCCGATGGCCATGATGTTCTCTCCGCTGTCGTTCTGTATCGCAAGGCAGGCAACCACAGATGGATTGAGGTGCCCATGGAGTTTCTAGTCAACGACCGCTGGCGTGGTTCCTTTGTAGTCAGCGAGCTGGGGTACTACCAGTACACATTGATTGGGTGGATTGATCGATTCAAGTCATGGCAACAAAAATTAGCAAAAAAAGTCGAGGCCGATCAAGATGTCTCCGTGGACTTTGTGGAAGGGGCTCAGCTCATTGAGGAAGCCAGCGGGCGTGCTACTACGAGGGAGGCAAGAATGATGCGCGAGTGGGCAGGGTCCCTCCGCTCGACCAAGGCGTCTGTGTCAGCCAAAGCTAAGCTGGTGCTGGGCAACAAGGTGACGGGTGTTATGACTAGATACTTGGACAGACGGTGTGCCGTCACTTATCCCAAAGAGCTTGTAGTGGTTGTTGACCGCGAAAGGGCACGCTTTAGCACTTGGTATGAGATGTTTCCCCGTTCCTGCATGCCCGAGTCTGGTCAGCACGGCACCTTTAAGGACTGCGAAGAACGCCTAGCTTATATTTCAGCTATGGGTTTTGATGTACTCTATTTCCCCCCAATTCACCCCATCGGCTACACTAGCCGAAAGGGAAAGAATAACATTCCTAAAGCCAAGCCGGATGCCCCCGGCACCCCCTGGGCCATTGGGTCACTGGAGGGGGGACACAAGGCAGTCCATCTTCAGCTCGGCACTTTAGAAGACTTTCGAAGGTTTGTGAGCAAGTCCCAAGGATATGGCATAGAGGTCGCTCTTGATTTGGCCTTCCAGTGCTCCCCTGACCATCCCTATGTGAAACAACACCCGGAATGGTTCCGCTGGCGTTCGGATGGGACAGTGCAATATGCAGAAAACCCGCCCAAGAAGTATCAGGACATCTATCCACTGGAGTTCGAGCTTGAGAACTGGCAAGAACTCTGGGAGGAATTGAAGGGCGTCGTCCTTTTCTGGATAGATCAGGGAATTCGCATCTTCCGAGTGGACAATCCTCATACTAAGCCCTTCGCTTTTTGGGAGTGGCTAATTAATGAGGTCAAAGCTGATTACCCTGAGGTTATCTTCTTATCTGAGGCCTTCACCCGGCCCAAGATTATGTATTGGCTAGCCAAGCTGGGCCTCAGCCAGTCGTACACTTATTTCGCCTGGCGTAATGCCAAGTTGGAACTCACTCAGTACTTTACCGAGCTAACTCAGACCGATGTACGAGAGTTTTTCCGCGCTAACCTGTGGCCGAACACTCCTGACATTCTGAGCGACTATCTCCGGGATGGTGGACGCCCGGCATTCATGACACGGCTGGTACTGGCGGCGACTCTAGGAGCCAATTACGGAATTTATGGCCCTGCTTTTGAGCTCTGTGAAAACCACCGTAAAGATGATGAAAGCGAGGAATATCTCAACTCAGAAAAATATGAGCTCAAGGACTGGGATATCCAGAGCCCCAGCAGCCTGAAAGATCTTATTGCCCGGGTAAATCGCATCCGCAGGCAAAACTTAGCCCTGCAGAATGACTTAAGCCTGCGTTTCCACTCAGTAGATAATGAGCAGCTTATTTGCTACAGCAAGCGTACAGGAGACTTTTCCAACGTAATATTAGTCGTTGTGAATCTGGATTACCGATACAAACAGTCGGGCTGGGTAGATCTTTCCCTTGAGGAACTGGGGCTTGACCATGGCAATTCGTATGAAGTGCACGACCTTTTAGGGGATGCTACCTATAACTGGCAGGGTGTGCGAAACTACGTGGAACTTGATCCCCAAAAGATACCAGCCCATATCTTCCGGATACATCAAGGGATTGCTACAATCAGCAATTAAAGTATAATGGGTAAAAGAGGCTATTAGTTATGGCAACCGGTGACAAGAAGTATTTCTGGCGAGATAGTGATCCCCTGTGGTACAAGGATGCAATCATCTACGAGCTTCACGTCCGCGCTTTCTATGATAGTGACGGCGATGGCATCGGCGACTTCCCAGGACTCACCCAGAAGCTGGACTACCTTCAGGACTTGGGGGTCACTGCCATCTGGCTCCTTCCATTCTACCCTTCTCCATTCAAGGACGACGGCTACGATGTCTCGGACTATACCAGTGTCCATCCCACGTACGGGACGATTCACGACTTCAGGGTTTTCCTCAGGGAAGCCAATTATCGCGGCCTTCGCGTAATTAACGAAATAATCCTCAACCATACGTCAGACCAGCACCCATGGTTCCAGCGGGCACGGCGGGCAGAGCCGGGAAGCCAAGGGCGTGTTTTTTATGTCTGGAGTAATACACGGGATAAATATAAAGAAGCCCGCATCATCTTTAAGGATTTTGAGTCATCGAACTGGACCTGGGACCCGGTAGCCAATGCCTATTACTGGCACCGCTTCTACTCGCACCAGCCTGACCTCAATTTCGATAGTCCTCTGGTACGAGAGGCAATCCTGCGGTTGATGAGTTTCTGGCTTGGTTTAGGTGTCTCTGGGCTTCGCCTGGACGCAGTACCCTATCTCTACGAGCGAGAGGGTACAAACTGCGAGAACCTGCCGGAGACGCACAGCTTTCTGAGGGAACTGCGTCGCCGTGTGGATGAACGGTTTAAGAACCGCATGTTACTGGCAGAGGCAAATCAGTGGCCTGAGGACGCTGTCGCTTATTTTGGTGAGGGAGACGAGTGCCACATGGCTTATCACTTTCCTGTTATGCCGCGCATGTTTATGGCGATCCGCATGGAAGACCGTTTCCCGATCATTGACATTCTCCAGCATACGCCTCCGATTTCGGAGACGTGCCAGTGGGCTCTTTTTCTCCGTAACCACGATGAGCTCACTCTGGAGATGGTTACTGACGAAGAGCGAGACTATATGTACCGCGTATATGCTCATGATGCCCAGGCTCGACTCAACCTCGGGATCCGTCGTCGCCTAGCCCCACTTCTCAACAACGACCGCAAAAAAATCGAGCTCATGAACGGGCTTCTCTTTTCGCTCCCCGGAACGCCGGTGATTTACTACGGTGACGAGATTGGTATGGGAGACAACTTCTATTTGGGCGATCGCAACGGCGTCCGCACTCCGATGCAATGGAGTGCTGACCGCAATGCGGGCTTCTCTCGCAGCAACCCCCAGCGACTATACCTGCCAGTCAACATTGATCCTGAGTATCACTATGAAGCTGTCAATGTGGAGGCTCAACAGAACAACCCAGACTCTTTTCTCTGGTGGATGAAGCGCGTCATCGCCTTGAGGAAACGCTTCAAAGCCTTTGGACGCGGAAGCCTCGAGTTCCTTTACCCGGAGAATCGAAAGATACTGGCTTTCGTCCGCCGCTACGAGGATGAGACCATCTTGGTGGTCGCTAACTTTTCGCGTTCAGTCCAGCATACCAGCCTTAATCTTGCTGAATTCAATGAGAACGTGCCTGTGGAGGTTTTTGGGCAGACGGAGTTTCCTCGAATCGGAGAAGCACCATACTTTGTCACCCTCAGTCCATACGCATTTTACTGGTTTTCCATAGAGCTGCGGCAGCCAGAGCGGATTGATTTGCAGACTAGGCCGGTAGAGGTTTCATTACCGACTCTCTCCTTGGCAGGGGAATGGAATGAACTGTACAAGCGTCGGAGAAAGCCTATGCTGGAAGCAGCGCTACTAAGCTACATAAGGCAACGGCGTTGGTTTGGTGGCAAGGCCCGATACACCCGCTCAGCAGAGATACAGGACTTTGTCGCTGTACCTTACGATACGTCCGTGGCTCATCTGGTGCTCGTCAGGATAGAGTACTCCGAGGGTGAACCCGAGACTTACCTCCTCCCCATCACCTTTGCTTCGGAAGAACGGGCGGTTCAAGTCCTTGATGGCTTGCCTCAAGCTGTCATCGCCTGTCTGAAGCTGGGGCGCAAAGGTAGTGAGAGGGATGGGCTCATTTACGATGCCCTAGTTGAACAGGGTTTCCGCGATGCCCTACTTAAGGCCATGGCGCGGCGTCGCCGCTTTAAGGGAGGGAAGGGAGAACTCGTCGCCTCTCACACCCGGACGGTATTTCGCAAAATACGCGGATCAGTTCAGGAAGCCCTGGAATCCGCGCTCCTCAAAGGAGAGCAGACTAACACTTCGGTAGTGTACGGGGATCGGTTCAAGTTGAAGCTCTTTCGCCGTCTGGAGGAAGGAGTGAGCCCTGAACTCGATATCGGACGCTTTCTTACTGAAAAGGAACCCGTCCCCAATGTACCTCCAGTAGCTGGAGTTCTTGAGTACCGCAGTCGGAGGCAGGGTGAGCCAGTAACCCTAGGTATTCTTCACGGGTATGTGCACAACGAGGGTGACGGCTGGGATTATACTCTGGATTCTCTGGGGCGCTACTTCGACAGGGTGCTAGCCTATCCAGGAGTGGAAGCGCCGCTACCTCGTGGGAATTCTTTGGTGGATATGAGTGACGAGAGTCCCCCTCCGATAGCCCAGGATACCATAGGTGAATACCTGGTCTCCGCTCAGCTTTTGGGTCAACGGACTGCCGAACTCCACTTGACACTGGCCTCAGCCATGGACGACCCAGGCTTTGTTCCTGAGCCGTTCTCAGTGACCTACCAGCGCTCTCTTTGCCACGGGATGAGAGGGTTCACTTCTCAAGTCCTGCAATTGCTGCGTCAGAGCCTAAAACAACTTCCCGATGAGGCAAAGGCAGATGCCCGAAAGGTTATCAGCCTCGAGGATACCATCTTGCGACGTTTCCAAGACTTAACTAGGCGAAAGATTACCGGCATGCGTGTGCGCTGCCACGGCGACTACCACCTGGGTCAGGTTCTCTATACCGGTAGCGACTTCGTCATCATTGACTTTGAAGGGGAACCGGCACGACACTTGGGAGAGCGGCGGATCAAACGCTCGCCTCTCAGGGATGTTGCTGGCATGATACGCTCATTTTACTATGCCGCCTATATCGCCCTGCGCGGTCAGGTGTCAACTGTACTCCGCCCGGAAGACCTGCCAGTGCTGGAGGAGTGGGCGCGGTCTTGGTACCTTTGGGTCTCTGCCACCTTCTTGAAGTCCTACCTGCAATTCATGGCAGACATCCCGATATTGCCTCAGACCCGGGAAGGCGTGAAAGTTATTCTGGACGCATACCTTCTTGACAAAGCCATGTACGAAGTGAATTATGAACTCAACAATCGTCCGGACTGGGTTGGATTGCCTCTCCAAGGTATCTTGCAGATGTTAGAGGCTGAGGCAGAGCCTATCGACAGCGTAGCTCAGGCAGCACAAAAGCCTGACGAGATGTCTAAAGAGGCTTAGGAGAAAGTCAGGCAGAAGGCTGAGAAATGAGTGTTCTTTCGAGTGCTCGCTTTCTCCATCAATTAGCCCGCCTCTACGGTGTTCAGACCGCCTACTACGATGTGAATCACCATCGGCAACAGGCCTCTGAGGAGTCTTTATTGGCGGTGCTCCGCTCACTGGGAGCCCCGGTTGCGAGCCTTCAGGATGTGCCCTCGGCGTGGCGCGAACGACAACAGGTGCTGTGGCAGCGAGTGATAGAGCCGGTCGTCGTGGCCTGGAATGGAGAGTCACTTCCCGTGGAGATCCGTCTTCCCCTTAGTGCGGCTGATGACAATCTGGACTGTCATCTGAAATTGGAGACTGGCGAACAGCTGCGATGGGAGTGGCATCTTGCTGACTTTGAAGTGTTACAGACCGCGAATGTAGAAGGCAGGCAATATGTGGTTAAACGGCTCCCGTTGCCCAAGCGGTTACCCTGGGGATATCATTGCCTCGCCTTGGAGTTGGTAGGAAGACAGGAGGAAAGTTTGATAATTTCGTGTCCGCTTAAGACCTATACCCCTCCAGTAGAACTGGAAGACCGGAGCTTTGGTGTCTTTCTTCCCTTATATGCCCTGCATTCGGAAAAGAGCTGGGGAAGTGGCGATTTCTCAGACCTCCAGGCTTTAATAGCATGGGTCGCTGGAATGGGTGGTCGAGTGGTAGCTACCCTACCTCTATTAGCCACTTTCCTGGACGAGCTCGCTGAACCCAGTCCTTATCTCCCCGCCAGCCGCCTGTTATGGAACGAGTTTTATCTGGGCATAAACGCGGTTCCAGAGTTGCAGGAGTGTCCTTCAGCGCAGGCTCTCTTAGAATCATCATCATTTCAAAATGAGATTAAGGCTCTGCGTAACTCACCTCTGGTAGCCTATCAGCGACAGATGGCATTGAAGCGTGAGGTCCTAAAAGAGCTGTGCCGGTGCCTATTTGTCAAGCCATCTGACCGACTTGAGGAACTTCATCGCTTTGCCGAGGCAAATCCGCTGGTTGAGGACTACGCTCGCTTCCGGGCAGCGTGTGAAAAACATCGCAATTCGTGGCGGTTCTGGCCGCAGCCACTTCGAGAGGGCATCTTAGCCGAAGGCGATTACGACGAGGAGAACAAGCGCTACCACCTGTATGTACAGTGGCTAGCCCACCAACAAGTGAAGAATATCTTAGAAAAGGCCAGAGAGAAAAGTGTCCAACTCTACCTGGACCTTCCATTGGGGGTTCACCCCGACGGCTACGATGCGTGGCATGAACGCGAAACCTTTATCCCGGATACTTCGGCCGGTGCACCCCCAGACGCCGTTTTTACCAAAGGTCAGAACTGGGGATTTCCACCGCTGCATCCGGAAAGAATCCGGGAGCAAGGTTACCGCTACGTAATTGCTTGCCTGCGCCATCACCTTCAGTGTGCGGGTACCCTTCGCATTGACCATGTGATGGGTCTCCACCGGCTTTTCTGTATTCCGAAGGGACTGGAAGCCGCTCACGGGGTCTATGTGCGTTACCGGGCAGAGGAGCTGTACGCCATATTGGCTCTCGAGTCACATCGCCATAAGGCTATCATTGTCGGTGAAGACCTGGGCACGGTACCTTCATACGTAAGGCCAGCTATGAGGAGGCACGACCTCCATCGTATGTACGTGGTGCATTACGAACTTGCCTCTGACCTGCGAAGAGGCCTACCTCCAGTTTCGTCTAACTCTGTAGCCAGCCTTAATACCCATGATATGCCTCCATTTGCGGCATTCTGGCAAGGTCTGGATATTGAGCAATGGAGGAGGATTGGTCTCCTAGACAAGGCAGGTGTCAAAGAAGAGAAGAATAGACTCCTGAGCATGAAAAAAGCTTTAGTGACTTTCTTACAGGGTAGGGATTGGCTCCAAGGAGCAGAGAATGATATCCCTGCCGTTCTCAAGGCATGCTTATCATTTCTGGCTGCCAGCCAAGCTCGGATAGTTCTCATCAACCTCGAAGACCTCTGGCTCGAGACGCAGCCACAGAACGTACCGAGCACTAAGAAAGAATACCCAAACTGGCGGCGCAAGACACGATACACTTTCGAGCAGTTTTGCCAACTGCCTCACGTAGTTGATATACTACTGACTGTTAACGAACTTCGTAAGCGGAGTAGGCACCGGGGATGGCAAAGGGAAAAACGCGTAGCAAATCGGGCTCAAGAACTGAGTTGAAGAGGAGAAATCTGCCGGTGTCATCAGAAATAACCCTTCTGACAGAGGATGACCTTTACCTTTTCAATGAAGGTACTCATTTTCGCTTGTACGAGAAGCTGGGAGCGCACCCAGTGACCGTTAACAAGCAAAAAGGAACTTATTTTGCGGTGTGGGCCCCGGATGCCAAGCATGTGTCCGTTACTGGTGACTTCAACGGCTGGGATAAGGCCAGCCATCCTTTGCAACCCCTGGGACAATCAGGAATCTGGGAAGGATTTATCCCGGGGATAGGCAATAGTGCCCTCTACAAATACCACATCGCTTCCCGCTATAAGGACTATAGAACCGGCAAAGCTGACCCTTTCGCTATCTATAATGAAATACCGCCCAAAACTGCATCTATAGTCTGGGATCTTGAATACACTTGGGGAGACCGGGAATGGATGGAGAAGCGGCGGCAATGTAACGGACTGGATGACCCAGTGGCTATCTACGAGGTACATCTGGGCTCCTGGAAAAGGGTGCCCGAAGAAGGGTATCGCTCCCTTTCCTACCGTGAGCTGGCGCCTCAGCTTGCTGACTACGTTCAGCAGATGGGCTTTACTCACATCGAGTTTCTCCCGGTTATGGAGCACCCTTTTTTCGGCTCCTGGGGCTATCAAACTACGGGCTATTTTGCACCCACGAGCCGCTACGGCACTCCCCAAGATTTCATGTACTTGATTGACTACTTACACCAACATGGAATTGGGGTAATTCTGGACTGGGTGCCCTCACACTTTCCCACTGATGAACATGGGCTGGGCTTCTTCGACGGGACACACTTATACGAGCATGTCCACCCCAAAAAGGGCTTCCACCCTGACTGGAAGAGCTACATATTCAATTATGGACGGTCTGAAGTGCGGAGCTTCCTCATAAGTAGCGCCCTCTTCTGGCTGGACAAGTATCACGCCGATGGCCTGCGTGTAGACGCAGTCGCTTCCATGCTCTATCTAGACTACTCCCGGAAGGAAGGAGAATGGATTCCCAACAAGTATGGCGGCCGTGAAAACCTAGAAGCCATTGATTTCCTGCGAAAACTCAATGAGGAGATCTACAAGAACTATCCTGGTGTGCAAACAATCGCTGAGGAGTCTACTGCGTGGCCCATGGTGTCACGACCAACATATGTCGGCGGCTTGGGTTTCGGAATGAAGTGGGACATGGGCTGGATGCATGATACCTTACAGTACATGTCTCGCGACCCTATCCATCGAAAATACCACCACAACGATTTGACCTTTCGTATGCTTTACGCCTTCAATGAAAACTTCATTTTGCCTCTCTCCCATGATGAAGTGGTTTATGGAAAAGGCTCACTTTTGGGAAAGATGCCAGGCGACGATTGGCAAAAGTTCGCCAATTTGAGGCTGCTTCTAGGATATATGTATAGCCAGCCGGGGAAAAAGCTACTGTTCATGGGGGCGGAGTTGGGCCAGTGGCGGGAGTGGGGTCATGATGGGAGCCTGGACTGGCATTTTCTCCAGTACCAGCGACATGCCGAGGTGCAGAAGTGGGTGGAGGCTTTGAATCAGCTTTACCGGAGTGAGCCTGCACTTTATGAGCTAGACTGCGATCCGGCGGGCTTTGAATGGATCGATGCCAGTGACGCCTTACAAAGCGTCATCAGCTTTATCCGCAAAGGCAAGTCAACTGATGATATTTTAGTTGTTGTCTGTAACTTCACCCCGATGACTCACTTCCAGTATAGGGTTGGTGTCCCTCGGGGTGGTTTGTGGAGAGAAATCGTCAACGGCGACGCCGCCGAGTTTGGCGGTAGTGGCGAGGGTAATCCGGAAAGTATACAAGCCCACAAAATCCCGTGGCATGGCCGACTTTACTCTCTCGAAATTACGCTGCCACCACTGGCGGTCGTGTGCTTTAAGAGCGGGGCTCAGAAGACGTGAGCAAGGAAAGCCGCTTGGGCGCTACATATTTGGGCAATGACCAGTGCCAATTCATCGTATGGGCACCCATTATTCAAAAGGTGGACGTGCACATCGTATCTCCGAATGAGCGACTTCTGCCTTTGGAAAAGAACGCCCAGGGCTACCATCAAGCAATTGTTGAGGATATAGAGCCAGGTTGCCTATACTTTTACCGTTTGGACTCGGAAAAGGAACGCCCTGACCCAGCATCTCGCTTCCAACCCATGGGCGTTCATGGCCCATCTCAAGTAGTGAATCCCCATTTCTCATGGGAGGATCAAAACTGGCCTGGATTGCCTTTAGAGGAATATATTGTTTACGAACTGCACGTAGGAGCCTTCACTAGTGAAGGCTCCTTTGACGCTATTATTCCCTATCTTGATGAACTAAAAGGTTTAGGCATTACCGCCGTGGAACTTATGCCTGTCGGCCAGTTTCCTGGGAACCGCAACTGGGGGTATGACGGCGTATACCCTTTTGCTGTGCAAGATTCCTATGGTGGACCTGAGGGATTGAAGCGCTTGGTCAACACCTGCCACCAAAAGGGGCTGGTGGTAGTTTTGGATGTCGTTTACAACCACCTCGGTCCTGAAGGGAATTACATCGCTGACTTCGGTCCGTACTTCACTGACCGCTACAAGACCCCGTGGGGCGCAGCGCTCAACTTCGATGGACCCTATAGTGATGAGGTACGCCGCTTTTTCGTTGAAAACGCCATCTACTGGCTTGCTGAATTTCACATTGATGCTCTCCGGCTAGATGCACTCCATGCCATACTGGATATTTCGTCCTACCCCTTTTTGGAGGAGCTTTCTGTGGCATTTCACAAGCAGGTGGAGCAAGTGAAACGAAAAGCGTATCTCATTGGTGAAAGTGCCGCCAACAATGCTCGCCTTATAAAGCCACGGGAACTGGGAGGCTATGGTCTCGATGCCCAGTGGAACGATGATTTTCATCACTCCCTTCACGTGCTGCTGACCAGTGAGCAAAACGGGTATTATCAGGACTACGGCCAGCTTCAGCATCTGGCTAAGGCATTTCAAGAAGGTTTTGTCTATTCTGGACAGTATTCCCGTTACCGGCAACGGAGGCATGGCGTCTCCTCTAGGGACATACCTGCTCATCAATTCGTAGTCTTTGGCCAGAACCATGACCAGGTGGGCAACCGTGCGAATAGTGAGCGTTTGAGTCGACTTGTC
>Ga0315545_1001394_pt1 | contig 23589 bp, 22 predicted proteins | sample SalMarSW160210MG_FD_203096 | JGI IMG/M metagenome (GOLD analysis project Ga0315545, IMG submission 203096) | Salt marsh sediment microbial communities from the Plum Island Ecosystem LTER, Massachusetts, United States - Salt Marsh Sediment SW1602-10 ...
ATCGAAAACTATAAGAGTCTCGGCATCCTTTACCGCCTGGCGAAGCTCCTCGAATGGGAAAGGCCTCCAAAGACGCAAGTTGACGAGCCCTACAGATTCCCCTTGGTCCTGCTTTGCATCTATGGCAATCTTTGCTGTCTCACTAAAACTCCCCATAGTCAGAAGCAACGTTCTGGCTCCTTCTGCCTTATAGGGCTCGACGGGCTGATAATAACGGCCAAATACATCCCCGAATTCTCTGAACCCTTGAATTATCACATCCTTAGATTTCCTGAGAGCTACCTCTTGAGCTACCTTCGTTTCTGCATATATGTCAGGGGGACCAAAAGCTCCATGGGTCATAGGCTGGTCAGGGTTCAAGGCAAAGGGGTATTGGAACCTTGGCAGAAATCCATCCACCTCTTTCTGTTCTGGCAAGATAACTGGCTCTGTTACGTGTGACAGATGGAATCCGTCAAAATGAACCATTACGGGGAAAAGGACTCTGGAATCTTCACCGACGCGAAAAGCCCAAAGGGTCATATCAAACGCCTCTTGGTTGTTCTGGCAAAATACCTGGACCCAGCCAGTGTCTCTGACAGCCATAGCATCGGAGTGGTCTCCCCAAACGCTTAGGGGTGCAGAAAGAGCTCTGTTGCAGACTGTCATGACTATGGGATATCTCATAGATGAAGCAACGTAAACAACTTCATGCATGAGTTCCAAGCCTTGACCTGCAGTAGCAGTAAAAGTCCTTGCCCCTACCGCAGCAGATCCAAGGCAAGCACTGAGGGCAGAATGCTCCGACTCCACAGGTATATAAGCTGCGTTCAGTTCACCATCAGCCACCATCTCAGCAAGTCTCTCGGGGATATGCGTCTGGGGTGTTATGGGATAGGCAGCAATAACATCAACATCAGCCATTCTGGCTGCCTCAGCAGCAGCATGCGATGCTTCTAACCCCACTCTTTTGCTCATTTCTCTTCCTCCTCTGTCATAGTTACAGCTCCTGCAGGGCATATATCAGCGCAGATGCCACAGCCCTTACAGTAATAAAGGTCAGCCTCATAGTATCCTTCCTCAGAGGGCTTAACAGCGGCGTCAGGGCAATAAATCCAGCACAGGGCACACTTAGTGCATTTCTCTTTATCCAGTATGGGCCTTTCTGTCCTCCAGTCACCGGTCTCCCGAACACTAGCATTTCCCACCTCTGTTACGATATTGCCAACTTCCATATCCCTCCAGGTAAAATCAGACCCCGTTTTTAGCCTTTTCTCCGTCATCTCTTACTCCTTTAGCACGACCTCTTTGTAAGCTCTTTTCATGGCCTCGATATTTCCCTTAGCCCGCGCTCCAAATCGTTCACGTAACTGCTCAACCATAGAATCGATCTTCACGGCGTCAGTAACCTTTAGCAGCGCGCCTATCATAGCGGTGTTAGTGATAGGCATCCCGATAGTCTCTCCGGCGATCTTCTTAGCGTCAACCGTAGCTACAGGCCATTTATATCCAAATTCAGACTTCACTTCAGCGGGCGATTTCCTGGAATTAATTATGATATTACCATCTTTCTTGAGCCCCGAGGTCACGTCAACCGCGTGCAACAAGCCTGGATCGAGCACGACCACCACATCAGGTTCGTCGATAACTGTCCTGGTCTTGATGAATTCATCGCTTATCCTCAGAAAAGCAAGTACCGGCGCTCCTCTTCTTTCAGGTCCAAAGCTAGGAAATGACTGTGCATATCTGCCTTCGCTTATAGCAGCACGGGCAACTAGCTCTGCCGAGGTCACCGCCCCCAGCCCTCCTCTGCCATGCCATCTTACTTCAAGAAGCTCAGCCATAACACAACTCCTCCTTATCATACAGAGAGGCAGTTCACCTTTGACTCCCCGTTCAGTTTCGGGCATCCTTGTAGCTACCCGATTTATCACGCCCTTCTCTTCTAGCCATTGCCAGCAACTCAAAGGCGTGCGGCAATCCCGTACTGCCACAAGATTGCTTTGGCTGGCTTCGCCAGCCTCGCAATAATAAACGGGGGCCAAATCAACCGGGCAACTAAATTCTTAAACAACCCAATTACATAGCGCCCCTGAAGGGACTCGAACCCTTGCACCTGGCTCCGGAGGCCAGCGCTCTATCCTCTGAGCTACAGGGGCCAAAAGTACAAGAAGACAACATAAGATGGTAACACAGTATGACCCGCTATTCAATGCCCACTCCCACTGATGCTTTGACAGCTATCGCTACGTTATTGTATCATCACACGAACTCTGCTAGACAAGAGTGGGAGGAATGGCGTCTGGAACTGTGTTCCTCAGACCTGAGACCATACTGGTATTTATACTGGGAGTAATAGCTTTCAGTCTGGATATAGTGGCAGGAGTTCTGCTAGGCAAGCTAATGTCTGTTCTGTCAGGGCGGAAGATCAATCCTATGATAGGTGCTTGCAGCATTTCAGCTTTCCCCAAGTCGTCCCGTGTAGTACAGAAACTAGGACTGGAGGCTAATCCTCACAATCATCTGCTGATGCACGGTGTCGGAGCCAATACGGCCGGTCAAATCGCCTCAGTACTAGCTGGTGGAGTCATGCTGATGCTCGTGCCTATGTTCAGTTGACGTGACATATCATGTCTATAGAAAGAACTTGGCACAATTTGAGCGTAAGCGAAGTCATTGACTCGCTAGACTCACGAATTCAGGGGTTGACCAGAAAGGAAGCCGAGCGCCGTCTAGCTCAGTTCGGTCCGAACGAACTGGTGGAGAAGGAAAAAACCCATCCTTGGATGCTTTTTCTAGGGCAGTTCAAAAATTTCCTCATTATTATTCTTTTGGTGGCTGCTGTTATCTCTGGGGTACTGGCGCTCACGGGTGAGGGAGATATCTGGGACCCTATTCTTATTGTAATCATTGTCTTCTTCGCCGCCGGCTTGGGTTTTGTTCAGGAATATCGCTCGGAAAAAGCTATGGAGGCATTGAAACAGATGACTGCCCCTAGCGCCACTGTGATACGAGACGGGGAGGAAGAAGAAATCCCTGCCAGAGATTTAGTTCCTGGAGACATAATTTTGCTGCAAACCGGTGACCGCATCCCTGCTGATTCTCGTCTTACTGAGGCAGTTAACCTGAAAATTGACGAAGCACCCCTCACCGGAGAATCTGTTGCCGTGGACAAAACGACTCAAATGATCTCCGGTGATATACCTGTAGCCGATAGAAAAAACATGGCATATATGGGCACTACCGTGGTTTACGGTAGAGGTAAAGCGCTGGTGACTGGCACAGGCATGGCTACGGAGTTTGGCAAGATTGCCGGTATGCTCCAGGAGGTAAAACCACCACCGACACCACTGCAGGTCAGCCTGAACAAGATAGGCAAGATATTGGGAATTGCCTGTTTAGCCATCTGTGCCGTTGTAGCTGGTGTGGGAATTATAGTTGGTATGTTCAGTCATATCCTGGAAGCCTTTATCTGGGGGGTTAGTTTAGCTGTAGCTGCTGTGCCTGAAGCTCTGCCTGCCGTGACAACCATTTGCCTTGCCCTGGGAGTACAAAGGATGGTGAAACGCAATGCTTTATTGCGCCGTCTGCCTGCAGTCGAGACTTTAGGCTGCACCACCTTCATTTGCTCTGATAAGACTGGGACACTAACCCAAAACGAGATGACCGTGCGAAAGATTTATGTTAATGGCAAGACAATAGACGTAGGTGGTGTAGGCTACGAGCCTGAGGGAAGTTTTTATCTCAATGGCACAGCAATCACCCCACGAGACGAACCTCACTTAGTTCGATTGCTTCGAGCAGGAGCATCTTGCAATGATTCCCACCTTACTAATGCTGATGGACTTTGGCAGGTCCGGGGAGACCCTACAGAAGGAGCTCTAGTAGTCGTGGCTACTAAGGCAGGAGTAAAAAGAGAGGAACCAAGTGCTCCTCGCATATCTGAGGTCCCTTTTTCCTCAGAGAGAAAAAGGATGACCACTATTCATGACACCTCACAGGGCGTAGTGGCATACTCTAAGGGGGCGCCTGAAGTTATCTTAGATTCCTGCACTCGTATCTATTCCGAGGGCATAGAGCGAGAGCTTACGGGGCAAGATAGAAAAGGAATATTTCAAATGAACCAGGAGATGGCTGCCGGAGCTTTGAGGGTTCTTGGTCTAGCATATAAATACTTGCAAGGTAAAAAGCAGAGCAGCGGGGTGGCAGAGGGGGCAGAGAAAGAAATGGTTTGGTTGGGCTTGGTGGGGATGATCGACCCGCCACGAGAAGAGGTGAAGGGGGCCGTAGCGTTATGTAAGCAAGCCGGAATCGAGTCCGTTATGATTACCGGCGATCATAGATTAACTGCCGAAGCCATAGCTAGGGAACTGGGCATGTTGGGAGAAAACGACATGGCTGTCAGCGGCAGTGAGCTAGATGAGATGAGGCAGACGGAGCTAAGGAATGCTGCGGAAAAGATCAAAGTCTATGCCCGTGTTTCGCCAGCGCACAAGATGCGGATCGTAGAAACTTTGCAGAGCAAGGGACATGTTGTGGCTATGACGGGTGATGGGGTGAATGATGCCCCGGCCTTGAAGAAAGCTGACATTGGTGTAGCTATGGGCATCACCGGGACGGACGTGAGCAAAGAAGCAGGAGCTATGATACTGACCGACGACAACTTTGCCTCCGTCGTGGCGGCGGTAGAGGAGGGGAGAAATGTCTTTGCTAATATAAGAAAGTATCTTATCTTTCTTCTCGCCTGCAATATCGGTGAGGTCTTGCTGATGCTGATAGCGTTTGTTATCGGCACAGCGACTGGATTGTACAGAATTGTGCCTCTGGTAGCTTTACAGATTCTGGTTGTGAATTTGGTTACCGATGGTCTGCCGGCATTGGCCTTGGCAGTAGAGCCTGGCGAGCGAGGTATCATGCGGCGCCCGCCGCGCGACCCCAAGAGAAGTATCTTTGACAAAACTATGGTGAATTATCTCCTGGGAATAGGGTTCTGGACTATGTTGACGTCGCTAGGGATATTTCTCTGGGCAATCAACTCAGGAAGAAGCCCTCTGGAGGCACAGTGCTTGTGCTTTGTTACCTTGGTAAGCGTGGAGCTTTTCAACTGCTTTAACTGCCGCTCAGAGAGACTCTCTCTGTTTCGCATGAACCCTTTCGGCAACAAATGGCTCCTGGCGGCAGTAGCTTCAAGTTGGGCTATCGCTGTGGCTATAGTTTATGCACCTTTCCTTCAAGGTCCGTTCCACACTTACTCCATGAGCCTTCAAGATTGGGGAATAGTATTACTGGCTGGCGTGTCAGTACTTATCCCGGTGGAAATAGCCAAGCTTATCATGGCACGGCGAACTCGTCCTTCTCCCAAGGTGGTATAATAGCCGCCGGGAGAGGTGACCGAGTGGTTGATGGTGCCGCTCTCGAAATTTGTGGGTGGGGGTGGCAGGCTATGGTTTCACGTTCAAAATAGAACGTTTGTGTCAGTTGGCGGGGAGGCGGTTCATTCGTGGGATGGTGTCTGGTGGGCGGTGGTGATGTTTAGTCCGTTAGCAAAATGTTAGCAGAATGGGTGCAGATTCGGTACCTCTGCCCGTACCATTTTTGGTTTTTTGGGGGAGCGCTGAGTCTAGGTCGGGCTAGAGTGGTCTGTGCTGCGTCGCCGCCTTAGTGCCAACAGGGTTGCACCGGCGATAAGAGCCGAAAATAGGGCGATCCAGGGTAGCAGCACACGAGACTTGCTTATTGGATGTGTCTCCCAACCTACGGATCCACCGGGGTTGCCAGGGCCTCCTGGGTCGGTGATTTGTCGTGGGAGGTCGTCAAAATCCCCGGTCCCGCCATCCTTGAGTGTGATTGTTATGATGTTGTCGCCATTGTCGCTGCCGATGTCAACGGAATCCCACAAACCATTGTGGTATTTCCACCACTTGGTGCCCTTTGGTACGGGCTGTGGCACTTCAATGGTCATGGTGACTTCCTGTCCGAGCTCCAGTCCTTTGACTGTGAATGAGAATAGTCCGTGTGGAAACGTGACGCCAGCGGGGGCACCGGGCGGTATTGCGCACAGTGCTTCGAGATCCTCGGTCATGCCGTTGCTGGAGGTGAACCAAGCCGTGCCCGTACCGGTGGCAGTCTCAACCGCAGCAAGTACCTTTCCTGAGATCAAGGTATCATCAATAGTGCCGTCACCATCGGAATCTGTCTGGACTGTAACACCTTCCTCACCTTTGGAGAGAGCCTCCCAGTTGATGCTGTATTGATGTGTTTCTGCGTCTGTCATGGGAATGGCAGATGCAAGAAAGGTAGTGGTTTCTCCGTCGTGCTGGTAGGTTATTTCAAGTCCATATGTGCCTTCACCGGTGCCTACTACTTTCCAGTGATAGGAGTTGTTAGTGGAGAATATCATGACCTTATTAGTTAGATCGTCATAGCTTGAATCTGGAATGTCCTCGACCGCCTGGCCGTCAACCAGTCCTGTAATGCGCCCTTCGGAATCATAAACACGTAGTTCACCAGGGCTGAACAGGCGACCCAAGTATAAGTCTGGCACTGGTATCGGCTCTTGGCTGAAGCTTGGTGCGTTCAGGATCGGCCTGACCATCGGACTGGTCAGACGGCATAGCTCGGTGTGGTTCATGTCGCGTATGAAGAAACGTGGTGCTGTTGACTCGGGAATTTCATCTAATCTCACACTGCTCACGTGTACAAGGCCATCGTTGTCTTCGCCAAATAAGGTACAGAGCAGCGCCCCAGTAATGCAGAAGTAGTGTGTCGGGGGGAAGCAACCTGGATTCAGACTCCCGCATCGGTAGAAGTTTCCTGCGATAGCTGAGTACTCAACTATTTGGCTTTGACCAGTCACTCCTGAGTTCAGGTGAGTGAGAAATCCTGAGTCTGGCTTCATCTGTTGAACCGATGGCCAATTAACAATCACGTCGCCAGGTACGCCCGGTATGTACGGGATCAGCGAAGCAATATCGGCTCCGTCGTTTGGTGTGCCAAGCATGACGAGCTTCCTGATATCGTTGCGATACCATTGAATTCCGTCGAGATCTTCATGTTCAATGTAAGCTCTGGATACCAATCCGCCCATGCTATGGGCTACTATATCCACTTGACTGACACTCTCCTCCTGCGTTATCAACTGAATTTCGTCTGCGAGACAGTCGGCGTATGTCTCAATATCCAAAGCTGTGCCATCACATGTATAGTGAGTGTAACAGCTTATGTATACCGTAACACCGTTACCCTCGAGTCTCTTCATCGCAAAGTCTGGGTCGAAACCCGGATCATCTGGGTCACAGGGTCCGGTCCCCAGGCAAAGCCAATCGTATTGGTCGTCATTTTTCACGCTCTGGCCGGTCAAGTATTCCGCCATGTCGCCCCAGATGTCATCTAGCTCAAAAGACGTCAGTTGGAATCCATGCACAAGGAGAACAGGGGGTCGCTTGACAGTCAGATCGAAGGTTGCGCTATCAGTCCTGCCTAGATCATCCATTACGGTGAGTACTACCGTGAAGTGTCTTTCGCTGCTCCCCGCAGATAGTAAGTCAGCGGGGTAGGTGTGCGTACATATTGGAGACGTCGTCCCGACCGGCGCGGTTCCGTCATCAAACTCCCACAGGTAACCAGTGATTGTTGAGGCCCCGTCAGAAGGCGTTGAGCCAGATGCGTCAAGGGTTATTTCTTGGTCAACTACAGGGCAGAAGGGGTAGGAAGGGGAGAGGTCGAAGTCTGCTACCGGCTTGTTTTCCTGTGGTGTCGCCTCGCCCAGATTCCATTTGGCAAGCTCGACCTCGAGGCATGCTGCTACCACGGTGCCGTCGGATTTAAGCCCAACCGTGTGCTCTTCGCCTGCAGCGACCTGGACAATGTCCGTCCAGTCACTAACGTTGCACTCCCCGTAGTAGTTGTGGCCCACGGCGACCACGGTGCCGTCGGACTTAAGTCCCACCGTGTGATGACCGCCTGCGGCAATCTGGATAATATCGGCCCAGCCGCTGACATCTTCCAATGCGTCTGTGCTGACCACGGTACCGTCGGACTTAAGCCCCACCGTGCGATCATAGCCGGCGGCAACCTGGACGATGTCCGTCCAGTCGCCGACATTGCATTGCCCATAGTAGTTCCATCCCACAGCGACCACGGTGCCGTCGGACTTAAGTCCCACCGTGTGATCGCGGTATGCGGCAACCTGGGCAATGTCCGTCCAGCCGTCGGCATTGCTGCACTGCCCGTAGTAATCGTATCCCACAGCGACCACGGTGCCGTCGGACCTAAGTCCCACAGTATGACCATACCCCGCGGCGACCTGGGTGATGTTTGTCCAGCCTGTGACATTGCACTGCCCGTAGTAGTTGTAGCCCGCGGCAACCACGGTACCGTCGGACTTAAGCCCCACCGTGTGCCTATCACCTGCAGCCACCTGGATGATGTTGGTCCAGCCACTAACGTTGCACTGCCCAGAGTAGTTAGACCCCGCGGCGACCACGGTACCGTCGGACTTAAGTCCCACCGTATGATAGTGGCCTGCCGCGACCTGGACGATGTTAGTCCAGTTGCTGACATTGCACTCCCCATTGGCGTTGCTTCCCACAGCGACCACGGTGCCGTCGGCCTTGACTCCCACTGTGTGATGGAAGCCTGCGGCGACCTGGATGATGTCCGTCCAGCCATCGACCTCGCACTGCCCTCCGTCGTTCCATCCTACGGCTACCGCTGTTCCATCGGACTTAATCCCCACCGTGTGTAAGTATCCTGCGGCGACCTGGACGATGTCCGTCCAGTTGCTGACATTTAACTGCCCATTGTCATTATAGTAGGCTCCCGCGGCGACCACAGTGCCGTCGGACTTAAGCCCCACCGTATGCTGTTCGCCTGTGGCAACCTGAGTGATATCTGTCCAGCCGCCAACAACTTTCCACTGATGGCCGTAGTCGTCTCCTACGGCGATCACGGTGCCGTCAGCCTTAAGTTCCACCGTGTGATCGCGGTATGCCGCGACCTGGACGATGTCCCTCCGTACGATTACATTCAGCCGCCCGTGGGAGTTCAATCCAAAGTTCGATCCCACGGCGACCACAGTGCCCTCGGGTTTAAGCCCCAACGTTTGATCGGAGTACGAGGCGATCTGGTTGATGTCCGTCCAGTCGGAAACATTGCACTGCCCAAAGTAATGGTAGCCTACGCCGACGGCGGTGCCGTCGGATCTAAGCGCCACCGTCTGAGAAGAACCTGCGGCGACCTGCACGATGTCTGTCCAGCTGCCGACATTGCACTGGCCCCAGTAATTGCCTCCCACGGTGAGCACCGTGCCGTCGGACTTGAGCCCCACCGTATGAGAGTAGCCTGCCGCGACCTGGGTGATGTCCTCCCAACTGGCGGCATCGCACTGCCCGGACCGGTTGTCTCCCACAGCGACCACGGTACCGTCGGACTTAAGCCCGACCGTATGACCGTCACCTGCAGCGACCTGGGTGATGTCCGTCCAGCCACTAACGTTGGACTGCCCGAACTGGTTGTCTCCCACGGCAACCACGGTACCGTCGGACTTAAGTCCCACCGTATGGTAGCGGCCTGCGGCGACCTGCACGATGTCTGTCCAGCTGCCGACATTGCACTGCCCGTCGTCATTCCATCCCACAGCGAGCACTGTTCCATCGGGTTCAAGCCCCACTGTGTGCCTGTAGCCTGCAGTGATTTGGATGATGTCGGCCCAGCCACCAATGTCGCACTGCCCGTAGTAATCGTATCCCACAGCGACCACGGTGCCGTCGGACCTAAGTCCCACCGTATGATAGCCACCTGTAGCGACCTGAGTGATATCCGTCCAGCCACCAACGTCGCACTGCCCGTAGTAGTTGTGGCCCACGGCGACCACGGTGCCATCGGACTTAAGTCCCACCGTATGAGAGCCACCTGTGACAACCATGGGCGTTACATTCGGCGTAGGAGTATTTAGTGCCGTTGCAGAGTCGGGGCTGGACACATCCGTCACTGGCGTGGCCGGCAAGGAGGTGCCGCAACCTGACATGGAGAGGACTAAGCCAAAGACCGAAGCAAAACTCAGTAAGGCCTGTAAGAGAATCCTTCCGTGTTTCATTGTCGCGCCTCCATCATTCGGTGATTTGGGTTTATGGCCATAGTGTGAAGGATGCCAGGGATGCGATTGTCTTGTCACGTGTGCACGGGCGAACGTCGTAAGTGTGGGGACTGAGAGAACCTTTCCACAAACGCTTGGTCGCCACCGCTGCATCCTTATGAGAACCGTGAGAACTGGTACTATTGTACTATGCCCATTGGGATGAGTGTCAATAGGCCTAACCTGGCTTCTCTTACCAGGCGGGGCGCTTTTTTGTGGCGGGCCAGTGGAATTCTTGGTTTAGGGAGGAGCTGGAGGCGAGCATAGGTGGGGTGATGGGGCGTGATTGGCGGGGGCGCGGCGTCCATTGGCAGATTGTTAGCAAAACGTTTGCAGACACGAAATTGACCGCCTGCTGTCGTAACAGTGTTGCTGATCCTTTAAGAGCCGAGTTGAAGCCCAACTGTATTGAAGATACTATGCTGACGATTTGGATTGAAACAATTGAATTAGCTATTGTTCGCTGCTGTCTTGCGTTGCGAGCCTGAGCCAGCTAATGTTGTAAGCATTCAATTGTTCGTATTTTTCCGGTGAAGAATAGAGTCGACTGTTCTTTGCTCCTTTATACCACCACTCCCATTCCTTGATGATATCCCTATCAATGCTTTGATTCTTGAAATGCATCTGAACGTAGCTTAGAGTATGCGTGAAGAATGTCGTGTAGGGATGAGGAAACTGCCCCTGCCCAATATCCAAGGATTCATGTAGGCTGTGAACCCCCTGCCGGTACAGTTCTCCTGTCCCAGCAGCTCCAATGTAGTCTGGACTGATAGCTGTTCTGAGCAGAATTGTACCTAAGGTATTTAGCGTAAAAGGGTCACGATTGCGATGAACGGCCGTTTCTGCGTAAGACCTAGCAGGCTTCAAGTGATTCATGCGTGACTCGGCTAATGCCCTTTGTTCCCAATAGCGGGCATCCCAGTCATAGTAGGGGAGAAGGTCAGCGTAAAACCTCTGGGCCAACTCATGATTCAGCCGGTCCAGAATGATTCTTTCGTCCATAAGCTCTTTAATTATTCTATAGTACAGCGTTTTTTGTAGGATGGCGGAGATTGATATGTGTGGAGACAGGTGAATGGCCAAAGTCTTTGCCGATCTGAAGCGTTGGTCGTTGTCCAACACTTTCTCTATGATGCTACTAGCAATAACACGGTGCCTTGCCTTAAGTCCTTTCTGCGTCAAGAAAACGATTCTGAAGAGCTTGCCTTTCGCAGACACTTCGCCGGTGATTCTATTCGCGGGGATACCGGTGGCCGATGATGCTACACCTATGGGAAGGGGGTACCCGAGAGAGTGAGTCATACACACCAGAGCGTAGAGGTGTTTCAATTCTTGAGGCCGTATATCTTCAAGGTATTCTTTTGCAATTCGGCGCACAAACCCGGGGCCACCCTCCAAGTCTGCCATCGCCGGGAATAACTGTCTATTTGACGTTTTCCGGAAATAGTCTCTCTGCTCTCCGATGAATTTCCGCGTTATTTTGCCGAGACGGCCTTGGGTTTTAAGCTTGTCAATGAGTCTATTGATATCCGCGTCCGATAGGCGCCCCAAAGGAGTCTTCTTGTATTTTTGTAGGAAATTGTGTTCCAGTTCATCTATGATCACTCCTTCGCGGCTGGCTCTCTCGGTGGCAACTATGAGGAGCTTGACTTTCTCCTGTCTGCAATCCCTGCACAGTTGCCCAATTTCTGCAAGGAAATCGGCGATGTCATCGAACAGAAGCACTGTGTTTGGGGAACGTCTCAGCCACCAGACTATCGAGTTGATGTTCGGGCGTTGCTCCCCACGAAATAGGAAAACGTCTTTGCCTAGACTGATCAGATCACGTGCAATTCTGAGCAGGATGGCTGACTTCCCCGACCCTGGGTCACCTGAGAAATAGTAAATTCGCTGGTCGGTCTCACTACTATTCACAAGTGGCACCAATTCCTGGAATATATTTTCTATGCATTCGAACCTAACGTCATAGTCGTTGAGGATGTCAGTCCAGTATGGCTCGTAGCCAGCGTAAAAATCATGGCCAAATGGAACGACCTGGTCCTGCTTATTGGGCTTCAGAAGTCGGAACTGCTCGAGAAATACTCTTGCCTCGAGTGGCAGTGTTGGATAGCTGCCGGGAACCACCGTCCTCGCGAGTTTGGTCTCTAAGTCTACTACGTCAGGGGTCAGCCTCTCTATGAAAGCTTTGGCATCGGACTTGATGGGTATCAAGCCATACCTTTTTAGCTCGGCGCGTAGGAGTCCCGTGATTTCTCTTAGGACGATTACTGAAGGCCTGCCGAGCTGTTCCCTAGACTTGTTTCCTAGTCTTATTGCTTCAGCGAGATCGATTTCGTCTCTAACTTTGGCTCCGATTATGATGAAGGGTTCTCCCTGATACTCATCGCCAAATACTGGATGCCATGTCTTCCTTGTAGTGATAGCCTTTACGTATTCGACTATGGAGAAGATGAGATTATCAGTGCCATCGGCAACTCCATGTAAATGCACTATCTGGACATCGTCGTTCTCTCTACCCAATTCAATAAAAGGGTCGCTCCACGTACAGCGGTGATACTTTCTTCGAGTGGTTATGTCCCCGGTGTATTTGACAAAGGCATTCTCAAGAACATCGTCAACGTTCAGTGTCCAGATTCTTCTCCAGCCCAGGCTAAATATGGAGCCCTGCCAGCTTGGTGTGCAATTAGAGAAGCGAGCCTTAAAATACTGACTTCGGTTTCTTTTGTGTTGGTCACGCAATTCCTCAATGTTTTCATAAGCACGCTTGAGGTCGACATCCTCTCCATCGGTCTTTAAGCCGAAGTCCGTTACCAGCTGATTCGCTAAAGCACTTGAGTCAGGGATCAGTTTTCCATCACCACCGAGGCAGTCTGCGTTAATGCCAGCGCCGACCAGCAGGTGGTACTCGCGCCTAACCATTCCCTCGATTAGGTCTTGCCAATCGTTTTCGCTTATTCCCTCAAATGGGCACATATGATAGTCCCAAAGAAAGAAGCATAAAGAAACCTGGGAGTTGTGTCAATGCATAATGCCATTTCGTCGCCTGACTGCACTGTCGGATGGGATGGGCAGCGCAGGATTCCTGGAGTGGGGGATGGTCCGCGGGTATTGTCTGCCTGTGGGGGAGTGTGCTTTCGGGGTGATGGGGCGTGGTCGCTCGTGCGGGGCGGGCATTCGCTTAAGTTTAGTCTCAGGATTCGTTCGCAGGACCCTATGCGATCGTGTCACTGGATTTTCCCCAGGGTGAGCAGTTCGATCGATAAGATGTCTGATGGGCGCAGTACATACACGGTGCCTGTAGTGTTAGAAGCCCGTAGGAAGATATAGTCAGAGGTCCTCGCTATCAGGGAGAGCTGTTGTGACCTGTAGGTCGCGTTACCGACTGGCAGCCATTCTATCCCATCAATTAGCTTTCTATCTGCGTATAGTTCGACTTGTGGGAAATCGCTAGGGTTGGTTATTTGAGCCTTATATGCGCCCCACGCCTGTCCAGTCATGTAGGGGGTGAAGAGAAGCGTGATGACCGCGGCGGCAGTGAATATTCTAGACTTAACCTTGCCGCTTCTTATCTGTGAGAATGTGGCTCTATCAAAGTACAAAAGCATTATTAGTATGGCCAAAATCATTATGCTGGTCAGGAGTATTCCCAGTACTACCGGCGTTTCGATGATAAGGTCGGGCCTGAAAATCCACCAGTACCAAAACAGTGCCAGCATTAAGGCGTTCCATACCAGATAGATAGTGCCGCCCACGGCCGTGACTCTAACGATCCAATCACTGGAGGGTGTATTCTGCTCCGCAGTCCAGCTGCGAGTCATCAGGAGTCCCACCAATACGGCAGTGAACGCTCCCGTTATGAAGATCGTGTCGACTTGGGCTCCAGAATACATGTAGTCTTGCAGTTCAAAGTGGACGAAGCCGGCGGGAACACCCAATGACCTGAAGAATCCATCGTAGTATGCTCTCCCAACATAGTACATCAGATAGGCGAGCCCCGAGATGCCACCGATCAGGGTGAGGAGATGCGTTCTGGTAAAGGGTGGTGGAGGGGCCGCGCTTATTGTGGCTCCCACTGATGGTGGAACTACTGGCGCCGGGGCTGCTACTGGTGGTTCTTCGGCCTGCGTACCGTTGGCGGGAGGCCGACGATGATGTTTTCTCCACTTTGCGCGCACAGCAGCGATGATGTAGAGGGGTATCACAAGGGCGATGAATAGCCAGACGAATGTGGAGACCGTAAGCGCAACTAACCCAACAAGGCTCCTACCAAACAGGGGGTTGTCTGGATGGAGGATCAGTAGCAGGAAATATGGCCCGGCCAGCAGAAGATCTATGAATGCTGCCAAGTAGGCGGATGCCTTCAAGATTCGTTTGGATGAAGTCTTTAAGATGGCTCGTACGCTGATTCCTTCTTGCTTCTCCGCTGACCTGGCTTCTTCCTGCGTACTCATGTTGTTACCGGTCGCGACCGTTCTACAACCTAGAATTTAGCCCTCCAACCCTGTCTTGTCAAATGCAGGGGATGCAGCGCTTAGCTACTTCGTCTCCTTCTTGAGATTAGGAGCGTCGTAGGGACTGGATTGCAGAGTGGCGACCAAGTTAGCATGTTCATGATTCGCCACGGCCATTCTCAAGGGACGTCCAGGAGGAGCTTGAACATCAGCCAGGAGCACGAACGCCAAAGGCCCTAGGCATTGGTAATTCCACTGGCCTGCGCGGACGGGCTTGATAGGGTGACTTTCTGGCGTTTTGTTTGCGGTGGTCATATGTTCTGCTGTTGAAATGATGCAGCGCACGTGAGGCGATGGGGCGTGATTGGCGGGGGCGCGGCGTCTATTGGCAGATTATTGGCAGGATGCTGGCAGTCGTGAGGAGTGTAAGGTCGACTTCCAGAACCGCAAGCGATTGGAGTGGTGGGGCTATATCACTCCGACTTTGGCGAGTTCTTGCATTAGGCGCACGAAGCGACGCAATTTGCCCATATCCTCAGTACGCAACTCATCAGGATCGAAATGCATCACTTTGTTGCGGATTTGCCGGACTTCCTCTAAGTCCTTGCAGAACTGCGATCGGGCAACAGCCAGTTTGAGCCTATCCCATCGTTCGGGATCTTCTAGGAGCCGTAAATATTCACCAAGGGTGAGATCAGATATACTCTGGATGTCGTCGTGTACTCTTCCTGGTTCACAAGTCTGCCTAACTTCGTCGATTCTGTACTTATCTTCAATCATACGGCGAATGTAGTTCTCTATCTCTCCCAGTAGTAGAAACGGCTCCGCAAGCTGGCGGAACTCCTGGCTAAGGTCAGTGGTAGTAACTATGCCAGTCACGATACCCTCGGCGTTCCGGATGAGGACATACCCATGTCTCACAATGTCGTCGATTGCACTAAGAAGGGCAGCGTCCACACTGATTTCATGGTGCCTCACCATACACTCACGCACAAATCCGCATTCCTTGCCCAGGGCTAACCGGGTTCCAATAGATGCCCAGGTGACGATCCCTTTGATTTGTCTATCGTTTGTCATAACGGGAAGCTGAGAGTAATCGTGGGATATCATCAGCTGGGTGGCCTCAGATAGTGGGGCATCTGGGTTTACCGACACTGGGGGCTTATTCGCAGACAATAGTTTGCCTATTCTATATGTTGGGTCTGAAGAAACTTCTGTGATCGGTGATTCACTCTCTGATGACGAGTCGCCGGTTTCTAGCTGAAGGGTTATGGGAGAGTCAATCCATACAGAGTCAAAGTCCGGCTTTGTTATTAGATGGTATTCTTTGAGCTTAGAGCGGATGAAGGCGACGTTATGAATGCTGCGACGTTGTGCACCGAACCATTCGATGAAAGTCCTCGCAGTTACAGGCGACGGCTTAACTCGACCTTTCTTAATCTGATTTACTGCTTCACTGAGCTTCTTGTCATATTCTGTTGCCATGGACCACCTCTTAGTCGAGGGTGGGAGAGCCCCTTTGATTCCTAGACTAGCATAGGGCAAAAATATCGTCAATCTTGTGAATGTACGAATGTAGTCGGGGAAAACAGGGATATAGTAGCAGTAAAGGAGGCAGGCGGCCTCCGTGTGTTCACAAGAGGATTTTACACGCAGGGCACCACCCTGGAAGCAGTTCATCTGACAGAAGAATATCTTGTCTTGCCTATGGGGGACTGTGCTTTCGGCGTGATGAGGCGTGATTGGTGGGGGGGCAGCGTCTATTGGCAAATTATTGGCAAAATGTCTGCAAATGTGAGATTGGTTGCTTGCCTCCCATTTGCGCACTTCTCTTAGTCGGGCGCGACGCAGTTGTGCATATTTATCAGCACCGTCTCGCTTTTTGACGTGGGTAAGCAGGTTTTTGAGCCAGTTCACTGGTTTCGTTGCCATCTCTCAGGCTGACTATTCAAAGTCTCCAGCCGCTTTATTGAATCAATATTGAGCGACATTAGTCTGTCAATGCTAAGAGGTCGGTAATCTATCAACTCCACCGATACGTTTATCGTTTTTCGCTCACCGTTGATAAAGGGATAGTTTTCCACGTCATTATTGTGTTTGTGCCCATGTATTATCCAACCGTGCCAATCTTCAAGTTTCCTCTTCTGCCGTTCGGTCTGGTCCGGGTCATCGGGGTCTGGATTGTGGATGAGCAAAAAGTCATATCCGTTACTGTGCAACTCCTCGAAATCTCGGAGTTGTATGCCGCCTCCTTCCCGGTCGTGACCTCCTCGAATTGACACTATGACTCCCTCAAGTTGTCTGATCCAGTGTTGTGCAGGTTTGTGTCCCCATCCAAAAACCCAGTCACCCAGGAAATAGACCGTGTCATTCTTACCGACCGTACCGTTCCAGTTCTTCTTGATTGTGTCGTTCATATCGGTAACGCTCGAGAAAGGTCTACTGCAATGTCCGATTATTTTCTTGTGATCGAAGTGGGTGTCGCCGATGAGATACACAGATTGATTAGAGACTGCCAGGTGCTCTTTCCGTGGCGCACCCCGTAGTTCCCTAAACTCGTTAATCGTTTTCCTCCACCAATATCTGCCTAGTGCTTGGTGCCGAGACAACATTCTGCCAAGGGTCAAATCATATTCGGACTGGATGTGGCTTCTTCTTCCCAGAATTGTGACCCTGAGGAGATGTTGACTTATACCTGGGGCTTCCTCCTCAGTTTTGAAGATGTTCTTCTCTATGATGTTGACTAGTTTGCCAAGGAGTGAAATTCGGCGCTGCCTGAAGGTTTCCAGGCTGCATTTGCTTTCAGCGTATTGAGCCAGTTTTTCAAACTTAGCGGTGTCTCTAGGATCGTACTTCCCGATCGAGCAGTGGAATCTGTATTTTGGCTTGCGGTCATAGGGCGTGCATGTGTCGCCTATCCGCCTTTCGAGCCCGACTAAGCCTTGCGCCAAGTCATGCCGAAATTGTTCGAGCTCGGGCGAAGGCTCGATGTCGAGATAGAGCCAGTTTGCGTCCTCTACCTGAAACTCACCGCGCTTAACGCCGAGCTTGAAAGGGACTAAGGTGTGCTTCCGACCAGCCTTTTCTAGTTCCCGAGCTACGTTACGGAGATTATGCGTGTCGGCCGGCCCGAATAAGGTTATGTGTGGTACGAACCTTCGCTCCTGTAGTCTTCTCACCCCAAGTCTGCGAGCCTCTCGAGTGGTCCGGGCCCTCGCCCACTTGGCGTACTCCCTAGCATAGCCGTGTAAACGAAATTCGATTAAAAACCTAGCCATTCCTTGACCCTAGCGGAGTCTCCCTTGTTGCCTAGTCAGGTCGGTCTTCAAAGATCTCCTTTGGCTCGAAGGCAGCCTGTCCTTGGAACGTAAGATAGTCGAGTTCTTTGAAGTTGTGGACGCGAGCTACAACGTTCCTGGGAAACTGTCTTGCTCTCTTGTTATATTCCTGAGCCACCCGATTGTAATGCAATCTTGTCCTGCGAAGTCTTCGTTCTATTCCGGAGTCTCTTCGCATCAGGGATATGTGCATCTGGTCGGCCTTGAGGTTGGGGTACCTTTCCAGTATGGCTTGAAGTTTGAAGTAGTTGTTTTCAACTTCGGAGGCAAGTCTCACCTTCTCGTTGAGGTCTGCATCTCTGGTCCATCTACTTCTGGCTTCAATGACATCCTTCAAGGCCTTATACTCGTGGATGTCGTACTTCTTAGCTATCTGTGCCAGGGCGTGTATGTTGTCTAGTCTCTCCTGCATTAGCACGTCGACGTCTGCGAATGTGCGCTGGGCCCTTGTAATCCAGTACTGGAACTTGTTGTAAACGCTTACCCATGATTTGATCAAGATTCCAACGACTGCTGCGAGGAGAACTCCTACCACGATCCAGATAATTGTCTCTGCTGCCATAGTGCGCCTCCTATACCTGGAAATAGTCCCTACTGTTGAGTTTTTTGGGCTTGATTTCAGCTTCGAAGTAGCGGACCATCTGCTTGATTGCCTGTTCCTTGGTCTTGAGCTCGTGTACAAGCTTGTAGACCTCGACGATCTTATCTTCTTCTTTTGACAGATCTATCTGGATTTTAGCCATATCCTCACTCCTGAAGGAGTCAACAGTAATAATATGATGATATTTTGTATATCATAGTATAACATGGTGTCCTATCCTTGTCAAGGGGGGCGCCAGGGGTTTGTGGGGCGCGGCGTCCTTTAGCAAACTATTAGCAAAATGCTAGCAGGTGTGAGGTTGGTTGCTTGCTGTGGTAGCAGTTTGGTTTTTTGCGCAACAGAGGGTATCAGCACACTATTCGTGGCTACGCTGGTCAGGATTCCGGAATTGGAACGATTCCCGCAGTCAATTTGTAACACTGACCCTGAAAGGGTCCACCTAGACTTATGGTGAACAAGAGAACGTCACGTGGTCCAACGTTAGCAGCTTCTCTAGGGTGCACACCCAAATCCAGACTTCTGAGTCGGTGTTCCCATACAGGATCCGTTATTGCAAGATCATACCTTGCTCGGTTGAGACTAAAAAGAGCGCGAGTCTGTCTTTTGCCCCTCATCGACGTATCTATACGCCATGAGACATCCGTGGGTTCAATAAGAGCCAACGATCTCGGAATGGGTTCAGCTTGAAGACCCGAGAGAGAAACCCTGTCATTTGTGTTGCCAAACAACTCTGGACCAGGTACCAAAACTCTCCCGAGAAGCGTATATGCTTCCCTTGGATTGAACCTCTTTATCAGCTTCCACCGCTCGTTTCCCAGCACCCAGTTCTCGGGCTGATACGGCTTTGGCCGATGCTGAGATACATGCACCTCAATCACATCGAGGAGTGCGGCTTCATTACCATCGTCTAATACATAATGCCGTCGTAGGAGTGTACCCTCTGAATCCTGACTCACAGGCCGAATCCAGTCATCGGAATCCAATCTTAGACCGGCTACGCACCTTCCAGCAAGCTTCCTTGAATTTGCCAGGCAAATGAATCTAATTCTCATGCTCTTTCAAATTCTCAAATATGGGTTATTTCAATGTCACCCCACTTGCTCTGCAGGTATTCCAGTACCAATCTTCTGTGACACTGATCAGCCGTACGTTCACTGCAAAGCAACACAGTGGGGGAATCAAAGATGCTTCGAGGGAGCCTAATCTCGACCTTTCTTGTCGTCATGAGAGCGAAGAAATCTCTCTCGTAGTTGGCCCAAGAACCACGGGACTTCCTATAGGCATCCAGGATCTCCTGCGTTGGCGCCAAAAGCGGTTCATGTTTATAGCTGACGCCACAGATAACCTTTAGGAAATACCGTAGATCGTCCTTCTTTGTGAAGCCTGCCAGTTGTGAAGAATTGTTAAGCCTAATGTCGATAAGCTGTCTTATTCCAGCTTGCTTGATGGCTTCGAAAAACTCTTCCGCGCTCCGTTTCGTGAAGCCGATCGTATAGACTTTGCGGATCTCCAAGACGCCCCCTTCTGCTCCGAGAACATAGCGAGTTGCGACGAAGCGATGGACTCTCGAGCGTTGACTTTTTCAAGTTGTTCGTCTGTTTGAACGCGGCCATCAGCTCTTATGTGCAGCACTGTAACACCGTTCTGTCCCACAACTCGTCCGACCAGTAGGTAGCGATGGCATTCGGAAGGATCCTCTTCGCTGCACATCAGGGCTATTCTGCGGTTTTCCGATCCCTTCAACAGTCTTTTGACAGCTCTCAAAAATAGTGGTGACCTGGCCATCAGGTGGTACAAGGCGTGGCCTTCCTTGTCATACATGGAAGACTCTGGTGGCCTTCCGCCGAGTTCGTTACCCATATACAAGTACTTTATCCCTCTGTCGGCTAGGGCCTTCTTCAGAGTCATAGCGTTAAACTGAGTCGCGAACCTAGAATGAGGACTTGACCGAACATCTACGAGGATCTGAATCGAGTTATCGGTTAGCAGCTTCAAGAATCTTCCGCTGCCCTGGTTAGAATGACCTATCGTAAAAATCAGCTTCCTATTGTCATCAATCATGAGCCACCCCCATGAAATGAAGCTGCTTTCTTTCTAGTCCCTCTCCATCCACTAGCCATTCTGCGCGATTCGGCTCTAGTGAAGCTATCGGTCCTTTTTTGGAACTTAGTTTAGTATAGCATATGATCAGAAGTGGCAACAAAAGTGTTCTGGTTAGCCTGCAACCGAAGTTAGACACCAGATTTCCAGCGACACCAGACCAATGAGGCCCGGTACAGATCAGGTATTACTCCTTAGAATACGCTAGAGCTGTTCAATCGAACAACACGTGTGGCAGAAGGTTTAATGCCGTTTCTCGGACCTGTCGGGCGGATTCAAGGGGGTGGCTGTTTTTTTGAAAAAAAATCTTTTTGGGAAAACAAATCGCGGCAGTTAAGGGCGCCCTGACCTGGATGGCTGGAGGGGGCATTGAGACGACTGATTAGATTTCTGTGCTTTGCTTCGGTTTTTGCGATCTTGCTGGTTTTTGGTGGTGGTTCCTCACCAGGGTCTGCGGAGCCGGCGAGGAGTGAGAGGCCGGCGCCGATTGAGATCGGTGCTTCCGGCAATTCGACGTCGTCGAACTCGAGCTCCTGCGCGATTATGATCACGATGACCGGTATGCCGGGTGACCCCGGGGACTTGACGAGCAATAGGAATGGAGAATCGGGTTCACCGTGAGTGAGATACTGGTTGGACTGAAGATGGTTTTCGCGGGCGGCCTCGGTTCGGCCTATCGATAGTGCAATAGGTAATCAAGCAGGGTTACCTTCTTGTAGCGGGTCTCCTGGCGCTGTCTTGTGACTGTTCTTTGCTTTTCTACTTGCCGATACTTGGTTACGGTCCCTTCCTTCTCCACTTCCTTTGTGCTGGGGGCAACATCATAGCTCCACCACTCAAAAGCGCAGTTTGGAGGATCTGGACTATCAGCAGTAAGCGTGGCGGTCCTTGTGCCATGTGGTTCCAGGCTGAGTTCTTGCTGGTCAAAGACAAGCTTGGGGCCAACGTAAATGCTGCCCGGTGCTATGATAGTGCAGTCGTAGCTGACATAGAGTTCCACAGTAAATATCCCAGCGATGCTGTCCTGATTTCGCACGGTGACGGAAACAGTGGTGGCCTGCCCCTGAACATCTATGTCGGTGTCAACCACTTCATAATCTAGTGGGAGAGTCTCGGTGTAGGATTCGGTTTCCTCATAGGGCTCGTCTTCGTAGTAAGTCTCTGTTTCTTCGTAGTCGACGGTTACCTCGTAAGGCACTGTCACCAGGGGAACAAAGCAAGCGACAACAGCTAGCATGGCTACTGTCGCTACTATAGTTATACCAATAGGTATGCGAATCCTCATTTCGGCCTCGTCTCTCCTCGTCAAATATATCATATGGGACTTCAAGGGAGCTGTCAAGACAATTGGCTTTGGCTGCAGGCGAGGGCTTGCTGCCTGTTTTTGGTAGGGGAAAGGAGCTCGAGGAAAACGGGTTCGGGGTTGTCCTCGAAAAAAAGGGCGAGGCCGTTACGGCCCCGCCCTGATTGATTCCTCGTCGTCCCCGGTGAGCCCGAGCTCGAGGCAATCCATTAAGGCGTCCTTCGCCTTGTTGATGGCGTCGGTGAACTTGGTGTCGCAGTAGGGGATGGTGTCGATGTCTTGGAGGTACTCGAGGGCTTGCTCATAGTTCATCGTTCGTCCTCCGGTTGGTCGAAGTACTCCTTGATCTGGCCGGCCATGAACTCGTCCAGGCTGCCGGGGTCGGCGTTCTCGATGCAGGACGTCAGGTGGGCGTCGTTGTCCTGCTGTCTGGCGCGCTCGGCCTTGGCGCGATTGTGGAGGGCGGTGCTGTCGAGCTCGAGGCGGCCGAGGACCTCGGTTAGGTTCTTGAGCCTTCGGGCAACGCCGTCCAGGTCGTTTATGATCCTGGCGTAACGCCTGGTGATGGGTTGCATACGACGTAGTGTTGCCTTTTTGTACATGGTGAACCTCCTTTCTGTTTTGGGGAGGGGAGCTGGCCCCCCCTCCCCTGGATGTCAGGCCTTCCTGACAGGTGGCAGCCATTGCTTGCAATGCTGGCATTTCCATTCCTGGCGGGCCTCGCCGGTCTGTTTGTCGGTCCACTTTATGAGCTCGGTGTTGGTGGACCCGCAGTTGGGGCAGACGGGCGTTGGTGGTGGGAGCTTCTTGGAGACGTGCGACGGCAGCTTGCCTTGTTGGCGGAGCTGCTGGGCCTTGAGCTCGGCGTTGGCGATTTCCCTGTGGGCGCCGTTCTGGAAGGGGCCGGGGATCTGCTCGCAGATGGTGCCGATGTCCAGGAAGATCTCGTTCAGGGTGTCGGCAAAGACGTTGATCCTGGCCTCTCTCCCGTCGATGGTGACCTTGACCTCGGCGTGGTACCTGGTTTGTCCGTTGGGCATGGTTGTTCTCCTTGTTTGTGGTGGGCCTCTCACCCCACCTTGTCCTCACTGTCTGGTATGGGTGAATTGAAGTCGATGTGGGTGACTTGCTTGAGCTCGACGAGCCGGCTGTAGCACTCGTGACCGACCATGTGCTTGAGGTTATTGCGGTCGGTGAGGTAGCGGAGGAACATGGGTCGGGCTGATCCGCAGGCGGCGCAGCGGGGCTTGGCGTCGATTTCGATCAGGGGCGGGATCTTGCTCTGCATCCCTGGCCAGTAGACCTCCAGGAATCCCTCGACTTCGCGGAAGCTCCTGAAGTCATCCCACGTTGCGGTGAATGGGCCGAACATGGCGGCGAAGGTCTGGAGCTTCTGCTCCCATGTGGGCCTGGGTTTGGCTGGTGCTTTGGTTGACATGGGGTACTCCTTTGTCGTTTGGCGGGCCTCTCACCCCGCCTTGTCCTCGCTGTTGGGCTGTGGGCTAGTTTTCGTAGGGCGGATCGGCCAGTCGGCGGGCGAGTTTCTGGAAGCGGGCGTAGAGCTCGTCGAGGGCTATGGACCAGAACTCGAGGCACATGTCCTCGCCGACGGTGCCCCATTCTTCCTCGACGGCGTTGACGACCCTGGCGGCGATTTCGTAGGGGTCTATGCGGTCGCCGAG
>Ga0315545_1001397_pt1 | contig 23564 bp, 19 predicted proteins | sample SalMarSW160210MG_FD_203096 | JGI IMG/M metagenome (GOLD analysis project Ga0315545, IMG submission 203096) | Salt marsh sediment microbial communities from the Plum Island Ecosystem LTER, Massachusetts, United States - Salt Marsh Sediment SW1602-10 ...
AGCAAAACCTGTCATCGATCCTGCCAAACATAGGAATAATGCGATTAGAATTATCTTTTTCTTACACATAATACACCTTCTCCAATAAGAATTAAAACAATGTGTTTTGGTCACACACCAAAAACACTAGTTGCCTTTAACAAGCAACCGGATTTTAAAGCCTGAGTCTGCTTGTCTAGGGCAACTCCATAGAACAAACATAAAAACTTGCTCCCTCACTCGACTTACCGTTGTAGAACAAAAAAAGTAGTGATGTTATTGAATTTTCTACCTCCTTCCTTAAGAAAAGCCCCTTGCGGGCCGTTAAGTGAAATGGAATCATATCGCCTCCGCGATATAGTTTAGACCACTATCTCTTAAATCACAGGGCGTCCCTGCCAGAAACAACAAAATCTTGTACACCCTATAATAATTTATTTATACTATATTTAATTCTACAATTCAAGAAAAATTTGACATTTCAGCCTTATTTTATTTCTCCCTGAAATGTAACCATTTTGGCCTCGAAAAGCATAAGCTCAGCATCTTGCTATCAACACCCTGTCCCAAGGCCTCATTGCCATCCTATCCGCTCGCTTACCTGCCAAGATTTGGCAAAAACAGCTAAAATCATCGTTTGGCATGAAAACAACCGGGGCCTATATCGAATCGATATAGGCCCCGAAATGATACAAAACAATGCTGTTCTGATTCAGTGCTTCCTCAATCGAGAAAACTAATAACAGAATCAGCCGTTGCTCATTCGTCAAGACCCGCCGCGTACTTGTCCGCAACCTGGGCCTCAGATAGGGCACAATCGTAGATGTTGAACTCATTGATCTGACCGATCCACTCCGGATCGCCGCCATAACCGCCCTTGGCCAGCAAAGCATAGTTGTTGCTGACACCACTGAGCTTGTTTGTCTCAGACAGAGGCGTTGAGGCTTGCAGCACACCGTCAATGTACAAGGCGATATCTGTATCGCTGATCGTACAAACCATGTGGTGCAACAGACCATCGTCATACTCAGGACCATCAGCACCACTCTCAACATTGTAGGGTGCAGCGTCTTCACCGACCGAAATCGCCGCACGGCTCTTGTCATCGCCACGGGCGGAGGTCATAAAGAAGCCATCGTTACCCACACCTGCGGAAGGATCCGGATCGGTCGAATCACCGAAGTAAGCCAACATACTCCAACCAGTGTTGGCATTGGCGGTGGGGGTATACCAGGCCTCGATCGTGATTGCATCAAAGGAGTTGATGTCAATCACGTCGCCAGGCATCTCCATCCATTGATCTTGAGCAGTTGTTACCAGGGCTCCATCGACGATGTTCGCATCACCGACTAATATGCCGTCGGCGTCGCCAACACTATCGTTGGCCGTCCCGTCCTCGAACGTGTACGAATGAACAGGCAAACACGGGCGCTCCGCAAGGTAAAGAATCTCACACTCAGACAAAGCACGGTCGTACAACCTGACCTCATCGATCATGCCGTCAAAGCAGCGATACGGCATCCAGCCGCAATTGTTCCCGCCAATCCACACCTCGGATTCGTCCACATCGATGCCATCCAGGTTGGGATTCGTCCCGTCGAGTACGCCATCGATGTAGATTTTGCCACCTTCGATTGTGTCGTACGTGCCGTACACGCAGTGCCACTCGTCAAATCCCACCTGCGTCACTGAGTTGGCACCCGGCCAGCTGCGGCCGGAGCCTCCAAATGCAAACTGGAATCCGGTGGTGGTATCGTAGGTAGCCAGTCTCCAGGTCTCGTCGCCCTTGGCGATGATGGCACGCCAGACGTCGGGGGTCGAGCGAATGTTGACCCACGCCCCAACGGTCATCGCGTCCGTGAAGTCAAACAGCGAGCTGTTCCCGCAGTTCACATAGGGACCTTCGGCACCATCTGCAGAAGGCAGCAAGTCAATCGCCATGCCATTATGTCCAGCCACGAATGTTGCTGCGTTACCATCTCCAATAGTTTCAAGAGTTCCATGTAATCCATTACCGGAGCTATCATTCGCATCGTTCTCTAATGCGTAGTAAGCCACAAGACCCTCGGTACCAGGATCGACCGGCTCCGGTTCAATGCCTGCAAGGTACATGATCTCATACTCAGACAAGGCACAATCGTAGACCGTCACTTCATCGATAAGGCCATCCCACCATCGAATTAAATCCCAAGGATTGTTGCCAATAAGCATGCTCTCGTCATTGATACCTATAGTCTCTGTAGTGGGCTCGCTCCCATCAAGCGCGCCATCCAGATATATATCGATGTTTGTACCATCAAATACTCCAGCAACATGATACCACTCGTTGAGATTGACCGCAGTGGCTCCATTGACTCCATAGGTATCGGCTGCTGACGCCCACCAAGTGATACCAAAGTGGAAACTTGGATCCAGGTTCATGGTACTAAGTCTCCAGGCGTATTCACCCTTAGCAGCGATAACTTGCCACGCATTAGTGCACGCCCTGATATTTACCCATGCCGCAACCGTCATCTCGTTGGTGGTGACATCGAATAGTGGATCATAACCGCAATCCACGTAGTCATCGATGCCGTCGAGATCCAACGCCATGCCATCATGGCCTGCGACAAATTTCGGCTCACCTGTATTCGGATCGCCCATAAAGGTACCGTGCAACTCGTTGCCGGAACTGTCATTCATGTCGTTCTCCAATGCGTAGTAAGCCACAAGACACTCGATGCCAGGATCTACCGGACACGGTACCTCGGGCACCGGCTCAGCCGCGACCTCGTATCCGATGCCGTCGTACCATGTACGTCTTGCACCATTCAGGTGGTTCGGTTCGTCGTCGACATAGACGCTGATCATGTTGGTAACCCCCGTGGTGCCGAGATTTACCTGCCACAATGTCTGATTGTCTTCGGTCAACATTGGCACAGGCTCCTCAAAGTCTTCCGCGACAGCCACAGTTGCCTCTCCGTTGGGATCATTGGCGAGGTACATTGGTAAATCACCCACGGCATCAGCCAAGGCAGCTTGTATGCGCCATTGATCGCCGTCGGCCCAGAAGTAGACGTACACATTGTAGTCGTCCTCCGGCACGGCGACCATAGTTACCAGACGCGGACAATCTTCCGTGTTGCCGTCGCCTGCCCAGTCACCACCAGACTCGAATATGGTGCCCGCATTTGCAAATGCCCGTACGCGCCAGAGACCATCAGCGCCGCTACCACTGGTACCTACATCAACAGCCGTAAAAACGCCGCCCGCGGCTAATGCGGTATTGCCCAAATCACCATCAGTCGCATCAACATAGACGATCCCAGCTGAGGTGTAAGTTACGAATGCGAAGAGCAGCACCAGAACAGAGAAAATTAATCTCTTACACATAATACACCTTCTTCAATTAAGAGTTAAAACACTGTGCTTTGGCCATACACCAAAGCACGAGCTGCCTTCGACAAGCTCTCTACTTTCTTGTGAAAGTAAGAAGTAGACATTCGTCCTGACATTTAGTCCTAACTTGCTTGTCCAAAGCAACTACATAGAACAAACATAAAAACTTGCTCCCTCATTCGACTTACCGTTTTGAAACAACAATAAAAGTAGTGATGTTTGTGAGTTTTCTACATCCTTCCTTAGAAAAGGCCCATATTAGGCTGTTAAATGAAACAAAGCCATATCGCCTCCGCGACATGTTCTAAACCACCACATCCTCAATTACAGGTCATACATGTCAGAAACCGTAAAAGTTAAAACACCCTATAATAATTTATTTATACTATATCTAATCATCCAATTCAAGAAAAATCCGGCTTTTCTGCCTTCTTTCTTTCATTGGGGTTATTAAATCCAGGCCTTTGATTCCGTTTTTCTTTGATATGTAACCGTTTTTGCCTCGAAGATCAGCCGCTCAGCGCCCTATTATTAGCGCCCTATCCCAGGGGTCTATCACCGTCCAGGCCGCTCGCTTACGCCCAGGTTCGGTAATGGACCGCCGCTGGGAATTGGCCGGGCTTATAGTTTGGACGGATTAAAGCCGCATTCATGTACATAGGCAGAGGATATTCAGCTTTACCCAGCTCTGCTATTCGATTCACGTAGCGCGCGTAGTGCCAGGCCGTGAAGATTTCATCCATTTGCAGACCTTTGCCAAAGACTTCTTGCCAGGTCCCAGACGTTTTGAAGCCGGCAAACTGCCAAAGCTGGCAAAACTCCGGTATAAGTGTGTCCTTGTGCTGTACAAGGTAATCCATCAGTTCTTTCGGCACCGATTCACTAAAGAGCTTATTTGCCACATCACTTTTATCCGAGCTTCCGGTATCATGACTATTTCATTTTCAACCTGTATCATAATGACCGTATGTTCTTCGCCGTCCACCTCGCGGATATGCCGCATCAACGCCGTAAATGCACGAGCACCTGCTGCGTCTGTGCTACAGCACGGCGAGGAAGTCGAAATTGCCTTCTTACGCAGCGTTCAGGGTATAGGGTTTAGGTTATAGGGTATAGGTATAGGATAGTGTGAATCAGCGACAAATCTTTCTGACTCTATAGCGCGGGACCCCGGGTCACGGGGCACTGGCGGCCAGATTGGATTCATATATTCGAGGCTGCCTGCTGCGACTGTGCTACAGCACGGCGAGGAGGAACTTGAATTGCCAATGCCAAGTTCACCCCCCAGCATCAGGAACGGTTCACCGTCCACGATCAGTTGTGTTGCAGTTCCTTGTTTGCGAAGATGAGGAATTTCGCTGCCTTCGCAACCGGTGGCAATTGCCATCAGAAAGACCACCAGCATAGCTCTGCCGCAGGTACACAGCCTCAACGGATTCAGGGTGAAAATGATATGATTTAACATCTTCGTAACCTCCTTGCTACAAAACATATCTGAAGGAAACTGAGACAGCAAGAAAAATCATAATCCAATTTTCGGTTAAGGAGCTTATTATTATGCCACAAGCAATTAACACAGAGAACGAATCTCAAATTGTAAGTGACGTTGCAAAAGCAACACGTTTGTACGGGTCTCTTCGGCGCACCATGCCGCGAAATCGAAAGGACCTGAAAAACTATGTCAAGGTCTTCCTGGGCATTGACGTTCCCGACAGGCGTGTATGTCCCGAGCACAATGCGCCCATGGACTATCTCTGGCACAGCTTCTCATCGGATTTTTCCGAATGTTTAGCCCCCCAGTTTACTGGGGGGTCTTCACGAGCAATGAGTAACCAGAGACGCGTCACGAAAAATGCCGACTGCGTCGTCTGGGCCAATCGCACGGGCGGCAAGACCGAACTCGCTGCCATCGCAACCCTTCTGGACTGTATCTTCAAGCCCAACTGCCAGGTACGAATCCTTGCAGGCTCGGGCGAACAGGCTGGCAGAATGTATCAATACCTGACTGAATTTTTGCGGCATGGCTTTGAAGAATTCCTCGCCGGGTCCGTGCTAAAAACGAAGTGCCGATTTGTCAATGGCTCAGCGGTCGAGGTACTGACGCAGTCGGCCAGAAGTGTCCGCGGCCAGCACGTTCAGAAGCTTCGCTGCGACGAGGTCGAGCTGTTCGACGACGACGTCTTTGCCGCCGCCAAATTCACCACCCACAGCACGAATAATCTGACGGCAGCAATGGAAATGATAAGCACCATGCACAGGCCTTACGGCCTGATGCAGCAGGTAGTGACATCCGCGCCAAAGTTCGGCACGCCCATTTTCAAATGGTGTATATGGGAGGTGATTGAAAAATGTACCGATAGAAACTGCTCGCAGTGTCCCTTGGCTGGTGACTGTGCCGGTAAGGCAAAAAAGGCGAACGGTTATCTAAAAATCGACGACTGCATAACGCAGATGCGCCGTGCCAGCAGAGCAGGCTGGGAAGCTGAGATGCTCTGTAAGAAGCCTTCGCTTGAAAATATTGTGTTTGATGAATTCGACCCGGCTGTACACGTCTCTCTGGTCGACCATGATCCTAATTTGCCACTGTACCGGTCGCTCGACTTCGGCTTTGTCAATCCGTTTGTTTGCTTGTGGATTCAGGTTGACGGTGATGGCCTTGTGCGTGTGATAGATGAGTATGTTCGCAGTCGGGCTACGGTTGACGTTCATGCTGCTGAGATTAAAGCCCGCACACCCTGCGGCGAAGAACAGGTCGCAGCGACATTTTGTGATCCAGCCGGCGCCGGTGTAAACGACGTCACCGGTACTAGTATCGTTCGTGAGTTACGTTCATATGGAATTGCAACACGTTTCCGCCGTAGCGGCATTTTGCAGGGCGTTGAGCTTATTCGCCGGGCGATTCGTTCCGGCGACGGAAAGAGCCACCTTATCGTTTCGCCGCGTTGTCCGCGTCTTATTGAGGCCCTTCAGTGCTATCATTACCCGGATTCTGCCCATTCCGGCTACGCCGAACTGCCCTTAAAAGACGGCCTTTACGACCACCCCATCGACGCTTTGCGCTACTTCTTCGTAAACTACAGTAGAAACTTGAAAATGATGGCAAGACCGTATTGAACACCCTAAGAAAAATAGGACGCGAACGGCTTAAGGCTCATTAGAGGTGTGAATTGCGCAACTGCTGCAAAAGAAAGGGCTTACGGAAGACTGCACGTTTGTAAGGGAGGTTTATCTCTGAAATACCGGGACTTTTTTGTGAAAATACCAAGAATTTATTGCCGATTTAACACGATATGCGTATAATATAATTGATGCTTCTTAGTGAAGCAGTTCAATCCTAGCCTCATGGCTTAGGATAAGGCCTCTGATCCCGTGAGCCGGCTAATCACGGGGTTATTTTTTGCGCCAGAAGCATTTGCCACACCTCGTTTTCTGTCTGGTATACCGCTGGTCTGCTACATATGCTGAGGAAAACTTCCAGCCGCCCTGTTTGCGAGCATTAAGCCAAACCAGATAATACTCATCCCAAACAACATACAGTCTCTTCACCAAACTCGCAGGCGAATCGCATACGTACCAGCAAGCGGTGCCCGGTATATTGCCCCGAACTACCGCGCCTATCCACCGGACTCTGCTTGCTCGCACTCTGTCGAACCTGTCTTTTGCGTATGGTCTTGTGATTCTATTATAGGTCGTAAAGAATGCATGGCGGAAGCGATCCTCGTAGAAAACCACTGGCTCACCGTCATGTGTTTGTCGCTCACCCATCATACCCGTGTGAGTTTTGCGATCCGTGTAAAGCCTAATATACTCTTGGAAGGTGAGCTTCTCAGCTTCCTCATTTGATAAGCCGCTCAAATCAAGCAACAAGGAAGAAAGGCTTGGATCCACACGTTACCTCAGATATGGTCTAAAGATATTGAACTTATCTTCACTTAGTGGTGTTGACCGGCACAGATTTGTTAAGCCTGCTTGAGACGCGATGTAATCCACCATAGCTTCTTTGGGACTATGCGGTCTGGGGCCATTACAGGCTGCAGCTACAGCGCCAGTTAGAACATCGCAAAGTTGAGCAAGTGGAGTCTCTTTGGAATTGATGATAGTCAGGTCTCTTATCCAAGCACTCCCACGAAGATAACGCTCAAGGTAGGTTTTGAGTGTTGTATAACGATCCGTTCCACGGTTGTTCTTATAGTCCAATAGTATCAAATACTCATTGCCTGGCTCTAACCACTTCTCTAGCATCTCATAGTAGAATTTATAAAATGCCAGCTCGCGGTCTCGGCCGTGGTATTCTTCAAATCTTATCCTTGCTTGTTCAACGATAATAGCTCTGTAACTGATTTCTTTTCTCTCGAAGAAAAAACGAGCTACCTTTTTATAGTCTATGAGTCGTTGCCTACTTACCTTGGTCCATTTCAGCTCAGAATTTAGACCACAGCTTCGCATTAGAGTTCGTAATTGGCGCGATAACTCTGCTTTTTTAGTACGAGGAACTTTGAGACCTCCAATTGACATGAAGCGATGACCTGGCGTTAGCTCATAGCAGCTTTCGTCGCAGTAAATAACGTAGCAGGGCACATTCAAGGTAGTTTCCGGTTTTGACATAGAGCTTCTCCCAAAAAAAGCTATGCAAATTCGGAATATGCTAAGGATGGTATGGTGTAATATTGTTTCTGTCAATATATGTGTTTTCATCTATCGAATAGTGCCCTTGGTTATGATTATAATACTAACGGTCTTTTTGACCAGGCAGCAGTTTCCTGAGCAGATAATGGTCAGCTTTTCTTTGACTTGCCTTCGGCCAGGTTATAAACTGTATGCAGGAAATTAACTTTGGATAGCATTATGAACTACTTGTTCAATACAGAACACATCTCTCAGCATATCGTCAAATACGGTGTGGACGTGCGCCCGGCTATTCTGCCAGACCAGGAAAAGACAAAACTGCAAGACTACGGAAACTGGCTCATCGAGGAATTTCCCGTAGTCTTCGAGACGCTTTTATCCGGCCCAAAACAGCTACAAATTCAGGGCACATTCATCCTTGCCGACGGCAAACGTGCTCAATTCCCAACATTCGTTCTGACTGCTCGCGGGCCAGTTTTTACTTTTCCGGAGCGATTGTTCATCGCCCAGCCAAACGATATCGAAATCCCCGACAAGAATAAAATCTTCCGCAAAGCCCTGGACGAACTTCGGACAAGATTTGCAGATAGAATGGTACCACGCATCGGTGTGGTCAATGAATTAGTTTTTGACACCGGCCAGTTTAACTCGCTCGACATAATAGCCAGCAACCTGAGAAATGAATTATGGAAGGAAAAGATAAGGAATCTTCGCATTATCCTCGAGGTACCAACCGAAGGCAAGAACGTCAATATCGAAATTAGGCCGACTTACTTGAAACCTGCCGGCAAGGCAGCCAATCTACCGGTTGAAGACATGAAGTTCGGCATAATCGTGAACGTAGATATCAACAATCAACAAGCCAAAGACGATTTGGAAAAGCCTATGGTAAACGATATTCTTGCCTTTGCCAATGATTATATCCCCGATGAATTAATCAAATTCTTGAACAACGAGTACTGAACGAGGTGACGTAACAGGTTTCAGGTTTCAGGGCCCAGGGCCCAGCAGCCGTGCCGAAGGCACGGCCAAATTTCAACCATAGATAGGTATAGGATAGTGTGAATCCCTGCCCGTATTTTGTGTCTCTACTGCGATTGGTTGGCTAAAAAACTATTTTGGAAAATTCGGCCACTGCCTTTTTTTGCCATTTGCGAATACAGCTTTGAAGCAGCGGTAGGGCATTATAGTGATAGGTAAATCGTACAAGTTTACACCTCGCATTTGAATGAAGATATATTCGCTCTCAGGCTGGCGGATATATCGTCCTTCAATTTCGTCCTATAACATTGCCAGGGAGAATAGGAAGTGGAAAATATGAAGGCGCCCATTTTATGCGCAAAAAAATAAAACAGGGCCGAGGTGCGGAGGGAGAGGAAAAGCGAGATAACCTCAGCCCTGTTTAAGTGCCATAAAATAATATTATCTCAAATAATCCTAATCCTTTATACTATATTATTAAATTAAATGTTCGTCCTTGTCAATACAATGTTGCTCGAATGAGTCTACCGCCCCAGTTTTGCCAAAAAACGCCTTTAATGGGTTTTTCGGCCTCTGGGCTACGCTTCTAAAAAGAATTTTACTAAACTGCTCACATTATGGCAAGTATAATCCGACTACAAATAATAAAAAAATAGAAAAAAATAAGGGGCTGATTTATGCTCACAGACAATATTCTCGATCTCATCGGGAACACGCCGTTATTGCAGCTAAAAGGCGAGCGGATATTTGCCAAGGCTGAATTTCTTAATCCGGGCGGCAGCATCAAGGACCGGGTGGCTCTGGCGATGCTCGAGGCCGCACAGCGCGATGGCAAGCTAAAGCCTGATTCGATTATAGTGGAGCCTACCAGTGGGAATACCGGCATCGGCCTGGCTCTGGTGGGCAGACTAATGGGCTTTCGCGTCCGCATTGTCATGCCCGAGGGCATGAGTGTGGAGAGAAAAAAGCTGATAAAGGCCCTGGGAGCCGAGCTCATTCTGATTCCTGATGAAGAAGGTTTATCCGGTGCAGTCCGCCGGGTTGAGCAAATGGCCGCTGAGGACAAACACGTTTATGTGCCACAGCAATTTGAGAATCCAGCAAACCCACAGGTACACTATGAAGAAACCGCACGTGAACTCTGGCACCAGATGAGCGGCAATGTCGATTGCTTCGTCGCCGGCGTCGGTAGCGGCGGAACCCTTCAAGGGGTCGGAAAATTCTTAAAAGAGCATAAAAAAGACGTAAAAATAGTTGCTGTTGAGCCGGAAAACCGCTCCGCACTTCTGGGCCATGAGCCAGGGCTGCATCAGATTCAAGGCATCGGCGATGGCTTCATACCCGATGTTCTCGATGTGTCTCTGGTTGACGATGTGGTAGAGGTATCCGACGATGACGCTATACAGACAACACGTCAGCTCGGTACCGATTTCGGATTATTAGTCGGGATCAGCTCGGGCGCAAATGTCTGGGCAGCGAGAAAATTAGCCAAAACCATTACCGGCAATATCGCCACGGTTCTACCCGACAGAGCTGAACGTTATTTCAGCACAGCACTTTTGTGAGTGCTAAAAAACCATTTAATACGCCTAAGGCGTATAAACTATCTAATCATCTTGAAAAAAACTATTCGAAAGGCAGCATAATCTGCCGATAACATATCTGACCTGGAATTGTATGCAACCCAGCCGTGTGTGCTCGGGATTCGTTTTTATACGCCGGAGGCGTTATGTGAAGGGAGCTAATGATGGCCAGGAGCGGGATGCTTCTAAGTATTGTAGTTGTGCTTACCTTTCTGCCCGGATTGACTGGCTGTAATAGGAGAGCGGAGGCGGAAAAGCAAAAAGCCGTTGTTGAAGCGGAAAAAGCCAAGGCTGAGTTAGCCCTGCTGAGAACTCGATTGCGGCAGGCTCAAGCCGAAAGAGATGAGCTGAAGAACACTCTGACCGAGACCCTTGAGAAGCTCGCGGATTCAGACAAGCAGTTGGCTTCTGCCGACCAAGCTCAACGAAAGTCTTGGGACCAGGTCGCTGAGCTTGCTGAGCAGCGTGATATGGCTATTGAAACCGCAGAAAAAACCTTGGCAAAAGTTAAAAAGATGTCCCAGCAGCTCAACGAGCTTGCCCAGCACAATAGTGAATTAGAAGCTACCCTCCTGCAGGCCCAAACTGAGCTTGAAGAATGTAACCAGCAGTTTATAGACGAAAGCGAGCTTGTCCCTAAGGGACTTGCCCCGGAAGAAGAAATAAACGAGCCAGAAGAAGAAACCGAATTCCTCGAAGAGCCGATCGAAGACGAGCAACTCCAAGAAGTTGAAGAGTAGGTCGATTTAGAATCATAGCAGTCTAACCTTCTTCGAGCGGTGAGATTTCTGAAACGCGAAAGAATATCGCCTGTACAATCCCGACAAGAAATATTGCGATTTCAGAATCTGCCAATAAAAAAGGGCTGAGGTCAGGAGGGATATATACATACAAAACCTCAGCTCCCAATCCGTTTGTTTTTTTAATACGCTCTGGGCTGATGAAGGTTCGCCATGTTCTTATTTCTCTCATGCTATTGCAAATTTAGCCAACCAGTCAAAGGCACATCTCTCTATTTCGTCGGAAAATCTGCCATTACGACAACAAAATCGAATATAAACTATCAGCAAAGCCGCTGTTGACCTGCCAGGCGAATCTGGCTATCCTATCGAGGATACGAAAGGTATTCAGTAACTATAGATAGTATAAGGTGATGACCAAGCATAAAGTCATAATTGGTGATTCACGACGAATGGGTGAGTTGCGGGACGAGTCCGTGCATCTTGTTGTTACGTCGCCTCCTTACTGGCAGCTAAAGGATTACGGCCCGAAACAGCAGATCGGCTATAACGACAGTTATGAGGACTATATCAATAATCTGAATCTTGTCTGGAAAGAATGCCATCGTGTGCTTCACAAGGGCTGCCGTCTTTGTATCAACATCGGCGATCAGTTTGCCAGAGCCGTTTATTATGGTAGATACAAGATTATCCCTATTCGAACGGAGATTATAAAGTTCTGCGAGGCCATCGGATTCGACTACATGGGTGCGATCATCTGGCAGAAAGTGACGACCTGCAATACGACCGGCGGTGCAACCATCATGGGTTCATTTCCATATCCGAGGAACGGCATAGTCAAGTTAGACTATGAGTTTATTCTGCTGTTCAAAAAGTTGGGAAAGCCCCCTAAGATATCCAAAGAGATAAAAGAGAAATCCAAGCTTTCCCTGCAGGAATGGAATGAGTACTTCTACGGACACTGGAATTTCAGCGGAGAAAAACAGGATAAACACCTGGCACCATTTCCGGAAGAGTTGCCTAAGAGATTGATTAAAATGTTCAGTTTTGTCGGTGATAACGTTCTGGATCCGTTTCTCGGCAGTGGCACAACGTCCGTAGCAGCTCTGAAACTCGCCAGGAATTCTGTCGGGTACGAAATAAATCACGAATACCTGCCTAGTATACAAGAAAGACTGGCAAGCAATATAGGGATTTTTGACAAGGACGCCAAAGTCGAGACCATTAGCCAGAGACGCATGAGCTGTGAGTATGAGAAGGAGATTCAGGAACTTCCATACGTGTTCAGTGACCCTGTCACCTTCGAGCGCAAGATGGATCCAAAACTTTTGAAATTCGGATCACGGATTAATGGAAAAGAGTCAGAAAAACAGAGATGTCACTCGTCCAATTTTGCTTCGCAAAACTTCGCAAACAGACGAAATGTAAGGCCTAATCGCTAAATTGAGGTGACAATATGGCAACCCAAAGAGAGCGAATTATATCAAAGGCAATAGAGATACTTATATCTGATCCCAAAGGTGTTCGTTATTCAGATCTTTTGAGAGCAATACACCAGGAACTTCCAAACATTCCTATCAAAAGTATTCCCGCGCAAATTTGGGATCTAGATAAACGCAAATCTAAAGAAGTCTATAAACCTGCACGCGGGCTTTTTCGCCACATTAAATTTAGAGGGAAAGAACTTAGCGAAGAAGAAGGGAAACTTCCCTCCGAAATTGAAAAAATAAAGGAAGAAGATTTTTATAAGCCTTTTGCAAATTGGCTTGTCAACGAATTAGAGGAATGCACCAAAGCAATACAATTAGGAGGAAATAGATTTAGAGATAAATGGGGAACACCCGACGTAATAGGAAAGAGAGAACCGCGTAGAAGCGACATTGTTAAAGGGCCTACCGAAATTGTTTCAGCAGAAATAAAAGCAGATACAAAAGAGTTAATTACAGCATTTGGACAAGCTTGCTCATATAAGCTATTTAGCCATAAATCCTATATAGTCATTCCCAAAAGTTCATCACAAGATGACATTTCAAAATTGGATCCTCTGTGTCTAATTTTTGGCATAGGTTTAATTTTATTTAATAATCGTAATGTAGATGAGCCCCAGTTTGAAATTAGAGTCAGACCAATCAAACACGAACCGGATATGTTCTATGTAAACAAATACATGAAGGTGATAGAAAAGGAGTTATTCGGGTAGCGATATGAGAAAAGAGCACTAACGGCGCATAAACCAGAGATTTCCTCAAGTTTGCTTATTGGTCTCACCGCTATTTTAGGATTTTTGCTATGCTTAAAAGAACGCGCAATTGCGGGCAGCTTCGGCTGGATGATGCGGGTAAAAAAGTTACACTTGCAGGTTGGGTACAATCATATCGTGACCATGGCAATCTGGTCTTTTTCGACCTGCGTGACAGGCAAGGCCTAACTCAGTTGGTTTTTAATCCCGAAAAACAACCGGATGTCCACAAGCTGGCAAGGACCGTCCGCTGTGAATGGGTTATAGCAGCCAGAGGAATCATCCAGCCTCGAGGAAAGGGCCTGGAAAATCCAAAACTGGCCACCGGACAAATCGAGGTAGCTGTTGAACAATTTGAGATTCTCAGCGTCGCCAAGACACCGCCTTTTGAACTCGAAGACGCCACGAAAACAAACGAAGAGCTTCGCTTGACTAATCGCTACATTGACCTGCGTCGGCCTGAGATGCAGCGAAGACTCCACACACGTCACCGTGTCACTATGGTTGTGCGTGACTATTTCGATAAGCTCGGCTTCTGGGAAATCGAGACACCAATGCTGGCCAAAAGTACCCCCGAAGGAGCCAGAGACTTTCTTGTTCCCAGCAGGCTGCACAGGAATTGCTTCTATGCACTGCCACAGTCACCGCAGCTTTTCAAGCAGATACTGATGGTAAGCGGCGTCGACAAATACTTCCAAATTGTCCGTTGTTTTCGCGATGAGGACCCCAGAGCAGACCGGCAGGCTGAGTTTACGCAAATAGATGTCGAGATGAGCTTTGTCGATGTCAACGACGTCATCACAATCCACGAGAACATGGTCGCCCGAGTGTGGAAACGCATTTTGGACATCGATGTCCCCATGCCGATGCGGCGAATGTCTTACCAACAGGCTATGGACGAGTGCGGAACCGACAGACCAGACCTGCGATTTGACCTGAAACTACAAGATATCTCCGACATTGCCAAGCAAAGCACGTTCAAAGTATTCACTTCTGTTATTGAAAACGGTGGCGTTGTAAAAGGGCTCTGTGCGCCGGCAGGTGAGAAGTATTCTCGAAGTGACATCGAAAAGACGCTTACGAGTTTTGTCGCTGATTACGACGCCAAGGGCCTGGCCTGGTGCAAGCTCAAGAAAGAAAATGACCAGCTAACGTTTATCGGTGGTGTCGGCAAATTTTTTAATCCTGAACAACAACAGCAGTTGCTCCAGCGCTTCGACGCCAAAGATGGCGACTTGCTTTTGTTTATCGCTGACAGCAAGGAAATTGCTAATAAAGCTTTGGCACCTCTGCGGTGCAAGTTAGGTCGCGAGTTAAAGCTTTATGATCCTCGTAAATTCGAATTCATCTGGGTGGTGGAATTTCCCCTGTTCGAGTGGAATGAAAATGAAAAACGCTACGACTCACTTCACCATCCGTTCACTGCGCCGGTACCGGAAGACTTAGACAGGCTCGTTACGGACCCGGCGAACATTCGCTCGCAGGCTTATGACATCGTGGTAAACGGTTCTGAGATTGGAGGGGGCAGCATTCGTATTCATCAGCCGGAGATTCAGCAGAAGGTTTTTGATTTGCTCAATATATCAAAGAAACGGGCTCAGCAGCGCTTTGGCTTCTTCCTAAAAGCCCTTGAGTATGGTGCTCCACCGCATGGCGGAATAGCCTTCGGCCTGGATAGACTCGTTATGTTGCTTACGGGCACAGATAATATTAGGGATGTTATTGCTTTTCCCAAGACGCAGCGTGGCCAATGCCTGCTGACCAACGCACCGAGCGAGGTTGATAAAAAACAGCTCGACGAGTTGAACCTGCGCACTCAGAGACACTCGCACGTAACTGAGGCAAACCAGGGGCAAAGCTGACGTGCGTTTTTAGTCAATGAATAAAATAATAATCACAATAATCCTGTTTTTTCAGAGTGGTAGAATGTTAGCAGAAATACAAGTTGGATATGGTGTAGTCTGGCTCATAGGTATAGCTTTGCTGGCAGGATTGATAGGACACTATGTGATTTATACATTGCTGCGAAAAATAGCCGGGCACATTAAAAGTGACATCGATGATTCATTGGTCAAGCATTGTTTTCGGCCGTTAAATTGGACCATTGTTGTCCTGATAACTCGTGTGTTTTTGCCGGTCGCAGTGCCGCAGCAATACCTGGCTGTCAGCTATCACATCCTCAGCATTATTTTCATAGGGCTGGTATCCTGGCTATTGATTAGGTCTATATATGTCCTGGAGGATTACGTCATTGGCCGTTTCCAGGTGGGCATAAAAGACAATCTCAGGGCCCGTAAAATACACACTCAGTTTAGGGTCTTAAAGCGAATTGTAATCGCCGTGGTGGGTATAATTGCCCTTGCAACCGTGCTCATGACCTTTCCAAAGATAAGACAGCTTGGCACAACTATTTTGGCATCAGCCGGAATAATTGGAGTTGTAGTAGGCCTGGCAGCACAGAAAACAATTGGAACATTCATCGCTGGCTTGCAAATAGCCTTTACTCAACCGATTCGCGTTGACGACGTAGTCATAGTGGAGAATGAATGGGGCCGTATCGAGGAAATAACCTTAACTTATGTAGTGGTTAAAATCTGGGACCTCAGGCGATTGGTTGTGCCCATTACATATTTTATCGAAAAGCCTTTTCAAAACTGGACTCGCGTTACTGCTGATATACTTGGGACAGTTTTTATATATGTTGATTACACTATTCCTGTTGCAGTGGTTCGAGAGCAGTTGCACATGATTCTGAAGGACTCCGAATTGTGGGATGGCAAAGTTTGTGTATTGCAGGTCACAAATACATCCGAGCGTACAGTAGAATTAAGGGCGCTCGTCAGCGCCGCCGATGCTTCGACAGCATGGAGCCTGCGTTGCGAAGTTAGAGAAAAACTGGTCGATTTTCTAAGAGAAAAATACCCACAGGCCTTGCCCAGGATAAGAGCAGAACTGCATCAGCAGAGTTGACCGGTTAAAAAGCGAATGGCTTCCGAGGAACTGATTTATACGCCTAAGGCGTATTAAATATTTACTAATAACCAATAACCGATAACCAGTTACCAAGTACCAATATGCGAATCAGTTTTAACAAATTCTGGCAGAGGCTATTGAGGCTGCTGCGATTGTCGGAGATTTCATTAGCGCGAAAGTGCCAACTGACTTTCGGCGTAGCAGTATTGTTTACTCTGGCGCTGGCACTTATTCTGCCACTTGTCTGGATGGGCCAACTGATAAAGAAGGATTATCTCGATGCCCAGCGTACCAGGGCCGAGACCATGCTGTTCAAGTATCATTTCCAGCTAAAAGAGCTGAGCGAAACCAACTTGGCTATGTTGGACAGCACCGGCAAAATCATGGATCCAAACAGAGAAGGTATATTATGGTTGCGCTTCACAAAAGAACACGATAAACAGCTCCAGCAACTGACCGAGCAACAAGAACAGTTGGTTGAATCCCTCAGAACAGACGAGGATAGAAACGACTATATCACGTTCACAAAAGAAGGCGGTATCCGCCATGTTAATTACGCCAGAATCATCAAGGCGAACGACAACTGTATTAGCTGTCATAATCCGCAGGGCTCTGCCAGCGCCTTTTCACAAAATGAGCCAATCGGTGCTGTGATTATTCAACAGCCAATCGGCGATTTAGGTAAAACTGTCTTTCTAAATTGGGTTTGGGTAGTTGCCGCTGGCCTTATCGCCGGGGCCGGGGCGATGGTCGCATTTTATATGATAACTCAACGGGTAATACTGCGACCCATACGTCAGCTGCGTGCGATTGCCAATAACGTCGCAGAGGGCAATCTGGATATAAGAAGTGCTATAAAGACCGGCGATGATTACGAAAAACTTGCCAAGGCTTTTGATAATATGCTCGATAGCTTGCAGGCGACACAGCAAAAGCTTCGCCAGGCAAACGTACAACTCGATGCCAAAATAGCTGAGCTTTCCGAGCGCAATATCGAGCTTTTCAAAGCCAATAAGATAAAGAGTGAGTTTCTTGCGAACATATCCCATGAGTTCAGGACGCCGCTTAATGCGATTCTCGGTTTCGCACAAGTATTGCGTGAAAAATCAACACTTTTGAAAAAGGATAAGAGGCATAGGTACGCAGAGAATATTATCAGCAGCGGAAACAGACTTCTTAATATGATTAACGACTTGCTGGACCTGGCAAAAACTCAGGCAGGAAAAATGGAACTTCACATCGAACAGGCCTCTTTGCAGCAGTTATGCGAGACTTTGGTGGCGTCTTTTTCTCTGCTGACAAAGAAAAAGAGAATTAAAGTAAAAACCGAAATCGATTCAGACATCCCGGTGCTCTCGACCGATGCCGGTAAGGTCCAGCAGATATTGTACAATTTTCTAAGCAATGCTGTTAAGTTCACTGCGTCCCATGGACGAATTGAAATCCGCGCTAATATGCTTGATGAAAAGACCGTGCGAATTTCGGTAAGTGATACCGGCTGCGGCATCGCAGAGCACGACAAGGAAAAGATATTTGAAAAATTCCGCCAGGTTGATGGTTCCCTTACTCGCGAATCAACCGGCAGCGGCCTAGGCTTGGCAATCAGCAAGGAATTAGCTACCATGCTGGCGGGTAACGTTGGCCTTGAAAGTAGGCCCGAAAAAGGCTCAACCTTCTGGCTCGATATCCCTGTAACGCTTACTGTAGAGAAAAAACAGTCCGCATAATATTGGAATGCTCTCAGAGGCGTAGGGTGGGGCTTTCATCCTTTGCATCCCTTAGGCAGAAGAAAGGATGCCCCGGCTGTTTTTGCTGATATTCCTAAATGACGGCAAAGAGCCTTGGTAATTGGTAATTGGTTACTGGTTATTGGTTAAGGGAGGAAAATAATGTGCAGGTTTTTTGTTTTATGTCTTGTTGGTTGCGTAAATCTGGCTGTGCTTTCTGGTAATTCTGCAGCCGAATCCGGCCAAACACACCCATTTTCTGTGCACGATATGTTAGCGATGGACAGACTCTCCGATCCGCAGGTCTCACCGGACGGGAAATGGGTCGTCTTTGTGCTACGCAAGACCGATCTTGAAGATAATATTGGGCGAACTGATTTGTGGATGAGCCGTACCGATGGCACAGAGCTTTGTCGTCTAACCACTCATCCTAAGGCCGATACGAATCCGCGTTGGGCACCGGATAGCGAAAGTATTTATTTTGTGTCGGGCAGGTCCGGTTTATCGCAAATCTGGCGAATCCGAATCGACGGCGGCGAAGCTCAACAAATAACCGACCTACCTTTGGATGTTGACAATCTGGTCGTCTCGCCCGATGGAAAGTGTATCGCATTTACAATGGAGGTATTTCCCGACTGCAACGCGGTGGCAACAAATAAAAAGCTTGACCAAATCGAACAGCAGAAAGCGACCGGGCGAATCTATGATAGAATTTTCGTTCGCCATTGGGACAAATTCAAAGACGGCCGACGCTCACACCTTTTTGTGGCGCCCATCAGTGGAGGCAAATTAATTGATGTTATGAAATCCATGGATGCCGATACTCCTTCGAAGCCTTTTGGTGGGCCGGAAGAAATAACCTTTACGCCCGATAGCAAAGGCGTTGTTTTCACTGCCCGTAATGTTGGTAGAAAAGAGCCTTGGTCTACGGATTTTGATTTATATCTCGCACCTATTGACGATTCCGAGCCTCCGAAGTGCCTTACCGAAGCTAATCAAGCCTGGGACACGAATCCTGTCTTTTCGCCTGATGGTAAGGTGTTGGCGTATCTTGCTATGGGCAGACCCGGCTATGAGTCCGACCGATTCCGAATCGTTCTGCGGCCCTGGCCAAACGGTGAAGAACGGGTCTTGACTGAGCATTGGGACCGCAGCCCATCGTCTTTCTGCTGGTCGCCGGATGGTAATACCATTTATGCAACTGCGGCAAACCTTGGTCAGAGGTCTCTATTTGCTATCGATATCAGAACCGGCAAAGCCCGCACTGTTGTTCGCGATGGCAGCGTCAGGTTTATTGATGGTACAGACAGAAAAATAATCTGCGGGCTGAGTAATCTCCGCTGTCCGGTTGAATTGTATTCGGTCAGACCGGATAGTAGTGATATGCGAAAGCTTACAAATATTAACGCTGAGCAGCTCGCCTCCGTTCGCGTGGGTGATTATGAACAGTTTACTTTCAAGGGATGGAACGATCAGACGGTGTATTGTTACGTGGTTAAGCCTGTCGATTTTGAGCCTGACAGGAAATATCCGGTGGCTTTTTTGATTCACGGCGGCCCGCAAGGCTCGTTCGGCAATACCTTTCACTATCGCTGGAATCCACAGGTCTATGCCGGCGCGGGCTACGCGGCGGTGATGGTCGACTTCCACGGCTCGGTCGGATATGGCCAGGCCTTTTGCGATTCCATCCGCGACGACTGGGGTGGCAAACCCCTGGAAGACCTTAGAAAGGGATTGGATGCTGCACTTGAGCGCTATCCGTGGATGGATGATGACAGGGTCGCTGCGCTGGGTGCTTCTTTTGGCGGCTATATGATTAACTGGATAGCTGGCAATTGGCCCGACAGGTTCCGGTGCCTGGTCAATCATGACGGCGTTCTCGATGAGCACATGTCATATTTCGACACCGAAGAGCTGTGGTTTCCGGAGTGGGACCATTTGGGCACGCCCTGGGACAATCCGCAAGGTTACGAAAAGCACAATCCGGTTAATTTCGTTAAGAATTGGAAGACGCCGATGCTGGTTATCCACGGCGAATTGGATTTTCGTGTGCCGGTAACCCAAGGCCTTGGTACGTTCAACGCTCTACAAAGGCTGGGCATCCCCAGTAAGCTGCTTTATTTCCCCGATGAAAACCATTGGGTCTTAAAGCCTGCGAATTGTATCCTCTGGCACGAAACCGTCCTCGCCTGGCTCGCCCAGTGGATAAAGGAATGACCAGATCATCCTCCAATAGATTAAGCGATGAATATTTGAGTAGCAGTTTAGCTTTTGCTCACTTTTTTCTTTTTATTCAGAAAGGAATAATGTCGGGCTTACGGAAAAATGTTTTGCCAAAATCATAATATGGCGCATGCTCAGTTTTCTTTTGCGATTCAGGATCTTTGAGCCGAGTTGCCTTTGGTTTAAAAGTCGCCCTAAATCAGAGCCATTGAGATCGTTCTCGTCTAAAAGGAATTTCAAGATTTCTATAGGGTCTGTTTTACGAATAGGGAAATGTTTTTCTTCATAGGCCTTGATATTGTTGGCAAGAGATTCCATATAAGATTGCTGAGTTTTGGTGAGGTTTTTTCTTGCCGCAAGTTTCTGGACTATAGCCAAAGCTTGTTTGTACTCAACCTTCGTATGTATAGGCAGCAAAAACATTAGGCAATCCTGTAATCTCAAAAAATCGTCCGGTAGCTTACCGGAGGCTATTTCTTTAATTTGCGTTACTGTGGTACTCATAATTTGTTTTTCCAATCTTTTTTATCATACTCCTTGTGTGTTAATGCGACTTCTATTACTACTAATTGTCCTTCATAATTTACTGCTGTTACCAATCTGTATTTATTGCCTGAAATATTAAATATTACATATCTCGCCTCTCTTATATGGACTAAGTCGGCCGTGCCAAAGGTACTTTTTATATCATGCCATTTACTCCAGTGAGCAGCTTCGACTATATTAATCCAATTTCGTAGCGGCTTTTCAGCACGCCTTTGTTGCTTCCAAAACTCCTCTAACACTCCTTTGCCTATTATATCCACGAGTACATTATGTACTCATTTCGACAAAAAAGCAAGAGGAAATATATAATTTTCTAAGATTTTTCTGCCCAAAATACATAAGTATTGGGATACCAAAGGATTAGCTTGGTTGATAATTTGGCTTTTTAATATTCAAAACAATTATGGCCTGTAATTTTTGTAACATCAGTCATTGTCGACAGCGAAAAACCATCTTTTATTTTCGAATCTTATAATTATATGTTATGTCACGAAATAATTCTGAGCTGGTTTTAGAAGAGAGAAAGTGGGAAGTTCAGGCTAATCTGCATAAATACGACTTAGTAAAATTTAACCACGCTTGTAACACTGGTCTAAATGTTAGGTGTTTAGCCCATTGTTTGCCATGAGATTACGAACACCTATTTACCTATGCAGAAGCGGGAGAATATCGCCTCAAGTATCTGCTCGTCTACGTGCTTTCTTTCGATATCGCAGATAGCCTTGTAGGCGGTGCGAAGCAACATTGCAGCAACCTCGTCATTAGCGGCCTTTACCTCATCGATCGCCTGGTTGATGTTGTCGATAGCCTCATTGATTGCCTGTCGATGTCGCGCGGTAAGTGCCAGGGCATGGCTTGTATCTTTTGATTTGTATTTCGTGCCTGTGATTAGCTCGATTAGTTTTCTATCGACAATGTCCCTCAAGCCTTGCAAGCCGGTATCGGTTTTAATGGAAATCGGCAGAAATTTAATGTCGAAAAAATTCTCCAACCTTTCTAATCGCTTGGCTAAGTCGGCCTGCGACAGCAAATCTACTTTCGTAGCTACCGGGATTAATGCCTTAGGCTCAATGAGCTGGCGGATCGATACGTCTTCTGACCAATCAGCTTTTGTTGCGTCCACGCAGAATATAACAACATTGCTATTGTGTAGCGCCTGCATAGCTGCCTGCTGTGCAAGCTCGTCAAGCACATTCTCGGCTAAGGCTATTAAACCGGCGCAGTCAAATAGCACACATTGGTTATGCCGAAGAGTTAAAAGGCCCGTAAGTACATCTCTGGTGGTCTTCGATTCATCGGAGACAATACTTCTTTCCGTGCCCAGCAGCTTATTAAGCAAACTGCTTTTGCCGGAATTTGGTGCGCCTGCAATCCCCACAGCGGGAAGGTCAACCACAGTTTCAAATCTGATACTACTTCGGAGTAGCTCTAATAGCTCATGTTTTATCCGGCTTAGTCGTTCGGCAGCTTGCTCGGCTGATATAAACTCAATATCCTCGCCGCTAAAATCCAATCCCGCTTCAATTAGACTAAGACATTCTATAATTTCGTTGGTGACTTTATTTATTGTATGTCCTAATTGACCTTCGAGCAGTTTTTCAGCGGCTGTTAATTGTAGCCGATTCGAGCTAAGGATAACTTCGTTTACAGCTTCAGCCTGGGCAAGGTCGACTTTACCATTTAGATATGCCCGGGCGGTAAACTCTCCCGGACCGGCATCGCGGATTCCCATTGCCAAAAGTTTAGATATCAACGTCTCAACCACCGCACGGTTTGTCTCAAGATGTAGCTCGGCAACATCGTCGCCTGTATATGACCGAGGCGAAAAGAATAGATATAGCTGTGCATCGATTTCTAATTCATCGTCAATTTTTACATAGCCTGAAGCGGTAAAATTCGCCTGTTTTGATTCGGTAGTGAGTGACCGACTAAGTCTTGAAAACTCATTAGCGTGAGCTAATTGTTCATTTGGTCTGAAGCACGCCATTTGGCGGCTAAAGATTTGCTCGCAGGTTTCGATAACAGCGGGACCGCTTATGCGGACAATCGTGCGCACACCATTTGGCGGCGAACTGATAGCTACGATAGTATCGTTGGCTTCGTATCTCGCATTTTGCATCTTTATAAGCCTCCGGCTTATTAAAACCCCCGCCGAAGGCGGGCAAGCTCACCTCTCTTCACGCTTCACGAGATACGCTTCACGCTTAAGTTTTGAAGAAAGGTTTAGGCTTTTTCTTTTTGACTTTGCCGCCGGTTTTACTGGTCGCTGAGACAAGGCCTTTTGATTCATCCTCTTCTTTTTTCTTGATATGCTTGCGGATGACATATTGCTCGATGACACCGGCAAAAGTACTGGCCATGATATACAGATTAACACCCGAAGGAGCTTTGTACAACATCAGGGGAAATAACAGCGGCAACATAATCATCATCATTTTTTGTTGCTGCGCAACCTGAGGATTAGTTGAGGCCTGGGATTGTGAAGGCATCAGTTTCTGTTGCAGATAGAAAGCAATCCCCATCAAGATCGGCAGCAAATTCAGTGACTCTATCTTCCAGCCTAAAAACG
>Ga0315545_1001398_pt1 | contig 23559 bp, 16 predicted proteins | sample SalMarSW160210MG_FD_203096 | JGI IMG/M metagenome (GOLD analysis project Ga0315545, IMG submission 203096) | Salt marsh sediment microbial communities from the Plum Island Ecosystem LTER, Massachusetts, United States - Salt Marsh Sediment SW1602-10 ...
TGGTGAAATAATGCTCCGTTTGAAATCTCCCGGACATGAGCGGCTATTTCAGAGCCCGGTGCTCGAGGCGACGTTTGGCGGTGGAGAGGCAAATGTCGCAGTGGGTCTTTCGCACTTCGGGCTCGAGGCTTGTTATGTATCGATAATTCCGGAAAGTGCGGTCGGTGATGCGTGCATTGCAGAACTGAGGCGACACGGAATCGACACATCCTCTGTTATTCGGAAAGGGAAGAGGCTCGGAACGTACTTCCTCGAAACCGGGGCAAACCAGCGGCCATCCAGAGTGCTTTACGACAGGGAGCACTCCGGAATTTCGGAAATCGCTGTCAGTGACGTGGATTGGAACACGGTGTTCAGCGATGCCGCATGGTTTCATATCTCCGGAATTACTCCCGCAATATCTTCCACAGCCGCGGATGTGTGCATCGAAGCTGTAAAAACAGCGAAGCGGATGAAACTTACCGTTTCCTGTGATCTCAATTACAGAAAAAAGCTCTGGAAGTACGGAAAAAGTGCGCCGGAGGTTTTGGTGAAGATGCTTGATTTTGTTGATGTTGCGATCGGAAACGAAGAGGACTGCCAGAAATCACTCGGTATTGAAACGGATATCGATGTGGAAACGAGCGCTCTCTCTGTGGAAAGGTATGAGGTGCTTACCCGAACGGTGTTGCAGCGTTTCCCCAGCCTGCAGAAGATCGCGATTACCATGCGGGAGAGCATTTCCGCTGATCACAACAACTGGCAGGCGGTACTCAATAATCGAAAAGACTTTCTCCTTTCAAAGAAATACGAAATACACGATATTGTCGATAGAGTGGGATCGGGAGATACGTTTGCCGCAGGGCTTATCTATGGACTGAACGTACTTCGCACAGACAGAGAAGCGCTCGAGTTTGCGGCCGCAGCAGGGTGTCTGATGCACACGGTCCCCGGAGACCTTCCCCTGCTTTCTTTAGATGAGGTGAATGAACTTGCCGAAGGGAAAGGCTCGGGCCGGGTCCAGAGATAGGAGCAGACGTGAAGCAAAAGCCTCACCTGATCGCATTATCTTTTCTCATACGGGCGCAGAGCGCTCCCCTCTGTTTTGATGGATCCAGTTTTTTTGTTTGCTTTTTGAAAATGGGTTATAATTTAGATGAATAGGAAGCAGGGGGGGAGATGCGAATCATTGGGATCACGGATATACACGGACAGTCAGATTATATCCACGCACTATCAGAAGTGCTTGAAAAAGCAGACCTGATTTTCCTTTCCGGAGACATTACTCACTTTGGAGAAAAAGAGGATGCGCTTTCAGTTCTTCAGGATATTTGGAATTACAGTGACAACGTGTACGCGGTACCCGGAAATTGTGATTATCCATCCGTAGGGGATTTTCTCACTGAGGAGGGAATCAATCTTCAGGGCAGAGTGATTCGCATTGGGGATTATCAGTTTACCGGAGTTGGAGGATCACTTCCGTGTCCTGGTGTCACGCCGAACGAATACTCTGAAGGCGAGTACAAAGCGTTTCTCGGCGCGATGGCGATGCATATCTCCACGAATCTTCCGCTTATCTTTGTGAGCCATCAGCCTCCGTTCGGTACAGTGTGTGATCTCATGCGTACCGGCATGCATGTAGGAAGCAAAACGATACGTGATTTTCTTCTCGGTGAGCAGCCAGTTTTCTGCTTTACCGGTCACATTCATGAGGGAGCGGGCTTTGATCATATTGGAAACACGGTGATCGCGAATCCGGGCCCTCTGAGCAATAGCAGGTATGTTGAAGCGGAGATCGACGGCGACAGGGTGAGTGTGAGAATGGTAAAGGGAGACAGGGTGATCAGCAGCGTGTAATCGGTGCAGTTTTCAGCAGCAAGAATAGGGCCGCACGGCCTTACCTGCCGGGTTTATTTCTGAATAAGCGATTCAATAATCAGAGTGTTCGTGTTATATTGTAAATAGTAAAGAAAAGAAGTTTTCATTCGTTACGGTGATATGAGAGAGGTTTATAAGGAAGTATCGCGATCGGTTCTCAATGTACTTTTTCCAAGTCATTGTTATTTCTGCCAGAGGGTTCTTACCCGGGGGAGCTGTATTTGTGAATCATGTCTAAATGAACTCGAGATCATCGAAGGAGTGTTCTGCGGGCGATGCGGCGCTCCGGTCTCACACGGCGAAGCCCAAGGGTCTCCCGGCTGTATTCACTGTGCCGATTTGTATTTTTCCTTCAGAAGGAACGAATCGATAGGGGTGTTTTCCGGAAAGTTACGGGAGCTCGTGCATCTCTTCAAGTTTCAGAAGCGAAGATCCCTGTTCAACGTTTTTTCGAGTCTGGCTTTAAAATACAAGCGGCACTATATAGAAGCGCACCACATTCTTGTTCCTGTGCCGCTTAACCGCACGCGATATTCGGAAAGGGGTTTTAACCAGTCCTCTCTCATCGCATACGCGCTCTCACGAATGGTGAAAATCGATTATTCCGGTGAATTGTTAAAGAGGGTTGGCAATTCTCTTCCCCAGAGCACGGTTCTTTCCAGAGAATTGCGGTATAAAAACATGACGGATTGCTTTGTTCTTAGAAAAAGGTTCTTTGAACAGATCAAAGGAAAGGATGTTCTGCTGGTGGATGATGTTCTCACAACTGGTGCTACTGCGTCCGCGTGTGCGAGGGCGCTTTATAACGGGGGTGCGGAAAACGTCGATGTACTGACCATTGGAAGGACGAAGGTGTCAGGGGATGCACTTTACATTTTGTGAAAACGGTCGATAATAAAATGAAATATATCCTTTTCCAGAGATATTCGAGGGGTCGGTATATATTGAATCGTGCATGTGCACTGCCGTGAGGGAAATGAAATGAGCAATACGGATTGAAAGCATGTCGAGACTGATAATTCGTTATACGAACAATGTCATTAAGGAAGTCGATTTCGATAAACCGAAGTTCAAGATTGGGACCGCAGAGGACAATGACCTCGTTCTGGAAGACGATGGGGTTTCACCACATCAGGCAGAGATCGATACGGTTGACGGTTCGTATTCCATTGTTGATGTTTCCGAGCCCAGGAATACCACGGTGAACGGAAAACAGATAGAACGGGTAAACCTCAATTATGGCGACAGGATTAATTTTGGTTCCGTAATCGGGCTTTTTTACCCTTCAAAAATTTTAAAGATGCCTGATAAGACAAAGATGATCATTTTTATAAGTGCCGGGGCGGCTGTGATATTCTTTTCCATTTTCTTGATATTGTTCACAACGAACAGAAGGCTCGAAAGTGTTTTTCCTGAGCAAATCGGCGATGTAACAGTCACGGAACAGACAACCGAAACGTACATCGGCAGGGAAATTGATGCCGGACAGGGAAGACGGCCTTTTTTCGGAAAACAGAAAGATCAGGATCGGGCTGAATCCTCGGACAAGAGATCGTTTTTCGGAAGGAGAAAAGAAACCGTGGCACTTGAGCTTCCAGAGGTAGGCATGGAAGACATTAAAAACCGTCAAAGCGTCGCAATCCCGCAGGGGCTGAAGGGGCTGTTTTTTCGAAAGCAGCGGGTTTACGTGGAAAGGTCTCGTTCTCCTCAGGAGGGTACTGAAGGTGCCGAAACCGGGTTGCAAGGAGCGGAAACTGTTCTCGAAGAACCGGGCGCGCTCTTTGAAGAGTATCCGGTGCCGGAGGAGGGAGAGGAGATCCCGGCGCAGGAAGCGCAGCCCGGAACACAGCCTTATGAAGAGTTTTACGAGGAATCATTCCCGGAAGAAAAGAATATTCTTACCAGAATTATTTCGCCGTTCAAAAAACTCTTTTCCCGCGAGACGCAGACTCAAATAACGGAGGAATTTCCCTCAGAAGAGGAGATATTCGAATCTTTTCTTCCTGAAGGGCAACCGGAAACAAAAAATGTCGAACGGTCTTTCGCACCATCCCAGGGCGACATTGAAAGAGGTGCCGAATCTCTTTCAGTTTTTGAAAAAGCCGTAACAGAGACAACCGAGTCCTTCGGGTTTAATGAGAAGCCGGTTTATTCTGAGGATGAGCTGAAGCAGTTTCAAACACATGATATACTGAACTCGGTTCCGCTTTCTCAGGTAGAACCCTTCAATACGCGTTCAGTGTGGCTTTTTTCAGGTGGATATGACGAGGGCGATTCTGTCATACGGTCAGGAACGGTCGGATATATCGATGATGACAGGCTTTATGATTTCGTATTCGGAACGAAAAACGGCCAGCTTTTCGCACTGAGCGGAAGCAGTGGGACGGAGATCTTTTCCCAGCAACATGGGAAGCCCTTTTACGAACCGATAGTAATTGACCTCAATGGAGACAGAAGAGATGACATTCTGCTCGCATTCGAGGACGGAGATATCGCGTCTTATACCACAGATCTCGAGCAGATCTGGATCCACGAAGGTCGTGACAAGATTACATCGCTCCCTCTTCTTATTGACGTGAACATGGACGGGACGGAGGACGTGGTGTATACAACACTGGGGATGGATATCGTTGCGCTTGACGGACGAAGCGGTTTTGAAATATGGCGTTTTTTTGACGCAGAGAGTGAAACACTGCACTCACCCGTGGGAATAAAACTCAATGGGGACTCGGTGCATGATGTGGTCTTCTGCACCAATAACGGCTATCTTTATGCCTTGGACGGGAAAACAGGGTGGGGTTTGTGGACAACAAACATCACGGGTACACCTGCGGGTGGATGCGTCGTGGGCGATTTGGACGGGGACGGAGCAAAAGACATCGTCACTCTGAGCAGGAATGGAATTCTATCCGGTTTTGCAAAAGACGGAAAGCTTTTGTTTACATCTGAACTGAATAAAGAGTACAGGGTTCCCCCTTCAATCGGTGATGTGGACGGCGATGGAAATGTTGAGATCATGCTTCTCGATCGCAACGGTACCTTGAGAGCGCTGGAGGGGAAATCGCGGCGTGAGAAGTGGAGTTATACTGCTGAGAACGAGACCTCTCTTGGAAGAGTAGCTCTTGCAGATGTGAACTACGACGGAGGGTTGGATGCAGTGTATGCGACGCTCTCAGGAACCTTGCTCATAGTGAACGGAAAAACCGGATCGCTTTTAGGTACATTTAATTACGGCGATTACGTGCTTACGACACCAATCATTGCCGACACGAATGGGGACAGGATGTATGAGATTGGTGTGGCAAGCTATTCGGGAGATGTCTATGCTGTCCGGCTGACTGGGGAAGAAAGAAAGTTATTTGCATTCCGGAAATCCGAGTGGACGTCCATAAATCAGAATACGCGGAACACGGGGTTTTCGGCGCTGTCCTTTTCACTACTCTTCTGGAATTGACGAGATGAAAACGTCAAAACTATTCGTGTGGATCGGTTTCCTTTTCATTATTGCACCATTTTGTTTCGCATCAGGAGGGAAAAAGGAGGAAGGTTCACCTCAAACAACACCTCCTTTTGAAGAAGAAGTTCAGAAGGAGGGAATAGATGCCGAGACGTCCGTACCGGAGCCGGAGGATGAAAAGCAAAAAATAGAAACGAAGAAAGGGGCCATCAACGGTACGGTAATCGACGAGTCCGGGAGCCCTGTTTCCGGTGTCGATGTGAGTGTCATTGATGAAAGCGGAACTGTGATCGCACAGACGACAACAGACAGAGAGGGGAAATATCGTTTTGCGGACATTGAAAAGGGAAAATATTCCATTACCGTGAGCTACAGCGGTTTCACGGGTCCCCTGGAAATCAAGTTTGATGGTGAGAAACAGACTCCGCAGCCACCGGAAGGACTGAGAGTATTTGAAATCGGGCGTGATATCCACACGTACAGCTATATACACGCACGCTGGAATCATGTCCCTCAGGCACTCGCGTACAAATGCGAGCTCTACGTAGAAGGAACCGGTGTCCCGCTCCTCATCTATCCAGAGATCAAGCAGAATTTTTGTGAGTTCGGCAATCTTGAAGAAGACATGTCGTATGAAGTTCGAGTGTACTCTTTGAACGATGCAGGATATTCGCAGACCTATGCGGCGAAGATAATAACAACTGAAAACAAGGCGCCCCTTCCGCCATTCGGACTCGGAGTCACGTACGCAAAAAACAACAGAGTCGATCTCATCTGGCACGGATCCGGTGATGAAGACCTGAAGGGGTATGTGCTGCAGATAAAGAAAGAAAAGGGGAACTACCTCTATTACGGTGAGAAGGGGCTGTTTGCTGATAAACAAAAGGCATTTCTCATCGAACGCGGGAAGAGTGAAATAGAAGGTATCAGCATTTCCGGCAGTTTCGAGAACGGGAATCCGCTTCTCGAAAACGCAGTTGTGTACTCCTTCAGGGTGTGTTCGATGGACCAAAAGAGCAAACTGAGCAGGCCTTCTACAGCGGTGCGGGGGATAGTTCTGGAAGACACCGTCCCGCCTTCCCCACCTTACGATATTGAATACGAGTTTATCGACACGAACAGGTTAAAAATCATTTGGAAGTCTGATGACAGAGACGTGGAGAAGTTCATTCTTTACTATGGTGTCAATAGAGACCGCTTGGATGGGGTTGTGTCAACCACTCAACGCTCATATGAACTGATCATTGATAGAGACAAACTGAGCAACAAAGAGCTTCAGATCTCTATCAAAGCTGTTGACAGGTCGGGGAATGAAAGCGGCTACAAACCCTATGTGCGAAAGATTCAGGTGGACAGAAAACAACAGGTCACAGAGGATGTCGTGCTCTCCTCAAATAACATTTACAAGGATTACTCGGTCGCAATCAAAGGCCAGCCTGAAGTGCGAAAAACTGCACCGCAGGCTGAAAAGAAACAGATGGAACAGAAAAGAGTGGAGAAGCCTTTTCAAGGGGCGAGTTACGGGTACGCGGTTTTGAAAGAAAAGGGGTTTGTGGTGAAAAAGGGCGAGACGGCTGTTTTGGGAGGGCGAGTCACAATCCCTGACAACGCCGCTGTTCACGTTGAATCCGGCGGCACTCTGAGAATCAATGAAACCGAGCTTACCGCAGAAGGCGATACATGGGGCGGCATATATTTCGCACCAGGCTCAAGAGGAGTGTTGATAAACTCGACGGTTTCGCGAGCGGAAGTAGGGATCAGCATCGAAGGAAACAACAGCGGTGTCAGACTGCAGAACGTCGTGATCGACGGCTGCCGAAAGGCGGGGGTGAAAATCAGAAACAGCAGTGTAGCAGGCACCCTGCTCACCGTGAAAAACAACACTGTCGGTATATATCTCGAAAACAGCAGGGTTTCGATTTCCAATTCCATAATCGAACGAAATGAGAGGGGTATCCTGTCAAACAACTACAGTCTCACGGTATCAGAATCAAAGATAATGCATAACAGGACATATGGAATGCGGCTTTACGGGGGCGGATCTGTAACAGGATGTTACGTCGCGCACAATCTCGCAGGAATCGTTCTTGAGGAGGGGAAGGGAATCGCCGAACTGAGGAAAAACAGAGTGGAGCACAACCGAATGGACGGCATTGTCATTAATACATCCTATGTAAAAGTCGAAAAGAACCTCATTTCGAACAATATTCGGCATGGAATATATTTAAAGGATGGAGCCAATCCCGACATCTTCGAAAACGATATTATCAACAATAAATATTACGGTGTGATCGGCGGCGGAAAGGTTACGCGCTGTTACGTTGCCTACAACAATGGAAGCGTCTATGTCGATGATACTCCTGCAAAGGGAAGACCCGACAGTGTGCTCAGCTCCTCGTCTTCGGGTAATGTCAAGCAGATACTGAATGTCGATTATATCAACGGGCTTACGTTAAAATCGGTTCTCAAGTAATAAAAACCGTATTTCCATAGATATGGTGCGGACTGGGTTGACATGTCAGCAATGAATCATTTTGAAGTATTGATCAGCTCTATACGAAGTGCACGCAAAAGGATCATATCGAGCGCGCTCATTATTTCATTCATCAGTCTTCTCGTATTCGTATTTGGATCATACTTGTTTTTCTTTCAGTATATTACACGTCTCTCGAATGAGTATTACGGTGCCATTCTTAAAAACGTATCAGAATACCAGGGGGTATCGATTGGAAAGGAAACCTACTGGGATGATCTCAGGGAAATCTCTCTGGAAATGAAGAACCACCGGGGCGTGGTTGAGGTATGGAGTACCGACCGGTTCGGGAAACTGATCTTTCATTCGGATGCGGTTATCTTCAGTGAATACAAATCGAAGAGGCTCCCTTTAGAATATTACGACAGTATCAATCATATGTGGGAGTTTCAGCAGGGATATCCCCAAATCAATATCGAGGAAACCGATAGCTGGTTTTTGCAGCGACTTTCGATTCCCCTCTACCCCTTCGGCCGAGAGGATTACGACTTCGTTATCGGAATGGACGTGAAAAGGATCATCTTCCTGCCGGATAACATGCTCCACATTCAGCTTTTTCTTGCAGGGTTCATACTCTTTTCGCTTTTCGTTCTGTTTTTCCCTTTATTCATATGGATGCGGAGCCGCTTCAGCGCGGTGATGTCAAGAGCACGTTACGTCGCCGGGTCTATGAACCTAGCTCAGGTATCCCAGGCCCCCCCATCCGGGAAAACCGCTGCGCAACAAAAGGAAGAAGAATCGGTACCTACAGGCTCTCCCCCCGACGAACGCCTAACTCCGCGGTGGGAAATGGAACCCCGTCTCGCGGAAGAGCGTGAGGAGCAACGTCAAGCTCAACCCCCCTCTTTTGTCGCTGAAGAAATAGATAGGGAGCTTTTCACCCGATCCGCACCATTTCCCGAACGGCATGAAGAGACCAGTACTCAAACGCGCGCGGAGGAAACGGCTCATGCACCTGTGATGAGCGCGGGCGAGGAGAAAAAAATCGAAGAGCAGCTCAGGACGAACCCAACTCTTATCCTTATGGATATGAAGCATTCTCTGTATAAGAAAAAAAATCTTGACCTTCCCTTTATACAAACGATCAGTCATGTATACCATTCAAAAACATCGAGCGGGAGTTATCTGCTTTATCAACAGAAAGAAAGGCAGCACCTCTATTTAATGTTCTCTTATCCAGATATAAATCTTGAATTCGCGGCAGAACAGTTGAACGAAATATCAAACTGTGTGCATTCTGAATTTGAAGAATCAGGGGACAACAGGAGCGTCTTGAAAGGGTTGAACAATTACTGCGTGGAAAACAATATTCACATCGATGCGTCCGTAGTGACAATTGACGAAAGTGACGGAAAGGTGGCATATACATCGTGTGGAGAAGGATATGCGCTGTACCTCAAGCATAACGAGGAAACGGTAAAGGAATTAAAGCTTGATCTTTCGGGACTTGGCAGACTGTCGGAAGATGAATTCGAAGAGGCTTTTTCCTATGCAGAGATTGACTTTGTTTCAAACGACCTGTTTGTTCTTTTACCTCAGAACGGTACTGAGATCAGGATTGGAGAAAAAACACTCATCGATATCCTGAAGGAAATGCTGCTCGAGAACAAAGACCGCAAGGTAAGCGAAATCGGAGATGCAATAAACGGTGTGATAGAACCCCATAAAAAATCTGCACCGAAATTTCCCGAATCAGGGTTTATGATTATGAAGTTTCAGTAATCAATACGTGATGTTTTCGATGGAATCGTAAAATTTCGTATGAAATATCTTGACTTTTCCGCGATCTGTATGTAATATATGAACAGATATCTGATTGAGATTGTGCTTGAAGAGTCGCTCAGCCGACTCTTTTTTTATTGTTATTTTCACAATACATGATCGAGCGGATGTGGGAAAAAAAGAACTGTACGAAGAAGTGCGCACAATCACAGAACCGATCGGTCTTGTCGTTGTGGATCTCGCAATCAAAGAGGGTAGAGAAGGAACGAATATTTACCTTGTCATACACAAGGATACGGGAGTGACGCTTCAGGATTGCGAGCGGGTATCGCAGTTGTTGAACGATAGGCTCTCTGTTCTCGGAAATGTATGGGGAAAGAAGGATTTCAGTTTACAGGTTTCTTCGCCCGGACTTTACAGAGAGTTCAAGAATAAGAGAGAATACAACATCTTTCGTTCTCGACAGGTGAAAATAATATTAAAGAAACCCTATGAGGACATCTCTAATAATCCGGTTCTTGAAGGGAAACTCGTGAACATGGAAGATGACATCGTGTCCATCGAAATAGCCGGCAGGACAATTGAGGTTCCCCTTCAGAGAATAAGCAGAACAAAGCTGAACGGATAAGAGGTGTTACGCAACACAGGTTCAAGCTTGTGACAAGAGACGGTCTGAGCATGAAAAATATCGATAAATTCCGTGCTGACATGTCAGGGAGGAACATGCTTTACCTGTGATCTGAGAGAAAAGGGAATTGGAGGGAATATGGCAGGCGAGTTTGCAGATGCAGTGAAAGAGCTCGTTGCTGACAAGGGGATTTCTGAAGACTTGATTCTAAAAACAATCGAAATGGCACTCCTTGCGGCGTACAAAAAACGATTTGGAACAACATCCAATGCGGAAACCTACCTTGATGAAGAGCATCACCTTGTGAAAATTTATTCGAAAAAGGAAATCGTCGATGAGGTGAACAATCCTGTGTTTGAGATCAATCTCAAGGATGCGAAGAAACTCCACTCGGGGGCAGAGATTGGTGATGAACTCTTGATCGAGGTAAAGCCGGAAGATTTTGGGCGGATTGCCGCGCAGACAGCAAAACAAGTTGTCAGACAGAGGCTCAAGGAAATTGAAAAAGATGTAGTCTACAATGAGTACAAACAGCGTGAAGGGGAGATGATCGTCGGGTACTATCAGAGAGAACGTGCAGGCACGATTTACATCAACCTGGGGAGGGCAGAGGGGATCCTGCCGAAAAGCCAGCAGTCGCCTCGGGAACACTATTCCCTCGGAGACAGAGTCAAAACGTATCTTCTTGAGGTAAGAAAAGAAACAAAAGGTCCTCAGATTGTTCTTTCACGAAGCCACCCGGCATTCGTGAAGAAGATCTTTGAGCTCGAAGTTCCCGAAATCGCTGATGGCACCATACTCATCAAGGATATTGTCCGCGATCCTGGTTACAGAACGAAAGTTGCTGTGTTCTCTCCACGCGAGGAGATAGACCCTGTGGGAGCGTGTGTCGGACTGAGGGGGATACGCATTCAGGCCATCGTGAGCGAGCTCGAGGGCGAGAAAATCGATATTATCAAGTGGGACACTGATGTAAAAAGATATATAGCGAATGCGATGAACCCAGTGAAAATTCTTCGAATATTCGTAATCGATGAGGAGAATCAGGAAGCGATTGTGGTTGTTCCCGAGTCACAGCTTGCCATCGCCATAGGCCGTCAGGGGCAAAATATCCGCCTTGTATCGAAACTCGTTGGGTGGAAGCTCGATGTGATCACGGAACTCGATTTCGAGAAATCAGAATATGCAGATTTTGCCAGAAAGGCGGCTGACGAGCTTTTCAGCGTGGAAGAAGAAGCAGAAACGGAAGTGACGTCTCTGCAGGATATTCCCGGTATCGAACAGGAAGAACTTAAAATTCTTGAAAAGGCAGGTTACACGAACATCGAGGATGTCATTGACAAAAGTCCTGAAACACTCGTCCAGATCGAGGGCATAGACGAAGGCATGGCAAAAAAAATCCTGAGTACCATTTCCGAAAACGTCGAAATCGTTGAGGAAGAGGTGGTGCAGACTGAAGAAAAAAAACCCCAGGCGGCAGAAGAAAGCGCAGATGTTGAGTACTATGAGTGCCCGAACTGCGGTGCACGAATCACTGAGGGTATGTCGAAGTGTCCTTCCTGCGGAGTTGAGCTCGAATTTAAAGAAGAAGATTAGGTTTTTACTTGTTTTGTATGTGTAAAATGCATATTTTCAATTGAATGTGTGACGGGCGCATTCAAGCCGGTTTTATTCTTCATCGAGGTATGACATGAAGGTTGATGAGTTGGCAAAATCCCAGGACATGACTTCGAAGGAAGTTTTAAATGTGCTCGACACACTTGGAATAAAGAACAAGAAGTCGACGAGCAGGTTGAACGAAAAAGAAGTTGAGAATGTCCGCCAGTACATATCTGAGAACATCGAAAAAAAGCCTGAAGTGGCGCTCATCAAAAAGAAAGCGAAGCCGGAAGAGGAAGAACATAAAAAAATCGTCATCAAAAAGAGGAAGGTAATAATTCTAAAAAAACCTCATAAAGCGGTGTCGCCTGAGGAAAAGAAACCAGAAGTTCGAACGAAAGCTGAAAGGGCGCCTGTAAAGAAGAAAGAAGAGGGGGGTGTCACAGGAGCGAAAGCGGTGAAGGAAGCTGCCGCACCTGGTCGAGTGCGGGTCGAGGGCAAGAAAGAGGAAGCTCAGAAAAAGGAAGAGAAGAAGCCCGTCTTCAGGCTCAAGGAGAAGAAAGGACCGAAAGAGGAGCAGAAAGAAGCAGGGAAAAAACCCCAGAGAGGAAAAAGATACACTTTCAGGAGAGAAAAGAGACTCGAGGAAGAGGAAGAAGCAAACCTCGACAAATTGTTACAGTATAAGAGAAAAGACATAAGAACATCGCAGGTCAGTCCGGTCCCAAAGGAGATAGAAATCCTCGAGACAATAACCGTCGGCGAACTGGCGAGGAAGATGAATCTCAAAGCCAGCGATCTGATATCAAAACTGATCGCTCTCGGGGTAATGGCGCGTATCAACGACCAGATCGACGCGGAAACAGCAACTCTCGTCGCGTCAGAATACGGCTGTGAAGCGAAAGTCATTTCGCTTTACGAGCAGACGGTAATCGAAGACAGGGAGGACAAACCCGAAGACCTGGTGCCCCGTTCTCCCGTTGTTACGATAATGGGGCATGTTGATCACGGAAAGACCAAATTGCTTGATGCGATCAGAAACAGTAATGTGGTCGCCACAGAGACCGGAGGTATCACACAGCATATCGGTGCATACAAGGTAAACATCAAAGACAGGGAAATTGTGTTTCTCGACACTCCCGGTCATGAGGCGTTCACCATGATGAGGGCGCGCGGTGCCAAGGTAACAGATATTGTCGTGCTCGTTGTTGCAGCGGACGACGGTGTCATGCCGCAGACGGTGGAGGCAATCAGCCATGCGAAGGAAGCTGCGGTTCCCGTCGTTGTTGCGATAAACAAGATCGATATTCACGGCGCAAATCCGGACAAAGTGAGAAACGAGCTCGCAGAGCGGGGTATTGTTCCTGAAGCATGGGGTGGTGAAGTTCTTATGGCGGAAGTTTCCGCATTAAAGAAGACGGGGATCGACAAGCTCCTCGAAGCGATCCTTCTCCAGGCAGAAATGCTTGATCTCAGGGCAAATCCAAACAGAAGTGCGCAGGGCACGATCATCGAATCCAAGATCGACAGGGGGAGAGGAATTGTCGCCACTGTTCTCGTCAGCAAGGGGACTCTGAAATTACAGGACCCGTTTGTAGCGGGGATTTACGCAGGCAGAGTAAGGGCTATGTTCAATGAGAACGGTGTTTCGCTTGAATCTGCCGGACCGTCAGATCCTATTGAGGTCATCGGTTTTTCCGGACTTCCCATAGCCGGGGATCCCTTTCAGGTCATGGAAAACGAGAAGGTCGCAAAGCAGATAGGGCAGAAGAGACAGGAACTGAAGAGACTCGAGGAATCTCAGAATGTGAAAAAAGTGACGCTTGAAAACCTCTACGAGCAGATCAAGGAAGGGGAGATTCAGGAGCTGAAGGTCATTATCAAAGCTGATGTACAGGGTTCTGTGGAAGCGCTACGGGATTCGCTCGAAAGGCTCTCCAACACGCAGGTGCGGCTCAACTGCATTCATGAAGGAGTGGGGGCAATCAATGAGACAGATGTGGGCCTTGCTTCCGCATCAAATGCGATCATTATTGGGTTCCGCGTCAGACCGAATACCAAGGCGAGCGAACTTGCGAAAAAGGAAAAGGTGGATATCAGGCGATACGGAATCATCTATGATGTGATCGAGGACGTGAGGTCCGCCATGGAAGGCCTGCTTGCTCCGGAACTCCGTGAAGAGATTGTCGGAACTGCCGAAGTGCGCAAAGTGTTCAAGGTGCCCAAGATCGGCAACATTGCTGGATCTTACGTGGGCAGCGGACGGGTGACGCGCGGTGACAACGTAAAGGTGATCAGAGACGGCATCGAGATTTACACTGGAAAGGTAGAAGGACTCAAACGGTTCAAGGAGGATGCAAAGGAGGTCCAGTCCGGGTTCGAATGCGGAATCAAAATAGACAACTTTGACGACCTCAAGGAAGGTGATGTGTTCGAGACATTCGTCATCCATGAAATTGCGCAAAAGCTCGACGTGAATGCATGAGATACACGATAAATGGACATAAAGTCAAAAAGACTAGAAGGATTGATCAAAGTAAAACTCTCTCTACTGCTCTTGAAAGGTCTTAAAGACCCCCGCCTCGAGTCATTTCTCACAATTCTCGATGTTTCCCTTTCCAAGGATGGGAGAACAGCCCGGGTAGTGGTTTCCGTGATCGGCACGGATGAGGAAAAGCAGTCTGCAATCCGCGGGCTCGAAAGCGCCCGGGGGTATATTCAAATGAGACTGGGAAAGGAATTGAGGGTCAAGTACATTCCCCATCTGTTTTTCCAGCTCGACGATAAAACAGAAGAAAGAGTCAGGTTCGTACACAGGCTCACGGAACTTGAGAGAAATGAAGATTCTGAGAACCCTGCCGGAGAGCAAAACGGGAACGACTAATTAAATGGGTATCAGTCATCTTCCCTTGAGGAGGTTGTTTTTCCGTCTTCGCCATGTCAACAGAAAAGAACAAGCTCGAAGTGTGGTCATTGTTCACCGGAGCGGAGAACATCGTGCTCACAACGCACGTGAGGCCGGACGGTGACGGGATAGCTTCAGAGCTTGCCCTTTATAGAATACTGAGATTCCTCGGGAAAAAGGTGTATGTGCTGAATCAGGACAAAGTTCCGGACATGTACGTATGGCTTCCGGATTCTCAAAAAATAATTTCTCTGGATGAAAGCGGCAGTTTTCATCTTCCTTCAATCGATCTTTCCGTGCTTCTCGACTGTTCGAGCAGGGACAGGATCGGCTCCGTGTACGAATCTATCAAGCATTCGAAGACCATTGTCAGTATTGACCACCATCAGGACTCCGACTGCTTTCGGGACGGCTGTTATATTGATACCAGTGCTTCGAGTGTCGGAGAGCTTCTGTTCGGGGTGATACCCGACATAAAGAAGTACATCGACCATGAGGTCGCAACATGCTTCTATGCGTCAATCCTTACAGACACGGGGTCATTTGCATTTTCGAACACCTCGAAGAGAGTATTTCAGATTGTTGCAAAGCTCATGGATTATGGCGTGTGCCCGGATCACGTATTTCAGATGATATACAATCAGAAAAAACTCAGTCATTTTCGTCTTCTCGGTAAAGCACTCGAGCTCATGAAAACGGACGAAACAGGAAGGATCGTGTATGTAATCCTTCCCCTCACGGTGTATAAAAAAACCGGTGCGGGAGAGGAGGACAACGAAGGGATTCTCGAGGTAATCCGCGGGTTGAGAAACTGCGAGCTGATCATCATGCTCAGGCAGCTTAACCAGAAGAGCTTCAAAGGGAGCCTCAGGTCCATAAAAAGGGTGAACTGCAATTATCTCGCTCGTCTGTACGGAGGCGGCGGCCACTTCAAGGCGAGTGGTTTCGTGCAGAAGGGGGATGTGCGCAGGATGGGTCCTTCTATGGTGGAGAGAATTTGTCGTATCGTGAAGGAAAAAGGGTGGGTGTAAACGGAATCGTTCTCTTGGATAAAAAAAAGGGTGCTACCTCCTTCGAGACAGTGCGGAAGCTCAGGGGCAGAATTGGTGTGAAAAAGGCGGGGCATACAGGCACGCTGGACAAGTTCGCATCAGGCCTGCTCGTCGTGTGTGTCAATAACGCAACAGCAGTTCAGGATCTGCTGATGGCAAAGTTCAAGCGTTATGTGGCAACACTGAGGCTCGGAGTTGAAACGGACACACTCGATGAATACGGAAAGCCAACAGTCAAAAAACCTTTCCAACCGATCTCTGATGGGGAAATCCTCGAGGTCCTGAAAAGTTTTCTGGGTACATCCAGACAGATACCTCCGGCTTTTTCAGCGATTCACATAAACGGGAAAAGATCATACAAGAGGGCGCTCGGTGGTGAAGATCTTCATCTGCGTTCCAGGGAGATAGAAATCAGGGAGATTTCGCTCATAGAGGCTGGGGAAGAGACGGTATCTTTTGAGGTGCTTGTGTCAAAGGGCACCTATGTAAGATCTCTAGGAAGAGATATTGCCCGTGCGCTCGGTACATGCGGATATCTCACAGACCTTCGGAGACTCGAAATCGGAAAATTTTCAGTGAAGGATGCGAGCAGTATCGATGAAGTCGGAGATAGCGTTCCTATAATTTCCATGATCGACGCGTTGTCCGATTTTCCGGCAATTACCGCAGATTTTGAAGAGACACGGAAGATATACAACGGTGTCCCCCCGGAAAAAGTGCTGAATAAAGACGAGATGATGCGCATGCCGAATGGGTTTGTGCGTGTTATTTCTGCCGGTAATCTTATCGCACTCGTTGAGAAGGGTGAAACACTTCGGTACTTCAGAGTATTCAAGCACAACGATGCCGCCTAATTGCAGAAAAATAGTGAATTCATGAAACGGTTTTGTGAGACGGGATGTGTATATTATCGAACGGATAGAAAAACTCGAGCCATTTTATAAACGAATCGGTCTCAGTATCGGCAACTTTGAAGGTTTTCATCGCGGTCACACGAATATCATTCACTCACTCCTGCACGAGTCGAAGAAAAAGAAACTTTTTTCCGCAGTCCTCACCTTTAAACAACATCCCATGAAAGTGCTCAACGGCGTAGAACCCGAACGGCTCTGGGCTCCGGCTGACAAGCTGGAAAGCTTTATGAAAGCGGGAATAGATCTATTGATCTACATAGATTTCTCCCGGGAGTTCGCCTCTCTCTCCCCTCTGGAGTTCATCTGTATGATGAAAATGCGGTTTGCTCCGCGCCTCTTTTGCCTTGGAGCCAATTTCCGGTTTGGGCTGAACAATGAAGGAGACATCGATTTTCTCACAAGAGTGTCTCATTCACTCGGGTTTACAATCGTCTCCGTTGCGGAACAGCTGCATGAGGGGGCTCCTGTGTCGAGCACGAGAATCCGGCGCGCAGTGAAGGAAGGCCGGATGAAACTGGCCTCAGACATGCTTGGCAGAAATTATGCAATCGATCTGCGCTTGGCCTTTGACGATACTAAGCTCTCCCCATTTGTTCCCAATACCGCTCTTCCGGACAGGGGCACATATTACGGAGAAGTACTCGATCTTGTAACTCAGAGGAAACAGCGCGCCTCCATACGGATAAACGGACCTGCAGTAAGCCTTCTGCAACGGTTTCCTGATCATTGCACTCATCTCCAAAAGTTCATTTTTGCCCCTGAGGACAGAAAAGAAAAAGTAATTTGATATTTTATTGAAAATGTGTATATTTAGACCATTGAATCAAAGGAGCAGTCAATGTCATTAACAAAGGAACGAAAAAAGGAAGTGATCGGAACGTATAAAAAACATGAGGCCGATACCGGTTCACCGGAGGTCCAAATTGCGCTCCTTACAGAGAGGATCAATACGCTTACCGAACACTTTAAAACACATACAAAAGATCACCATTCGAGGAGAGGTCTCTTGAAACTTGTGGGACAGAGAAGAAGACAGCTTGATTACCTGAAGAGAAAGGATATTGAAAGGTATAGAGAGATCATCACGAAACTGGGAATACGAAAATAGAAAAGGAATTATATGTTAGAACAGATCGAATGTAAAATTGGAGAAACGCTGTTTGTATTTGAAACGGGTAAGATAGCGCGACAGGCGAATGGAAGCTGTCTCGTACGATGCGGTGGCTCGGTAGTGCTGGCCACAGTGTGCACCTCAAACGAAGAGGTAAAAAGTCAGGATTATCTTCCTCTCACCGTGAATTACAAGGAAAAATATTATGCTGCAGGGAAGATTCCCGGGGGTTTTATCAAAAGAGAGGGCCGCCCGAAGGACAAGGAGATACTCGTTTCACGTCTCATTGACAGACCGATTCGTCCGCTTTTCCCGAAGGGGTACAGAAAAGAAATTCAGATTCTCGCCACCACGATATCAACCGACCAGATTAATCCGCCTGACATTCTCGCGATGAACGGAGCCTCACTTGCGGTAGGGCTCTCGGATGCACCGTTTCAGAGCTTTATCGGTGCGGTGAGAGTGGGAATGGTCGACGGCAACTACATTGTAAACCCCACGTATGAGCAGATTGAAGAGGGCAAACTCGATCTTGTGATCGCAGGGGTCGAGGATGCAATCGTCATGGTTGAGGGGGGGGCAGTTGAAGCAACAGAGGACGAAGTTATCGAGGCGATAAGCTTTGCTGAAGAATTCATAAGAGATATGATAGAAGCTCAAAAAGTGATCGTTCAGAAAGCGGGAAAATCCAAACAGGATTATGTTGCCGAAGAGGTTTCAGAGGAACTCGTGCGTGAGGTACGCAGGATCGCTCGTCCGCTCTATGAAGAAGCCTGCTTTGTTCCAGGAAAGCTTGCACGGCAGTCCGCTCTCGAAATTGCGGGGAAAGTGACATTTGATAAGATAAAGGAAAGCTACGGTGAGGAAGTATACCCGCAGGTAGCAGAAGTTCTCGAAGAAGTGGAAAGAGAAATCGTCAGGGATTCGATCCTCAAAGACAACAAGCGGACCGACGGGAGGGGGCTCAATGAGGTTCGACCGATTAGTATAGAGCTCGGTCTTCTCCCGCGTACACACGGATCAGCGCTTTTCACCCGCGGTGAAACCCAGAGTCTTGCGATCACAAGCCTTGGGACCGTAAATGATGAGCAGCGGTTCGATGATATCGAGGGCGAGGGTACGAAGAGTTTCATGCTTCATTACAACTTTCCTCCCTATTCCGTTGGCGAAGTGGGGTTTGTCAGGGGTCCAGGCAGAAGGGAGATCGGACACGGGCACCTTGCAGAGCGTGCGATATCTCCGATAATGCCGCGCAAGGAAAGCTTTCCCTATACGGTCCGCGTGGTATCAGAGATTCTGGAGTCCAACGGCTCTTCATCAATGGCCACCGTGTGTTCCGGAACACTTGCGCTTTTAAGCGCAGGCGTTCCCCTCAAGGACTCGATTGCCGGAGTTGCTATGGGGCTCGTATATGAAGACGGGAAATATGCCGTTCTCACCGATATTCTCGGATCGGAAGACCATCTCGGCGACATGGACTTCAAGGTGGCGGGAACAAAAAACGGCATCACCGCTTTGCAAATGGATATCAAAATCAGCGGAATAACCAGAGAAATAATGAAGGAAGCGCTCGAACAGGCGCGGCAGGGGCGGTTGTTTATCCTGGATAAAATGGCACAGGTGATCAGCGAGCCAGCGCAAAGTATATCAACCTATGCGCCGAAAATTCTCACCATGAAGATCTCACCCGAAAAAATCGGAACGGTAATCGGACCAGGGGGAAAAACCGTACGATCGATCATAGAGAAGACAGGGGCAGAGGTCAATGTGGAGGATGATGGAACTGTCACGATTGTGAGGAGAAACACGGGCGATGCCGATAGGGCGTACGAGATGATCAGGACTCTCACTGAGGACGTGGAGGTAGGTAAGATCTATGATGGCCGCTTGAAAAAGATCGTTGATTTTGGAGCCTTTATCGAGATACTGCCTGGTAAGGAAGGGCTCTGTCACATCAGCCAGCTCGATTTCAAGCGGGTGAACAAGGTGACTGATATGCTGAAAGTCGGAGACTCGGTAAACGTAAAGGTGAGAGATATCGATTCGCAGGGGAGGATCAATCTCAGCAGGAAGGACGCACTGCCCAAACCCCACAAGTCATATGACAACCGCTGAACTGCTCCATATAAAATCTATTGTTTCAGCCTCCAAAACATTTTTCCGCTTTTTCAGCATCTCTCGATGCGAACAAACTGCTTCGGGTCAGGTCCCCTGTAGAGACTTGTTGGTCTGTAGATTCGATTGTCGCTCCTCTGTTCCAGTATGTGACCGAGCCACCCTGCGACACGCGCCATTGCGAATATTGGTGTAAAGAGTATGCTCGGTATGCCGAGAAGCCGGTATACAGCGCCGGAGAAAAAATCCACATTCGGGTAGACCTGTTTTCCTTTCGCTTTTATTATTTCCTCGAACACGTGCTCCACTTCCTTGAGTATTTCGTAATCGCGATAGTCGTTTTTTTTCTCCGAAAGTTCATGGAGGAATTTTTCCATGATCACTGCTCTTGGATCCTTTGCCTTGTACACACGGTGCCCCATTCCCATCACCTTTGATTTCCTGCGAAGCGCGTCTTCTATCCAGGATTTTACATTCTCTGTGCTCCCGATATCGTCAACCATCTGAAGCACCTTTTCATTTGCCCCGCCATGAAGAGAACCGTAGAGAGCACCCATGGCAGCCGATATGCTGCAGTAGCATGTGGAAAGAGTGGACGCAACAACGCGCGATGTAAAAGTCGAAGCATTAAACCCGTGCTCCGCATGCATGATGAGACACTTATCCATGATCTCGCCCTCGCGGGGATCGGGCTCGGTGCCGTGAAGCATGTAAAGAAAATTTGCTCCATGAGAGATATCCATACGCGGCGCGACGTACTCTTTGCCCTCCCTGAAACGCTGAAGAGCGGCGACAACGGTTGCCATTTGAACAACCTGGTGAAGAGTATCCCTGCAGTTGCAGTATGCGGAGTGCTGGATTTTGTGCTCTATATAGCTGCTGAGATAGGAAACCACAGACTGCAAAAGCTCCATGGGATGTGCATCAGCGGGAAATGATCTGACCATTGACTTGATTTCATCGCGGATTTCACGACTTTTTCTCATTTTCTGAGAAAACTCCTCGAGCTGTATGCTGTTGGGAAGTTTTTTATAGAGAAGAAGATACGTCACCTCCTCGAATGTGCAGTTTTCCACGAGATCGTCTATCGAGTACCCCCGATAGTAGAGTTTACCGTTTATCCCATCAATTTTACATATCTGGCTTTCAGAAGCCACGACATCTTCAAGGCCTTTTTATACGTTGTTTCATCCATAATTCTTCCTCCGGTAAGAGTTAATCCGTTTTTTGCTGTGACATTACACTTGTGCGCGTTCCTGCTGAAACGGGAAGAGCGTGTATCTGCCTTCCGTCAACGGCGAGTGCAGCCTCCCGCACTGCTTCGGAAAGTGTTGGATGAGCGTGAACCGTTCTGGCGATGTCTTCCGCGCTCCCCCCGAACTCCATTACAGTAACCGCTTCGGAGATCAGCTCCGACGCATAGTGACCCACGATGTGCGTCCCCAGCAATTCATCAGTTTTTTTGTCCGCGACAATTTTCACGAATCCTTCTGTATCACCGCGCGTGAGCGCGCGGCCGTTTACCCGAAAACGGAAGACCCCCACATTTACTTCTTTGCCTGCTTCCTTTGCCTGCATTTCCGTAATCCCCACTGTTGCGATTTCAGGCGACGTGTAGATTATCCTGGGGACCGTGCGGTAGTTAACGCATCCAGGCAAGCCGGCGATAATTTCAGCGCACGCAATCCCTTCTTCCTCGGCTTTATGTGCAACCATAGGGGGCCCGATGAGATCACCGATTGCGTATATTCCGTCGATTCTTGTTTGAAACCGCCCGTTCACCAGAATAGCTCCTGACTTGTCTTCAACATCAACACCCACATTGTCAATTCCGAGACCCTTTGCGGCGGGAGTTCTGCCGGCTGCCACCAGTACCTTGTCTGCTATGATTTGCTTCTTTGTGCCCGATTCGTCCTCTGTATACAGCACAAGCCTTTCTTCTTTTTTATCATGATGGGTAACCCGTGTGGATAGGTGAAAGGACATTCCCTGGTTTGTGAGTGCTCGCCTGAGCGTGCGGGAGAGCTGTGCATCCATTCCCGGAGCGATCTCAGGCATCAGTTCGATAAACGTCACCTCGGCTCCGAGACGGGACCACACGCTTCCAAGCTCGAGTCCTATTGCGCCTGCACCCACGATTACGAGTTTTTCCGGCACGCGTTCAAAATTGAGAGCTTCCGTGGAACCGACTATCTGCTCACTGGACTCGAGAAGGGCCTTTGAAGGGATACATCCGATATTGAGGCAAGTCCCTCCCGGGTTACGCATGTTGTCGATGCAGGCAACATTCAGGCCGAGCTGAGCTGCCCGTATCGCAGCAACGTAGCCCCCCGGTCCGGCCCCGATAATCAGCACATCAAAGCCATTGTTCTGGGTTCTCATATCCTTACTTCCGCTGTTCCAAGTGCGAATCTGTTTCACCTGCTCCATGTTTACCTCATTGAACGTTGTGAGATGGGCGGAATCACGCTGGGACGCAACGAGGCGTTGTGCGGTACGTATCCGAATGTTTGTCATTTTTACCCGTGTTTGTTTCACTGTTTCAGAAATTTCTCTCAGTTCAGGGCGTGGCCCTTCGCGCGGTTCCGAAGGAAGTCTCTGCTCGAGTTCGATAGAAGGCGAGGGTGTTTCTCTTTGTTCGACGATTTCGAGCACGTCCTTTTTCAGAATTCTTCCGTCTTTCCCGGATCCCTGAATCTCATCGGGATAGAGCTGATACTGATGGATGAGCCGATGTACAGCAGGTGAAAGTGTGTGAGGTGCGGTTTCATCTGCCGTTTTTCCAGGTTCAGTAACTGATTTTTGCAGTGAAGGCTCGGTTTGCCCGGGCCGGGTTTTCTTTTGATGAGGCTGTACGTCTTTCGCGTCCTCGAGGGTTTCGACTGTCTGTCCAATGCTCACCTCGCTTCCTTCAGACACCTTTATTCTCAGCATACCGGATGCAGGAGCGGGTATGGAGAGGATCGCTTTATCGGTTTCAAGCTCAAACAGGTCTTCTCCCTCGGAAACCATCTCTCCCTCCTTCTTCAGCCATGCGGAGAGAATACCCTGTGTTACCGATTCCCCCACTTTAGGGATGGATACGTCGGTTTTCATTTTCTTCTCTTTCCTTTTTTCTATTGCATAGAATCCCAAAGAGCGGATTCCACACGTTTGTTTTCGTGCAGATTCATCGTATGCAATAGTGTTTGAAGAATCGACTGCTGTTCCTGCTGATGAAGACGGTGGGAACCTGTTGGCGGGCTCGCGCCTTCTTTTCTTCCGATATAATGAATCCTCATGTTTCCGAAATTGCTGAGGAACTTGTTCTGAATATAGGTCCAGGCTCCCCTGTTCCGTGTCTCTTCCTGCACCCAGAACACCGATGGTTGACCCTTCCGGAGGGTAAGGATTCGCATTATTTCGTCCGCCGGAAACGGATAGAGCTGCTCGACCCTGATCAGTGCGCCGTCATCGATATCTTTTCTTTTCTTCAGAAGATCATAGTATATCTTCCCGGAGCAGAAGAAGAGGTTCTTCGCTCCTGCGGGAGCATCCGCATCCTCGATTACCTTCTGGAAATTTCCACCGCTCAGCTCGCCGATTTGTGCCACCGCATTTCTGCTCCTCAGGATGCTTTTTGGAGTCATGATGATGAGCGGTTTTTTGTCCTTATCCCTGACATGA
>Ga0315545_1001399_pt1 | contig 23555 bp, 23 predicted proteins | sample SalMarSW160210MG_FD_203096 | JGI IMG/M metagenome (GOLD analysis project Ga0315545, IMG submission 203096) | Salt marsh sediment microbial communities from the Plum Island Ecosystem LTER, Massachusetts, United States - Salt Marsh Sediment SW1602-10 ...
ATTGGGAGGAACAGTATCATGTTGGTGTAGAAGGCGTTTACAAAGATATGATTTTCTTACGCGCCGGATGGAAATTCAACTATTTCCTGGAAGATTTAAACGCGGGAGTTGGTATTAGTTTAGGAGGCGTGAAACTAGACTATTCATATAGTAGGATGAAACTGTATGACATGGTTAATAGATTCTCTGTAGGATTTGCTTTTTAATAGAGAAGATTCTTAGGTTTTTTGAATCGGTAAAAAATAGAGGAAAGGAAACTTTCCTCTATTTTTTTTAAAACAGGCTCTTTGCTAAAAGATAGTTTTGGCTTTTGGGTTTCATGAATTCTCCGAATCGGTTAAGTAGTTAAGTTGTTGAGTGGTTGAGTAGTAAAAAAACAATAAAAAATCTCTGTGCTCTCTGTGTGTTCTTTTTTTCTCTGTGTTCTCTGTGGTTAATTGATTTCCTTTCTTAGTTCCTCTGCCGCTTCTACCATATTCCGGAGCGAGGGGATGACCTCGTCCCAGTTTCGGGTTTTTAATCCGCAGTCCGGATTCACCCAGAGATTTTCGAGAGGTATTACCTCTGTTGCCTTTATTATTAAGTTTTTTATTTCTTCTTTAGACGGTATACGGGGGCTGTGAATGTCGTAAACACCAGGTCCGATTTGGTTGGGATAATTGAAATCTTTAAAAGCCTTTAGAAGTTCCATTTTGGAACGGCTTGCTTCAATGCTTATAACGTCGGCATCCATTTTTGCTATCCATTCGATAATGTCGTTGAATTCGCTATAGCACATATGAGTATGTATCTGTGTTTCGTCTTTAACAACGGATGTTGCAAGACGGAAACAGCCGATTGCCCACTGCAGGTAGGTTTCCCAGTCGCTTTTTCTTAGAGGTAGTCCTTCTCTTATTGCAGGTTCGTCGACCTGTATTATTTTGATCCCGGCTTCTTCGAGTTCTTTTATTTCTTCGCGTAAGGCGAGCGCTATCTGCCTGCATGTTTCGCTTCTTTTTTGATCGTCGCGTACAAAACTCCAGCAGAGTATGGTGACAGGACCGGTTAACATGCCTTTCATTGGTTTTCGGGTAAGAGATTGAGCGTATGTGATCCAGTCGACAGTCATTGATTTCAGGCGAGTAACGTCTCCGTAAAGGATCGGCGGCTTTACGCACCTCGTTCCGTAACTCTGTACCCATCCGTTTTTGGAAAAGCAGTATCCTTCGAGCTGTTCTCCAAAATATTCTACCATGTCGTTTCTTTCAGGTTCGCCGTGAACCAGAACGTCAAGTGCGAGTTCTTCCTGTTTCTCTACTACTTCTTTTATGAAGCTTTTCATACTTTTTTTGTAATTTTCTTCAGATATTTCTCTTTTTTTGAATTTTGAACGGATTTGTCTAATTTCTTTTGTTTGCGGGAAGGAACCGATAGTCGTTGTAGGGAGTAAAGGAAAATTAAAATTTTCATTCTGTTTTTTTATACGAGCGGCAAATGGTGATTTTCTGGAGAGCATTTCCTGCGATATTTTTTGCAGTTTTTCCTGTACTGATTTATTCGTAACTAAAGGACTTTCCTTTCTCGACTGTAGAGCTTCTTTATTTGTTTTTAATTCACGAGAGACGTCTTTGCCGATAGCCGCTTCACGTATGGTTCCTAATTCCCTGCATTTTTGTTTCGCGAAGGCCATCCAATTTTTTATTTCAGGGGATAATGCGGTTTCTTCATCGAGATCTATCGGTACGTGTAGAAGAGAGCAGGAAGGAGCTATCATTATACGTTCTTTTCCGATAGTTTCATAGGCTTTTTTGACAGTACTTATTGCTGTGTCGAGGTTTGTTTTCCAGATATTTCTTCCGTTTACAACTCCCAGGGAAAGAATTTTCTCTCGGTCTATGTTTTTCAATACCGAGTCTAACTGCTCGGGAGCTCTTATTAAATCGAGATGTATTCCGGCGATAGGTAGGTTTAGAGCGAGTTCTTCGTTTTCGCCGAGCTTCCCGAAATAAGTCGCGAGTAATGTTTTCATAGAGCCGGAAGCTTTTGTTAGTCTTTCATACGCTTCTTTAAAATATTCTTTAACTTTTTTGTTCAGCTCAAGAACAAGTATAGGTTCGTCTAGTTGTATCCATTCGCAAGAATCGGAAAGGCGGGATAGGATTTCTTCATAAATATTTAATATTGGATCTAAATGTTCAAAGCGGTCAAATCCTTCTTCGCTTTCTTTTCCGAGAAATAAATAAGTGAGAGGTCCCACTAGAACGGGTTTTACGTTGAATCCTTCGTCTATTGCTTCTTTTACTTCGTCAAAAATCTTTTCACTTGAAAGTTTAAAAGATTGATAGGGTTTGAATTCCGGAACTATGTAGTGGTAATTCGTATCAAACCATTTTGTCATCTCCATTGCGCCGGCTCCGCCTTTTCCTCTTGCCATATCGAAATAAGTGTTTATGTCGACTGTTTCGCCTTTGAATTTAAAACGCTCAGGTACAGCTCCTAAGGTTGCTGTCATATCAAGCATGTGGTCATATAGAGAAAAATCTCCTGCCGGAACAAGGTCGATGCCGTTTTCTTTCTGCAGTTGCCAGTGGCGTTTTCTTAAATATTTTGCCGCAAGAAAAAGTTTTTCTTCTGAGATGATTCCTTTCCAGTAGTTCTCGATTGCCTTTTTTAATTCTCTTTTAACCCCTATTCGAGGGAATCCTAATGTGTGAGTGATCATTTGCTTTCGAACTCCTTTTTTGGTATATATATTGTGGGATAATAAGATGTATGAGGTAAAAGTCAAGGTGCCGAATTTACCGCAAAGACGCAAAGATCGTAGAGCCCCACTCCTGACCCCTTTATATTATATTTGTTTAAAAAAGCCGATAGCCCCGATATAATATAACACAAAGGGCTTTTTGTATTCTCCGTTTGAGATTAATTCGGGATCTGTGGGTTGGGTTTTGTACAAACAAAAATATCATTTTTCTCTGCGTACTCTGCGTCTCTGCGGTGAAAAACCTTGACAAACTCCGAAAGCTTACTATTATACTTCTTGCAAAAAGGAGGCGATTTTAATGTTTAGAGTTGGTTTTGTTGGGTGGAGAGGAATGGTCGGGTCGGTTTTAATGCAAAGAATGAAAGAAGAAGATGCTTTTAAAGGTTTCGAGCCTTTATTCTTTTCTACTTCTCAGGTGGGCCAGGACGGTCCTTCAATTGGTATGGATATACCAAAGCTTCAGGACGCCTATGATGTAGGAATCCTCTCTGAGTTGGATATTATTGTGAGCTGTCAGGGAAGCGGATACACCGAGAAAGTCTATCCGGAGTTACGAAAAAACAGCTGGCAGGGATATTGGATAGATTCATCTTCAAAACTCCGGATGGAGGAAGATGCAATTATTGTGCTTGACCCTGTAAACAGAAATGTTATTGATGAATCTCTTGCTTCGGGAATACGTTCTTATATCGGTGGTAATTGTACCGTAACTCTTATGCTCATGGCTCTTTCGGGTCTTTTTAAAAATGATTGTATAGAGTGGGTTTCTTCTATGACCTATCAGGCTGCTTCTGGTGCCGGGGCTAAAAATATGATAGAGCTTGTAAAACAAATGTCGGTGTTAAGCAATTCCGTGAAGGATTTAATTGATGACCCTGCAACTGCTGCACTTGAGCTGGATTCTGTTATAACGGAAGAGTTGCGTAAAGGGTCTCTCCCTGTTGAGGTGTTTAAAGTGCCTCTGGCGGTAAGTCTTATCCCGTGGATAGATTCTGCCAGAAGTAATGGTCAGACCAGAGAGGAATGGAAAGGTATGGCTGAAACCAATAAAATATTGCAGACCGAGGAAAAAATTCCCGTAGATGGGATTTGTGTTCGTATAGGTGCTATGAGATGTCACAGTCAGGGGTTTACCATTAAGTTAAATAAGGATATTCCTCTTGATGAAATAGAAAGTATGATTGCAGATGCACACGAGTGGGTAAAGGTGATACCTAATACTTATGAGGAGACCATCTCAGAGCTTACTCCGGCTGCTGTATCGGGCAATTTAGCCGTTCCGGTAGGGCGCATCAGGAAAATGAATCTGGGTCCCGAGTACCTCACCTGTTTTAGTGTGGGTGATCAGCTCCTGTGGGGAGCCGCAGAACCCATATGGCGAATACTCAAAATAGTTCTTGAATATCTGGAATGAAAAACTGTTGGACAGTTAGTCCGTTGGTGCGTTGGTCTGTTAGAACTTGAAAAAACAAAAAAACTTTGCAAATGGCTAAGTATCTTCATAAATCGTTAGGTTGTCTGACTGATGAGACGGTGCTGTGTGAATCCGAAGTTTTCCCGAGCCGCGACTCTAAAAACATACAAAAATGTTAAACTGAATAGAGGTTGTTGACTCGTTTCAAAGAAGGCATTAGTTTAGGTTTTCGCTACTTGATACAGGTAAGTAAGAAAATAACTTATTTAAAGAAGGAGGTTGCTGATGGGATTGTTTAAAGAAATAAGAGTAAAAAGGCTCATTAAGGCTTTGGCGGATGGAAAGTGGGATGTCCGCAAAGCAGCAGCCGATGCTCTGGGTACCATAGGCGATAAGCGAGCGGTAGAACCTTTAATCAAGGTTTTGGGTGATACAGATAAATATGTCCGCCGTGACGCAGCCGATGCTTTGGGTAAAATTGGCGATAAGCGAGCGGTAAAGCCTTTAATCAAGGCTTCGGGGCATGAAGATGCTAATTTCCGCAGAGCAGCAGTCGGGGCTCTGGAAAAAATAGACGAACCAGCGGTAGAACCATTAATCAAGGCTTTGGGGGATAAGGGTAGATATATCCGCGAAGCAGCGGTCTGGGCTTTAGTAAAGATTGGCACACCAGAAGCATTAAAGGCAATTGAGGAGTATGAGGGGAGATAAGAATATCTCCGGTGACTTTTTCCTGTTTATTTTTTTCTCTTTAGTTTTGTGAGTTGAATGGTTGAATCGTTGAATAGGAAAAAACAAATAAAAAAATCCTGTAAATCAGTGTTAATCCTGTCAAAATATTTGGGGATGTGGGTTGGGTTTAAAAAAATCCTCTTTAATCTGCGTTTATCTGCGTCCTATTATCTTTGTACTCTCTTTATGGAATAGCAACTTCCTTCTCTTCTAAAAGGCTGGAAAGAGAATTGATTATAAAGTTTTTAGCTCCAAGTACTTCTAATAAGACAGGCTCCCGATTTTTAGAGAAGTGTATTATGAATTGTCCTTCTTCTTCTGCAAAATCTATAGGATTATCAGATAATTCAATTATAAGTGCATCAACATCTTTGCTATATTTAATTTTTCGCATATCTTTCCTTCCTCCCAGGATACAATGTAATAACAATTATTTCATCCATATCTATTTTTTCATATACAACTCTTAAAACACGAGTTTTATCGAAATTCCCCTGTGCTATCAATCTTCCTTTATATCCTTTTTCTACCTTTTGCGGATTTAGAATAATATCTTCAGCCATCTTCTTATTTACGATAACTCCATGTTTCCTTAAAATTTTTATTTTATCAAATGAATGTTGACTAAATTTTATGCTTTTCATTATTTATTATTAAGTTTACACTTTTTCGGTTAAAAGTCAACTGAAATTAGACTCTTTGCATATTCTTCGATTGCTTCTTTAGTTTTTTTTGCCGCTTCTAGGGGCCGGCAACCCAGAATTAATTGTCCCAGAAGATAAGACGAATAAAAACATCCGGAACCGTGGAATGAAAAGTCTTCTTTAGAACCTTTTATCAATTCCATTTTCTTTCCGTCGTAAAAAAGATCATTGGCCGTCTCTATTCCTGTTATTATGACGTATTTTGCGCCCATCGAGTGTAAGTTTTTTGCTATTTTTTCAGGAACTTTTTCGCCCGTTAGCAATTTACCTTCAGCGAGATTTGGTGTTATGAGAGTGGAGAGTAAGATTAAGGCTTTTTTCATTTCTTTTAGCCCTTTTTTAGTGATTAAAGGATAACCGGAAGAAGAGTTAACGATTGGATCGAGGACTACTACTTCAGGTTTTCTTTCTTTTAAAAACTCGGCAACGGCTTTTACCACTTTTTCATTGTAAAGCATACCGATTTTAACACCCTGAACTTTTTTTAAAGCTTCTAATGATTCTTTTATATATTTGATAGGTATCTCTGATGTACTTAATACTTTTTCGAGAGTTTGAATTGTAAGAGAAGTTGGTACTGCATTTGAGGGGATACCAAGGGAATTGAAGACTGCTATATCCCTTAAAATTCCGGCTCCACCTGTTGGATCAAATCCCGCAATAGTCAAAACACACATCTTTGTATAGGACGCAGATAAACGCAGATTTTAAAGGATCTTTTATTTTTGTTTTTTTGATTTTTGAACTTTGATTTGTATTTTTCCATTTTGATTTTTTATTTTTCGGTGTTGCTATAGCAGCTTTTTTTGGTCTAAGATGTTGTTGCGGGTTTGATGCGATAAGAATACAAAAACGATTCCGCCCGCGCAGCTTGCTATAACGGAGGAGACAAAGAAGACAAGAGACAATGACATGGCTTGCCCTTCAGTTATGTTAAGTAAACAAAAGAAATGAACGTAAGCTGCTTCTCTCAGGCCCAGTCCGTTGATGGTTATAGGAATTAGACTTATTACGGTTATGATTGGGATATATGCGATTAGTGCGAAAATGGGGATAGGAAGAGATAATCCTTTAGCGATGAAATAATTAATCAGGATTATAACTACTTGAACTAAAACCGAATAGCCTATGCCGATGGTAAGCGTTTTTCTTTTGTTTTTATATATTTTGAATGCCTTATAAAATTCTTTTATAGAGTTGCCCAAATTCAACAATTTGATGGAGAGTAGCTTTTCTTTTAACCATGAGACTTTTAAGGAAATTAAGATATAATATACTAGTACAATAAGTATAATCATACCGACGTAGAGAATGGAAAGTTTTGCAAATGAAGCGTTCAATGAGAAAATTGAGGTAACTCCTATTAACATCATGCCCATCATGCCCAGTATTCTTTCCATAATGGATGCTCCCAGGGCTTTTTCGAAGTTATCTTTCCCCCCTGCGTATGCGGATCTTATCATATCCATTCCCAGACCGCTGGGTAAGAAATTATTGAAGAAGAAGGAAACAATTAGATATAAATAACTTCTTAACTTAGAGAACTCTATTTTTTGAGCTTTAAGCAGAAAATTCCACCTGAGCGAAAAAATTAAATAATAAAAAAAGAAAAAAACAATTATTAATATTAGATACAAGTGATTTATGTTTCTAATATTTTTTATTACTTCGCTTAACGGGACTTTGTTTCTAAATAAATAATAGAAAAGTGCAGTTGTTATTATGATTTTCAGAATTTCTTTGCCTATTTTTTTCATTTGTCTAAAATATTGTTCTAAATAGAAATGTCAAGAAGGATAGTGGGAATGAATAAACCTCTGAGTTTTGAGTTACGGGTTGCAAGTGTGAGTCAAAAAACACTGAAAATAACTAGAAAATATCCTGATATTAGCATAATTTGTTGTCTTCTTATTATTTTTATTAATTTTTGAATTTTAATTTGTAATTTTCCATTTTGATATTTGATTTTTACATTAACTTGACTTCCTGATTTTATCTTTGTTATTGTATATTAAACTGCCTCCCCCCCAAAATTTTTACGCCGAATCATCCAAAGTTAGTTATCGCAATACTTATAAGAAATTTCATGCTGGGATAAGCTATTTACGAATATTCGTAGAAAGAGAGGGATTACCGTCCGAGAAAGACGTGGTCAATTTCCCCTGCGAGGAAATTGCCACTCGGCTCTCGGGCTTGTCCCGTGGAATAGAAAAACTATTCGTGAGATAAGCTATTCCACGGGATGAACTCCTTTTGAAATGCAAGCATTTCAAAAGACCATGCCCGCTCACCCTCCGAGACGCTTTCCTGGACGGCAATCCCTCTGATTCTCGCCGACTTAATTAATAAAAAAAATGGGGGGCAGGCAATGGTGTTTAATAATATGAGAGCAGTATTACGACAAGAAAACGCTTGACTTGTGTTTATAAAGGGTTATAATTATAATATATATGCCCAAATGTAGTGAATGTGGGAAAAAAATAAAAGAAGGGAATTCTGTTTATAGAGACAAAGAAATAGGTGAAACTTTCTGCGGAATTTGTTACATAAAACATTTGGAGGAAGGTATAGGAAATACAGAGGAAGAAGTTTTAGATATTGAGCCTGTTAAAAAAGGGAACCGAAAATTCGTAATAGTTCTTATATTGGGAATCATAGTGATAATAACCGAAATATTAATGCTGTCAGACACAGGCGGAGGAAGACGTCCTGCGAGTATCCCCGAGAAAAAGGAAGGTGCTGAAGAAGCCGGGTCCATTGCGACAAGGATCTTTTTTGTAAAAGAATTACTGATGAACTATAAAGCAAGACACGGGGATTTTCCTGTTGCCCTGTCGCTCTTAACACCGGAATTTGTTGAGCCGGAAATTGAAGATGAGAATATATTTTACGAGCTGGAAGGAAACTATGGTTTTGTCCTTTACGGTAAGGATTCCAAGGGTAGAGCTGTGAATCCTGTTCTATCTGCTAAAGGTGAGATAGAACTTTCCAAACTAAAGACAATATATCCTTAAAAATGAAGAATAGTAATAAAGCATTCACGTTGATAGAATTAATGGCTGTGATTATAATCCTGGGAGTTCTTTCCGGGCTGGCAATACCGAGTTATCGCACAATTATAGCACGTACCCAGCAGGAAAAAATGAAAAGCACTTTGAGGCTGATTGCCCGATACGAAGAGCTCTCTTTCGTACAAAACGAATGTTACGCACCGGGTAAGCACGGGGTAGAGAGTTACACCTTTGAAATTTCTCACGATGGTAGTATAGTACCGGAAGAAGTTAATCTGTCTGAATTGCCGTTCGTTTTTCCGGATAATAGAAATTACGACTACATAATTTACTGGGTGAGTAATGCAGAAGAGCACTACTTTTATGCTCAGAGTATAGCTTCCATCGGTAGAGGTAACGATATAGACGGAGACGCAAAAATGGACCAGTGGCAGGTGAGTTCTTATAATCTTGAGCCGACTGCACTATCGAATGATCTCGGAAGCGAGGGAACGGTAGAAGGAGGGGATGGTGGAGACGGTGGGGATGGTGGAGATGACGGGAAGAAGGATAAGGAGAAGAAAGAAAAGAAAGAGAAGAAGGAAAAGAAAAAATAGAAAGAGAAGCCTGAAAAAGGCTGAAAACTTACTATCTCCCAGTTAAGAATTAAAAGATTGTAGAAAAGTTTTTATTTTAGTTTACCCTTAAAATTAAAATTTTCAAATTTAAAAAAAACACCCTTGACATCTTGACAAAATTTCGTAGAATGCTCACCAAAGAGCGGTAGAGTAATCCATGAAAAATTTCGTAATAACAATTTAAATCGTGAGTAAATTGATGTGATTGTTGAAGAATCGAAGAAGGAGGTAAGAGTTGTCATCAAATATAATTATTAGTTACGACAAGTCAAAGTACGCCGGCGCCGCACAGGGGGCACAATGGGTATAGATTTGCACGCAGAAATTCGTAGTGTCAAAGATCTTGAAAAATTAGTGGGGGAGGAAGTGTCAGTAGAAGTTGGTACGGTATTAAAAAGAACTTATTCCGAAGATGGAACTTTAGTTGAGCACAATCCGGCTACTGTACTTACTTATAAAAGCAGATTGGTGAATTTGGGTAAGCACGGCATATTTCTTGAGAAAAAAGAGGAGGGTGGAACCCTCGGTCCAAAAAATACGATGATTTTGCATGTTGACGAGAGTTATGTCAAGGTGCCGACGCCCAGAGCAAAGACTTATTTGCCGTTCCGAGATGCGGAATGTGTGTACGATGAAAAAGTACGGAACGTTACTTATACCGGGATATTATCCATTAAGCATAAAGATAATTTAGTATATAAGAGAGAGTCTCTCTGCTAATATTAATAAAATAGGGATTGAGAGAATTTTCCCAATCCCTATTGTTAGGTTACTTGTCTGCTGATTTTATTTAATCTGACTTAGATCTTCTTTTATTGCCTGAAGATCGTCTTCGTGCTCAACTTCGTCTGCGAGTATAGACTCTACCATATTTGCAGTAATAAAGTCTTTATCGCCAATAAATTCACGGAGTTTAGAATAAACTTCTATTGCGCACTGCTCTCCTTTTATGTTCTGATCCACTATCTTTTTTGCTTTGGGGTCAATAGGAGCATCGTAACCGCAATTGCTCATTTTATACCAATCTTCGGGTTTTAATATTGGAGTTCCGCCCAGTTGAAGTATTCTTTCCACAAGCATACCCGCGTGCCTTAGTTCGTCGTTTGCATGTTCGACGAGTTCCGCTACCACAGCTCCTCTCATCGGACCGACGATTACTTTTGAACCTATCCAGTATTGATAATAAGCAAGCCACTCGTCAGCCAGAGCTTTGTTAAGCAGCTCGACAAGCTTTTTTATATCGACTCCTACGATTTCTCTTCCTTTAGTCCCCATGTTTCCTCCTTTATTTGGGATTTAATTTTCCGTTTAGTAAGATGACTAAATAAGATTATTTGTCAACCCCGGAACAACTAACTAGCCACAAAGACACTAAAAAAGAAGTCAGAAGCCAAGTAGAGAAACAAGTCAAATGGTAAAATGGTTGAATAGTTAAATCGGCATCCCAGCCCCACCCAAAATTGCCACTTATTTACACAGATTTGAAAGGTTTTTTGTTTTAACTGCTAACTGCTGAGGCTGTGCCAAAACCCCCTTTTTTGCAAATCGCAGAAAATTAAGTTATTGCTTTTCAAAAACTTATTTTTTGCAAATTCGTTAATTTTGGACTTTTGTCACAGCCTCTGCTCTCTGCTCCCTTCTCTCTATCCCCCTTTTTTTACTGCTAACTACTCTCTACTCCCTGCTCACTAATTATACTAACTTCTATATTCTTTTAATAATATTGTTGACATATTTATAATCAAGTATATAATTGTACAGAAATTATTGAAAAAAAGAGAAAATCAGGTGGTTTTCTAATTGAGGTTTAGAAAAATAAAGGATTGATTATGGATAATAAATTAAACTTAACGAGCCCGGCAGTCTTTATTGGAAAACAGGGGGATGGAATTATTAGTTTTGGTTCCGGACAACCGGATCTTCCCCCTCCCAGGGAGGCTATAGAAGATATTGATATTAGACGTGACCTGAGATACGGACTTATTCAAGGTTGTGTAGAGTTGAGAGTGTCTCTGGCGGATGAATATCCTGCTTCCTCTGCCGAGAATTTCGTAATTACAAACGGTGCATCGGAAGCTCTGGATTTAATCTTCCGTGCTATGGATAACGGAAAGGTTCTACTGCCGCGGCCTTATTATTACTCGTATCCCCCGATACTGGAATACGCTGGTATGGAACCGGTTTATATAGATTTAAAGCAGGGTAGAATAGATATCGAAGATTTCAGAAAAAAAATAAAGGGCTGTAAGGCGGTCTTAATAAATTCGCCTTCGAATCCTACCGGTAGGATAGAAGCTATCGATACGTTAAAAGAAATAGAAGAAGTTACTGAAAAGCTTGGCATATATATCGTTTCCGATGAGGTTTACAAAGATATCATTTACGAGAGAGAAAACTACATAATCAAAGGCAGTCACGTAATCACGGTGAACTCTTTTTCGAAAACTTATGCAATGTGTGGTGTACGTGTTGGGTATTTATGGAGCCTTGACCAGGAATTTGTAAATAAAATAATAGAAATGAAGACTCATACTTCCATGAATACCAATCTCGTCGGGCAGGATATGGCTTTGAGAGCTATGAAAAGTCCTAAATTGTATGTAAAACAGCAGCTGGAAATATGGAGAAAGAGAAGAAATATAATATACGAGGGCTTAAAGGATATCGGTCTTGATTTGTGGAAACCTGAAGGGGCCTTTTATGTGCTGCCGAAAGTCCCTAAGCCTGAAGAGCTTGTCAGAAAGCTTTACACCGACTATAATGTAATAATATATTTAGGCAGATGGTTTGGTGCTCCCGGGCGAGTCCGCCTTAGCTATGCTCTGGATGAGAAAGAAATAAAGGAAGGGCTAAACAGGATAAAAGACTGCCTGAGCAAAATTTAAATCTTGTTTTGCAGCAATTCCAATGAGTGAAGACAAAAATTATTATCATTTAACTGCGCAAGAAGTCATGGAGCAGTTGGGGACCAGTAAAGAGGGACTCCCCAGAGATAAGGCAAGAGAGCGTTTAGGAAAATACGGAAAGAACGAACTTAAAGGTAAGGGTGGGGTTCCGGAGTGGCTGCTTTTCCTTTCGCAGTTCAGAGATGTGATGGTTATCCTTTTGATCGTTGCGGGCGTTATCTCTTTTGTTATCGGTAACTACCGTGATGGAATCGTGATGTTTGTTATAGTAATAGTAAACGCCGTAATAGGTTTCATTCAGGAGTATAAAGCCGGGAAAATACTGGACAAATTAAAGGATTTGATTAAATCTCCTGCTGCCGTAATGATAGACGGGAAGTTAAGTAAAATAACGCAGGATGAACTTGTTCCCGGAGATGTAATAAGAGTCGAAACAGGGGATAAGATTCCGGCGGATATTCGTATTATTGAATCATTTAATCTGGAAACCAACGATTTTTCTCTCACAGGAGAATCCATGCCTCAAGGTAAGCACAGTAACGCAATAAAGGAAAAATCCACTCTGGCGGATAGAGATAACATGGCTTATCTGGGAACTACCGTAGCTTCCGGAAATGCAATGGGAATAGTGGTCGCGACGGGAATGGATACAGAAATGGGTAAGATCGCAACTATGGCGGAAGAAACCGGAAAAGTAGAATCCCCTCTGGAAAAGGAATTAAAAGTGCTCGGATATCGTTTAACCTTAATTGTACTTGCGCTCAGCGTGTTGCTTTTCTTTGTATCTCAGCTTCAGGGATTTAGTTTTTTCACCAGCATGATGTACGCATTGGGAGTCGCGGTTGCCGCGGTGCCCCAGGCGCTGCCGGCACAGGTAACAGTGGCTCTTTCTGCTGCGAGTAATAGGCTGGCCAGTAAGAAAGCGGTGGTGAAAAATCTTTCTTCGGTAGAAACGCTGGGTTCGACTACGGTAATTGCCACAGATAAAACCGGGACTCTTACCAAGAATGAAATGACGGTAACTACTGTTTGGTTTGATGGGAAAGAGTACGAAGTGACGGGTGTCGGTTATAAGCCGGAAGGCGAGATATTGGAGAAGGGAGGAGAACCGCTTACCCAGGAAGAGATAGATGAGATGGAAGTTATGCTGGACGCGGCAACCATGGCTTCAAACGCAGAAATACATGAACCTGATGAAAATCATAATTCCTGGTACCCTATCGGCGATCCGACAGAAGCGGCTCTTATAACACTCTCCACGAAACTGGGCACCCACTCTCCTAAAGAAGACGAAGAAAATCCTGAATTACACGAATTTTCCTTTGATTCTGAAAGAAAGAGGATGAGTTCCGTAAGACAGTTTGAAGACAGGCAGGTTCTCACTATGAAGGGGGCAACGGATAGTGTTCTTTCGATAAGTAAGTTTATATACAAAGATGGGAAAAAGGAGCCGATGACCGAAGAGCACAGGGATAAAATAAGGAAATTAAATGAAAAGTATTCTAAAGATGCTTTAAGAGTTCTTGCCATAGCCTATCGTCCTCTGGAATCCGACGGCAGAGATTATGTAATCGAGGAGATCGAAAAGGACGTTATTTTTCTGGGTTTGGCAGGAATGATAGATCCTCCCAAAGAGGGAGTAAGAGAAGCCGTGATGGATTGTCACACAGCAAAGATAAGGACTTTTATTATAACAGGAGACCATGCTATAACTGCCAGAGCCGTTGGTAAAGAGATAGAGCTTTCCGGGGATAAAGAACCTCTGGTTGTGACCGGAGGAGAGCTTGAAGATATGGATGATAAGGAACTCTTAGAGATTTTAAGAAAAGATGAATCGATTATCTTTTCCAGAGTGGACCCAAAGGATAAACTCAGGGTTGTACAACTTCTGGAAGAAGATAAACAGATTGTAGCGGTAACAGGCGACGGGGTAAACGATGCCCCCGCATTAAAAAGAGCTCACATAGGAGTGGCGATGGGGAAAACGGGTTCCGATGTTGCAAAGGAAGCTTCACAACTTGTACTTCTCGATGACAGTTTTCCCACCCTCGTATCCGCGGTAAGAGAGGGAAGAACCATATATAATAATCTTCGTAAAACTGTTCTTGCCTCTATGACAACGAACGGAGCTGAGCTTACTGTTGTTCTGCTCGGACTTGCCGCAGTAGCCCTTAAAAACTGGGCTATTCCCATTCTTGCCATACAAATACTGGCAATAGACCTCCTGGCTGAAGTGTTTCCTCTTACCTTTCTTACCTACGATCCATCACCGGAGGGCATAATGAATTTACCTCCGAGGAATCAGAAAGAACATATAATAAATAAATTCACGGCTTTAGAAGTGGGGTTGCTTGGAGTGGCAATAGGAGCACTGGCGTTCACGAACTTTGCGCTCTTTATGTTGAGGAATAGTGTAACCTTAAGTGTGGGGACAGAACATACAATGCTTTACGCAAAAGCTACAACACTTAGTTATTTGACCATTGCATACTGTCAGTTTTCGAATGTCCTCTCGAGGAGGTTCGAACAGGCTTCAATATTCAGCAAAAATTTTTGGACCAACAAAATACTGCTCTGGTCTATTGTCGGCTCGATGGGTATGATTTTTATAGCCGTGTATGGGCCGACGATCCATGAATTTCTCTCTTTTGCCGCTATTTCCCTTATAGATTGGATACATGTTTTTGGAGCAGCGGTTGTATTCCTGGGAGTATGTGAGTTTGTAAAATTACTAAAAAGAAAAAATATATTGTCTTCCGCCGGTCCTGTCGAAAACACAATTAGTTAACACGTAGGCAACGAAAACTCTTTAAATATCAAGTGGTCGATTTCCCCAACGGGTGATTCGCAAGGGGTACTTTTCGAGAAAAACAGAGTCAATTCTCCCAGCTTTAGGCGTTCGGGATACCACTTTAGAAAAACAGCAGTCAGTCTCCCCTGCGGGTTTCGTTCGGGTATACCTTTCTAAAAAACCGCAGTCAGTTTCCTTATGCAGAGGAAACTGCTGCTTGCTCTCGACCTCGCTCCTTTTGACTTCGTCAAAAGTCCATGCCCGCTCGGTCTCCGAGACATTTTTTATGAAAGGTATACCTGAACTTTTAATATTTTAAGAGAATAAAAAAGGATAACGTGCCCGCTTGCCCCGTAGAATAATTTACTATTCGACGGGGCGAGCCCTCCGAGACGCTTTCCGCCAATCCCTCCGATTCTTGCCGACGTATTTAAAGATAGAGAAAAAAACAAAATTAGCCCTTGACAAATTCGTAAACTTGTTTATAATATAAACTAAACTATAAAATAAACAGGAGGGTTTTATGGGTGACGTTAGCGAGAAGAAGTCAGAAAGTATGCAAGATTTAAAAAGGGGGGTTGCTCGATACGGTTATCAAGATGGGGTGGTTGAAATCAGTATTGGTATAATTTGTTTGTTTCTAGGTTTAATACTCTTTTTTTATAAGGCAAAGCCTTTCCGCCCTATTTACGCGGTGGCCTTTTCTTTGATGAGTTTAGGCGTATTGTTTGTTGGAGGTGTGTGGCTCCTTAGAAAACTTAAAGGAAAGTTTGTCTGGGGTAAAACCGGTTATTATATAACTAAAGGGGCTTATCCTAAATTGTTCTGGGTCTTTATGGGTTTATCGCTTATGGCTGTGGTTTTTGCTGTTTTAAGTGTTCGTTCTTTTTCGTCCGAGGTTACTGTCTTTTTATTTGGATTTGCAATGTTCTTTGGGCTTATTTCCCAGTTTTTTGAAGCCGGGAAGATAAAAAGATTCTTATGTATTTCTTTTGTCCCGCTTTTTACGGCGGGAATATGTGTTCTTATGGGATCATCCTGGAAGAAAAGTTTGGTTGCCGTGTTTCTTGCAACTGGTTGTGTTTTTCTTGTTTCCGGGATTGTTGTGTATAAAAAGTTCAGGGGGAAATATGATGAATAGCGCAAAAGAAAGAAAGGGGGAAAATGTAGAAGATTTGAAGAAGAAGGTCCATAAGGATTGGTATGAAGACGGTATGTTCGAGATAGGTTTCGGAATGCTTTATTTGATAGTTGGTTTGGTGTTTCTTTCCCCGGGTATGAAATTTTTGCATGGTTCTCGTTTAAGCATGGTTTTTCTAAGGCTGGTTGTGGTTTTGGCTATAGTGGGGGGAGCCTTTTGGTTGATCCGAAAACTTAAAGAAAAAGTTGTATGGAATAGAGCGGGTTACTCTGCCAGAAGAGATTATAATCCTAAGACGGTTTTGATTCTTTCGGGCGTAATTTTTTTATTTTTTGGTTTTTATGTGCTTAGTTTCCGTTTCCTGTCATCTGGAATTTCAACTGTTTTTCTCGGGGTTATGATGGTTTTCGTTTTTATTGCTCAATATATACAAGCTGGGAAGCCAATAAGATTTTTGGTTTTTTCTCTGATACCTCTTTTGGTTGCCGGAGTAAATTATTTTCTGGGTTCAACCCTGGATGACGGTCTGTTTTTAATGATATATATATTGGGGTGTACTTTTTTAATTTCCGGCGTTGTAGTCTATGTTAATTTTAAGAGGAAATTAGCCTGATGAAGGACAAAAAAATAATCAAAGATATTATTGCGTTGGAAAGACTGGTTCATGAGCCAAGCCGATTGGCAATACTCACGATTCTTTCGGGAGTAAAAGAGGCAGATTTCGCTTTTTTGCTTCGTATCAGCGGACTTACAAGGGGAAATTTATCCGTACACTTATCAAAACTCGAAGAAGCTGGATATGTGAATGTGAATAAAAGATTTATCAACAAAATGCCGAATACTGTATATAATCTGACAAAAGAAGGCCGCAAAGCCTTCGATAGCTATCTTAAGAACATGGAAAAAATAATAAAAGGGAAAAAGAAATAGCCACGGATGAACACGGATTAAAAAGTGTTTTTTTTAAAGAACAAAATAAAGTTTTGGGTTGTGTGGTAGGGCTCTGTGTTCTCTGTGTCTCTGTGTGAGATTATTTTTTGGGGGTGGGTTGTATGCTTACTTGACTTATAATTGAATATTTTTATTATAATTAAGTAATATTTTTAAAAGGAGGGTAAATGGATAGTCTGGTGAACATAATAATAGAACCGGGTAAGGCGTTCGCACATATCAAAGAAAGGGATGATTGGTGGATGCCTTTTATTTTATTTGTAATTATAACCTGGATATTTCTTTGGATTAGTGGTCCTGCCCTGGCGCGTATTACAGCGCAAAAGATGGCTGAAATGGGTATAGATAGAGAAATACCAAAGTTCACGGAATTTATAAAGTATTTAGGTGCTCCGGTTGGTACCTTGATAATGTGGTTGCTTGTGTCCGTTCTTATATGGTTTCTGGGGAATTCTTTTGGAGCGGATTGGAATTATATTAAAGCACTCGATCTGTATGCTTACTCCAGTATTGTACAAGTTATAAGGAGTGTGCTTAGTCTAATTATTCTTTTAATTCGGGGGATTCCTAATATAATGACTTTTAAAGATTTGAATGTCGCCACCGGTCTCAATTTATTATTCGGTCCGGAGAATCCAAGGCTTTATGCCCTTGTTTCTGGGATAGAGGTTTTCGCCGTATGGCAGTTTATACTGATAGCTTATGGTATTTCGGAGATTACCGGAATATCACGTAAGAAAGCGATCTGGGTTAGCGTAATAACCTATCTAATAACGCTTGGGATTGGTGTGGCCTTTGCAAGAAAGGGGATGATGTGATTATATTTATATTGCTGTCGCTTAGTTTAACATTAGAAGATGCTATTGAAATGGGGCTAAGGGAGAGTCCCACTTACCTGCAGGCGAAAAAACAATTCATGATAACTCAAAAAACAAACGCTTCCGCGTATTCAACACTTCTTCCTACCGCTTCCGCCGGTTATGTAGAAGCAAGAACTCGCTCAAGACTCGATGGGGTGGAAATTTATGACTCGGTTGATAGCTATTATAATGTTCGAATGGAATGGGATTTAACTCCAGGTGATTTCTTTAATGCCTTCTCGGCTCATTATGGAAATAGTTCAGCCTATTTTTCTTTCATGGAAACAAGAAATCAAACCATATATGAGATTATTTCCCAGTATCTCAATACACTTAAACTCGAAAAGTTGTTTGAGAGCAGAGAAACGGCCGTAAAACGTACAGAAAACAATTTAAATCTCATCGAAGAGAAGAAACGTCTTGGTTCAGCTTCCAGTGCAGAGGTTCTTCAAGGAAAAGTAAACAATTTGCAGGCACAATACGATCTTATGGAAACAGAAAAGAATCGTAAGTTATATCTGCTTAGACTGAAGAAATTAATCGGATTTGCGGCAGGGGATTCCCTTTTATTGGAAGAACCAAAAGTTGATTTTAAAATGCCTAAAAAGGATTCTATTCTGATTTTAGCTATGGATAAGGACCCTCTTATTAACGAGTATAATTCAGAGTTGAAAAAAGCGCGGTTTGATTTTACAAATACTTCTATGAACAGCCTTTTTACAGTTTCTTTCGGAGCAGTATATCAATATCAGGATTCCAGGATTCCGAACTCAGCACTCTTACATGACAATTACGATTATTCGATAGGATTTTCTATATCCATACCTTTGTTTACAGGTTTTTCCAGGGTTAATGACATGATTATAGCCGAATTGAGAGTAGATATTGCGGAATTAAAATTAGAAGAAAGAGAAAAAGAATTAAGTATATCGGTAGAAGAAGATTATATGTTATATGAAGAAGCCAGGAAAAAATTGCAACTGGCAGAGACCACCTTAAATTTTGCCGAAGAGAGCCATACGGCGGCAAGTGAAAGATACCGTCTGGGAGAGTCATCGATGATCGAACTATTAGGCGCAGAAGAGGATTTGCTAAGGGCTCAGTATTCACTGACTGAGGCTCGCTTCGACTGGTATCTTTCTCTGTATAGATTGAAAAGGCTTATGGGGAGGTTATATGAAGAATAAGAAAAAACTGATTATAGCGGCTGCTGTCATTGTAATCCTCGGGGTTATAATAATAGCTAATGTGAAGAAGGGAGGTGGAATAAAAGTTGAAGCTTCAAAAGTCGAGAGGGGTAAAATAGAGGAGATAGTTTCTGCGCCCGGAGAAGTCCGCGCGAAAGAAGAAAGAAAAATTAATGCCGAGGTTACTGCGGAGGTAATTAAATTATTGGTGGAAGAGGGTGATTGGGTTAAGAAAGGACAAATCCTTGTAAAATTAGATTCCACAGAGCAGTTTGCGGCATACCAGAGAGCTCAGGCTAACGTTGGTGCTCAGAGAGCCGATCTTGAATTCAAAAAGGAACAAATGAGGAGAAAAAAAGAGCTTTATGAAAAAGGATTAATTTCCCGGGAGAATTTTGATAATATCGCAACTGACGTAGAACTGGCTCAAAGTAATCTTGAGAATGCAAGAACTGAATTGGGAAGAGCCAAAAGGAGTCTTGAAAGAACTACCATCCGTTCTCCTATTCCGGGAACCGTAATGGATATAAATAAAGAAGAAGGAGAAGTGGTTGTGGCAGGGACCATGAACAATCCTGGCTCTATAATATTAACTGTCTCTGATTTGGAGGGGATGGAGATGGTTGCGGATGTAAACGAAAGTGAAATACCTCTTGTATCTATTACCGACACAGCCAGAATCACAGTGGATGCTTTTACGGATACCACTTTTACCGGTGTTGTGTACTATAAAGCAAGTATGCCTAAAGAAGCGGCTTCTGCGGCAGCTGTCGAATTTGAAGTAAAAATATCTATTCCTCACCATTCCGGAATGCTGCCGGGAATGAGCGCGAACTGTGAAATTGTAACCGCTAAAAAAGATAGTGTTCTGCGGATACCTCTTCAGGCTTTAGTTGCAAAAGATAAAAAAAGCGGGGTATATAAAATTGAAGAAGATAAAACAAAATTTATCGAAGTCAAAACGGGTATAACGGAAGGAATGTGGGTTGAAATAATTGAAGGTCTTACGGAAAACGATCTGATTGTTTCTGGCCCCATAAAAACTTTAATGAGTCTTACAGACAATCAAAAAGTAACATGGGAAGAGGAAAAAGAAGAAACGAATACCAAAGAAGAAAATCCTGAGGAAGATAAATCCGCGAATGCAGAGAAGAACTTAGAGGAAAAATAAATATGTTTAGAGGTTTCTTAGTTGAAATCCTGCGCTCTGCAATAGAGTCGATCAAAGCAAATAAGCTTCGAAGCCTACTTACAACCCTGGGTATAGTTATAGGAGTAATGACCGTAATTGGTGTAATGTCTGTTATTTCGGGTCTTAAAAAGAATGTGGCTACCAGTTTTTCCCAACTGGGTGCAAACGTTTTATATGTAGATAAATATCCGTGGTTTGCCGGACATTTGAGTCGTACGGAATGGGATAAAATCAGGAAAAGAGATGATTTGGAAATGAAGGAAGTTCAGGCTTTAGAGAAATACGGAACTTCTTTTAAATATGTATCTCCTCTTGTTCAGAGGAGATTGAAAGTGGAGAAAGATGAGAAAGAAGCACCTGAGGTCGAAGTACACGGAACCTCTGAAAATTTTCCCAAAATAATAAATCAAAGCGTGGATCTCGGACATTTCTTTTCCAGGGACGATATAAAATACAAAAGGCACGTCTGTGTCTTAGGGCATGATGTTGTAAACACTCTTTTCCCTGAAGAAAATCCCATCGGTAATAAGGTGAAAATTCAAGGGCGTCAATTTAACGTTATAGGAATTCTAGAGGAGAGGGGAGAGATGATGGGACATAGCATGGATAATATTGCGTTGATTCCCTTCACAACAATGGCAGAATTTACAGGAACGAGGAGAAGATCCGTTACTATAGCTATATACGCTGAAAATGAAGAAGAAGCAAGGGAAGAGATAAGATGGATTTTACGGAGCATCCGAAATTTGAAACCTGAAGAAGAAGATGATTTTTCCATTAATTCCTCAGAAGCAATGATACAGCAATTTAACCAATTAACCAAGACCATATTTTTAATCTCAATTGCAATTGCCGGGATTTCTTTAGTCGTAGGTGGGATTGGAATAATGAACATAATGCTCGTTTCTGTTTCGGAGCGAACAAGAGAAATAGGGGTCCGGAAAGCGATAGGCGCAAAATCAAGTGAGATTTTAGGACAATTTCTTATGGAATCTGTGGTGATTTGTTTGGTGGGTGGAATTATAGGGATTTTTCTTGGGTCCACACTTACAAAGTTGATCTCCATTATGAGCAGCGGAAATCTCCCTTTTTATATTCCAATATGGTCGATTTTTCTCGGGTTCGGATTTTGTTTTAGTATAGGGGTTTTCTTCGGTTATTATCCTGCAAGAAAAGCTTCGAAGCTGAGTCCTGTGGAGGCGCTTCGTTATGAGTGAACTAATCAAAATGAAAGGTGTAACGAAAGTGTATCCGCTTGGAGAAACTGAAGTCCATGCCCTTCGCGGGGTGGATGTTTCCATAAATAAGGGAGAATTTATTTCAATAATCGGGCCCTCAGGTTCTGGTAAATCTACACTGATGCATATAATTGGGTGTTTGGATGTGGCAAGTAGTGGTACCTATTTTTTGCAGGGTAAAGATGTAAATAAAATGAATGAGAACCAACTTGCCGATATAAGAAAAGAATTTATAGGATTCGTTTTTCAGGATTTTTATCTTTTGCCGGATGTGCCCGCATGGTATAATGTTTCTCTGCCTATGATATACAATAGAGTTGTGCCCAGGGAAAGAAAAGAAAAAGCTATAAAAATCTTGAAAGACGTTGGCCTTGGAGATAGGGTTAATCACCTGCCAAACCAGCTCTCAGGCGGAGAACGCCAGCGAGTAGCAATTGCGAGAGCTCTCGCTAATGAACCGGAAATTATAATAGCGGATGAACCTACCGGCAATCTCGATTCAGTGCGCGGTGAAGAAATCTTAAAAATATTGTCAGATCTGCATAAAGAGGGAAAAACAATCATAATTGTTTCACATGAAAAATATGTAGCCGAGAAGGGCAAGAGAAAAATACATCTTAAGGACGGTCGTGTTGAAGGGAGAGGGTAAAGAGAAACCTAGTATACTAATTATTAACTGGCAGGATTGGACAAATCCTCTGTCGGGAGGAGCTGAAGTCCACCTTCATGAAATATTCAGGAGGATGACAGGAGATTTCAACATTTCTCTTTTGTGTACACACTTTAAAAATGCTCCGGGAAGCGAAGAAATAGACGGAATTAAGATCCACCGGGTTGGTTCTAGAAATACTTTTAACTTCCATGTCCCGAGGGCATACAGAAGATTAAGAGAGACGGAAAGATACGATTTGGTAATAGAAGATTTGAATAAAATTCCATTTTTTGGCGGGAATTTTGTCCATGAAAAGAGAATTGCAATTCTTCATCATCTTTTTGGAAAAGCAATATACACAGAAACCAATCCGCTTTTCGCCTCTTATGTTTATTTTTCCGAAAAGCTCATGCCGAAGTTTTATAAAACTGTACCGATAATTGCAATATCCGAAAGTTCAAGAAACAAAATAGTAAACATGGGGATTCCCCTAAAGAATGTTGAAGTAATATATAACGGAGTGGATCTTAATTCTTACCAGTCCAGAGTAAAAAAGAGCGTTTACCCCACAATTATTTGTCTGAACAGGATGAAAAAATACAAAAGAATGGATGTTTTGATAAAGTCCATTCCGGAGGTCTTAAAATCGATACCCGACTTAAGAGTTTTTCTTGTAGGAGAGGGAGATGACCTTCCGCGTCTTAAAGAACTTACCCGAAAAAACGGAATAGAGCATATAATTGAGTTCACCAATTTTATCTCCGAAGAGAGGAAAACTGAATTGCTTGCCAGTTCCTGGGTTTCGGTTAATACGTCGCCTATAGAGGGCTGGGGCCTAACCTCTGTAGAGGCTCAAGGAAGCGGAACGCCTTCTGTTGTACCGGATTCACCGGGCTTAAGAGAAACTGTAAGGAATGGAGTCAGCGGTTATATTTATCCCTTTGGTGATACGGAAGCTTTGTCAAAAATTCTTATAAAAATGTTAAGCGATAAGGGATTGATTATAAGAATGGGTGCATCGGCTAGGAAATGGGCGAATAATTTCTCCTGGGATGAGTCCGCGAAAAAGATGAAGAAAGTAATTTTATCACAGCTTCACAAATGATTAGGACGCAGATCCTCTCAGATTTCTTGGACTTTAATTACCACTCCATACAAGATTATTTCACACAAAAACAGATAGATTTTATTTTCCATTTAGAAAAATGAATAAAAAAGCTCAAATTCGAAATATTTGTATCTTTGTGATAATTGCTTTGTCGCTTCTTTGGATATCCAAGGTAGCTTCTCAGTATGTAAGTGAGACAATAGATAAAAACCTATTTAACCCTTTAGGAATTTTCAGCCCCCTTCTGGCGGCAGTTATTGTGAGAAGATTCATATCAAGAGAAGGATTCCAGGATGCAGGACTCGGAA
>Ga0315545_1001400_pt1 | contig 23532 bp, 22 predicted proteins | sample SalMarSW160210MG_FD_203096 | JGI IMG/M metagenome (GOLD analysis project Ga0315545, IMG submission 203096) | Salt marsh sediment microbial communities from the Plum Island Ecosystem LTER, Massachusetts, United States - Salt Marsh Sediment SW1602-10 ...
TTGACGCGGGTGAGTAATCGTTCAAAGGTGCGCAGTGTTTTCCCATCTTCTCCACATCCGAAGAATAGGGAATGGAGCTCTTTAGAAAGAGGTTCCCCTGTGCGCTGTACGCCTCAACAAGTTCCCTGTGTATCTTCTTTCTTCTATCCACGAGGGAAAAAAAGGGGATGATTTTTTTCTGATCAAAGCCTTTGTCTTCGAAATATTTGACAATCTGCAGATACGTTCTCACCGACAGGGGAGTGGGGATCATCGGCAGGAGGATAAAGTCCACCCCCCGGATAATGTTCTCGGACAGAAGGGAAAATCCTGGGGGTGAGTCCAGAAACATGATGTCAAACTGACCTCCGACCTCTCCCACGAGCTTTTTTAGCCGTTTTTTAGGTTTCTTCATTCCGATGAATATGATATCGAGCTTCCTCGTCGAAAAATCCGCGGGAATGATTCTGATGTTTTCGTACTGAGTCGCCTTGGAGTACTTTTCGATATTCTGCTTTCCGGTTACAACTTTTTTCACACCGCCTTTGAGTTTCGGAACCACTCTGTAGTAAAATGTTGCCGAGGCCTGGGGGTCGAGATCCCAGAGAAGGACCTTCTTATTGTCCACGGCTGCGAGATACGCGAGGTTTACCGCGGATGTCGTTTTTCCAACTCCGCCTTTCGAGTTGTAGAGTGCGATACTTGTCATTGTATATCCGCGATTGCAGCGATTTCCTTTTTTAGTTGGGGATAACTCCCCCAGAGCTCCCCGAAGATTTCAAGCTGCCTGATCTGTACCTCCCTTTGAACCTGAAAGAGCGCGCCGAAGGATAGAACCAGGTCTCTTCGCTCCGGCTCTCTTTTTAATAACTGCTGAAACAGCTCCTCGAGAGATGAAAGCGATACTTCAGAATCCTGGTAAAGGCCGAGACAGTCCTGAAAGGCCACGATCGATTTTATCAATGCGAGCAATTTTCTCGGGTACAGATCACTGAAGAATTCGCACATGTACCGCACCCCTTTGAAGGCGATTCGCAGAGAATGAAGATCGGCTGGTGAGTACTCTTCGACCGAGCGTTGCGCGTTCTTGTCTACCCTCTTCACCGCCTCTTTTATGAACTGCGATGCACGTTCACGCGCCGGGGCATTCGCATACGCATTTCCCTCTGAATGGTAGTCCGCAGCGGACTCAAGTGCACGGATGATTTTTTCGTATCGATCCAGAAAAAGAGCCTCTTTTAGGTCGGACTGGGGGCGTACCCTCCTTTCCTGAAGAAGACCGATCACGAGGCTTCGCACCTCCGGCGGTGTTTGTGCGCGTTCGAAATGTGAGAGAAGATGCACACTGAACACATCGATGTCCCTCACATTCCCGAGCAGTCCCGCTACCCATGAAAGCTCCTTTCGAAGCCCCTCGCAGTAGCCCTTTGCAAAAAAGGGCTTCAGTATCTTGAGCGCAAACCGCGCACGCCTTGTTGCAACACGAAGATCATGAAGATATTCCCGGTCGAGATCCAGCGCGGTTCCCTCGGTATTCGCACGCATCTTGTAGGCCTGCCGTGAGAGAATTCTGACCCCTGCCTGCAGAATCGAATCATCCCCTCTCAACCTGAATGCGGGAAGCACAGGAGCTCCAGGGAGTGTTCCGTCAATTTCTGACAGCCCGGTTGTCAGCGGATCGAACCGAACGGACCGTACCCCGCACATATCGCGAAAGATTGTGCTCAGATAGGATACTTCCTGATCGGATGCGTCGGATGCAATGAGAAGGTACTCTGGCGTTTCTTTCCAGACTATTCTGTGTGGGCTGGAAAACGCCCACTTCTCCACCGAGACCAGCGAGTTATGTGCATTCGGGGCGATAACCCGGTATCTCTGAGACTCCGCACGGGCTTCGAGCTGGGGAACAAAAACGGCTCCCTGCAGGAGCCGTTCCATCGAAAAGGTGAGTCTTCTCTCAGGAAAAAGCTGATGTTCGTTCACCTTTTTCACGTTGATGCGCTGTTCATTCTGCATAAGCTCCAGGACCTTGCTGTCGTGATCGAAACGCAGCCTTTTTTTCCCCTTGAAGAGTTTTCCGTCCTGTGTATCGAAATAAGTAAACCGTTTTTTCAGGGGCCGCAGTTTCATGATACGGTACCCGAGGTTTCTCAGTTCCTTTATCGTGTGCTGAAAGCGTGCCTTGTTCGAAATGGAAAACGCGGCAATTCTCTTCATCATAGAGCACCTAATCGATGGTGTTTTTCACCCCTTTCTGGTAAACCTCTTGATCGAATCCGGGAATCTCCTCCTGCGATCTTATCGACGAAATCATTTCCGAAAGGGAATAGGAAAACCGGAGGATGCAGCAGTGTGCCGGCCTCCCGGCCGTGAGACTGGCAAGCGCGAATGAGGGGCGTGGATCGCCGTCGATCGACATCCCCGTTGCGCCGCAGTTCACGACAAGGAGCCTTTCCAGTTTCTTTGCGAATGGTATATGGCTGTGCCCGCAGACGAGTATGTCGGGATTGTCGCCCGCGAGCTTCGTCCGGATACCGTATGGAGTAATACTTGGATAGATATAGTCCTTGTCCGAAATCGGGCTTCCGTGCACGATGAGAATATCGAATCCTTCGAGCGTGACCCGGATATATTCCGGCAGCGCTGCAATATAATTCCACGCATCGTCGTCGAGCTGGAGCGCGGTCCAGGCGAGGTTTGCCTTTTTCCCGCCCAGGAGTTTAAAGATATCTTTTTCCCCTTGCTTGAGGCTCAGGAGTTTTCTCTCCACATTCCCCCTTATTACCGGTATTTTATTGTCCCTGAGAAAACGCATAACTTCGAGCGGTTGGGGACCGCGGCCGACGATGTCTCCCGCAACAAACACCCTCGAGGCTCTGAGCCGTCTGGCATTTTTCAGAGCAGTCATGAGAGTATAGAGATTTGCATGGATATCCGAAAGAAATGCGACCTTCATGGGAGCGTTTTTTCTCCTGAAAGTGTTTCTTTGTTACAGTATTTTCTGTTTCACGGGAGTACTAACGTGAGCTCGTCAAGAACCGCCTGTATCTTCATTATATCCTTTAGGCGGCCCTTCTCAGGCTTGAGTTTCAGCTTCTGCGCCTTTGAAAGCACTTTCTCAAGGTTCTTTTTCTTCGGGAGCAGCTGCTGCTCGCCTTCCACATTTTTTTCACTGAGTTTTTCCAGCAGCTCGTCTATCTGCGCCTTTACATTCAGGCTGTACTTCTCGATGATGCTTTCGAAATTCGACCGCAGAGATTGGAGCTCCTGATTGACCTCCTGTACAACAACGAGCTTTTTTTGCGATACCGCCATGTTCTTCTCCTCACTTTTTCGTTTATTCTTCCTTGTAAAGGTTTCCCAAAACCCCTTCGATCTTCATGCGCACATTCCTCTGAATTGCATTGATGGATCGGTTTCCATCGATGATTTCAAACCCGTATTTTTTCTGCAGTTTGTTGTATTCAGACCGCAAACTTCGCTGATACCGTACAAAGCTCTCATACCAGTCTCTCGCTATTCCGATGTCCATTCCCGACTCCCAGTAATCAAGGGAATTATGTTCAGTGAGAGTTCGTTCGACAAGGTTTCGAGATGAGACCAATATGAAATAGACGGCATCAGGAACGATCGCCATGGAGTACAGTGACTCCAGCCACTGGGGATCCGCCCCTCTGACAATGTCTCGCGCCATGAGTGTGAAGATGTACCTGTCTGCCAAAACGATGTACCCTGCCCGGAGCGCGGGCACGATCACATTTTCGAGCTGATCGTAGAAATCGGTCGCATAGAAGAGCGACATGGTCCGGGGGCTCAGCACATTTCCCTGCTTCGCCTGTGCGAGCGCGGGCCCAATAATGGCTGATTTTGTAAGCCCTGTCTGCGTGACCGCATAACCTTTTTGCTCGAGCCACTCTGAGAGGAACCGTATCTGTGTTGAACGGCCCGAAGCGTCCGGGCCTTCGATTACGATCAGCGCCCCGGAAAGAGAATCAAGGTCCACTCCGTGGGGTGGACGCCCGTAACAGTGCCGTTTTCTACTCATCTTTTCGCTCTCCGCTTGAACTTCGCAAGATCGATCCTGTTGCTGATAAAGCTCCGCATTATCTCCTGCTGCACAGGGATCAGCCTCGAAGCATCAATAGTGGTGAACTGGAACTCGTCTGCCATCTGTTCGTAGTTCTCCATAATCAGCTTCTGAAATAGGCGGAAGCTCTCATACAAATCGTTTGAAAGCCCCATGTCCATTCCGGCCTCGAAGTACTTCAGCTGGGCCCGTCCGACAAGAATGCGGGAGAGTGCGGTTTCCAGCGGAAGCCTGAAATAAAATGTCACGTCCGGTTTTTTTGCAAACCCGTACAGCTTCCGCAGCCACTGCGTGTCACAGCCTCTCACTCCGTCACGTGCAAAGGAAGTGTAAATATACCTGTCGCACAGTACGATGTACCCAGCTTTCAGCATGGGAAGAATTTGCCGCTCGTAGCGGTCCGCAAAATCGGTTGCGTGAATCAGGCTGAAGGTCGTTGGTGTCAGAAGCTGCTTCTTTTTCCCCTTCTTTGTCGCGCCTCGAACGATGACGCTCGAGTTCCACTCTGAAAAAAACACCTTACAGCCGAGTCCCAAAAGCCATTGATTGAGGAGGTAAATCTGGGTGGACTTCCCGGACCCGTCAAGCCCTTCCACTGCGATGAGTTTTCCTCCTATACCTGTGTCTTCCATTTCACTGCCCTTCGATCTTTAATTTCACGTGGACGCCGAACTTTTCACCGAAGTACTGAGATTTCTTCTGAAGCGCCCATCGCTCGAGAAGAAGGTCATCCGATCCGTTGACCTTCAGCACCACCTCTCTCCCGAGCACGCTCACATTTACGTCATCGACCTTCTTCAGATGTTCCCTGTCCATCGCATCCGCCATACGCAGGATGCTCGAAAGCTTCTCCACTCTCTCCCGCTGCTCTTCATTGAGCTGTGCAAACGTTGAGTGCCGGAGCTGCGGTTCGCTTTTTCTGTGATACCGCGCCACATTCGCGATCATCAGCATCTCCACCGGGGAAAAACCCGGGAGCTCGGACTGCGAAATGATGTAGAGCGAGTGCTTGTGATGCTTGTTGAGACTTATGAATGTCCCTATGTCGTGCAGGATCGCTGCAGCATAGAGGATCTTGCGATCCTTCTCCCCCAGCCTGTGGACCTCGTAGAGCTGGTCGAACAGCGATAGCGCAAGCTTTGCCACCTGAAGGGCGTGCTGTTCGTCGAACATGTACTTTCGGCCCAGGTTCACCGTGCTTTCATAGGTCTGCCTTTCCCACGGGTGCTCGCGGCTCTGAAGCCCATCGACCAGGTCGAGCGCAACACCTTCGCGCAGCCCGACTCCGGGGATGATGATTTCATCCACTCCGATCAGTCCGGCAATGCGTTCGAACACCAGGCCTGCAGGAAGAATGACGTCCGCACGATCCTCCCGCAGGTCGAGCTCTCTCATCCTGTCCTGGTAGGAAAGCCCTGCAAGCTTCTTGATCAGCGTGTGAAGGTTTCGAACAGAGATACGAAGAAGACCGTTTTCGTCTGTTTCTCCGCCGAGCTTTCCCAGCGATTCTATATTTCCGCCCGTCCCGATAAATCCCGCAGGCGTTTGCGTCTTAACTGCTGAAGGAACCTTCAGGGTCGATATATATTCGGTCAACAGCTTGTCGAATCTGCCCGGTTCCTGCCCCGAAACTGAGAGCTCTTCAAGAAGCCTCACCGATCCCATGGTGTGGGATTCGCTCCAGAGGATGCCGTCGGCATCCACGAGTGAAACCTCGACGCTCCCGCCTCCCAGATCCGCAATGACCCACTGCGCGTTTCCGAAGTCCACCCGATTCTTCACAGCAAGGTGAATGAGCCGTGCTTCCTCGGATCCGGATATTTTTTCGAGCCCAATGCCCGTCTCATCCCGGACCCTTTCGACGAGCTCTTCACCGTTTCTGCTCTCCCTGACCGCGCTCGTTGCAACCGCCCTGTGGTGTAGTATATCGAGCTCTCTGATCTTCTCGGAAAACTGTTTCAGCCCCTTCACCGCAGACTCGATAGCCTCGCCCGATATTTTTCCCGAAAGAAACACCGTGTGCCCGAGCCGCAGCTGATATCTGTCGGATGCAAGTTCACTGTACTGGCTCGAATTGTAGAACTCCGCCGCCAGAAACCTCAGCGCATTGGAGCCGACGTCGATTGATGCGATACGCACAGGAAAAGTGACACGGGTGTGCTCGTTCATGCCTGTATAGTTCTCTCATACTATTCTTCAGGTCTCTATGAAAACGCGGGCCCTTATTCTACATTAAAATCAAGAAAACCTCAATGAAATTGTAACCGTATGGTGTGCGAGCTTGTGGTAAAGATCACATTAATTTTTTACACATTGATGGCAACAGTCATTTCGATAAATCCGCTTCCCCTGCAACGAGAGAGAGGCGGCCTTTTTTCAGCACGTGACATGAAAAAGGCCGATATGCTTCTTTCCCGCTTCGTTCCACCGGCCCACCGCCTCTTTCGTGGGCAGAAGCTCAACAGTACATTTTTTCTTCTTGAAATACTCCCGCGCCTCGTCAGAGAGCTTCACAAGCCCGTTCTGTCCTGACCCGATAATGATCCCCTTCGCTCCTTTTTCAAAGATATGCTTCGCCTCGTCGAGGGAAATAATGTGTGAGGTCCCATACACCGACTTCGAAAGCTTTTTCTTGCGTTTTTTTATCTCCCCATCCAGCCTTATGACCACATCGTGGGTGAAAACCTTTCCCTCAATGGTGACGGAGCCGAAAGAGGTCTTGTCGATTTTCGGTTTCATCACAACACCTCACTGAGACTACTTATTGAACTCCTCGACCTGCCTGATGTATGCATCCACATCGAACTTTTTTCTGCACCCGTTGTAGCTCATGTACCGGACTTTACCGAACACCGGCCGATCGAACCATGCCCTGTCGTGTATACCGCCCAGAGACCAGGCAATGCCCGCATATCCGTTGGTCTCCCTTCCGTCCAGCTCATAGCGGTCGTTCAGAAAGATCGCATACTCCATCGCCTGGTCAGCGCTTTCTGTCCACTCCAGGATTTTCTTCGCCCAGTACATCCGCATGTATCCGTGCATCTTGCCGCGTATGACCATCTCTTTTTGCGCAGCGTTCCACAGTGGGTCGTGAGTGCAGGCGTTTTCAAACTGGTCAAGGGTATAGAGATGCTCTCTTTTGTCTTCTTCATGTAGCCGGAAAGACTCGCGTGCCCATTCGGGAAAGCACGCCGTGCTGTCGTAGTGCGGATTATAGAAACAGAAATTATCCGAAAGCTCCCTCCGCACGATGAGCTCTTCGAGAAATGCTTCTTTCGCCTCCTGAGCGGCGTCCGCGCGCCCTATCTGGAGCGCGATGCGCTGTGAAGATATGTGCCCGAAATGAAGGTAGGGAGAGAGGTTTGACTGTGCATTCCTGGTCGGATCATTTCTGGCTGCCGGATAGGAACGGAGACCGTTTTTTATGAACCTTTCCAGAGCGGCCCGTGCCAGCCCTTCACCCGATTGTATCCAGTCCACCGGCGGTATGGTTTTTTTCGCTCTCAGAGATGCGGTGGCTTTCTGCCAGTAGGGTTTCTCTTCACTCCCCTCCCACCGGTGAGGGTGTCTTATGATCTTCGGAAAATCATCGAGAAACTCGCCGAGGTGGCGGTGAATTTTCGGCCGTATGGTGTAGGCACCGTACTCCTGTTTGTCAGATGCGTGCCAGCACGGAACGATATTTCGTGCATCCACTTCGTAGACAGGAATGTCGAGCCGGTTTTGGAGGGCGCGTTTCCAATCCCGCTTTATCCGCAGCGGTTCGAAATCAGTTACCAGTACCCCGATTTCACGGGAGTGTATAAAATCCGCAAGCACATTCTCGACAGTGCCGGTGCGCAGGAAAAAGGGGATGTCTTTCTTCGAAAGCCGTTCGCAGACTTCTCTGAGGCCTTCGAGCATGAACGCATACTGCCTGAAGGCCGCATTGAGAAACTCCGGCACCAGGCAGAACACCACTCCAAGCGGTTTGTGCGCGGAAAGCGCCCTTTTTTGGGCATACACAAGCGCCCAGTTGTCCTCAACACGCTGATCCCTGCTCATCCAGTATACGACAGGCCCCTTTTTTTCCGTAGCGTCGTTGAGAATGCGTACTCTTTTTCGATTCATAAATCCTGAGAATCTCTCTGTTTTTACTTGCAATAATAAAATAACGATATAAAGGGGTGAAAAAAGGAAAAAGAATTTGATTTTCATACAAATTTGGTGTAACCATGGGGATTTTGATCCGTCGAGTCAGAACAAGGAAACAAAAAAGCACTTATCTCGATCTTCCGAACACGACGATAGAGCTCGATCGCAGAGTACAATGAAATTTCTTTCGGAAAACACAAAACATTAATTTCGCTTTGCTTTACGATCCCGCGGAAACTCTTTTTGTTGCCCCACCGGATATTTCGATTAATGTCTTGTATATATCATACGACGTTATGGAGGACGAACAATGGCGGTTCTGGAAAAGGGTATGGAAGCACCGGATTTCACGCTGCAGGATCAGGAGGGCAACACAGTAAGTCTGTCCGACCAGAAAGGGAAAAAGGTCCTCGTGTACTTTTATCCGAAAGCCGATACTCCGGGATGCACGAAACAGGCATGCAGCGTACGGGACTCACAAAAGAGTCTTGAAGAAAAGGGGATCGTTGCATTCGGCATCAGTCCCGATGAACCCGGAAAACAGAAAAAGTTCGACAAAAAGTACGGTCTGGGGTTTCAGCTGCTCTCCGATGCGGACCATGCAGTGGCCGAAGCGTACGGCGTATGGGGAGAAAAATCGATGTACGGAAAAAAATACATGGGAATCATCCGTTCATCCTTTCTCATTGATGAGCAGGGGAAGATACTGGAAACGTGGTACAAAGTAAAACCTCAGGACACCGTACCGAATGCACTCCAAGTGCTGGAATCCTGAGCTCTCCCTTAAAAACCGCATAAAAAGCTCCGGATCGATAGACTCCGTGCGTCTCCCCCGTTTTTCGCCCGGTTTTTGGCTGCTGTAGTCAACCATCAAAGCTCCATCCGATTCTCACAATTTTCTTCCCTTCCCTGAGTCCGTGATTTCCACGAGTGTTCTCGGAAAGGGTCGGAAAAATGTCTGTTGGAGGAGATAGGCGTTTTTTTGGGCGATTAACCATGCTTCGATGAGGTGAATGAGCGTGCTCAGCGGAATTCGCTCGTCACGGTACTTTTCTATGCTGTTGAGGAAAAATCGTTTCTCCTCAGGTTGCAACGACGTGGACAGGCCTCCGAATGCGTGCAACAAGACATTGATCATCGACGTAAACTTGGAAGGTTTCGCAAACGCCTGCAGAACGGTCTGTCCGTTGTATCTGCAGTGCGCAAACCCGAGGCATTTGCTCACGTGCACGATCGGTTTCACATCTTCACTCATGTGCATACTCTCCTCTCCGTGTATGTTCAGGCGCTGTATTTCTTAAACAGCAGCACGCCGTTCTGTCCGCCGAACCCGAACGACTGCTTGAGCACGATGCGTACTGATCTGTTTCGCGGAACTTTGGGAACATAGTCAAGGTCGCACCGCTTGTCCAGATCAGGAGCAGCCTTGTCGACGTATTCGAGGTCTGGATTGTCCAGATTACTGGTGGGCGCGATGACGCCGTGCTCCATTATCAGAAAGCTCACGATTGCTTCGAGCCCCCCCGAAGCACCGAGAGGATGTCCAAAATATGACTTCGAAGAGCTTATGGGAATTCTGTACGCGTAATCTCCGAATACCCTCTTTATGATGAACGACTCGTTTGGGTCGTTGAGTATCGTCGATGTGCCGTGTGCATTGATGTACTCCACCTCCCGTGGGAGGACTCTCGCTGATTCAAGGGCTTTTCTCACCGCGTGCACAGCCGCTCTTCCCAGGGGATCGGGCACAACGACGTTGTACGCATCCGCAGTGAACCCGGATCCCGCGATTTCTCCGTAGATCCGTGCACCCCGCCTGAGTGCGTGCTCGAGGGCTTCGACTACAAGGACACCTGCCCCCTCACCGAGAACGAACCCATCTCTGTCCCTGTCGAACGGCCGTGATGCGTGCATGGGATCTTCATTCCGCTGGCTGAGGGCACGGATGATGTCAAAGCCGGAGAAGAAGTACGGATGAAGCGTCATGTCCGCCCCGCCAGTGACCATTAGGTCCTCCTGTCCATACCGTATGTGCTGGGCTGCCAGCCCGATGGCATGGGTTGCCGAGGAACAGGCAGTATTGACGGTATAGCATGCACCCTTCATGTGAAAAATTTCAGCGACTGTGGAAGCACCGACATTCGAGTTCGACTGGGGAAGAACAAAGGGATTGATCTTTTTCGGTCCGTTGTCCCGCAGAAACACACTGTGTGCGGGCAGAAGGACATCGGAGTTGCTGGCCGCCTGGCCTAACACCACACCTGCCCTCATATGGTCTATGTCGTCCAGCGTATACCCTCCCAGCGTCTTTCTTTCCTCATCCATGCGCGGAACAAGGCGAAGACCTGCATCCATCAGTGCGAGATACGCACCAACAACGGAATACTGCGTCGCTTTTCCCGTTCGCTTGAGAAGTTTCGGGTTTTCAAACTGTTCGAGAATGGAAAACCCGTCAACAGGGGAACAGACCCTGCTTCTGAACTGCCCGAGATCAACGTCCTCGAAATCGACCCTTCTGAAATACCCTCTCCCGTTTTTAGCGTTTTCCCAGAACTTTTTTTTTCCGATACCGATTGAGGAAACCGGGCCAAGCCCTGTTACCACGACACGCCTGTTCATCGTTTTTCCCCGTGTCACGCAACAATCTCTCCAGATAAATAATAACAGGGAGAAACGGAGAAAAAAATAGGAAATTGTTCTTACCACCCTGTACTTCCCGGCCCTCTTTTGAAGGGCCCGGTAATATCCGAGGCGATCCACCCTCCGTAGAAGTCCCCGGGCTGCGCTCGCACTTTTTCCTCATCGACAGAGCATGCATCCATTTTGCGCGGATACAAGGCGATGTAATTTCTCAACGCACGAAATCGAGTGCGCGGGTCCTGGTAGTACCATGCTGCGTTCTCAACTGTTTTCCCGTTATCCGATCAGGTCGGCATTCATTAAAGAATCAACGTGGTGACGATTCCAATGAAAGAACTTATTTTCTAAAATCTCATGTGGTGAATGCGATTTTTTTTCGTCCCAAATTGATACATGTTGTATGCCGCTTATTCATCCCGAACAAATACCTTTGTCGATCGTAAACCCCTTTTCGGTTTTCCGCAGGTCTGTTTTTTATTTCCCTCCTGCCCATGCTTCGCACAATTCCTTGACTTTCTTGTACGCTGCGCGTAGTTTTGCTGCGTGCGGACGGATCAGAAATCCTCAGACAGAAATTCAAATACAAGAAAAACAAAAAGGGGACAGGCTGTACAAAAAGCAGGACCCGCAACAATAATGCGCTTGACAAAGGGTGAGTTTACATCGTATTTTTCGAAATACTTTTAATTATGCGCTAAACAGCAAGGAGGCCAAAGATGAAAAAAGTGGCACTCGGTTCAGACCCCAATGCTTCGGACCTCAAGGAGGCCATAAAACAGCAGCTGGATGAACTCGGGATCGAGTATGAGGACTATGGAAGTGATGATCCGATTTATGCAAATGTTGCCATCACCGTTGCCGAAGCAGTCGCAAGCGGCGCACACGATAGGGGGATTCTTGTGTGCGGAACCGGAATCGGGATGAGCATCGCGGCAAACAAGGTTCCAGGCGCCTATGCTGCACTGTGCGCGGATGCGTACTCAACTGAACGTTCGCGAAAGAGCAACAATGCGAATATCATGACCATGGGCTCGCAGGTTGTGGGCTCGCAACTTGCGAAAACCCTGGTGAAAATATGGATGGAATCCGAATACACGCCAGGCGGAAGGTCCCAACCCAAGATTCAGCGTATCTACGAATACGCAAAACAACACGAAAAGTAATACCGTCATACCGGGAGTGAACTCGTCTACTGTGCACACAGATGGTCATTTCCCCTTTACTACACAGAGGAGAGAAAAATGTACGCGCTCACCGACAAAGAAGAACTTGACCTGAAGCAGAAAGCTCTGCAGATAAGAAAAAACGTCCTTCGGCTTATCAAGGCGGGAAAATCCGGACATGTTGGAGGGGCCCTGTCCTCTGCCGACATTATCGCGGCGCTCTATTTCAAGCTCATGCGTGTCGACCCCAAAAACCCTTCCTGGAGGGAACGGGACCGGTTCGTTCTTTCCGCCGGACACAAATGCCTCGCACTATATGCTGCGCTCGCGGAGCGCGGGTACTTTGATGTGTCTGTTCTGGACACCTACGGCGACCTCGGCTCAAAGCTTCCCGGCCATCCCGACATGCACAAGCTTCCCGGTATTGAAACGAACACAGGGGCACTCGGGCACGGTCTTTCCATCTCAGGGGGAATGGCGCTTGGGCTGAAGATGGAGAAGATCAACGCCCGGGTGTACGTGCTCATGGGAGACGGTGAGCTTGCGGAAGGGTCGAACTGGGAGGCTGCCGCTGCTGCGAGCCATCACGAGCTCGACAACCTCCTCGTGTTCGTTGACAGAAACACGCTTCAGATAAGCGGAAGAACGGTGGAGGTAATGAGCTACGAACCCCTTGACGCGCGGTGGACGGCATTCGGCTGGAGCGCACGGCAGATTAACGGGCACGACATAAAGCAGATCGTGGATAATGCAACCGATATTCCCTTCGAAAAAGGCAAGCCTTCGGTAATAATCGCAAATACGGTAAAATCAAAGGGGTTTTCCTTCGCAGAGGACAGGGTGAACTATCACTACTGGAAGGCTACCCCGGAGGAAATTCAGCAGGCTGAAAATGACCTGGTCGAGATAGAAAGGAGTCTGGGAAAATGAGCGAAGCGCGCGATCCTAGAAAGACCTTTGGTGAAGCACTCGTTGAAGCAGGAGAAGTACATCCGAACATCATTGCGATTTCCGCAGACAGCTCGAGCGGATCCGGCCTCACCCCCTTTAAAGAGCGTTTTCCTGAAAGACATTTCGAGTTCGGGATCATGGAGCAGGGTGTCATCGGGTACGCTTCCGGACTTGCAACAACCGGGAAAATTCCCTTTGTCGTGGCCATCGCACCATTCGTCACCGCACGTCCTTTCGAGATGTTCAGAAACGATATCGGGTACATGCATCAGAACGTAAAGGTCGTGGGAAGGTGCGCGGGGCTTACCTACTCGACCCTCGGTGCTACCCATCAATCGCTCGACGACAATGCAATCATCCGCACCATTCCCGGAGTGACAGTCATCAATCCCGGAGACCCGGTTGAGATAAAGAAGGCGGTTCATGCAGCTGCGGAGCATATAGGCCCGATCTACATGAAGATCGGGAGCCCTCCCATGCCGATACTCTTCGAGGACGACTATCATTTCGAAATAGGGAAAGGTGTGGTCATGAAAGACGGTGACGACGTGACGATCATCGGAACTGGAACCGTTCTCTCAAAAGCATACGAGGCGGCATGGCTCCTTCAAAAAGAGGGCATTCACGCACGGCTGCTCAACATCCACACTGTGAAACCGATCGATCGCGCGCTCATCGTGAAAGCCGCCAGTGAAACGGGAAAAATCGTTACCGTAGAAGAGCACTACCTCATCGGCGGTCTCGGAAGCGCGGTTGCCGAGGTGCTCGCCTGTGAGTACCCCGCCCCGGTAAAAATGATCGGCGTTGACGACCAGTTCGCAAGCAACGGCCCTTACGAGGAGCTGCTCGGCCTCTACGGACTTCAGGCAGCACAGATCGCAGAAACGGTGAAAGATTTCATCAGCTCCTGATCAGCACACGCGTACGAGTCTCTCATCATAATCAGCATCTGTAAAGTAGAGCCACCCGCGGACCTCGCGCTCAGGGTAGATGTCTTTGAGCGCGGCGCAGTACCCCTCCACCTGTTCCCGGTAGGCCTCTGAAAACCGCTGTATCGAACCCTTCTCGGCAACCCTGTTCGTCTTGAAATCCAGAATATCGACCGTGCTCCCGAAAACGATCCTGTCGATTCTCCCCACAAAGTTACCGTACTTCATCGAGAGCGCGTTGGATTCGGAATACGACGCCTCGCTGAAATAGATGCTCAGCCGCGGATCAGAAACGACATTCTCAAGCGATGAACGCGCCTGAACACGCGCATCCTCTCTCTCTTTTGTGCTGAAATCAGCACCTTCTGCGGAAACCGCCATATACAGAAGCCTCTCAGCCTCTTCGGGGGATACCGGAAGCATGGAGATGTTTTCAACGGCCCGATGAAACACAAGGCCCTTCAGCAGGCCGACCCTCCGTGCTCTCAGGTCTCGTGGGTGTTCTCCATCGAGACGCCCGTTCGCACCTGCAGAAACAGGTTTCGGGGCCTGGATCATCTTTTTTCGTATTTTCAAAGGAACCATTTTTCTGGAGACTCCGTCGCCTCCCCGTGTGTCACTGGGAACCGTAGCACCGAAAAATTTTCGGCGGAGAGGCCGCCCGTCTCCACCCTCCTTCGATGCGCTGATCAGCACATCGCCTATGGTCTTTATAACATCTTCTTTTTTGCCCTTTGAAGAACTTACGGGAATAAGGATGAGGTTTTCCCGCGCGCGTGTGAGCGCCACGTACAGTGCATTGAGCTCATCCACCCTATAGTTTTCGTCCGTGGATTCGATGAGCTCGTCAACCGCCGCCGCATCGGAGAGGTATTCCCTGTACACAGAACGCGCGAGCCCGTAGCGTGTAATCTCCCCTCCGCGGTCCCGGCCGTAGAGGATCGACCCGTCGAGTCTGAACCTGAAAGGCTGACTGAGAAAGGGAACAACCACCGTGTGAAACTCGAGCCCCTTCGATGCATGTATGGTGAACAGAGAAACCCCGTGCTGCTCACCGATCTGGAGAAAAATCGAATCCTGACGCTCGGTGAGGAAGCGGTCGAAATCGTTGACAGACACCGCGGCAGCCGTGCTCTCAAAGGTGTACGCGAGCTCATGGAAATTGAGAAGCACTTCCCTCTTGTGAGCGTACACATTCAGGAGATCGAATTCCTCATAGATCTTTCGAATGAGGCCGCTTGGGGGAAGATACCCTGCCAGGTGCGTGAGTCGTTTCAATTTTTCATACAGCTCGGGTTGGAAGTCCCGAAGGAGCGAAAAACTCAGGTCGTCTTTTCTTTCCTGAAGCTGTTCGTATGAAATGCGGAAGACCGGCGACCGCAGAAACCCCGCGAGGTATACAGGCTCATCCGGATTCAGCACACAGTGGATGATAGTGCGCACATCCATTATGCAGTAATCGGCCATGAGTTTGCTCCTGCCCGCGGTCCTGCACGGGATGCTCAGGTTCATAAATGAATTTTCGAGCTCCACAATTTCACTGTTTTTTCTGCAGAGAACCGCGATGTCCTCGAGCCGTACTCCGCGGGCCTGAAGGTCATTGATCTGATGAACGAGCTCTTCTACCGCCGCCTCCCTGTTTTCGCACTGGAGGACGGCGACATACCCGTTTTCACGCTGTGTCTTTCCGGGAGGGGGATTTTGTTCCTCGTAATGGAAACGGGGAAGCAGCTCTTTTTGAACGTTTTTGAACACCGCGTTCACGTATTCCAGGAGCACTCTGTTCTGTCTGAAACTGAAGGGCAGGCGGTGCCGCTCGAGCCCGAGTATGTCACACACCCTCTCGAAAAGGTCCGGCTCTCCCCCTCTCCACCGGTAAATCGCCTGTTTGTTGTCACCCACGTAGAAGAAGCTCCCGTTTCGTTTCAACCCTGCGCGAACCAGGTGCTGCAGTGCGTCCCACTGAAGCTCTGACGTGTCTTGAAATTCATCGATGAGCATGTGGCGCATTCTCGATCCTGCCCTGAAGTAGAGATACTCGAAATCTTTCATCTGCCCGAGAAAAACACGGGCGTGCTCCTCGATGTCGTGAAAATCGATGCATCCGGCGTCTTTTTTCATCCCCGTAAAAATTGCATCGATCCGCCGATACAAATCGACCCACGCCATCACATAGTAGCGCATCTGGGAAGCAAAATAGGATTGCAGTGCACTCCTGACCGACAGAAGTGCGTTGCCGAATCGGACCGATATATCCTTCGGAAGCGCAGCAAAAAGCTTTTCAATATACCCGACTGTGTTCTGAGGGCCTCGTTTGAAGGGGGTGAGCGAGGCAAGATCGAGTATGTTGCGCGATTTCATGAAATCTTCGAGCCCGCTTCTGAACCTACCAAGGTGTGTATGCGCACCGTATGATTCCAGATAATCGGAAACAGCCCTGATAAGAAACCCTATCTTCCTCCTGAGCCCTTCTGAAAAAAACACATCCCTTTGCTGCAAAAACTCCATTTTAACTTCAGAGGGCCTTTTTGCTTTCCGAATAAGGTCCGCGAGCACATACCGTTTATCGTCGACCTTCGAGAATATCTCCTCAAGCGCCTTCAGCGTTCGCAAACCGGATTGCTTGAAAAGGATCATAAACTGCGCCATCCGTTCCATCTCCTCAGGTCTGGTTTCGATTCCTCGGTAGTACCGCTCTATCGACTCTCGGAGAAACTGCACCCGAGTGCGCTCATCGATGATCACCGCATGATTCACCACCGCTGTTTCTGCGGGGAAACAGTTGATGACGGACGCAAAAAAACTGTGAATCGTGGAGATCTGGATGAGACTGAACTTCCTGATCAGCTCGGTTTTCAGTTTTTTCGCTCCTTTCACGACAGACCCTTCAGGCTCGCCGAGAATCGAGGCGAACAGCGCCGATTCATTTCTTTCACCACCTGCAATGCGTGAAACCCGTTCGAAAAGCCTTGTCCTGATTTCCTTTGCCGCGAGGTTCGTGAAGGTAATCGCCACAATCTCCGAAAGATTCGTGCCCTGTAGAAGCATCGCGATGAGACGGGTCGTCAGCGTAAAGGTCTTTCCGCTCCCTGCCGATGAACTGAGCGCCACAGAGTGTGCGGGAAGATACATCATGCGTTCCGTCATTGCTCGAATACCCTGCAGATATTGAAATAGGGACAGTACGTGCACTCTTCATGCTCATGCGCGAGACCGAGCGGTCGTGCGCTGTTGAGGTCGTCGAGAAAATTTATGATGTGCATCTCAAACGCTTCGAGGTACTGCCCCATTTGCGAGGGCTCCACCACAACCTCCGTTCGGTTTCTCCCGGTGAGATCGTAATAACTCAGCCGGAGGAGATCCGCTTCGGGGTATATTTTTTTGAACATCAGTCCGTAAAACCCAAGCTGCACCTCTTTGAAGCCCTTTGTCTCGAAGTGATCACCGCTGCCGGGCAGAGCCCCGGTCTTGTAGTCGATGATCTCATACCCGCCTGACGGCAGCAGGTCGACCCTGTCTATCCTGCCTCTGAGCGTGTATGTCGATTCCTTTCCTTCCACCTGCGCGGAGAGTTCGGTCTCCGCATACTCTGCACACACGCGGTATCCATGAGCGAACCGCTTTAGATCGTTTTCCAGAACCTGCCGCAGATTCGCGTGCAGTATCCGTTTGAGAAGCGCTTCCTCCTTGCTGTAAAACATCGGCTTTTCAAAACAGCCGCGAAACAGTTCTTCAAACCTCTCGTCGTACTGTTTTTTGTCTCCGGGTGTTCGGTAAAGCTTAAAAAACAGTTCGTGAACCGTGCGCCCCACCTCGCTGAGCTCGATTTCCCTGCTCAAAACCTCCTCTTTTTCTATCCCGAGCACCCGTCTGATGTAGTATTTCGTCTCGCAGCGTTTCATGGTGTCGAGGTCGAGCCTTGAGAGCTGCAGTACGGGCGATTGAAAAAATGCAGGCTGTACGGGCAGCGCAGCTTTAGGGAAACAGTCTTCGTCCCCATTCTGATCCCCCTGATAGCCTCCGCTTTCGCGGTCTCGGCAATTTCCTGTTCCGATTGGAAGAACGTATTCAGGATATTTTTTTTCAATCCCGTAAAGATCCTCGAAATAGTATGTGTAGCGCGATTTCACATCCGTCTCCCCCGTCCTGTCATCGATCGACAGAAAACCCGTTCGATCCGACGCGTCGACAATCCTCTTCAGATAGTAGAACTGGAGGTCTTCGCGGTCCAGAAGTGTGGACAGCCCGAAGAGGCTTCTGACATTCGCGTTGAGCAGCGCGTCTTTTTCCCCCCTGAACGGAAAGAACCCCTCGTTGAAGCTCGGAACGTACACTCTTTTGAATGTGATTCCCCTCGTCTCCAGAAGCCCGATAATCTGAATCCCCTCCCTGTATATCCCCAAAACCGGGTACCGTTTGTGAGCGAGAACTTCAAGCAGGATCTGGAGAGGGCGCTCAAAAACCTTTGGGGTAAACTGACAAAGCTTCATCGCTTCATTCAGTGCGATGTCTCTCACTGCATAGAAGTCGTAGGCCTTCTTGGATTTGAAAAGGGCAAAAAAATCATTCAACGCTTCGGAGAGCTCGTCAAAATCACCCGCCCCGTACATACGGTCGAGCTGTGAAAACCCCTCGAAGAGAAGGGGACTGCTTTTTATGAGGTGAGCATTCTTTCCTTTAAGGGTAAATATTCTCCCTTCGATGATCTGTTTTTCAAGCTTTTTGACATCCCTAGGTAAAAGACCGCAAAACGCCTCCCTGAAGAGCTCGTTTTTCGTGATCTCAATGAACACCCGTGTATCGCGGTCTTCCGTATAAAATGAGTTCACCAGCGAAAGGAATCCGTATATGGGGCTCTTTTTCACCTGCAGGCCTTCGGAATAATTCACCGGTATCCCGGCCCCAATGAGGGTATCGTACAGCATTTCGCAGAACATCGAGTCTGCATTGATGACCGAAATCTCGCAGGGATCCACCCCTGATTCCAGATCATTTTCTACTTCTCCAAGCAGAGCCATAAGCTGTTCTGTTCGGGTGGGAAGCTCGAAAAAAGAGAGCGCGGGACGATTCACCTTCAGCCCGAACCCCTCGCCTGCCGTAAAACCGAGGATCTTTGAGAAGTCGTATTCATCCGTATCCTGATAGAGCACATCGAGTTTTCGTTCTATCACTTCGTACAGCCACTTCTCAAAAGCGGTCAGAGAAAGCGGAGAGACGACGATGATACGCTCATAGGGGGAAAAAAACCGCTCGATGTCGCCCTCACGGATGTCGCCGAGCAAAAAGCTCTGCGAGAAAACCCCGAGAGAAACCTGTTTTTCTTTGAAATGCGTAAAGAGGTCCTGAAAAATTTTGAAATGACGTGTAAACTCTCTGTACGCGCTCACCTCATCATGCGCAGGGAGGTGCCCGATATCGAGCTTTTCCGCGTTGAGCTCGTCGAAGTTCCGAAAAATGTCTGAAGCGGTGAGTCTGAAAGTGCTGAATCTCTGCAGAAAATCCTCTCCGAACAGCTCTTCGATCCCCTCCGTTTCTCTGCACGCCTCGAAGAACATCGAAAGCTTCTCCGCCTCTCCTGCGCGCTGTTTTCCAGTGGAGGCTGCAAGTGTGCTCATCAGCTGTGCGCTCGTGATCAGTGCAGGGGACAAAAGGCTTTCCGCTCCGCGGATGCTGAGAAGTGCGTGTGCGAAATAACTCTTGAAGCGTTCTGTGGGTGAAATGATGAGCGTGCGGTCCGAACCATACCCGCGTTCACCGAGATAACGGGCAGTGTATCTCGAAGGGTCGTCTGAAAATGAAAGCCGTACGGTCCTCATAGTGTGCGCGCCTTAAAAAAACCGCCCGGATACCGCAAAATATATCCCTTCACAAAGGAGGCGGAAATTTGAAGCCAGTGAGTGACGCATTCGTCGAAGCGTTCAGGTGGCCTTATGTTTTTCAGGTCCGCTTCGAGCAGCTTGACCGGCCCGCGCTCCATTGAGCCGCCCCACAGGTGCCTGCATTCCCGGAAGATCGGATAGAAGAGCCTTCGAATTCTTCTCGAGGCCCTAAGCAGGTCTTTTTTCAGATCACCGAACGCGAAAGGCTCCGCCCGCTCTATTGCGTTAATGAACCGAGGGTCTCCACCCCAGAGACGGTACGCAATGTACCCCTCGAAATTCATGTGGTAGTTTTGTGCGGTAAAGTACAGTCTTTTCGGGCACAGCAGTTTCTTCAACGCGTACATTTCACTGAAGGGCTTTGCATGCACCGGTGTGAGGATATCCTCGATGTAGTGAATCGCTCGGGCTGAGAATCTGATTCCCCAGTAAGGGTCGTCTCTCCGGAATGCGGTCCGGGCCATTTCGGTGAAATAAACGGCACGGAGGTGCGCTACACCTGCGCGCAGGAAAAAAAGCCCGTACCGCAGGTGACGGTACCCCTGGCTCCCGCCGGTAAGTTTTTGTAAGGGAGAAAGCTTCAGGTCATAATCCATTCCCCAGTCCGGCTCTGCTGAATACAGCGCGAGCACTTCGAGCCCCGGGACATACCCGTTGTCCGGGCGCGTGTATCGAACGAAATCCGCGTAGTACTCGTTCTCATCGTAGAGGGGATCCGCTCCGGTGACTGTCGGCCGTTTCCCTTCTCTCATTTCCGGAGGGAAGCATGCGTTGTAGGGGCCTTTGTCAACATCTCCATAGGAATATTGGGTAATTTTCACCATTTCGGGCTCGAACCCCACCGACCGCGCGCACATATATGTTAAAACATCGTGCGCAACCATTACAGTCCGATCTCCTTTCGAATAGTAATAACGTCCAGAGGTGGAACCGGAAGGAGTTTCAGCATGCGGTCCCTGCTTCCGAGAACCCTGCGCGCGTTTTCCTGCTGTACTGCATTGATCCCCCCGTACACATTGGAAATGTACAAAACTCCCTCCACGACCGAGAATACGCCTCCAAGCACTGCCATGTTCTCCTGAAAGGAAATAACCGCAAGAGAGGTAAACGCTGCGTTCAGTAGAAGGCTTCTGATCCCGTCGGGAACCCTTCCCGCGTACATGTGCCCGAGCCCCGGAATAATTGAAAAAAGACCTCCGGCAACCGGGCTTTTTTTGCGGAAGCGCATGGCGGAAACGAGTTCTGACTCCAGCTCGGTATCAAGAGGGGAGACGGGAATCCTCCAGTTCTGAAGGTCAAGATACGCTTCTTCCCACTGGAGGTTGAAGATGTATGCGGCCGTCGACATAAACTGGAGGTAGGATCCAAGCTCCGCACCCGTTTCGGGGCAAACCGTGCGCATGTGCTCGAGCCCTATTCGAAAATCTGTAAAGCGCTTCTGTCTGAAGAGGATATTCAAGCTGTGGAATTCCGCTTCGCACGCGAGGTCGCCCGTAGTCTCAAAATCCGCGGTTACGGAATCGGCAGAAATGGCGCCGAGAAGACCGAGCGCCCTCTCGTACTGCTGAAGCCGTGCATAGGAGAGTGAAAGAAGGAGCGTAATCTCGGGCGCACGCTCGTCCCCCCCGCTCGAGAAAATGTAGCGCTCCAGCTCGAGCACCGCGGACTCGTAGTTGCCTTTTTTGTACAGATAGATCCCAAAATCAGGAGCCGTCTCTGCTGACAGAAGCTGAAGAGGGATCAGCATGCACAATCCTGCGAAGAGAAGAAAGACCGCCTGTGATCTCATTTTTTCCCGCGTTCTCGCTGTTCGAGGATATGATTTTTTTCCACCGGATCACAAAACCTGTTCGTTTCAGGATCGTAGTCGTAGTATTTCATCGAGCTCTTCCCTTCACGGTACAAAATCCGGTCCACAGTCATCAAAGCCGCCCGGATGAAACCGTACTTTGAAAGAGCTGTTTTGAAATACTGAGAACAGGTGGGAGAAAACATACATTTTGCCCCGTCGAGGGAAGAGATGCGTCTCTGATAAAAAGACGTGACCTTCACCGCAAAATGCTCCGGCTCTCCGCTTCTCTCTTCTCCAACAAGGACCTCAAAAGCGTTTGTTTCTCCATGAAACATCTGCGGCACAAACACCCCGGTGAGAAAAAAAAATATGAACAATCCGGTTCGCATCACGTGAAAAAAACTATCAATATGGAGAAAAAAAATCAACTGAATCTCGCAAAAGAATTGCAAATAGCCCTTCATTTAGGTACACTAATTATGAGAGGAAAGAAAATGGAAAAAAGCACACTTTTTCAAAAATACGGTACTTTTATCGAGGCTGGACGAGTAATATTCAAAGAAGGCGAAGCCGGCGACACGATGTATATAATTCAGAGAGGGCGTGTGAAGATCACAAAGAAAGTCGTGGAAGTCGACAAGATCCTCATGGTGCTTGAAAAGGGCGACTTTTTTGGAGAAATGGCCCTCATAAGACAGACGAAACGCACCGCAACCGCAACCGCGGTAGACGACTGTGAGCTGCTCACCTTCAACAGGAACAGTTTTCTCAACATGATCAGCAAAAACTCCAATATAGCGATGAACATAATCGAGACCCTCTGCCTCAGGCTGGAAAAGGCGGACAACCAGATCAGAGACCTCGCCAAGAAGGACCTCAAATCCCTCGTCATCAGCGCGCTCAATGACCTGAGAAGAACAGAACGGTCAAAAACCCAGGGAGAGCAGACCGCAAATATCCTGAAATATCAAGATGCCATCAAAAACATCGCACTCCAGATCAATTCCCAGGAAAAGGAAGTCGAATCGATCATTGACCGGCTCGTCGCATCCGGTTTTCTCTCCACAGACAAGAAAATCATACGTGTTCTGAAAATCGAAGAGCTCGATAAGCTGGCTGGTTATTTCAAGCGATAGCCTCGAAAAAGAGCCTGCAAATGCCTTTCCCCTGTTCATATGCCACGATGATCGAAAAGGACCTCGACGAAATCGCGAAGATCGAGCGTTCGGTCTTTTTGCATCCCTGGACAAAGGACTTCTTCAGGCTCATTATTTCAGATTTCAATAACTGCGTGCTCACCCTCAAGCTGGGAGACATCATCATCGGCTACGGCGGATACCACCTTCTGAAAAAAGACTCATCTTTTCTGTTCTACGATAGACGGCACAAGAAAATCATTCACCTGATCAATATCGCGATCAAACCGCAGGAACAAAACCGGGGATACGGCACCTTTCTCATGAACACGCTTCTGTCCAAGGCGCGAGCCCAGAATGGGGAGTACTGCTATCTTGAGGTACGTCCCTCAAATGAGAAAGCGTTGGTTTTTTACAACCGGTGCGGGTTTTCCATCATCGGGATTATCGACAACTACTATCCCCGTGAAAAAGAAGACGCGATCGTCATGGGAAAACAGTTTCTCCACTGAATCCATTTTTTTCGGTATTCGCGATACGAATCTATGCGACGGTTATGTCCTTGTTGAGGTATACATCCTGAATGGCGTTCAGAAGCTTCGCGCCTTCATTCATCGGCCGCTGAAACGCCTTCCGTCCTGAGATGAGCCCCATTCCTCCTGCGCGTTTGTTTATCACGGCAGTCCGAACAGCCTGTGCGAAGTCATCGTCTCCCGATGCCCCACCCGAATTGATCATGCCGGATCTGCCCATGAAGCAGCCGACCACCTGGTATCTCGTGAGATCGATCGGGTGCTCCGTTGTGAGTTCTGTGTAGACCTTTTCATCGGTCTTCCCGAACT
>Ga0315545_1001401_pt1 | contig 23532 bp, 23 predicted proteins | sample SalMarSW160210MG_FD_203096 | JGI IMG/M metagenome (GOLD analysis project Ga0315545, IMG submission 203096) | Salt marsh sediment microbial communities from the Plum Island Ecosystem LTER, Massachusetts, United States - Salt Marsh Sediment SW1602-10 ...
GTCTTTTTCGCTTTCTTCAATAGCCTTCTGCAGTTCTTTCGCCAGTTGGGGCGGAAGTCCCTCGATATCCACATGGAGGAAGCCCCTGACTATGGTAGCGGTGGCTTCGTTTCGGGTCAGCCCGCGCGCCATGAGGTACTCCACCTCTTCTTCGGCAATCTTGCCCACGGCGGCTTCATGGGAGAGGTCGATGCCGGCTAGGTTGCCCTTGAGCTCGGGAATGGCGTGAATGGTGCCCTTCTCCTCCAGGATCAGCCCCCGGCACTCCAGGTGCCCCTTGACCTCGGGGGCGTTGCCCTCTATATAGCCACGGGCGACAATGTTGCCGCCGGTGGTGAGCGCCCGCGATATTATCTCGGTCTTGGCCCCCTTGGCGTTGAGCAGCACGCGCGAGCCAACATCCATGTGGGATTGGGGCGGCGCCACCAGGACGCTGTTAAACCGGACGGTAGAGTTTTCGCCCACACAGTTAGTTAGCGGGTTCGTTTGCAGCGAACGCACCGGCTTCATTAATACGTAGTTGCTCATGAATAAGCCGTTATCTTCAATAATAGTACCGGTACGGGGGCGCACCGCTATCTCCGGGTTCCAGCTGTGAATCATGGTAAAGGTTACTTTAGCCCCCTTCTTGATGTAGAACTCGGAGACGCCTAGGTGCAGCCCCGGCTCGTTGGGCGAGGCGACGGTGCAGCCGGTAACGATGTGCAGCTCGGAGTTCTCCTCGGCGATAATAATATTGTGTACGTTCTGAGCCAGCTTCGCCCTGGCCAGGTAGAGGCAAGACTGGACGGGATAGACGGTCTTCTTTCCGGGCAGCGCCCGGATGAAATAGCCGTTGCTGTCTTTAAGTTCGATATGGGCGGTATATTTATCGGTATCCACCGCCACCGCCCGCCACCAGTAATCGGCCAGCCAGTCGTATTTCTCCAGCGCTTCGCTCATAGCCATTATCTCAATGCCCTCCTGCTGGCTAGAGAAATGGACGGGCATATTGTCCATCTGAATATAGGTACCCGAGCGCTGGCTGGTGTCGTCCAGAATAACGCCGGCCTCCAGCATCTGCTTCTTGGCTTTAGTCGGCAGCTTGGATGGGTCTTTCTGATAGGGCTGCTCTTCAGCTTCGGCGTTGAAGGCCTCTATGTCTATATCCTCGCCCATGGCGGCGGCTTTTGCTTCAGCGGCTCTGGCTTTATCCTTATATGACTTAGAGGACTTTATTTCACGCATCGGGCACACTCCTCGTAACCCTTTTCCTTGACAGTGGACAGAATCTCGTGAGGGTCGCCCTGGCAGACGATGCTGCCGTTAAGCATGACGTAGCCGGTACGGACATTGACGTATTCCAGTATGTGTCCGGTGTGGGTGATAATAAGCCCCATGCACTTTCGGGTGCGTATCGGGCAGTCCTTTTCCAAAAGCTCGTTCAACAGCTTGCCGATGAGGGCGATGTTTACCAGGTCGACGCCGGACTCGGGCTCATCGAGCAGGGTAAGCTCCGGCTTCTGCGCCAGCAGCTGCATAAGCTCGGCTCTCTTTATCTCTCCACCGGAAAAGCCGTAGTTGATGTCTCTGTCCAGAAAACCGGTAAGGTCGGCCCTTTCCGCCAGTTTATCAATAACCTTCTCGCCCCCCTTGCCCCTCAGGGCAGCGCTGACCATATCCCGTGTTTTTACCCCCCGCACCACGGGCGGGCGCTGGAATGAAATACCGATGCCCAGGCGGGCCCTCTCGTCCACCTCCAGTTTGGTTATATCCTTACCTTTGAAGAGAATCTGGCCCCTGGTCACCTGATAGCGGGGGAAGCCCATTATGGCCATGAGCAGGGTGGTCTTGCCGCTGCCGTTAGGCCCGAAGAGGGCGTGCGTCTCGCCGGTGTCGATTTTCAGGTTGATATCGTGCAGGATTTCTCTTCCCTCTACCGCCACATTCAGGTTTTTAATCTCCAGCATAGCTTGGCTCCTTTTAACCCCCATCCAGGGAGGAGTGTTCCTTCTGGACAAACCAGGCGGCGGGGTCTTTGAGGTATTCGTAGTAGTCGAGCAGAATCAAATAGTGCTCCCTCTCTTCTCCGGCCACGGCATAATAAAACTCTCTCTCGGCATCGTGGGTAGCATCTGCCCCCTGACGCGTGTAATAGTCAAAGGTCTTATTTTCCATATACATCGCCGTCTCTACGGAATCAAGCTCGGTTTTTGGCGCTTTTGTCTTGGTGCCCATCTCTTCAGTGGCACGGGCAAAGATGGTTCTCAGTGTCTTGCCGCCGTCGGGCTGAAAATCACTCGCCGGCCAGCCCTTTTTGTCTTTTGTGATGTTATATATCTGTTCAAACTTCTGGCGATGAGTATTCTCTTCGGAGGCCAGCTTCTCCAGGAGCTTTTTGCCCAGCTCGTTAGCGCTCTCCCGGCTGGCTTTTAGGTAGTATTCCTTGCCATCAATCTCCATCTGGATAGCAACCTGGAGTCCTTTTAGGGTCTTATCCTGTTCTGACGTCATCTTCACTCTCCTCTAACCTCGGGAGTTATACGGCTTCGGATATTGTTTTTTTAATTTGGGAAAGCTGGTTCAGGTGCTCTCTTTCCTGGTTGATGATATTGAGCATAATCTGATGGTCGGCGGGCTTTACCAGCTCCTTCATCTCGGTGTAAAAGAGTATGGAGTCCTTTTCAGCCTGAATGCCGATATCGAGGGCTTCAGCTTCAGAGGACACTTTAGCGGCGATTTGCCGGGCTTGGGTGACATCAGTGAAGACCGAGCTGTCGACCAGAGATTTCAGATATAGCTGATAGTCTTCGGTGTAGCCCTCCGGCGGCTGATAGTCACCGACCTTATCCAGCATGTCCTGGAAAGTCCTCCGGTGTTTTATTTCCTCGGCTGCCAGGTGTTCATAGATAGCCCGGGTACTCTTGTCTTTGGTTTTTTCAGCCAGGGCTTGGTAGAAAGCAGCCCCGTTTTTCTCTATGCCCACCGCTACTTCCAGCAGTTCGCTACCGGAGAAAATAATGGACATTTTAACCCTCTGCTATTCTCTAGTCATAATACACACTAAACGGTGACAAAAGTATAAAATCGGGGGGAGAAAACTTACAAAGTTATCACAATTTTTAGGCTAGAGTTCTATCAGAATTTGGTCGTCCTTGACCTGCACCGGGTAGGTTTTAAGGTTTTTAGCTGACTTGAAGACTCTACCCACCCGAGCCAGGACGCCGGTGCCTCCCAGCCAGCGCACCACCTTTCCGTCCTTCAGGTCGAACCTAGAGCCATGCAGAGGGCAGGTGACCACCGTTCCCTCCAGCGTACCCTGGTCTAGCTTGCTTTTCATGTGGGGACAGCGGTTATCCGCGGCGTAGTAGTTGTTGCCGACCCGAGCCAGAAGAAACTCCCCCTGCTTGGTTGAGATGACTTTCATAGCCCCATCGGCTAGTTCACCGACCTTGCCCGCTTTAATCTGACTGCTCATCCGACTCACCTCCCCAGCCTTCTTTGTTTAGTTAATTACCTCTTCATCTTTCAGCTTGGCGATGTCATCCCAGCTGTAGCCCAGCTCCAGCAGTATCTCCTCGGTATGTTGCCCCAGCTCCGGCGCCTCTCGCTTGACCGCCGCTGGGGTCTGGCTGAATGCCCAGGGAAAGCCGAGCATCTTTATCTTGCCCCAGACCGGGTGCTCGACTGGGATAATATAGTTGTTGGTTAGTGCCTGCGGGTCTTCGAAGACCTCACTGGACGACTGGATGGGGGTGTAGATTACGTTCTCCTTCTTGAAGATCTTCATCCATTCGTCCCGGTTCTTGGTGGCGAACTTCTTGTCCAGTATGGCCACCAGCTCCTTGCCGTGGTCGTGCCTGGCTTCAATAGTGTTAAATCTGGGGTCGTGCTCCAGTTCTTCTATGTCCATTGCCTTGCAGACGTTGGGCCAGTATTTATCGGGTTGGAGATGGGCAATGACAATCCACTTGCCGTCCTTACACTGGTAGTGGTTATAGATGGGGTTGCCGGCCTCAGCCCTGATGAAGCGGGGGAATTCCTTGCCCAGGACGCCGGGGGCGGCAAAGTTGACCCCGTGCAGGGCGATGAGGCTGCCCATCAGCGAAGTATCTACCAGCTGTCCCTTGCCCGTCTTTTCGCGGGCGTAGAGGGCGGCGGTTACCGCCCAGGCACAGATAAGCCCGCCCTGCTCATCACCCATCCCCGGTATCAGGGTGGCGGGGGGACCGTTGCGCTCGCCGCACATCATCATCGTGCCGGCACGGGCGATGCCGGTATAGTCAAAGGAGAGGCTGTTGGCGTCGGGCCCCTCCCGGCCCCAGCCCGAAGCGTGGGCGTAGATAAGTCGGGGGTTTATTGCCGAAAGCGCCTTATAGCCAATCCCCATCCGCCTGGGGGCATCTATGCTCAAATTGGTCACGAAGACGTCGGCGCGCTTAATCAGCTCAAAGAACACCTTCTTGCCCTTTTCCGTGTTCAGGTCTATAGCAATACTGCGCTTATTGCGGTTGTTACTCTCGAAATAGTAGTTGCGCCCCTTAAGGCCGGTATCGGCGCCAATAATCCTCATCATTCCCCGGGCGGGGTCCCCGTTCTTGGGCTCCACCTTAATTACCTCGGCGCCTAAGTCACCCAGCCGCATCCCCGCCACCGGTCCCTGCTGAAACATGCTTATTTCCACTACCTTGACACCATCCAGCGGTCCAGCCATCGCCTTGCCTCCTTTTTGTCGTTTAATTACAGTACTATATAGACTAGATTATAACGGTAGATGCGCATGGTGGCAAATAGTGCTATATCTGGTTTGTCTTGACGCCGTCGTTTTTAGAAACGACAATAATACCAAGGTGTCAGGCACCACCTTGGCTTTTGTCAAGTTCACATGAACTGACTAGCAAGAAGGCTGGATACGCCGTATGTGCCCATATCCAGCCTTGCTCGTTAACTTTATAATACTAGTTAGGTTAAGCTTTTCCGATTCGGAACATCTTGGTGCCGCAGGTAGGGCACACTCCTTGGGTCGCCGGCCTTCCGTTCTTCATGGTTATGTGCTTCGGGTCCTTCATCTCTCTCTTGGCTCGGCATTTAACACAATAGGCTTGCATTGGGTCTACCTCCTTTTTTTAAGAAAGATAACCTATTCGCCTCACAATGTCAATAGCTATTTACGCAGAATTACGGTCTTTTTTAATTAGTTGCCCGAAACTATCGTACTCTTAAGCTCTTCAGAGCTGATATTCAGACCCCCAGCCTTCTTATTATAGCTATAATTTCCGCCAGGTCCCCCCTGACGGTAACATCGGCGCTGCTTTCGACTTCAGGGGCTTTGGGATTGAAGGCTATCCCCAGGCTGGCTTGTTCGAGCATGCAGATATCGGCAATATTGTCGCCCACGGCTACCGTCCTTTCCAGCGGTATTCCGGTCTCGCGGGAGAGGTCGAACATGGCGTTCAGCTTGCATATGGCGTGCTTGAGGCAACCCTTCTTACCTTCCGGCCAGTTAAGCGGCATCTCCACCTCCCCGGTAGCTCTCCCTCTCTTTACCACCAGCTTATTGGCTATGGTGTAGTCGAAGCCAAGACGTGCTTTGAGCCGCTCGGTGGCTATGGTGTAACTGTCGCTGATGATAGCCAGGATATGCCCATCCGCTTTCAGTGCCTCTACCGTTTTTTGAGCGCCCGGCGAGAGTGGGATCTGGTCGAAGGTGGCAATGATTTCCTTAGCGCTGATTCCTTTCAGCAGGGCGGCGATATCCCTTGCCTTCTCGTACTCGGGGACGCGCCTTGACATAATCTCTTCGAGCTTAGCTTCAAAGTCGAACCGGCGGGCAAGCTGGAAGATAAACCGCTCGGCAATGAGGGTGCCGTCCATATCAAATATGACCAGTCTGGGCTCTGTAGGCTTCGGCATAGCTAATCTTTGAGCACTGAATATGAGTCCAGGTGCTCGGCCATAAAATTGGTGAAGCTTTTGATGCTGGCGTGGCGGGGAGGGGGGGTGATGTGGGGCTTGGGGGGCGCTTCCCCCTTTTTAAGAGCACGCTGGGCGGATAGCTCCCTGAGGACTAATTTCTGCGTCTCTTTTTCGCAAAGCGAGGAGTGATATACGGTGCTTAGGCCCTGGAGCAACATATCCCGCAGGTGGGCTATACCTCTCTCCTCGTGGAAGTGGGGGTTTCGGCTCTCTATCTGGAAGATTTCTATGCCGTCCTTGGCTATTTTATGGCTGGCCATGGGTAATACTCCCCCGTAATCTTCACAGAGTGAGACCAGTTCCTGCGGCTCGACGGCGTAGCCCGAAGCGAAGGGGGTTATCTTGGCCAGCTTAATGCTCATGGCATGCTCGCCGGCGTTGCCTGTCTTTATGATATCAGTCTCAAAGCCGGAATTGGCCGAGAGCAGGGAGTTCATGCACTTATTAGTGGTTTCTGATACCCGCCCCCATTTTCGGAAGTAGATTTCGCCCGATACCTTCGGCTTGTAGCGCCACAGAATCCTGACCATGGCATAGGGCGACTGGGCGATGCTAAAGCCGGCCGCGTAGCACCTGGCGTATTCCCAGACCGAGCCGGGGAAGTAGTTATCGGCGTCGATAAAGCCGATGTAGTCCTTTCCCGCCAATAGGGCGGTCAGTAGGCCCACTACCATCCCCTCGGCCTTACCATTCCTTACCGCTTTGCCCTCTTGATCCAGTAAATCGGTATATTTAGCCTGAGCCAGCGCCTCAGCCAGCAGCGGGTCTTTCTGGTGAATAATCAATGCCTTTCGCTGGGTAAAGTGGCAGTACTGCTCCAGGGTATCATGTTCCATGCCGAAACGGTCGGTTGGCTCCCGCTCGCTGTTAGAGACGACTATTATCAAGCATTCGTGGGGAACGCCGCTGATAACCCCCTCGAAGAGCTTGAGCTTCTCGTCCCTGACCGGGATAATGATAGCCATCTTCTCCTCAACAGCCTTAATTGCCTCCTCCTCTATTTTATCGACAGCTATCGCCTCTTTAAGCGTCCCGTCGGCTCTCCGACCCGAGTCGAGCTCCAGCACCTTTTGCACGTCGTTTATCTTTATCGAGCCGAAACGCTCGGTATATCTCTGTCTTTCTATACGCATCTGCCTGTCCTCGGTGCTACTAGGCAAGCTGATACTAGCATAATCATAGCTGGTTGTAAACCTGGAGCCCCGACTGGAAATTGTAGCCGCAAAAGGTGTAAAATGATTCTTGTGCGGTAGGTCACCGTGAACAGGAAATATTGGAGGACTATAAATGGATAAGCTAGAGGTGCTGAGAAGGTCCGACGTTTTTCACTATCTCGATGATGAAGACCTTAAGGCAGTGGCTGAGATGTGTACCAGCGAGGTTTTTGAGGCGGGGAAGACTATATTACGGCAGGACAAAGAGAACCAGAAGCTATATGTGATTGAAGACGGGCTGGTGTCCGTCCTGCTGGAGCTGGGACCAACCGATAAGCGGCAAATCCAGGCGGCGGCTAACTACGAATGCTTCGGCTGGTCAGCGTCAATACCCCCCTACCGCTGCGTCTGCACAGTGAAAGCCCTGGAGAAGACCAAGGTGCTTGCCTTTAAGGGCAAAGACCTGCGCAATCTGGTTTATACCAACCCCAAGCTGTGCGCCGAAATCGCCGGTGGCGTTGCCTACGTCATCTCGCAGAGGCTGCGGGCGGCATTTTCTCAACTAATGGGTGTCGCCTATCAGGATTAACCCTCAGGTATTATAACCGTTACGGTAAATAGTCAATCTCTAGTATAATCTAGTGTAGTGAACTTATGTGTTAACTTAAGAGGGTATTGAACTAGAAGGAGAGCTTTTATCTATATGGACAAGACCAAAACCATTACCTCTATGATGGAGGAAAAGAGGCTGTTTAAGCCTCCCAAGCAGTTAAGTCAGGATGCCTATATAAAGAGCCTTGACGAGTATAAGAAAATCTACCAGAGGTCCGTCAGCGACCCCGAGGGTTTTTGGGGAGAGCTGGCCGAGCAGCTTGACTGGTACAAGAAGTGGGACAAGGTGCTGGTCGCCGATTTTGCCAACGCCAAGCACCAGTGGTTCGTCGGCGGCAAGCTCAATGTTTGTTATAACTGTCTGGACAGACACATCACAACCTGGAGAAAGAATAAAGCTGCCCTCATCTGGGAAGGGGATATCGGCGACAGCAAGACGCTTACCTACCAGCAGCTTTACTACGAGGTCTGTAAGTTCGCCAACGTGCTCAAGAAGCACGGCGTCAAGAAAGGCGACCGGGTTTCCATCTATCTGCCCATGATTTTAGAACTGCCTATTGCCATGCTGGCCTGCGCCCGAATCGGGGCGGTGCACAGCGTTGTCTTCGGCGGTTTTAGCGCCGAGGCGCTACGGGACAGGGTCCTGGACTGCGGCGCCAAGATTCTTATCTGCGCCGATGGCTACTACCGCAGCGGCCGCATCATCCGTAGCAAGGACAATGCCGATATGGCCGCCAAGGCCTGCCCCAAGTTAAAGAATATGATTGTCGTCAGCCGGGCCAACATCGGGGTAAATATGGAAGCTGGTCGCGACTACTGGTGGCATGAAGAGATAACAGCGGAGGATATCAAGCCCTATTGCGAGCCCGAGCCGATGGATGCCGAAGACCCCCTATATATCCTCTACACCAGCGGCAGCACCGGCAAACCCAAGGGAGTGCTGCATACCCAGGCTGGCTATCTACTCTTTTGCTACCAGACCCTCAAGTGGATATTCGATATCAAGGAAGAAGACACCTTCTGGTGCACCGCCGATATCGGCTGGGTCACCGGTCACAGCTACATCGTCTACGGGCCGCTGGCTCTGGGCACCTCCAGCCTGGTTTTTGAGGGTGTGCCTACCTACCCCCACCCCGACCGCTTCTGGGCTATCGTGGAGAAGTATCAGGTCGATGTTTTCTATACCGCCCCCACCGCCCTGAGGGCGATAATGAGGGAGGGCGACGAGTGGCCCGCCCGGCATAACCTCAGCTCCCTGCGCATCTTAGGCTCGGTGGGTGAGCCGATTAACCCCGAGGCCTGGATGTGGTATTACGAAGTAATCGGTAAGGGCAACTGCCCCATCGTCGATACCTGGTGGCAGACGGAGACGGGCGGCATACTGATTACCCCCCTCCCCGGCGCCACCCCGCTTAAACCGGGCTCAGCCACTCTCCCCTTCCCCGGCATCGAGCCGGCCGTGCTTAGGCAGGATGGTTCCGAAGCTGACGTCAACGAGGGCGGCTACCTGGTCATCAAAAAGCCCTGGCCGGGCCTGATGCGGACGGTCTATGGCGAGCCGGAGCGGTTCAAGAAGACCTACTTTGTCCAGTACCCTGGGGTCTATACCACCGGCGACGGCGCCAGGGTGGATAGCGACGGCTACTACTGGCTGATGGGGCGCATTGACGATGTTATCAACGTCTCCGGCCACCGCATCGGCACCGCCGAGGTGGAAAGCGCCCTGGTATCCCACAAACAGGTGGCTGAGGCGGCGGTGGTCGGCATGCCTCACGAGATTAAGGGTCAGGGCATCTACGCCTTCGTTACCCTGAAGGCTCATGTACGCCCCAGCGATGACCTCAAGAGAGAGCTGGTAACCCACGTCCGCCAGGAGATTGGGCCTATCGCCACGCCCGATAAGCTCCAGTTTGCCGATGGTCTGCCCAAGACCAGGAGCGGCAAGATTATGCGCCGCATACTTACCAAGATTGCCGCTGGCGACATCGAGAACCTGGGCGATACCAGCACCCTGGCTGACCCGTCGGTAGTCGAAACCCTGGTCGAGGGTAAGCAGTAAAGAGCCTCTCGCCCTCCAGCATGGGATTGACAAGGACGGCTCTACTAGTGTAATTTAAGGCAAACGGTTGCCAGTTGCCTGTTTTCTACCGACCAGCCGGGCTAATCCATCCCAGTCCCAGGAGATATAACGATGCCAGAGGTCAGGATTATACCCTGCCTTGATATCAAAGAGGGCAGGGTGGTCAAGGGAGTAAAGTTCGTTGACCTGAGGGATGCCCGCGACCCTGTGGAAGCGGCGCAGGCTTATAGCCGTGAGGGGGCTGATGAGCTCGTCTTCCTCGATATCTTTGCTACCGTGGAGAACCGTAAGACGAGGCTGGAATGGGTAAAGAGGGTCTGTGAGGTGGTCAGCGTCCCCTTCGCTGTCGGTGGCGGCATCAGCACCGTTGAAGATATGGAAGCCCTGCTTGGCTTAGGCGTGGACAAGGTCTCGATAAATACCTCGGCGGTCAAGAACCCCGAGCTCATTAAAGAAGCCGCCCGTAAGTTCGGTAGCGAAAAGCTGGTGGTAGCCGTTGACGGTCGGAAAAACCCGCCGGATAGCGGTTTGCCCAGGCTGGAGGTGGTGGTCAGGAGCGGCAGCGAGCCCACCGGGCTGGAGATTGTCGAGTGGGCGAAGCGGGCAGAGGCGCTGGGGGCGGGGGAAATCCTGCTCACCAGCAAGGATGCCGACGGCACTAAAGAGGGCTATGACCTGGAGATGACCAGGGCCGTAGCCGAGGCGGTCAGCATCCCCGTAACCGCCTCCGGCGGCGCCGGCAAGCTGGAGCACCTCTACGAGGCCGTGGTCAAGGCTAAGGCGTCGGCGGTTCTAGCCGCTTCTATCTTTCACTTCGGTGAGATATCCATCCCCGAAGCCAAAAGATACCTTAAAGAGAAGGGGATAGCGGTAAGAATATAAAAAAGGAGTCTTAGCATGAACCTACAAAGACCCAACGCCAACGAAGCTACCAAGACGGCTAACCGTTCCCGCAGCGTGGTCCCCATGAGCGGTCTCTGCACCCGCTGTATTGACGGCTGCACCGGAAACTGCGAGGTTTTCAAGGCAACCTTCCGCGGCCGAGAACTGATATACCCCGGGCCCTTCGGTGAGGTCACCGCCGGCGGCGACAAGGACTACCCCATCGATTACTCTCACCTTAATATACAGGGCTACGCCCTGGGCGCCGAAGGACTGCCACCCGGCGTTAAAGGCGACCCTGATACGGCTATCTTCCCGGCGGTAAACACCGAGACTGAATACGGCTGGGATATCAAGGTCAAGATGAAGGCGCCGGTCTTTACCGGTGCCCTGGGCTCTACCGAGATAGCTCGCAAGAACTGGGACCACTTTGCCGTCGGTGCAGCTATCAGCGGCGTTACCCTGGTCTGCGGCGAGAACGTCTGCGGCATCGACCCAAAGCTCGAGCTTGATGCCAAGGGCAAGGTTGTCGCCGCCCCCGATATGGACCGGAGAATTGAAATATATAAGCGCTATCATCAGGGCTATGGTGAGCTTCTGGTCCAGATGAACGTGGAGGATACTAGGCTGGGCGTTGCTGCCTACGTCAGAAAAAAGCACGGGCTGGAGACCATAGAGCTGAAGTGGGGGCAGGGGGCAAAGTGTATTGGCGGCGAGATTAAGGTCAACAGCCTGGAACGGGCGCTGGAATTACAGAAACGCGGCTATATCGTAACCCCCGACCCCTCCAGCCCCGTCGTCCAGGCGGCCTTTACCGACGGCTCACTTAAGGAATTCGAGCGCCACAGCCGCCTCGGCTTTATCGATGAAGCGGGTTTCTATAGCGAGGTCAAGCGCCTCAGGGAGATGGGCTTCAAGCGCATCACCCTCAAGACCGGAGCCTATGGCTTACGCGAGCTGGCCATGGCAATCAAGTGGGGCTCAAAGGCCAAGATAGACCTGCTCACCATTGACGGCGCCCCCGGCGGCACCGGTATGAGCCCCTGGCGGATGATGGAGGAGTGGGGCATGCCCACCCTCTACCTGCACGCCGCTGCCTACGATTTCTGCCAGAAGCTGGCGGAGAAGGGCGAACGCCCCCCCGATATCGCCTTCGCCGGTGGCTTCAGCAGCGAGGATGGCATCTTCAAGGCGCTGGCGCTGGGTTCTCCCTTCGTTAAGGCAATCTGCATGGGGCGGGCGCTGATGATTCCGGGTATGGTGGGCAAGAACATCGGGCAGTGGCTCAAGGACGAAAGGCTGCCCAAGACCGTCAGCCAGTTCGGCTCAACACCAGAGGAGATTTTCATCAACTACGAGGATGTCAAGAATATCGTTGGCGCCAAGGAGATGAAAAGCATACCCCTGGGTGCGGTGGGCATCTACAGCTATGTCGATAAGCTCAGGGTGGGCCTACAGCAGTTAATGGCCGGGGCCAGGCGCTTTAGCACGCCGGCAATTACCCGAGGCGAGCTTATATCTCTCAGTGAAGAATGTGCCAGAGTCACCGGCATACCCTATCTGATGGAGGCTGGCCGGGAAGAAGCCATTAAGATTCTGAGCAGCTAGCGAGCCGCTCTTTACGTAGTGACTCCTGATGTAGTATGCTAGCAGCGGATTGCTAGGCTCTCAACTTCTGGTTTGGCTGCAATATCTTGCCTGTCTGGCCATCATTCTCTTCGCCGGTACAAGGCTGGCCAGATACGGCGACGCCATTGCTGAGAAAACGGGGCTGGGTGGGCTCTGGATTGGCTTAATCCTGCTGGCGGCGATTACCTCAGTGCCGGAGCTGGTCACCAGCATAAGCTCGGTAGCCCTGGTCGGCCTCCCCGATTTGGCTACAGGTACCCTCCTGGGGAGCTGCCTTTTTAACCTGACCCTTATCGCCCTGCTCGACTTTCTCTACCGCAAGGGCCCTATATTAAGCCACGTCCGCCAGAGACACATCGCCTCGGCGGCGGCGGGCATAGTTCTCATCGCTATTGCCGGCGCCACTATCCTGGGCGGGGAAACATTTTCGGGAATAAAGCTGGCCTGGATAGGCGTCCCCAGCATCATTATCCTCGTCATCTATCTAGTGGTGGTAAGACAGCTCTTCCGCTTTGAGCGTAGTCACCCTGCTCCACCTCAGACTTCCCAACCCAAATACGCTCATCTCCCTATGAAGACAGTCTATTTCCGCTTCACGCTGGCGACGCTGGCCGTCATCGGCGCCGGGGTATGGGTCTCCTTCGTCGGCGACGAAATCGCCGGGGCTACCGGCTGGGGAGCCAGCTTTGTCGGCACCCTTTTTCTGGCTATCAGCACCTCGATGCCGGAGCTGGTAGTTACCATCGCCGCCCTTCGCCTGGGGGCGACCGATATGGCCGTGGCCGACATACTGGGCAGCAATATGTTTAACATCGCCATTATCTTCGCCGCCGACCTCTTCTATACCAAAGGCTCCATCCTCTCCTCGGTATCGAACGCCCACCTCATCACGGCGGCCATGGCTATTACCGCCAGCCTGCTGGTAATAGTCGGGCTCCGCTTTCGGCAGAGACGCAAGCTACTTCACTTTAGCAGCTGGTACAGCCCGCCTTTAATCGGGCTTTATGTTCTGGGCGCCTATTTCCTGTTCCGTGCCGGCATCACTGTCGGCTAACCCCCTTGATTGAATTTGCGATTTGGAGTAGCATACGGGGGGAATTTTGGGGTGTGATATGCTAGCCAGGTGCCGGTATTATATATGGCTTTGCTGGCGGAAGATAATGCTCCGCCCCATACTATCTATCCTCATACTGCTGCTGGTTATCTACCTTATCGCGGCGCTGGTCATCATGATTTTCGAGGACATAGGTTTCGGCAGCGCCAATATGGAAATCCTGCCCGCTTTCTTCGGCGAGGTGGGCATAATAGAGAGCCCCTACGTCGCTGTCCAGATAAGCATCATCATCGGCATGATAGCCAGCGTTACCGTCATCGTTATTATTACCGCCAAAATCACCAGCGTCTTCGTCGAATTCGTGCGGAGAGGAGGAGTCATGGCTAAAAAAGTCAATCTTTCCGGTCACACCATCATCTGCGGCTGGAATTTCCAGGGGGAACGAGTCATCGGGGAGCTATTTTCCGCCGATGTCAGGCAGCGTCGGGGGGTGGTCGTCCTCAACGATAGCGAAAAACGCCCTTTTAAGGACGAGCGGGTCGAGTTCATTAAAGGCGACCCTTCTCAGGATAAAGACCTGAGAAGGGCGGGGATAATGAAAGCCGACAGCGTTATCGTGCTCACCGACCTTACCAAGGGGGCTAACGAGGCTGACGCCGAAGCCCTGATGGTGGTGCTGGCGGTGGAATCGCTCAACCCCAAGGTCCACACCTGCGCCCAGATTGTGAACTCGGCCAACCGCATGCACCTGGAGCGCGCCCACGCTGACGAGATTATCTGCCTCGACCAGGTGGGCGGCAGCCTGGCGGTAGCCTCAGCCTTAAATCACGGCGTTTCCCGTATCGTATCGGAGCTGCTCAACTTCAACCTGGGCAGCGAATTCTACCGCTATGACCGACCTATCTCCGACAAGCTGGTAGGCAAGGACTTTACCAAGGCGATGCAACTACTGGCTCAGAAACACATCATACTACTGGCGGTAGAGACCGACTATTCCGAGGAGATATGCAAGCAGCTAAACCTCGACGTAGTGTACAAGCTGCCGGAAGAGGACAGGATAATGGTGGTCAACCCGCGGTCAGACTACGCGATTCGCCAGGGCGACGCCCTCTTCGTCATCGCCGAATCGGAACCTCACAAGCTCTAACCAGCTAGCTGTAATCTGCTTTGACGAATCATTTGCGGTTCGGCTATAATATTCCATCTGATTTCTTTGTTTTCCAAGCTTGAGTAGATGTTAGCACTAAGTCAAATCTTTGCCATCGCCATTTTCATCCTGATGTTCCTGGCCATTATTATCGGCAAGGTGCACCGCTTCATCCCCGCCCTCATCGGCGCCGGGCTCACCCTGGTGGTCGTCTTCCTTATTACCATGCAGAGCCCCGATTCGGTAGTTCACGTTATGAACCTGGGGCAGCTGGGACAGCTCAACTTCTGGGTGCCGGGACAGGGGCATATCGAGTCCTACGGTATAAACTGGCAGACCATTATCTTTATCGGCGGCATGATGGTTATGGTGGAGGGGTTGGGGGAGGTGGGTTTCTTCCGCTGGATATGCCTGCTGCTGGCCAAACTGGTTAACTACAAGGTCATCCCCATTCTGATTGTCTTTATGCTGCTCTCTGGCTTCCTGTCCATGTTTATCGATAGCATCACCGTGCTTCTCTTCCTGGCTATGGTCACCATTGAGCTGGCGCGCCTGCTCAAGTTCGACCCGGTGCCGGTGATAATCGCTGAGATATTTGCCGCCAACACCGGCGGCGCCGCCACCATGTCCGGCGATCCCCCCAATATCATTATCGGCACTGCCCTTGGCTACAACTTTACCGACTTCGTCGTTAATACCGGTGCCGTTGCCTGGGTAGGGATGGCTTGCGCTCTGGCCTTCTTCTACTTCGTCTTCCGCAAAACGCTCACCAGCTCGCAGAGTAACCCCGATACCCCCACCACCAAATATCCCCAGCCCAGCGAGGCTATTATCGACCCGCTCCACTTCCGTATCAATGCCGCCATCTTTGTCGGGGTAATAATTTTGATAGTGACCCACGCCGAAACCGGCATATCCATGGCTTTAATCGGCGTTATTGCCGCCGTGGTTACGCTGCTGGTGTCATACCGGAAAGCCCTGCATATCATTAGCCGGGTAGACTGGCGGACGCTGCTCTTCTTTATCGGGTTGTTTATCTGCGTCGGTGGCCTGGAGGAAACGGGCGTGCTGGTGATGCTGGCCAACTACATCGGCGATGTCTCCGGAGGGAGCCTGATGCTGGTGATACCCCTCATCCTCTGGATATCCGCCTTTGCCTCGGCTATAGTGGATAATATACCCTTTGCCGCCACCATGGTGCCCGTAATCGTTAACCTTTCCAAGACGGCGGGCTTAAAGCTGCCCACCCTGGCCTGGACGCTGGCTCTCGGTACCGACATCGGCGGCAACGCCACTCCCATCGGGGCTTCGGCCAACGTCGTCGGCACCGCCATCGCCGAAAAAGAGGGCCATCCCATCAGCTGGGGCAGATTCTGTAAATACGCTATCCCGGCTATGATTATGGTGGTCGGCCTGTGCTGGCTGTATTTAATAATAAGATACGCCTAGAGGAGGTGGAAAATGTGGAAAAAGATTCTGGTTCCGCTGGACGGCTCTGACCTGGCCGAGCTGGCCCTGCCTTATGCCCGGGAGCTGGCCGACGCCTTTAATTCTGAGCTTATCCTGCTCTACGTCAGTGAGCCGGCTGACGATGAGCACCTTCATATGCACGAGCTCTATCTGGAGAAAATGGCTGGACAGCTGAAGAAGGTGGTCAAAAGGGTCAGCCCGGTGGTCATATCGGGTAAGCCTGTCGAGGAGATTGTCAAATACACCGAGAAAAGCGATATCAGGCTCATCGTTATGGCCTCTCACGGAAGCTCGGGCATAGTGCCCTGGGCGAAGGGGGGCATAGCCAGCAAGGTTATCGATGGCGTCGGTGTGCCGCTGCTGCTTATCAAGGAGACGAAACGTCGTCAGACCAAGGAGAAGCACCTGATAAGCCGTATTCTCCTGCCCCTGGATGGCTCCGAGGCTGGCGAAGCTGCTATAACACGGGTCAGGGAGCTTAAAAAGCGGCTGGAGGCGGAGGTTATCCTGCTGGAGGTGGTGCCATCGGGAAGGCATATCCGCACCATCGGCGGTTTGGATTATATCCTCTACCCCGAACAAGAGATAGAAACCTTCAAAACAGAGGCTAAGGCATACCTGGACAAGGTCTACAAGCGGCTGCAGAGAGGCAAGGGCGAACTCAAGATTGAAATCAGGACGGGTGACGTCACCAAGGAAATCCTTAACTACGCCAAGAAAAAGAGGGTCAGCCTGATTGCCATATCCAGCCATGGCCACTCGGGCATGACCAAGTGGGTCTTCGGCTCTACTGCCCAGAAGGTTATAGAGGACAGCCCGGTACCGGTGCTGGTGGTAAAATCGCCGCCGGGAGCAGCTTAAAAAATTTGCATCACCCTTAAGTTATGGGTTATCATATATAATCGTCCTCGCCCCTGTAGCTCAGTGGATAGAGCACCAGCCCCCGGAGCTGGGTGCGAGCGTTCGAGTCGCTCCAGGGGCGCTTTGTATATCTGGAGACTATAAATTGAAGGCTAAAAACCAGCTTATTGAAATCAGATGGCACGGCCGAGGCGGGCAGGGGGCGGTTACCTCCGCCGAGCTGGTGGCGCAGGCGGCCATAAGCGAGGGCAAGTTTGCTCAGGCATTCCCCAGCTTCGGTCCGGAGCGCCGGGGAGCGCCGGTGCTGGCCTTCGTCAGGATTGATAGCAAAGAACCGATACGGATAAGGGCCGAGATAACCGAACCCGATGTCGTGGTGGTGCTCGACCCCGGGCTGCTCACCATCGTTAATGTCGCCGCGGGCTTAAAGAAAGACGGCATAGTCATCATCAACACCAAGAAGCCCCTTGCCGAAATCGCCAAGAGCCTCAAGACTAAGGGCAGACTGGCCAAGGTCGATGCTACCGGCATTGCCCGCGAGACGCTGGGTGTGCCCATTACCAATACCACCATGGTCGGCGCGCTGCTCAAAGCCACCGACGTGGTGAAGCTGGAATCGCTGGTTGAGCCGCTAAACAAACGCTTCGGCCGCCTGGCAGAGAGAAACGTCAACGCCATGAAAAGGGCTTACGCAGAAACCGAGCTGAAGGAGTAGGGGATTGGCTAAGTCTGAGGGCGAATTAACCTGGAGAGACCTGGAGATAGGTGCTATTGTCACCGAGCCGGGAAACGCGGCTCAGTATAAGACAGGCGACTGGCGCTCGCAGCGGACGACCTACGACTTCACCAAGTGCATCAAGTGCGGGCTCTGCCAGATTTACTGCCCTGAGGGCTGTATTGAGCAGAATGAAGAAGGCTATTTTGAAGCCAATGTCTTCTACTGCAAGGGGTGTGGCATCTGCGCCCGCGAGTGCCCGACCCGGGTAATAACCATGGTTGAGGAGAAGGAATAGTGTCTAAAAAGGTGGGTATGGAGGTATCGGTCGCCATTGGCGAGGCGGTCAAGCTGGCTAATGCCGACGTCGTCGCCGCCTACCCCATCACCCCCCAGACCCACATCGTGGAGCACCTGGCCGAGCTGGTAGCCGACGGTGAACTGGACGCCGCCTATATCCCCGTTGAATCGGAACACTCGGCGATGAGCGCTTGCCTCGGCTCAGCCGCCGCCGGTGCCAGAACCTTTACCGCTACCGCCGGTCAGGGCTTAGAATTGATGCACGAGGTGCTCTATGTTGCCTCGTCAATGCGCCTGCCGGTAGTGATGACGGTGGCTAACCGGGCGCTGTCATCGCCCTTGAGCGTCTGGGGCGACCACTCCGACGTTATGGCCGTCCGCGATACCGGCTGGATTCAAATATTTACCGAAAACGGGCAGGAGGTGGTGGACAATACCCTCTGCGCCTTCCGTATTGGCGAAGATAATAAAGTCTTGCTGCCGGTAATGGTCCACCTCGACGGCTTTCATCTCTCCCACGTCATTGAGCCGATATTATTCCCCGAACAGAGCGCCGTCGATAGGTTCCTACCGCCCAATAAATATCCTTTGGCTTTGCACCCCGATAAACCGGTGACCATGGGCGACTTCGCTCCACCCATCCTCTACCCCGAGGCGAAGTGGGCGCAGGAAGTCAACCTGAGAGCCTCCAAAGAGGTAATCCTCAAGACCTGGCAGGAATTCGGCAAGGCCTTCGGGCGCCATTACTCACCCGTGGAAAGCTATAAGACCGAAGACGCCAGGGTGCTGCTTTTGACTATGGGTAGCTTCAGCGAAACGGCGATGACGGTCATCGATAAGCTCAGGGGAGAGGGCAGGAAGGTGGGGTTGGTCAGGTTCCGCCTCTGGCGACCATTTCCTTTCGAGGAGTTTCGCCAGGCGGTCAAGGGTGCCGAAACCCTCATCGTCGTTGATCGGGCGCTCTCCTTCGGCGGCCCCGGCGGGCCTGTCTGCTCCGAGGTGAGGTCGGCTCTCTACGGCGAGGTCAAGAAACCGAAGGTGGTCAGCTTCGTGTCGGGGCTGGGGGGCAGGGACATTACCCCGTCTGACTTCGAGACAATAATAAATAGGGGCATTGAAATCGCGCAGAAGGGCAGCGATAACGAGTTTGAGATATTCGGGGTGAGGGAGTGATGCAGAACTACAATGTTTATGTACCCCGACTGGTAACCAAAAAAGACACCTTTGTCGCCGGCCATCGCGCCTGTATCGGCTGTGGCGAAGCCCTGGCGGTCAGACTAGCCTGTAAGGCTTTAGGGCAGAACACCATTATCGCCAGCGCCACCGGCTGTATGGAGATAGTCTCCTCCCCGTTGCCTACCACCTCCTGGAAGGTGCCCTGGATTCACACCCTCTTTGAGAACACCGCCGCCGTGGCTTCGGGCATTGAATCTGGCCTGAAGATGCTGATGAAGAAGGGCCGCATCGCCAAGCAGGATATCACCGTGGTGGCTATGGCCGGCGACGGCGGCACCAGCGATATCGGTATCCAGGCGCTATCGGGGGCTATGGAGAGGGGGCATAACTTCCTCTATCTCTGCTTTGATAACGAAGCCTATATGAACACCGGTATCCAGCGCTCTTCAGCCACCCCCTACGGCGCGGCTACCACCACCTCCCCCGCCGGCAAGCAGAGCATCGGGCAGGTAAGCTGGAAGAAGAACATGCCGGCGATTGCCGCCGCTCACAATATCCCCTACGTGGCGACCGCCTGTCCCAGCTACCCCTTCGACCTGATGGAGAAGGTGGAGAAGGGGGCAAAAACCCCCGGCCCCGCCTATGTCCATATACTTTCGGTCTGTCCCACCGGCTGGAGGTGCCCCACCGACCTGACGGTCAGGATAGGCCGTCTGGCCGTGGAGACGGGCATATTCCCCCTCTACGAGGTGGAAAACGGTAAATATAAGCTGAGCTTTGACTTCCCCGAGCTAAGGCCAGTCACCGACTACATGAAACTGCAGGGGAGGTTCAGGCATCTATCTGAGGACATACTGGATAAGATACAAAAGCGGGTGACCGCTGATTACACTGAGCTTAAGGAGAGGGCGAGTGCCGACAGCAAATAAGCCGACTAAAGGGAAGGTTAACTCAATACTGGACAGCTACGGGCGCGACCCGGGCATGCTGGTAGCCATACTGCAGGACATTCAGGCGGACTATAACTACCTGCCCAAGGAATCCTTGAACCAGATAAGCGAAGGGCTGGATATCCCCATGACCCAGGTCTACAGCGTGGCTACCTTCTTCAAGGCCTTCAGCCTCAAGCCGAGGGGGCGCCACATAATCAATGTCTGCCTGGGCACCGCCTGCCACGTCAGGGGGGCGGGTAGAGTCCTTGAAGAAATAGGGCGGCAACTTGACATAAAGCCAAGGGAAACCACCAAAGACCTTAAATTTACTATGGAGACGGTCAACTGCGTCGGTGCCTGCGCCCTGGGGCCGATAGTTATTATTGACGGTAAATATTCGGGGCAGATGAAGACGGATAGGGTGAAAAATTTGCTGGAGAGTTACGACTAAATGGCCAAGAGAGCTAACGGTCGGTTGAGCTCGCCGCAGGAATTGGAGGCGCTGAGGGCATTGATAACCAAGTCCAGAGATGTCCAGAAGCCCTGTGTAACGGTATGTGGCGGTACCGGCTGTCTGGCCCTGGGAGCTGAGGGTGTTATCGACGGTTTCAGGCGTGAGTTGAAAGAACAGGGGCTGGAGGACAAGATAAGCCTCAGGGTCACCGGTTGCCCCGGCTTCTGCGAGCGAGGCCCACTGGTGGTAATCAAGCCCGAAAATATCCTTTACCAGCAGGTAAAAGCCGAGGACGTTGCCGAAATAGTCTCGGCGACGGTTAAGGGTAATATTGTCGACAGGCTGCTCTATGTTGACCCCGATACCGGCAAGAAGATAACCCGTGAATCTGATGTGCCCTTCTATAAAAAGCAGCGACGTCTTCTCCTGGGCAACAATAGTAATATTGACCCCACCATAATTGAGGACTACCTGGCTCTAGGCGGCTATGCCGCTCTGGCTAAAGCCCTCACCATGAAACCGGAGGCGATCATCGCCGAGGTCAAGAAGGCGGGTTTAAGGGGTAGAGGTGGCGGCGGCTTCCCCTCGGCGACCAAGTGGGAGACCTGCCGCAACGCCGAGGGCGACACCAAATACATCATCTGTAACTGCGACGAAGGCGACCCCGGTGCCTTTATGGACCGGAGCCTTATGGAGGGCAACCCCCACAGCGTCCTGGAGGGGATGGTCATCGGCGCTTATGCCATCGGCGGGCATGAGGGCTACATCTACGTCCGAAACGAGTACCCGCTGGCGGTCAAGAATGCCCGGATAGCCATCGAGCAGGCTGAAAGGCTGGGGCTTTTGGGCAAGAATATACTGGGCTCTGGCTTTGATTTCAGCGTCAAGATAAGCCGCGGCGGCGGCGCCTTCGTCTGCGGCGAATCGACGGCGCTGATGGCCTCGCTGGAGGGTAAGGTCGGCGAACCCAGGGCGAAATATGTCCATACCTCGGAGAAGGGCCTCTGGGAGCAGCCGACCAACCTTAACAACGTAGAAACCTGGGCTAACGTCCCGCTAATCATTAAAAACGGCGCTGACTGGTACGGTAAGATAGGCAGTCAGGGCAGCAAGGGCACCAAGATATTTTCACTGGTGGGCAGGATTAACAACACCGGTTTAATCGAAGTCCCCATGGGCGTCGCCCTCAAGGACATTATCTACGGCATCGGCGGCGGCATCCCCGAGGGTAAGAAGTTCAAGGCGGTACAGACCGGTGGGCCTTCGGGCGGCTGCATTCCCGAAAAACTGCTCGACCTGCCCGTTGACTTCGATGAGCTGGATAAGGCGGGCTCGATGATGGGCTCGGGCGGCATGATTATTATGGACGAGAACACCTGCATGGTGGATATCGCCAAATACTTCGTCAACTTCCTGGAGGGAGAGTCCTGCGGCAAGTGTCTTCCCTGCCGCGAGGGCTTAAAGAGGATGAGCCAGATACTGACCGATATCACCGAGGGCAGGGGCAAGGAAGGCGATATCGAGCTTCTGGAGAGGCTTTCGGCGACGCTTATCGACACCTCTCTCTGCGCTCTGGGCAGCACCGCCCCCAACCCCGTTTTGACCACGCTGCGCTATTTCAGGGATGAGTACGAAGCCCACATCAAGGAGAAGCGCTGCCCCGCCGGCGTCTGCAAGGAGCTGGTGACCTATAGCATTGACGAAGAAAAATGCCCCGGCTGTGGGCTTTGCGTCAAAGCCTGCCCGGTGGAGGCGATAACCGATATGGGCAAGAAGAAACCCGTGGTCCTGGACCAGGAGAAGTGTATAAAGTGCGGCGCTTGCTATGATGTCTGCAAGCTCGGAGCGGTGATAAGGAAGTGAAAATGGTCAAGCTGACAATCAACGGCCAGAAGATTCAGGCCCAAGAGGGGACAACCATACTGGAGGCAGCCCAGGATAACAACATCTACATACCCTCTCTCTGTCACCACGAAGAGGTAACCCCCTACGGAGCCTGCCGCCTCTGTACCGTCGAGGTCACTAAGAACGGCCGGGAAAGGCTGGTGGCTTCCTGCCTCTACGAAGTGGCGGAGGGACTCAAGGTAACCACCGACTCGGAGCGAATCACCGCCAACCGCCGGATGCTGATGGAACTGCTCCTGGCCCGCTGCCCCAACAACAAGGCGGTGCAGGACTTAGCCCACAAGCTGGGTGTGGAAAAGACCAGCTTCAAGCTGGATGACAACGACTGCATGCTCTGCGCCCTCTGCGTTAGGGTCTGCCAGGAGATTGTCGGCGTCTCGGCTATAAGCCTGGTCAACCGCGGCGTTGACCGCGCCTTGGCCACCCCTTATTTTGAACCCTCCAACGTCTGTATCGGTTGCGGCTCCTGCGCCTATGTCTGTCCGGTGGACGCCATCAAATTCGAGGATATCGGCGATACCAGGTACATCTCCTGGCCCAACAACAAGATGGAATTCAAGCTGAAGAAATGCTCGAACTGCGGCCGCTACTTTGCCCCCCAGGCCCAGCTGGACTATATCATCAAGAAGGCGGGCTTAGCCCCCGACGCCTTCGATAAATGCCCCGACTGCCGCGACTAACCCTCTTTAGTCCCAATTGACCCTTGGCAAGAGCCTTGCTATACTCTGTGATGCGGGGTGTAGCGCAGTTGGTCTAGCGCGCAGCGTTTGGGACGCTGAGGTCGGCGGTTCAAATCCGCCCACCCCGACCACAGTTAATTAAAGAAGCCAGATTTATCAAAAGAGAAACGAGGAGCTTTAAAAGCTCCTCGTTTTAATTGCACACGTAACTATATATTGAAAATCTACCAGCAAGGGCGGCGGTCGTCGCCTTCGTGGGTAGTCAACTGGCGCAGGTTTGTTCCCTCAACATCCATTATCCAGATATCAAGGTTGCCACCGCGGTCAGAAGCAAAGAGGATGTACTTGCCGTCGGATGACCAGGCCGGGTACTCGTCGCTATCGGGGTGAGTGGTAATCTGCCGCTGATTGGCTCCGTTAGCATCCATCAGCCAGATATCCCAGTTACCACTGCGGTCGGAATGAAAAGCGATGGTCTTGCCATCTGGTGACCAGGCGGGGAAAGCATCGGCATCAGCGTGAGTGG